>AP72_2010_repI_A01DRAFT_1000086_pt1 | contig 14073 bp, 11 predicted proteins | sample AmaPasreplicIA01_FD_9191 | JGI IMG/M metagenome (IMG submission 9191) | reverse complement strand
AGGGGCAAGCCGTTCACGGACTGAAAGCCGAAGACTTTCGGCTCGAGGAGGAAGGAAGGCCGCAACAGATAGCGCAGATTGGAGACGCGGAACAAATTCCTTTAGAACTGGCAGTTTTGCTGGATGTGTCCGGGAGTGTGAAAGGACGTTTCGGTTTTGAGAAAGAGGCTGCTACCCGTTTCATCAGAAGCACGCTCAAGCCAACAGACCGAGCTGTCCTGTTCGCGATTGATTCCACTCCGCGTCTGGTGCGCGCCAGAGCCGATGCGGATAAAATTGCTGCCAGCTTGCAATCGGTCGAAGCCACTGATTCTCCGACGGCTTTCTACGACACTGTCGTCGCGGCTGCCGAGTATCTACGCAAGAACACATCGCCGCAGCATCGGCGCGTGATTCTAGTAATCTCGGACGGCGAGGACACGTTTAGCGATAATGTTCATGGCATTAACGCAACCGCACAGTCACTCTTGCGCGCTGATGCTATTTTCTACTCCATAAATCCTGAGGGTCAGAGTATCGACCTAGATGCAATCGCGCGGCGCGGACAAAACGAGATGCAAACCTTGGCTACCAGCACGGGCGGCTCCGCGTTCATTCCTTCAGCGCCCCAGAAATTGGACGATATTTTTCTACAAATCGCCGCGGAACTCCGTTCGCAATACTTGTTAGGGTATTACGCCAAAACGGACATGCCGAAGGGAGCGTTTCTCCGTATCGCAGTCGAAGTTCCTAATCAGCCTGGGCTGAGGATTCGAGCACGTCAGGGTTATTACGTTACACAAAACTGAGGTCGATTGCTGAATGGAACTCAATGGCATGTCGATCCCCGCTTTTTCCCGGCTCATTTTGCTGGTGACAGCTTTCTTCTGCGCATTGGTGTCATCAGTCCCGGCCCAAAGTCAGGATGATGTAGTCAAGATTGAATCCAATCTCGTCCAACTGAATGTGGGCGTGGTTGATCACAAAGGCAATCCCGTCACCAATCTGTCGCCAAATGACTTTGTAGTCTACGAAGACAATGTGCGGCAGCGGATCGTCAGCTTCGAACCGGCCGCAGCGCCCTTTAGTCTGGCGTTGCTGCTTGATGTCTCAGGATCGACCATTACGTTTCGACAACAACTCCAGCAAGCCGCGCTGCGTTTTCTTGACGCACTTGGTCCGGGTGATCGAGTCAGCATCATCGCTTTCAACGAGAAGACAAAGACGTTGGCTAATTTCACTTCCGATCGCCACAAGCTGGCGTGGGCTATTTCGATCGCAGACGGGCGCGGCGGCACCGAACTGTATTCAGCGCTCGATTATGCCTTGCGGCAACTCGCGCGCGAAGGTTCCAGACGTAAGGCGATCATCGTTTTGACTGACGGCCTCGATACGCAGATGCGAAATGCCGATCGGTCCGCCACCGTCAACGCAAATAGCAATGAGGAAGCTCTGTCTGCCGTAAAGCCTGAAGCAAGCCGGCCGCTGAATGCCGTTCTCCATCTCGCCGATCAGCAGGGTGTAACTATCTATCCACTGGCGTTACCTTCCGGCGATCCGCGTCACCTTCCCATACCGACGCCGCAATTGACAGCTATCTATTCTGCGGCGCACAAGCGGCTGGAGACGTTGGCCAATCGCACGGGCGGTCAGTTGAGCGAGATCCGTCGGCTGGACGAGATGATGAAAGTCTATGTGGAAGTGGCTGCTGATTTGCGACGGCTGTACACGCTGGCCTACCAACCACCGGGCGATCGCGCTCGTGATGGTCGCTGGCGAAGCGTGCGCGTTGAGGTTAACCTGCCTGATTTAACTGCACGTTCCAAGCCCGGGTACTACGCGCATTAGTTCAACTGGGATTGACCAGCATACCTGGCCCAGCGATGTAAGGCCGAGACTGCACGATGTAGATTTGCCCTTTCATGTAGACCCACTCAATGTCCTGATCTTTTTCAAAAAATACACGCTTAATATCCAGAGCCGCCCGCGCCAGTCCGCGAATGACTGAATCGGTGAGCACGCTTCGCTCGCCGGTAATCGGAATTTCTTTCACGCCGCCTTTCTCGTCAAACGTTAAAAGGCTGTCTTCCTCTGATCTGGTCAGCACCTGAATCGCGTTTGTCTGTGGACGAAATACCACCTGCTCGGCGACCTTATGTCCTTCGACCACTTTGATTCCCAAGCCGCGCTTGGCGCTTATGTAGATAGCATTCTTATCATCACGATCGTAAGGATCGGCGGTAATCATCACACCGGCGCTGTCGCCGTTGATGCCTTCCTGAATTAAGACGGCCATGAAGATCTTTGAATGATCGACGCCGGCGCGTTCACGAGCTTCGTAGGCTTCGAAGTTCCAGACCGACGCCCACACGAACTTGATACCTTCAATCAATTGATCATCGCCGCGCACATTGGGCGCGGTCGAATAAAGTCCCGCACCATTAAAGTTCGGCAAGTCTTCGCTGTTGGTCGAACTGCGCGCGAACAGACCCTTACCAGGAAACTGTGCGTGTGCCCGTCTTAAGACTTCCGCGCGCAAAGACTCGTTCATCTTTCCTTTCTGAATCTGCGTGCGCATGCGCGCGAGATACTCGCGGCGATAGGCCGGATCGTGAACGAACTTCTGATCGTTCAGCATCGCATAGATCGGATCTTCGAGATGGTTCTCTTTGATGAATTGATCGTAGTAGTAGAAAGGGATTGTGAACCCGTCAGGAATGATTACGCCCGGAATGCGAGCGTGCATCATCTCGCCAAGATTTGCAGACTTGGCGCCATAAGCAATCACGTCTTTGGCTCTTTGTTCGCTTAAGCCGGCGAGTCGCCTGGCCGAAAGATCATAATGCGGCCTCATGACGTCGAGCCGCGCTTTAAGCCGCTTTTGGTATTCATCCAACTGTTTGAGATCGGCGCGCGCGAGCGTGTAGTGATCGCGCAGCGCGTCAAACGAAACCCACCACCCGTCATATTGCTTCAACAACTCCTGCGCGTTCTTGATGTAGACGTTGGGCACGCCCCATGACTTCACCAATAGATTAATGTGCGAAAGCGGCGTGGAAGGCTTCGTGGTAATTACGCCGGCCACTGGAGGAAGGCTTACGGGAACCTCGTTTAAGACCAGAATTTCATTGAAGCCAATCTCTACATGTTCATCGAGCTTCGGAATTATGTGAATGCGACCCAAACCGTGAGCTACGTTGTAAGCTTCGTACTCCTGTTGCCGCATAATTTCGCTTTGCAGCACGCGTTCGAGATCTTTGATAGATGCTGAAGCCTGTTCCTGGCCGAGAGAATTAGGCTTGAAAGCGACTTGGGTGAAGAATGTTTCATTAATTCGATCGGCGGCGAGCTTGATCATTTCGGCGGAAGCCGTGTCGCCTTCCCAGAATTCAAAGGTGTAGCGACGGATAGGAGTCTGGTAACCAATCGTGCCCATGATGAAGCGCCGGTTAGGGCTTTGATATTCATTCTTGGTGAAGTCCTCGCCCCGTTCTAATGACAGATAAGTACCGTTGACGAAATCTTTGTGGAAGGCGTAACGCTTGGTATTAACGTAATAGATCTTATTGTGGTCGTTACGATCGATCACGAACAGCACGTGCGGCAGCGCGTATGACGTGTCAGTGTAAACGCGCGCGAGCTGATCGAACTCGGTCTGTGAAGTGATGCTTGGCAGAGACTTCAGCGTTTCGTCCTGCCACCGAGCCATGGGCTGTTTAAAAACCGGCACAATCGAAAAGAGCAGTGTGAGTGTCAAAAGCCTATGCATCTTCAACCTTCCTAAAAACATCGTCATTGCCAATTGACTAGGCGCTTGGCAGCCGGATCAAAAACCAGCTCGTCAGACCGATCAGAATTCTCAAGCCAAGCCTGAATCGCTTCCAGCAATCCCGCAAATTCAGCAACTAGTGTTACATCCGCTTCATCCCTAAACCAGAGATCGAGGTATCGTTCATCACCGTTCGAACGTTGCGGCTCGAAGCGAACGGTCATTTGCCGCAAGCGCTCATCATTGGAGGTCGCGATAGGATAATGAATTATGCTTGCGCGCCATGTTTCCTGGGCGGTGGTGAATTCTTTACCCTGCAATGGCAGGATGCTTTTGAAATCGCGGCCCATTTGAAGACCCTTGTACACTGGGTTGTCGTCCGAAAGTTCGTTGAAATTCATCGATGTTGGAATCTTCTGATGGCGACCACTCGATTGGGTTGTAGTAACAGCCTGTCAACGAGGGAATCTATTATACTTTCGTATAGATTGATCGCTCTGACCTGCTGGGTTATCCTCGCCGCAAGTTGTCGGGCGTAATCTTCTGAAGTCCAATCGTCTCCCCGATGCAGCTCGTCAGCAGCTCGGTGATTGCTGAGTCTCTAGAAATTTGCGGAGGCAAAGCCAATGAGAAAGGCACATAGGGTCCTCTCCGCTCAGTCCGGTTCGATCAAAACTTACCACAAATTTGTCAGCGCCTTTTCGTTTCTCGTGCTGTTTGTGGTGGGCGCATTGTCGGTCCAAAGATCAAATGCTCAGACTCGCCCGCGGCGGGTTACTGACGGCTCAACGCAAGTCTCGACTCCTTCATCTCCACAACCGCCACGTCCACCTGTGCTTGGTGGTGCGAATTCCACCGGTCAGATTCCGAATACACAAACGCCGCAACCGTCACCGAGTGGGCCGGAGGAGGTTAGCGCCGGCGATGTGGTCAGCATTAACACGACACTGGTCACAATTCCCGTGAGCGTAATGGATCGTAACGGTAGATACATTCCTAATCTCCGCAAAGAGGACTTTCGCATTTGGGATGATGGCGTCGAACAGCAAGTCGCCTATTTTGCCTCGACTGAACAACCCTTCACGGTCGTGCTGATGATTGACACCAGCGGGTCAACCCATTTCAAGCTTGAGGAGATGCAGGACGCGGCTATTGCTTTCGTCAATCAACTCCAGACCGACGATCGGGTGATGGTTGTCTCATTCGACGACAAGATCCGTTTTCTAATTGATCCGCCTACCAACGATCGGGTTGCGTTGCGAGAGGCGATCATGAGAACCCGCACGGGCGGTGGAACTCGGCTCTACGATGCCGTTGATCAGGTCATCAACCAGCACCTCAACCAGATCAAAGGCCGAAAAGCAATCGTGCTATTTACCGACGGCGTCGACACGACCAGCCGTAAGGCCAGACTCGATGACAACCTTCGCGATGCTGAAGAACTCGACGCGCTCATCTATCCCGTACAGTTCGACACCTACGGCGACATGAATCTGGGAGGCTCGTGGCCTGGCCCGCAACCGAGATCGAGACCTAGTATTCTGGGCAGCATCATATTGGGTGGCGGTTGGCCCGGTGGCGGCTGGCCCGGTGGCGGCGGTCGCGGCCCCGGTTCGACCCGGGAAGAATACAGACTTGCCGATCAGTACCTGCACGCTCTCGCTGATAAGACAGGTGCGCGTGTCTACGATGCAGATCAGAATCTTTCCTACGCGTTTACGCAGNTCGCCGAAGAACTGCGCCGGCAGTACAGCCTTGGCTACTATCCGAAGTCGGCCGGACAGGCGGGCGAGAGACATCAAATCAGAGTCCGCACGGATCGGCAGGATCTCGTGGTGCGCGCGCGCGACAGCTACGTCTACCAGAACAATTCCAAAACTTTCGGGCAGACCCAGCAACAACCGGCGCCAGTGCTACGCCAGACCCATTTGGTGTATGCGCAATGAGAATGGCGCTCAAGCTCGCGGTGATCCGGCCTCGCTAAGCATCGCCAGTCATTTCCCCCAGGTCAGGACCAAGGCTAACGCGGCTGCGAACATCAGTATCGTAGTCAACCAACCCATGATATTGGTCAAGCGGCCGTTAACATGTTTTCCTAATACCTTCTTATTGTTGGCCACAGACATCAGCACAACCAGAACTGGGGGTGCCAAGAAGCCATTAATCACTGCGGTCCAAAAAAGTGCTCTGATGGGGTTAATGCCCACGAAATTGATTAGCATTCCGACCAAGGTTGAGGCGGCAATCACCCCGTAGAAGAGTTTCGCTCGGCGCGGTTTCTCGTCGAGTCCGTGCTTCCAACCCAGGGCTTCCGCAATGGCGTAAGCGGACGAGCCCGTGAGAATTGGCACACACAAGAAGCCTGCTCCAATCAGTCCGAGCGCTAACAGAACATACGCTGCGTTTCCGGCAAGCGGACGAAGCGCTTCGGCGGCCTCAGTCGCGGACTGGATGTCTGTCTTTCCGCCCTGGTGCAACGTCGCTGCAGTCGCCAGGATGATGAAATACATTACGACATTCGAAAACAACATTCCCGTGGCGACATCCACGTTCGCATACTTTAGTTCGCCTTTAGTGGCTCCCTTTCGTTGCTGCAAACTTCGGCGGCCCATTGAGATTTCCTCTTCGACTTCATGATTCGCCTGCCAGAAGAAAAGATAGGGCGTGATCGTTGTTCCCAGGACGGCAACCAGTATGGTCAGGAAATTACTGTCGAAACTAATCGTGGGAACCAAAGTGCCCTTCAGCACTGGGAGCCAGTCTGGACGCGCGAAGAAGGCTGAGAGGATGTAAGCAAACAAAGCGAGGGTCAACCATTTGAAGACATTCGCAATCATGCGATACGAACCCCAAATCTGTAGCACCAGAATAATTAGCGTAATCGGCACTATCATCGCAGTAATCGGAACCGGCACGAGCAGATTGATAGCTGCTGCGATTGCTCCAATGTCGACCCCCGCGTTGATGGTGTTAGCGAGCGTAAGTCCGATGACCATCAAATAAAGCAGTGGGCGCGAATAGTGTCTTTGTAGCACTCGCGACAGGCCCATCCCCGTGACCATGCCAACCTTCGCGCAGATGAACTGAATAGTCCACATCATCGGAAAAGTGATGAGCGCCAGCCAAAGACAGGAATAACCAAGCGCCGCACCGGCTTGCGCGTAGGTGCCGATGCCGGATGGATCATCGTCGGAAGCACCGGTAATCAAACCTGGTCCAAGTATCTTGAAGAACCGTTTGATTGGGTTCTTTTCTTTCCGTACTTCCACCTCCAGCGACTCCTCCGGTGGTTTGAGGTGAGGGATTGTGGCTTTGCCGGCCTTACGGTCTCGGGAATTTTCTTTGTCTGGCTTTGTTTCAGATTTGGTCAAGATCTTTTCCTGATATGTACGATTTGAACAACACAAATGCTTTCCTTGTTTCCGCACTTCAAACCATATTCCAACCTGAGCAGATGCAGGAAAAACCGAGGACATTCAGTCGCGCTCAATGCATATTGGATTCCCTTGGCGTTAAGTAGACCTTGTTCCCCTCTTCTTGAGGAGTGAACGTAATTGGGCTTGTGCAATTAGCGGTGTCTAAATCGCCACCAATTAACGATCACCTGACAGGCGATCAGCAGAGACGATAGACCTGTCAGCAGCAGTGCCCCCGGATGATATTGTCCGGTCATAGCCTGATGCAGCGCATACAAAAAAGCGCCTAAAGCGACTATGCCAATCAAACGATAGCTCCACGAAGGATACTTGATCGCAGCCACCACTGTGATCAGCAGCGTGACGAGGTTGGCCATTAAGACAATGCCGAACAGTTGATTCAATAAGTCTTCCGGTGAAATGCCGTTTGAGCGGCTTAAAGGAGCGCGCTTTTAGTGGCCGGCCCGTTTCTTCTCTTTTCGCTCTCGCTTGGCGATCACTAATGATTGCCGTCAGGACGAGTATCGATAACAAGCCGTTGAGTTTCGCTTGCCTGAAATCCATCAGCTTGACTGCGATGCAAAGAGACAAGCGGGGTTAGATAACAGCCTTTGAGGAACGGAATCCATTATCCTTTGGTATAGGTTCGCTCTGACGCGAACATCTCCGGTCGCAGCTCGCGAACCTCATGGTCTCGGGCGTTTCTTACGTCGTCTCACAATCTCAACTGAGCACAGTGCATGCAGGGCGACTGCGTGCGCCGTCGAACCCAGAATCAAACGCTCCCATGCGGTATGGTCATGAGAACCAAGCACAATTAGGTTGAAATACCAGACGGATCATCATCAGCCGCGCCGGTAATGAATCCCGGCCCAAGCTCCCCGAAGAGCCGCCGAACGCGTCCGCCTTTGGACACAGAGTAGTCTTTCATCGCTTACTGTGCTTCCTGCGCCGCCGCCTTATGATTTCGACCGAACATGGCGCGTGCAACGCCACGGTATGAGCCGTCGATCCTAAAATGAGTCGTTCCCAGGCCGTGTGACCATGTGAACCGAGGACAATAAGATCGCTGCTGGCTCGATCTGCTTCTTCTAAGATTGATCGTTCAGCGCGGCCCTGAACTGTCTTCGTCTTAACTCTAAGCTGACTCTTTGCACTTGCCCGAAGCTTCGTCGCGGCGTCTTCAACTAATCGTTGTGCCTGATCTCGTTGCGCCTTCAAGATTCGTTCCTCGTCGTGCGCGAAAAGCCACGGTTTAGCCATAGGTCCGAGCTGCAAGTCATAAGCAGTTAAAATCAGAACAGTGCTGCCCTTTGGCCAGGCGCGATTCGCAACCTCCTTCAGAGCAGCTCTGCTGCTGGATGAATCATCGATCGCCAAAAGTATTTTCATTAACGGCTTGCTCCCTTGCGATGTCCTTGAGCCAGCTAGTGCGCCGCGCGTCGACTGTGGTACTTGGTGAACCGAACTCAGGGTTGTCAAAACCGCGATCAGAACTCCAAATGCAACCTCAGTCCTGGAACTAGCACCGGCCCACGATCCTGGTTGTATCCAGGATTGCTGATGTGCTGCAGATCGAAAGAAACGAAAACGCCGCGCCAGAGATGCGAGGTGTAGTAGCTTTCGAAGATGCTCTCACGTCCATAAGTCAATCGGCCATCACCCAGCAAGAATCCCTTTCCGCCAAGCGCCAGATAGAGCTGGTGATCATTGGAAATTCCGTTGGTCACGAAAGCCACACCGATCTTGTCAGCTTTGCGTCGCCAGGCATCGCCCTTCAAATCGCCGCCAAATTGAAAAGTGTTATCCACTTCCGTGTATGCATAAGACTCGTTGCGGCCATCGTTCCATCCATATCGTGAAAACAGTCGCAAGGTCTTAGTGATTTCCTGTTCGACATTGACTCCCACGCCGAACTTGTGCCTTGTCTGCAACGGATGCGCGGTGATATCGGGCAACGGATCGCGGCCCGAGAGAAACCGATCGATCGCTTGTCGATAATTTCCCATGTTGGCATGGTTGAGATATGTTAGAAAACGAACTACACCGGTGCGCTGCGGCAAGAAGTCACGGCGAAATTCACACTCCAAATTCTCTGCCCGCGCCCGTGCCAGATTCAAATCAAGATTTATTCCGTTCGCCACTTTCGGCATCAAGGCTTCGCCGAATCGCATTGCCCAGTTTCGGTCCTGGTATTCGAAAACCACGCCGTAAGTGTAGCCGCGGGTGTCGGCCGCATAGTCGTAGGCGCCGTTGTTGTCGATGGTCCAGTTCATAAACTGAAGATGGCTGTCACTGCCAACCGAGTTGATATCGAAGAAGTCAGGCATGCTGAACTTTCCAGCACGTATTTCCAGTCGTCGCACCGGAAGTTCCGTAGCCAACGACAATGGACCACGCTCCGCTTTGGTGGTTTCTTTGCTCAAGGGAATGACTTGGTGGATCATCAGCCGCGCCATGTAGGGTTTAGAGCCTAGTGTGGGATTACGCACCACGTCGAGATTCGTGAAACCCGCTAGCCCCAAGGCGTCGCTGATCCCACGGCCGCCCGCAGACTCCAAATCGAAGAGGATCTCGGTTCGCTTGAATAACTGCACGCCAGTGTGAAGCGTCATTACCCGCGAAGTAGCGTTTTCAGCCTGCGTTCTAAGGCTATTGTCACCGCTGTATTTCGCCGGAAAGGAAGGATGCGCCTGGAAGATTACGTTAATCTGCCCTGAGAGCCAGAATCGACTGGTTTCCGAATGTGAAAATATGGTTGTCGCTGTGTCTGCTTCATCCGGCTGGTCGTTCGCTTGGGTATCCTTATTATTAACGGATTTATCTTTTGATGATTGCTGGGCCGATACTTCACCTGGATTGCCAGATTGCGCCGCTACACGCACCTCCCCGAACACTACGGTGATCATTAGGATAAGGAATTTATATTTGAAAACTCGCGTCATAACGTTGATGCCGCCCCTTTAGGTTCTTGGTTGCAAGCCTTTCTGAAGCGGCACCAAATCCTTGATTTCGGAGTCATACAAAAGCTCATCATCGCCCACCGAGTCATCGAGCCACTCTTGAATTGCCTGCAGCATCCCGATGGATTCCGCCACCAGCGTGACATCCGGCGCGTTCACAATCCAAAGGTCCAACTTACGAGCTTTACCGCCGACAGATTGATGCTTAAACTCGATGCTCAAGCGCAGGCGATCGTCAGAACAGTCACGGCTTGGATAATGTCGCACGATTGCGCGCCAGATACCTTGAGAAGTTACAAACTCTCTGCCGTCGATATCGAAGATGTTGTGGTATGACAATGCCATTTGTTTCCCACAGAGCCTGGCTCAACCGTCTGCAGGCTCAACGACCTTCCAGCTGACCGCGGTGACTCCTCTGACGAGGCCCATATAACTAGTCACCTGTTCGACGAGTCTGTCGTTTCGCCCAGTGGTGACCAGCTCCGAACGCACCAGGACTTTGCTCGTGTCGTTGATGTCTTCGCTGCTGAGGGATTTGAGCAGCAACCCGGCCCGCCCGAGCTGTTGCATTAGTTGGTTGCGAACATGAGTTTCTTCAGTCTCGTAGCAGCTGGCCTCGAGAAAATATGAGACTTCTACCTCCGATGTTTCATCGAGCGGCTGGCGATCGATTAATCGTGCCACCGGCCTCAGCAGAAGGTTGCAACTAATGACTACAATGGTGATAACCGCCGCGTGACCGACGAACCCCCAGCCAGTCAGCACGCCTGCGGCCGCCGAGCACCAGAGCGTAGCCGCAGTGTTNAAGCCGCGAACATTAAATCCCTCGCGCATGATCACGCCGGCGCCGAGAAAGCCAATTCCCGAGACGACGTATGATGCAATGCGCGTCGGGCTGCTCTCGTGCTGGACCATGACAGACAGCGATACGAAGGCCGCCGCGCCAGTCGCCACTAAAGCATTCGTTCGCAATCCTGCCCGCCGCTGCCGCCACTGCCGCTCGATGCCGATCAGTGCGCCAAAGAGCAGTGCGGCGACAACATGGATGCTAAAGCTAAGCAAGGTCATTTCTCTTTCTCCGGTAATTCGCGATCGGCAACAGACGCGGCGCTTGATGTCGGACGCCGAACTTTACTTCTCCGTCGCCTGACTGCCGGGTATTGCCACACCAACATTCGCTTCCTCATTTTCGCTTTTAGGCTGGACATACTTTGGAAGGCTGCAATGCGAACCAGGATGTACAGCGAGATGAAGAGCGTTAACAAAGCAAGACCGAGAGTTTTCAAAACTAAGTGCATCGATCACTTAATTACAGCCACCGACGAAATCTCCTGACGTACCAAACCTTGATGAGTTGTGTCAGCACGCAATAGCTCAACAAGGTCAGCGCCAGCCAACCAAAGTAGACCCTNGGCAAAGGTGTCATTCCCAGATAGGAAGCCAGCGATGAAAACGGAAGATAAATACCAATAGCCATAATAGTTCCCGTCAACATCATCAGCGGCAACGACGCCCGACTTTGAATGAAGGGAATTTTGGCGGTGCGGATCACATGAATGATTAGCGTCTGCGTCAACAAGCTCTCGATGAACCAGCCGGACTGAAATAACGATTGGCGAGCTTCGGTGTTCGCCTGAAAGACCCACCACATCAAGGCGTAGGTCGTGTAATCGAATATCGAGCTGATCGGCCCAATAAAGATCATGAACCGCCCGATGTCAGTTACTCTCCACTTCCGCGGCTTGCGCAGATACTCGGCGTCGACGCTATCGAAAGGTATGGCCGTCTGCGATAGATCGTAGAGCAAGTTGTTGATGAGCAGTTGCAACGGCAGCATCGGCAGGAAAGGCAATAAGGCGCTGGCTCCCAGCACGCTGAACATATTCCCGAAGTTCGAGCTGGTACCCATCTTGATGTACTTGATGATGTTGCCAAACGTGCGCCGGCCCTCGACGACTCCTTCTTCCAGCACCAACAGGTTTTTTTCCAACAGGATGATGTTGGCTGATTCTTTAGCGATGTCGACCGCCGTATCTACCGAGATGCCTACGTCGGCCTGACGTAACGCCGGAGCGTCGTTAATGCCGTCACCCAGAAAACCTACAGTGTGATCGTTTTGTTGGAGCGCTTTGATGATTCGCGCTTTCTGGGTTGGCGAAACCTTCGCAAAGATCGTGGTTCGTTCCACCAGTTCGGGTAATTGCGCGTCCAACGTCCCCTCGATCTCGTCACCAAGTAAGACCCCTTCAACTTCAAGTCCAACTTCCCTGCAGATTTTCTGCGTGACGATCTCGTTATCACCGGTAAGAACCTTGACCTTGACGCCATGTTGCGCCAGCGCCGCGATGGCCTCGGCAGCCGACTCTTTCGGTGGATCGAGGAACGCCAAAAAGCCGGCCAGCACCAGGTTTGACTCGTCTTTCACCGAATAGACGCGTTGGTTGGCGTCCTTCTCTTTGTAGGCGACGGCAATTACGCGAAAGCCGTCTTCGTTCAAGTCGCGCGTCGTCTGATGCATCTGCTGACGCAAATCACCACTGATCGATACGACGTCTCCGTCATCTTTAGCATGGGTGCTTATGCTTAAAACTTCATCAACTGCGCCCTTGCAAATCAACAGATGCGTGTGACGATCTTTCTCCACCACTACCGACATGCGGCGGCGAACAAAATCGAAAGGTATCTCGTCGATTTGCTGATAGCGCTCAACCAATTGCAGCGCATGTTCAATCTCGGCATGCTGCAGCACCGCTTTGTCCATCAAATTCTTGAGACCGGTTTGATAGTGGCTGTTGAGATAGCCTAATTCGAGAACCTCTTCATCTTCTTCACCGTGAATATCCAGGTGCTGCTCCAGAATGATCTTGTCGCGCGTAAGCGTGCCGGTTTTGTCCGTGCACAGCACGTCCATCGCGCCAAGGTTTTGTATCGAGTTCAGATGTTTGACGATGACCTTGCGCCGTGACATCACGACCGCGCCGCGCGCGAGATTGGTGGTAACAATCATCGGCAACATCTCAGGAGTCAGGCCGACTGCCACGGCCAGCGCAAAGAAAAAGGCCTCAGTCCAGTTCCCTTTCGAGAATCCATTGATCAAAAAGACCACCGGCACCATGACCGCCATAAACTTGATCAGCAGCCAGGTAACCGAATTCACTCCGCGATCAAAACTGGTCATGGCCCGCTTGCCGACGATAGCTTTGGCCAGCGAACCGAAGTGAGTTCGTGAGCCAGTGGTGACGACGACGGCTTGCGCCGTCCCGCTCACGACATTCGTGCCCATAAAGCAGATGTTCGGAATTTCGAAAATACCGGGTGTCTTGCTCTCAGCCGTAGCTATGCGTGCAGATGATTCATCATTGGCGAATTTCTCGACTGGTAATGCCTCGCCGGTCAAAGCGGCCTGGCTGATAAAGAGTTCCTTTGAAGTTAATAGCCGCACGTCTGCCGGGACCATGTCGCCGGCGGCGATATGAACAATGTCTCCGGGGACCAGTAGCTTTAGTGGGATCTCGCGCCAACCGTTTTCGCGTACCGTCGAGAGTGATTCTGGTTGATCTACGTCGTTAGCAGAGGGTTTACGCCTGACTGTAGCAGTCGTACTGACCAATGCCTTTAGCCGCTCGGCGGCCTGGCTGGAACGAAACTCCTGAAAGAAGCGCAGGAGTCCGCTGATCAGTACCATTACCCCAATAATGATCGTCGCTTCCTCATCACCGGTGAAAAAGGACAGTGCGGCCAGACCAATCAATAGAATGATGAAGGGATTGTTGAAGCTGTGAATCAGTTGCGCATACCAGCGGGGTGGCTTCTCATGCTGAACTTCGTTAAGGCCATATTTGTCCTCTCGCTGGGCGGCCTCGTCTTCCGATAACCCTGCAGTTGATGTGCTGAGTGATTCGAGCAGTGCCGGCAGGTCGCGGATGGCGGCGTCACGAATGATCTC
>AP72_2010_repI_A01DRAFT_1000085_pt1 | contig 14109 bp, 6 predicted proteins | sample AmaPasreplicIA01_FD_9191 | JGI IMG/M metagenome (IMG submission 9191) | reverse complement strand
TAGAACTCGATAACACTCATCCCCTGGCTTTCGGCTACCCGAATTATTATTACACATTAAAGCAAGATGACAACATCTACGAATTCATGAAAGATGGCTGGAACGTAGGCATCGTGCGAAAAGATGAACCTGTCGCCGGTTTTGTGGGCTATCGCTTAAGGTCACGATTGAAAGATGGTTTGCTATTCGGCGTGCAAAATATTGGAAGTGGCACTATCACTTATTTTGCCGATAATGTTTTGTTCCGTGATTTTTGGCAAAACGGGAAGCTGATGTTTTGCAATGCGGTGTTCATGGTGGGACAATGACAGCATTGAACGATTTTTTTCAAGTTTATCTGGCCCGTTGGTCCTCCAGTCGCAATTAAAAATGACCTATATGATGAGATAGATTTTAAAATGTCGACAACTATGTTCCGTAGGGGATTAGCCCATGTTAAAGTGGGCTAATTTTATTCAGGCGGTTTTATCCACTTGCCAAATAGCCATTATATTCGCTGAATAAACTCCCTTAATGAAACGAAAACTTCGACTGTTCACCTGCTTCTTGCTCCTTATTCCTTGTACCTTGATATTTGTTCCCTCTTTCTCACAAGCGCCCGTTACGTGGACGTCCTCCGACATGTACCTTGCGCTTCGTAAATTGAATGTACTGGGAACCGTTCTCTACGTGGCCGCGCATCCTGACGATGAGAATACAAGATTGCTCGCTTATTTTTCCAAAGACCGGATGTATCGCACGGGCTATTTATCATTAACGCGGGGCGATGGCGGACAAAATTTGATTGGCAACGAACAAGGCATTGAACTTGGTTTGATACGCACCCAGGAATTGTTATCTGCACGCAGAATTGATGGTGCGGAACAATTTTTTTCGAGAGCTTTTGATTTTGGGTTTTCGAAAGGACCGGAGGAAACATTTACGAAGTGGGACAAAGAAAAAATTCTAAGCGACGTTGTTTGGGTGATTCGCAAATTTCAGCCGGATGTAATCATTACAAGATTTCCAACAACTGGTGAAGGCGGTCACGGTCATCACACTGCATCTGCTATTTTGGCTAACGAAGCTTTTACCGCTGCTGCTGACCCAAATCGTTTTCCCGAGCAACTGAAATATGTAAAAACCTGGCAGCCGAAACGAATTCTCTGGAACACTTTTAATTTCGGAAATAACAACACAATCAGGACCGATCAATTCAATTTTGACGTAGGCAGCTATAATCCTTTACTCGGAAAAAGCTATGGGGAAATAGCAGCTGCAAGTCGCAGTCAGCATAAGAGCCAGGGTTTTGGTGCTACTGCGTCGCGAGGAGAAGCGCTTGAATATTTTAAGACTACTGGCGGATCTGCTCCGGAAAATGATTTGATGGACGGCGTCGATTTGACCTGGAAGAGAGTGCCTGGGGCAGATGGAATCTCAAAAATCGTTGATAGCCTTACTTCTTCATTTGATCTTTTACATCCGGATAATTCAGTGAAAGGTCTCGTGCGACTCTACAAAGCTATCAGTGCCTTGCCTGACGGCTATTGGAGAAGTCAAAAATTAAAGGAAGTACAACAACTGATCGAACAATGTAGCGGATTGTTTCTTGATGCAACGACTTCCGATCAATTTGCTGTGCAAACTGATTCGATTAAAATCAATTTTTCACTTGACAACCGTCTCGGAGTGAATGCTAGTCTCAGAAATATTTCCGTTGATGCACTCGATTCAAATCTGAATTTGCCGCTTCTAAAGAACAAAAACATATTTATTGGAAAAACATTTTATGTTCCTTACAACAAGCCACTTACTCAACCCTACTGGCTGGAAAATAAAATGGAAGAAGGATATTTTAACGTAAAGGATCAGCAAGAGATCGGGCAACCAGATGTTGATCCTGCGTATGTTGTTCATTTTACCGTAGACATTGAAGGGCAAGATTTCAATTTTGCGAAACCTGTCAAATTCAGGTTTACTGACCCCGTAAAGGGCGAAGTATATGAACCGGTAGTTGTAGTGCCTCAAATTAGTTTTAAAGATTTTGATTCTTTATACATCAAGACAGGTAAACAAACTGGAGTTGAAATATCTTTCAAGGCCAACAAGGCCGTAGACATCCCGGCGGTTGCTTCACACACATCGAACACAATCGTGGACACTGTGCCTTTTCTTATCGGCGGCATTTCTCTCAACAAAGGCCAAATCTTTACGGAACCAATTCCGGACAAAGAATTGACCGCAAGAGTTTATAAAATCAATACCGCGCCAAATTATTCCCACGGTGGTTTGATAGAGAAGTCAATTGCATATGATCATATTCCTCACATAACTTATTTCAAAGAGGCATTGTTGAAGGTTGAAAAATTTGATCTAAAGACAGCAGGCAAAAAAATAGGTTACATCGTTGGTGCTGGAGACAAAGTACCGGAGGCTTTAGAACAAATGGGATATGATGTGACCGTGCTGGGCGATAAAGAACTTTCACGCAATAACATTCAACAATTCGATGCGATCATTACGGGCGTGCGGGCCTACAATACCGATCCGTGGTTGAATAACTATTATGACAAGTTAATGAAGTATGTGAATGATGGTGGCAACCTGATTGTTCAATACAATACAGTCAATTTTGTCAGCTCTGTCACCTCAAGAATCGGCCCTTATAGATTCGACATTGTGAACAAAAGAGTAACAGATGAAAATGCCGAGATGAAATTCTTGAATCCTAATCACCAGGTACTTCATTTTCCCAATGAAATTACTCAGCAGGATTTCCAGGGATGGATCCAGGAACGCAGCATCTATCATGCTGGCAATTTTGACACGAAAAACTTTGAACCAATTTTTTCTGCGCACGATCCCGGCGAGAGTGATGATAACGGGAGCCTGATCATTGCACGTTATGGAAAGGGAACGTTTGTTTATACGGGAGTGGTTTTCTTCCGCGAATTGCCGGCTGGAATTCCGGGTGCGTATCGATTATTCGCTAATATAATTGCGCTGAATAAGGGAAAGGCATTTTAGACCGCTGATTAACTGATTGAATGATTATAATGATTTTGTGAACCATGGATCCACAGAAACGGGCTGCAAATGTGAGAAAAGATATCGCCGGGGTACTTGCAATTGTACTGGGCCTGGCGATCGGTCTTTTTATAAGAAGAGTTAAAGTTGGACTGTTGATTGGAATTGTGTTGGGATTTATTGCAATTTCACTGTTCAGACGAAAAAATTGAAAATTGAGCATTGAAAATTTGACAAGAATAATTTTCAATTTTCAATGCTCAATGTTCAATTCTCAACGACTGATACTTAAAAGGATCTTCAATTATGATGAACGACAACGACAGGATCCCTCTATTCAAGACCTGGAGACAATGGTACGTGTTTGTCATTCTTTTTTTAATCCTGCTCATCATCCTCTTCAATTTCTTTACCAGATATTTTTCATGATAAAAAGTAAAAAGTAAAAATTAAAAAGTAAAAAATGCTTAGGCGGCTAAATTCATTTTTTCATTTTTAATTTTTCATTTTTTTCTATTCGAAATTGCTGTCTATGACTTCTCTGGATTGGATAGTCCTGGTCATTACGCTGTCGGGGATTGTTGCCTATGGCCTTTACAAGAGCCGGACAACACATAACCTCGAGGGATATTTTCTTTCCAATCGCAGCATGAACTGGGGACTAATCCTTCTCAGCATAATTGGTACACAGGCAAGCTCCATTACTTTTCTTTCTGCACCTGGCCAGGCTTACACTGATGGCATGCGTTTCGTGCAGTATTATTTTGGGTTGCCGCTAGCCACAGTTGTTATTTGTATCGTCTTTGTTCCGATTTTTTCTAAGCTAAAAGTCTATACTGCTTATGAATACCTGGAAACAAGGTTTGATGTTAAAACAAGAACGCTGACATCATTCCTGTTCCTATTGCAGCGCGGCTTGTCAACCGGAATCAGCGTGTTTGCTCCTTCTATTATTCTTTCATCGCTTCTTGGCTGGAATATTTACTGGACAAACATTTTCATGGGAGGATTGCTTATCATTTATACAATGAGCGGCGGCGCGAAGGCGGTAGCTTATACGCAACAGCTCCAACTAGTCATCATCTTTCTAGGTATGTTCCTGGCGGCCTACATGGTAGTTCATATGCTTCCGAGTGGTATCGGCTTTTTTGATGCATTGCATGTAAGTGGTAAACTTGGAAAATTGAATGTTATCACAACAGGATTTAAAAATGGAAAGTTTGACTGGAGTGATCAATATAATTTGTTAAGTGGGATTATTGGCGGTTTTTTCCTGGCCCTCTCTTATTTTGGTACTGATCAATCCCAGGTAGGAAGATATCTAACTGCAATTTCTATCAAAGAAAGCCGGTTGGGACTCCTGATGAATGGAGTGGTAAAAGTGCCCATGCAGTTTTTGATTCTTCTGATTGGCGCTTTGGTATTCACTTTTTATCAATTCAATAATGCGCCGATCTTTTTTAATGACACGCAACTATCTAAACTGGAAAATTCGGCTTACAAAGACTCGTTTACAATTGCAAAGGCTCAATACCTGGTTCTCACTAAACAAAAAAGTGAGGCCGTTGCCCGGTTCTCCCAAATACTTGATAACGGTAATCCGAGGGCGATTGACAGGCGGGCAAATGAATTGAGACAACTACAGCACAACTCTGACAGCCTGCGCGGCAAAGTGAAACAATGGATTCAGCAGAGCAATGGAGATAATAATGACACCAATTATATTTTTCTCAGGTTTGTGGTTGATTATTTACCAGCAGGACTCGTCGGGTTACTGATCGCAATTATTTTTTTGGCTTCATGGGGCAGCATTGCTGCGGCGTTGAATTCTCTTTCTTCTTCTACGATGGTCGACTTTCACAGGCGGTTTACAAAACGAGTAATTGGCCATGAAGAGGAATATCAATGGTCGAAATGGTACACGTTGGCATGGGGAGTGTTTTGTATTATAGTTGCAATGTTTACTTATAATGTGGGTAACAGTTTGATTGAAGCAGTGAATGTTCTTGGCTCGTTATTTTACGGAGTGATACTTGGCGTTTTTTTAGTGGCAATCTTTTTTAGAAATATACGGAATGGAGCCGCTGTCTTCTGGGCAGCTGTATTGGCTGAGTGCCTCGTGCTCTCGGTCTTTACTTTTGCTAAACTTGGGTTTTATAAATTAGGTTTTCTGTGGTTGAATCCTATTGGTGCAATTGCCGTGATTACATTTGCCATGATATTCGACTATATCTTTAGGAAAAAAGAATTTCGCAATAATTAAAATCCCCGGCGTATTGCCGGGGATTCAAAATTTTTTGAAGTTTTATTATTTCAACTGGTCCAGCAATTTCTCATTCAGCCGCACATAATCATCATTCTTCGCTTCCTTTGCCAGTTCAATTGATTTTTCTGCAGCTGCTTTAGCTTCGTCCTTTCTTCCCAGTTTCGCTAGCGTGTTCGCCTTTTGATGATAGATATAAAATGCGTCGGGTTGTTGCTCAATTGCTTTATTGAACCAGGCAAGTGCCTGGTTGAGATCTTTGCCATTGTTTAAATAATACATCGCCGCCTGGAAGTAAGGGCGATTGTCTTTGTTCATGGCGTCATCGATCTCTTTCATCACGACGGACTCCACATCTTCAGAGATCGGAACTGCAACTGCTGTGTTTTCCCACATTATATCCAAATCGCACGTAGATGAAGTGATGTTGGCAAAATTCATTGTGAATGTTTCCATTCTGTCCTTCATCGTGAATGGCTTCACTTCAACTCTTGCTGCATCGCTTTCCTGCTTGTAGGCGGCGGGACTTGTGACATCCAGTTGTTTTGTGAGGATGATCGTCCATTTATCTCTATCGGGAATGGTAAGTAGTCCGTATGTTCCAGCAGAAACTTTCGCACTGCCAACTGTCACATCATTTTCAAATGTGATCGTGGTGGCGCTGTTTGCGCCAGTTCTCCAAACTTTTCCGTAAGGTACCAGGTCACCAAAGACCTTGCGGCCTTTTACACCGGGCCTTGAATAAGAAAGTTCGATGGATGAAAGTCCGAAATCCTGCTTTATCGTTTGAGGAGGACTGGGAGCAGGTGTTTTAATATTTTGAGCATTTGATAAGAATGAGGCAACAATTAGAATTGAACAGAAAATAAATTTTGTCATAGCAAACAATTTTGTGAATTAAAATCGGCCAACTGGGACTTTGTCAAAAATAAGGAATCTCTTATTGAGAACGAGTTTGCTTCGGTTTGCGTTGAAGATTTTCAGCGGTCGAAGTTTCCAAATGCAAACATCGCAATGACGAAGCCTCCTGGAGGGTGTGATCTTCCCGTCATTGCGAGGTTTGCCGCAGTGCTTGCAATTTATTTGGGTGATGATGGCAAACTGAGCCATCTAAAAGGAGTACTGCTGCTTGTGCACACTAATGCGCCGCGTCAAAAGGCACGGTTACCGTAACCCTTTTTGCCTTCTTATTTTTCTTTTTCCATTTGGGGCCCTCTTTGATAAGTCGTATCGCTTCTTCATCACACTTTTGGCACAGAGATTTTTCAACTTTGAAATTAACCGGGTCACCATCGGAGTTTACATCAAACGACAACTCGACCTGGCCTTTATTAGGATTCAATTTGAGATCTTCCGGAACATTGATGTTATTGGCAAGATAAGTGTCATAATTTGACCAACCATCTGCAGGCTCCGGTTCTTCAAGCCTGAAACCACCACGTGCGAGGCTCGTATCGCGTTTTTGATTACTAATGACCCTGTCGGCAATCGCTTTGTCATCGTTGAGAATGATTTTATTTGTCGGCACATTATTTTTCAACTGGGCATAACCATTTTCAAAACCAACGGAACGCACCTGGACGTCCAATAATGAATCGNCTGATATCAATGTAAAGTTTCCTTGAGCATCTGCGTAAGTTCCGACATTGTACCGCGTACTGGTCACATTGGCAAATGGAAGAGCATTGTTACTTGCATCCACAACACGTCCATGGAAATAATTGACGTGTTGCTGGCTATTCAAAATCACGGACTTCTTCGCAGGAGCATAGACTTTAGCAAGATCTCTATCGTCCCTTGCAACAGCAGAAGGTGTTGAATTGCCAATCGCTGATTTCAGCATCTTTGACGAATCTTCCGTTTTCCTCTCATCATTCAGGGTCACAGGTTGGCTTGATTTCACGGTTGAAACTTCGTCACGATTAATTTTATCGAAGGCAGTATCAACAGTTTTATTTTTAGAATGTTTCTGAACAGGAGTTACAGCTTGATTGCTGGTTGCAACCTTTTCTGTTTCGTTGTTTAAGAACCTTGTTGAATCGGTTGCCGGCGGATTGACAACACTCGTTCGACTGGAGTCATCTCTGCGCTTTTCCTCCACCTTAGCAATGGAATTATTTTTTCCATTCCTCAAAATCCAAAAAGTAAGAAATCCAATGCCGCCAAGGATAATAACAGCTGCTGCAACCCGCCACCATTTAAACGTATTTGGTTTTGCAATGCCAACAACCTTTGCCTTTTCAGTTTTCTCTTTCAATCTTTTTTTCAATTCGGCAAGATCGGAAGACATGTTCGCAGACCCATTGGCGTATCCTTCAATTGCGTCGGCTAAAAAAGGATCATCAAGAGCTTCTTTCTCCAAATCATGCATCTCCTTTGGCGACAGCAAGCCTTTGTGATATTTTTCGATATCCGCTGCCGAGTAGTTTTTATGTTTGTTTTCGTCTGACACGAGTTGTTTGCTGTTCCTTGTTAGTTGTTAGTTATTGGTAGTTGGTTATTAGTTATTAGTTATGGGTTACGTTTTATACGTTACGAGTCACTAATTGCTCATTACTCATAACCCTTAACTCGTAAACTCATAACGCGCCGGCATCTTACTTCCGACTTCTGATCTCCGATTCCTTGCTCACGTTCTCTATACATATTTTCAAGTTCCTTCTTCCATTTTGAATAAAGCTCCTGACCTGGTTCCACTCCTGCCCCATTAGCTCAACGATTTCGTTATAGCATTTGCCTTCAATATAAAAAAGTTGTATCGCTTTCCTTTGATCTTCGGATAGGGTCGTCAAACAATATTCAAGACGTTGAAAATTCTCCTCTTTTTCCATGACACCATTCAGATGCGTGGTTTCTTCGTTTTGCACAAGGGACTCGGGCACCTCGACAGTTTTCAAATTCCTGGGCGTCCTCAATTGCATCAGGCAATGATTTTTTGCAAGCTGGTACAACCAACTTTTAAAATTTTCTACCTCATGCTTCTTCAGTTTTGTAATTAGCTCTTCAAATATCTGCATGACCGCATCCTTGGATCGCTCGGATTCTTTAAAATATTTGAGACAAACGCCATACACGAGATCCATGTATCCCTGGTACAATTGACTCAGTACTTCTAAATCTCCGCTTTGCTTATAGAGAACGATAAGCTCAGCGTCGCTCAATGAGTGGCTTGATATATTTCTTAAGAAGGACAATGGATTAAAATTAGCAAATATTATTTCAGGCAGTACTTATGTAATTCTTAAAACAGGGCATCCGTTTCCAAAATTGTTTATGGCAAAAAAACTCCAGCTGCAGATCCCAATTCCAGGTCATGAGAATTGGGAAAATATGACTCCCGCTGATAAGGGGCGTTTCTGTTCTTCCTGTCAAAAAAAGGTAATTGACTTTAGCAACCATGAGTGAAAGGAAATTGCTTTGTTTTTTAAAAGACGTTCGGCCGAATCAGTGTACCGAAGATTTGTGGATGAGCAATTCAATTTATTGCCACAACAGTAGGTCGAAAATGTACTGACCGTAAGAGCTGGTCGTGTTGTCGCAATAATGTGCTATCCAAAGAAGGTTTTAAATCCCATTCAATTTTAAAGAAAGTTTTGAAAGACACTCTTTTCAACCAATTTAAAATCTACCCTAATCCTCTTCCATCGAATTCAAACTTACACATCGAATGGAAGCAAAAGGAATTTGGCAATCATGTCCTCGAGTTGTTTAATCAATCGGGCCAGCTTGTTTTTTCCAAAGAAATTTATATTGACCAGGAAGCAAAACTGCTTGAGGTAGCCCTCCCTGGACTTTCTGCCGGGGACTACTTTTTGAGGTTGACGGGCAAGTCGACCGGCGCGTCACATTTGCAAAAATTGGTCATAAACTGACTCGTACCGGCCTCATTCTGAAATATTTCTCAAAAAAGGACATATTAGATTTAAAGTTTAAGGCTTGGTACTGTATTTGCGTAAAGTGGCCGATTGTCTATTTTTACAGTAGCTTAAATGCCTGACCCTGAAGAAATTCCTGAAAATATTTTGGCGGGTGATGCTGGTAATCCTTCTCCTGATTATTGCGGCCCTTATTTTTATTGAAACACCTTTCGGCCAGAACTGGATCGCAAAACAAGTCACAAAGAAATTTTCCAGGGAATTAAATACGAAGATCAGTTTCAAACACGTCAGTTTTTCACTGCTAGACAAATTGAATCTTGAGGATTTCTTGTTGCTAGACCGACAGAACGATACCCTTCTCTATGCCGGCAAGCTGCAGGTTAGAATCACAGACTGGTTCATTTTTAAGGATACCACTGTGCTGAAATATGTTGGCTTGGAAAACTCCGTGATAAATCTTCAGCGGAAGGATTCTACCTGGAACTACCAGTTCATCGTCGATTATTTTAGTCCATCGTCTCCCAGTAGTGGCAATAATAGTCAATCAGGCATTCAACTTAATTTGAAACAGTTGTCGCTGAAAAATGTTGCCTTTATCCAAAAAGACGGATGGCTTGGCCAGGACATTACAGGAGCTGTCGGCAATTTGCAACTGGATGCTAAGGAAATAAACATGGACAAGAAAACGATCGATGTTAATTCCTTGTCTTTGACTCATCCACTGTTCAGCATCTATAACTATTCAGGAAACGACACATCGACTGGAAAGGCGGATCCAATAACGATTCAGTCATCTGCAGCAGTTGATTCATTACTGCACTGGAATGCTGACAACTGGAAAATGAATATTTCCTTGCTTGTGATCGACAATGGTGTGTTCAAAAACATCCAGCAGACTGACGACGTACCATTATCTTATTTTGATCCTGCACATATTGAGTTGTCCCATATCAATGGCCAATTGCGCAATGTAAGATTGGACAATGACACTTTCTCAGCAAAAGTAAATGAGTTGAGTACAGAAGAGCGAAGTGGATTTCTTGTTAAGTCGCTCACGTCGGATGTTAAGATCAACCCGCAAGGGATGATTTTTAATAGACTGAATATTCAAACAAGGCATAGTATTATTAAGGACTATTTTTCGATGAAGTATGCGGACATGAGCGACCTGAATGACTTCATTCATAAAGTGATGATGCAGGCCAATTTTGATAACTCGGAGGTCAGCAGTGATGATATAGCCTATTTTGCGCCCGATGTGGATTCATGGAAAAAGAATATCAGTATTACCGGTAAAGTGAAGGGTACCGTTGCAGACCTGTCAGGAAGAAACCTTGTTATCAATGCAGGCAATGACACTTATGTCAATGGAGATATTACATTATCAGGGTTGCCTGACATTGACCAAACTTTTATTGACTTCAAATCAAATGATACAAGGACTAGCTATAACGATGTCATCAGGTTTGTTCCAGAGGCTAAGAACATTACTGATCCAGATCTCGCAAAGCTCGGCCACATTCATTTTGCAGGAAGTTTCACCGGCTTCATGCATGACTTTGTAACCTTTGGAACGATCAAAACGGATCTCGGAACAATCAAGAGTGACCTTAACATGAAACTGCCGCCGGGCAAGGAACCAATCTACTCCGGGAATATCGCCACTAAAAGCTTTCAATTGGGCAAGTTCCTTCGCAATTCGGATTTTGGCATCATATCTTTCTCAGGCGTAGTAAAAGGACATGGCTCCAGTCTAAATACACTTGGTGTGAATCTAAACGCCGCCATACAAGAGTTTGATTTTGGTGGATACCGATACCATAACATTCTGGCAAACGGAACTTTGGAAAAACAATTGTTCAATGGTTATGCCTCTATAAATGATTCCAACCTGCGTGCCACGTTGAACGGTTTGGTAAATATCAACGGGCCTGATTCGAAATTTGATCTTGTGGCTGACGTACGACGAGCTAATCTAAAAGCGCTGCAATTTACCAGTGACAGCATAGATTTTAGCGGTAGGTTCACTCTCAATTTTACTGGAAATAATATTGATAACTTCTTAGGAACAGCTCGTGTCACCAACGCGAATCTTGTAAGAAACAATCAACGGCTTTCCTTTGATTCGCTGATGTTATATTCTGACTATTCTAACGACATCCGGACGCTGACTGTTAATTCGAATGAGTTCGATGGAACGATCACCGGTGATTTCCATATTCACGATCTGCCAAATGCGATTCAACTATTTCTTAACAAATATTACCCATCCTACATAAAAGCGCCTTCTGAAGTAATCACTCACCAAAACTTTAAGTTCAGTCTTGTAACGCGAAATGTGGACTCGTTCGTGCAGATCATAGATAGCGAACTGAAGGGGTTTAACGGAAGCAAGATCGAAGGCTCTCTTGACCTCATGCAAAACCAATTGAGTTTAACGGCAAGAGTTCCACAGTTCAGTTACCAGGATGAATTCAATTTTCATAATACAAATATTAAGGCGAACGGGACCCTGGCTCAACTAAGTCTTGATGGTAGTATTCAAAATGTAACTATCAAGGATAGTATCAGCCTACCCAATACGAGTTTCAATGTCGTCGCTCAAAATGATTCTTCGAAAATAAGAATATCAACTGCGGCGAACCAGGCCGTTAACAAGGCTGATCTGAATGCCAGCGTGATTACGTATAGCGATGGAGTGAAAATTAATTTTGATACATCTTCGTTTGTATTAAATACCAAAACGTGGACGATTGATCAGGGCGGTGAATTGAGTTTTAGAAATAATACGAGTACGAGTGGTGAAGTAGTTCTTCATGAAAGTAATCAGAAGATTCGGTTGCGAACGGTTCCTTCGGATGAAGGCAGTTGGGAGGATCTTCTAGTTGATCTTAGCAATGTGAATATTGGAGATATTTCTCCTCTACTGGGAACGAAAGACAGGTTCGAAGGGCTGTTGTCTGGATCGGCGAGAGTTGAAAATCCCGGACCCAAGATGACAGCGACTGGGGATTTCAAGACGCAATATTTCAGATTTAATGAAGACTCCATTGGCGAGTTGAACATCAGCAAAATCAGTTACGACAATCAGAAGGACGGCAATCTGAAATTATTCGTTTCGAATCCCGATTCGCAGCATGTTGTTCGGGCTGATGTAAATATCTACCTTTTGGGTGATCATAATGACAATCTTATCGCTGTAGAAACGAGAGAATACCAGCTTAACTTTCTTGACGCTTTTCTTGGAAATTTATTTTCAGATATCCAGGGCTACGCGACTGCAAAACTTAATATCGGTGGAAGGTTCGATGCACTGAACTATGTTGGAAAAGCTCATTTGCACAATGCCGGGTTGAAATTAAAATTCACCGAGGTGTTTTACAAGTTGAAAGATACTGATCTCGAATTTAAAGAACATGAACTTGACCTCGGCTCAATTAAATTAACAGATACAATTACAAAGGGCACGGCCACAATTTCCGGGAGCATCTATCATGACTCATGGACGAATTTGAATTTTGACCTTGATGCAAGAGTAGATGGAAAACCAATCACATTATTAAATACCACACCAGCTGATAATTCGAGTTTTTATGGTCATGCTGTGGGTACTGGATCCATGATCCTAGTCGGTTCAGAAAATGATATGTATATGACTGTTGACGCGAAGTCATCCGAAAAAGACAGTTCGCATATTGTTATACCGCCTACCAAAAGCCGGGCTTCCGAACTCGCTGACTTCCTCGTCGAGCGCACGCATGGACATAATGTGGCGGATACTGCGGCTGTTGCCTCTGCCAGCAGGATCACATACGACATTGCATTGACTGCTGATCCTCACACTACCATTGAAGTGATACTCGATGAAGTGACAGGCGATGTTGTAAAGGGAAGAGGACGCGGATCTTTAAATATACATAGCGCGTCGGGCGAACCGCTTTCTTTGACCGGAAACTTCGATATTGAAGATGGCAGCTACCTATTCACTTTTCAGTCGTTTTTCAAACGCCCGTTCCAGTTAAGGAAGGGCGGAGACAACTACATTCGGTGGACTGGCGATCCCAATAAAGCAGCGATTCATTTTGATGCGCAATACACGGCTGAGAAAGTAAGTTTCGCTCCGCTTGCAAGTGCCATAAGCGACCCAAGAGTACAAACCTTGCGCGACGATGTGTATGTAATCGTGGAAATGTCGGGAGAACTGTTCAATCCAATCTTTAATTTCAAACTCGAATTTCCTCCGAGCAGCATTGCCGCTACAGATCCTATTCTTCCTTATAATATCCAGCAAATAGAAAACAATCCCAATCAACTTAACAAACAGGTTACTTACCTGATCGTGTTCAATAGTTTTGCGCCACTTGATAATTCGACAGCAACCGGAGGATCAGGAAACGCCAGTACAACATCAGCGGGTGGCTTCCAAACTGCTGTTAACGAACTTGCATACAACACGATCAGCAGCTTATTGTTTAATGAATTGAACAAAGAATTCAGTACTATCCTCTCACAATTATTTAAAGACAATAAAGTTAAGGTGAACTTAAGCGGATCCGTTTACAATCGAAATCTGCTGGCTAATTCATCGGGCAACAATTTTAATATAAATGCCAGTAATGTAAACCTCACTTTGAGCAGGGCGCTTTTCAACGACCGCCTGATTATTACCGCAGGGAGCACTTTGGATATTCCATTACAAAATGATCAAACGTTCCAGGAGAAAATTCAATTCTTGCCGGATGTAACAACAGAGTGGCTGATCAACGACAAAGGAACCGTTAGGGCAACTTTCTTTTATCGCCAAAATCTCAACTTCGATCCAACAACGGTGCAAGCTACAGGTGGTACCAAAAGCACGAGAATTGGCGGAGGTATCGCGTACCGAAAAGAATTCAATCACATTGGGGAGTTATTTCACCGGAAAAAAGACAAGAAAAATCCAAAGCAAAATCCCACCACGCC
>AP72_2010_repI_A01DRAFT_1000084_pt1 | contig 14133 bp, 10 predicted proteins | sample AmaPasreplicIA01_FD_9191 | JGI IMG/M metagenome (IMG submission 9191) | reverse complement strand
ACCAGCTTGTGAATGTCAGCTCCCATTCGATCCGCAATCCGAACGATCAGCTCGAAGTCAGAACGAACTCCAGCCAAATCACCGGCTTTCTTCAAGAGCTGCAGATCGCCATACGTGTTTGTGTAGGTGCCGGCTTTCTCATAGGCATTTGCCGCAGGGAGCACTACTTCCGCGGTAGTCGCTGTCTCGGTCAGGAACATGTCCTGCACGACAACAAAGGTATTCTTCAAAGCAAACGGATCGATGTTATAACGAGCCACAGGATTGGATCCGACTATGTAAAGCGCGCCCAGCTTTCCAGACTTCGCGGCATCAAACATGCCGTCGATGTCGAGTCCGGGCCGCCGAGGCATAGATGACCCGTACTCCTGTGCGAAGGCTGAATTGCTCGAGACAGGCGTGAATCCGGGAAGAAGATCGGGATACAAGCCCATGTCAGCAGCTCCGCGAGAGTTCGAGTAGTCGCCAAGACAAATGAACTTCGCCGACTGCGCAGATCCCCACTTCACGAGAGTGAGGACGTCGTCGCCCCGAAGTTCGGAGCCGAAGATAATGATCAGCTCTTTTTCATTCTTCAATCTGTCGCGGAAATCCCGCAGCGCATCGCGATCGAGACTTCCAGACTGAAGCTGGCTCGCAATCGACTCATCGCCAGCAAGGAAGCGGACCATCGCGCTCTCGCCACCATCGACTGGGACCCGCGCATAAGCGTGTGCCTGGCGACGCAGCTTGATGTCTCCCGAATTCACGATGTAGATCCGGCCATTGTGGATACGAAGATTAGTACGGAGATTCCAAGCCAGCAGAGGATGCTGCTCAGTGGGATCGTTGCCGATCAACAGGACGGCGGGAGCAGTCATCGTCTCACGCAGCGTTGCCGTTATGTTCTGCTTACCGGCAACTGCCTTAGCGAAGGCTGGGTAATCTGCCGTGCGGTGATGGTCGATGTTGTTCGTGCCCAAAACCGAACGCCCAAACTTTTGCAGCAGGTAGTTTTCTTCGTTTGTTGTGCGATTCGAACCGATGATACCGATTGCGCTGCCGCCCTGCGAATCGCGAATCTGCTTAAAGCGATTCGCAACATGGTCGACAGCCTGCTCCCAGGAAACCGGAACCAGCTTGCCATCGCGACGCACCAGGGGCTGCGTGATGCGATCCTCGGAGTTGGCAAAGTCGAACGCATAGCGGCCCTTGATACAGAGAAAGTCGCCGTTGATGCCACTCTTGTCACGGTTGTCGCCGCGAACGATCTCCATTCCGCCTTTGGAACGACGCACACCGAGAGTCGTCTTGCAACCGTCGCCGCAGTGAGTGCAGATGGTTCCGACGTGATTCATCTCCCACGGACGCGTCTTATAACGGTACGCGCCTGAGGTAAGTGCGCCGACGGGGCAGATGTCAATGCACATACCGCACTCTTCGCACTCTAGATGATCCTGCTTGTTGGGAGCGATCAGGGAAGTGACGCCGCGATTTTGCACACCGAGCGCCCACACGTCCATGCCTTCGCCGCAAACGCGAACGCAGCGATAACAAAGAATGCAGCGCGGTCGATCAAAGAACACGACAGGCGACCACTGCTGTTCTTCCTTGTGCTGCTTGGCCTCCATGTACTGCGATTCTGCGGCACCGTATGCAAAGGTCATGTCTTGCAATTCGCATTCACCGCCGGCGTCGCAAACTGGGCAATCCAACGGATGATTTCCCAGCAAGATCTCAACTGTCGCTTTGCGAGCCTGGTGAACCTCAGGCGTGTTTGTAGTCACGACCATGCCATCGGTAATTGGGACGGTGCAAGCCGTCTGAAGTTTCGGCATCTTCTCGATCCGGACCAGGCACATGCGGCATGCGCCTTGCACTGAGAGCCCCGGGTAATAACAGAAGGCAGGCACCTCAATCCCAGCGCTCTTACACGCCTCAATCAGAAGCGTGCCACCAGGCGCTGTAACTTTCTTACTGTCAACTGTGATCGTAACGTCAGGCATTTAGAAATCTTCTAGCTTCCTTAAGCGATGGCCATCTCTCTCGAGGCAGGCTCAAACGGACAAGATCGGCCATCGAGGTGATCTTCGAACTCTTGCCGCCATTTTTTCACAATAGAGATTGTCGGAAATGCCGCTGCGTCCCCCAACGCGCAGAACGTCCGTCCAGCCATGTTGTTCGCGAGATAAAGCATCTGATCGATGTCTTTCTTTACGCCGCCTCCATCATGGAAGCGGGTAAGCGTCTTCTTCAACCAGTCCGTGCCCTCACGGCAGGGAATACACCAGCCACAGCTTTCGTGCTGATAAAACTTCATGATTCGGAGTGCGACTTTTACCATGCAAGTCTGGTCATCGATCGCGACTACGCCACCAGAACCAAGAAATTCTCCGCGCTTCGCGAACCAGTCGTAGTCCATTGTGGCGGACTCCGCTTCCTCTTGATTCAGCAGGAACGTCGATGATCCGCCCGGGACGAGAGCCTTCAACCTTCGTCCGTTCGGAATGCCGCCGCCCACTTCGTAAATCATTTTCTTTGCTGAATATCCAAGCGGCAATTCGTAGACGCCCGGTTTATTGAAGTGTCCAGTGAGACACGTCAGACGAGTGCCACCATTCTTCTCATTAGGCCCGAAGCTCACGTACCACTTGCCACCGTTCAGAATGATTGGAGGAACCGTGGCGATGGTCTCGACATTATTAATGACTGTCGGACCACCGTAGAGGCCCTTGATAGCAGGGAAGGGCGGTTTAAGGCGCGGCAATCCACGCTTGCCTTCAAGTGACTCCATCAGCGCAGATTCTTCCCCAACTTCGTAAGCCCCGGCGCCGGTGTGAGTCAGGATATTGAACTCCCGCCCGCTGCCGAAGATGCTCTTGCCGAGAAAGCCCTTCGCGTACGCGTCGGCTACGGCCTTCTCCATGATCTCCAGAAGATAGCGATACTCGCCCCGGAGATAAATGAAACCGAGTTTCGCGCCCACCGCCAACCCAGCAATGATTACCCCTTCGATAATTGCATGCGGATCGTATTCAACCAGCAGCCGGTCCTTACAGGTTGCAGGCTCACTCTCATCACCATTAATAAGGATGTACTTCGGAGCTTCTGACTGCTTCGGAATGAACGACCACTTCATCCCGGTCGCGAAACCTGCACCTCCTCGTCCACGCAAACCCGATGCCTTCACTTCATTGATAATGTCGTCGGGCTGCATCTCCAGCGCTTTTCGCGCAGCCTTGTAGCCTTCGAGCTCAATGTAGCGATCGATATTTTGTGCACCCTGGCCAAAGCGCTTCGAAATGACACGCACCTCGTCCGGATGCGAGGCCAGCGGTGTTGGCGTATAAACGGTCTTCACTGTTGCGTCTTCTTCTGATAGCTGTCGAGGATCTGGTCCATCTTCTCGGGCGTTACTTCCAAGTGAAAGTCATAGTTCACCTGTACGGCTGGAGCCCAGCTGCAGGCTCCAATGCACTCTACTTCTTCCACTGAAAATGTTCCGTCGCGCGTGACTTCCTTGTGATCAACTCCGAGCTTTTGCCTGCAATGATCGAATACTTCTTCAGCTCCGCGAAGCATACAACTGATATTTGTACACACTTGCACGACGTACTTTCCCGCCGGCTTTGTGCGCAGCAACGAGTAATAGCTGATCACATTGCGAACTTCGAGCTCCGTGAGCTCGACTCGCTTTGCAATGTCAGAAATCACTTCGTCGGATAGATGTCCAACCTCGTCTTGTGCATAGAGAAGCAGCGGAATAAGCGCGGATCGCTTCCACGGGTACTGGTCGACCAGCCTTTGAAAACGCTCCTCAAGTTGCGGAGAGTATTGCATTAGCGATCGATCTCCCCAAGCACGATGTCAATGCTTCCAATTGCAGCAACTACGTCAGCCAGAAGTCTTCCTACACAAAGCTTCTCTAAGGCCTGCAGATTCGCTAGGCAGGCAGATCTCATGTGGACCCGATACGGCTTAGCAGTTCCATCGCTGCGAACGTAATAGCCCATTTCTCCACGTGGCGACTCCACACCCTGGTATACCTCGCCCGCAGGAACGGCAAAGCCCTCGGTAACGATCTTAAAGTGATAGATGAGGGCTTCCATCTGTGTCTTCATCTTTTCCCGGTCCGGGAGAACTACTTTGGGAGCCTCGGCCTTAAAGGGACCTTCAGGCATGCCTTCAAATGCCTGTCTCGCGATCTTGTTGGACTCGCGGAGCTCCTGCACCCGCAGCAAATAGCGTGCGTAGACGTCGCCTTCGGTGGCAACCGGTACCTTGAATTGGAACTTCTCGTACCCCGAATAAGGCATATCGCGACGGAGGTCCCAATCGATGCCGCTTCCGCGCGCAGTCGGACCAGTCACGCCCAGCTCGATGCAATCTTCTGCGGAAATGTATGCAACACCGCGAGTACGCTCAATCCAGATCGGATTGGCTGTCAACAAACCCTCATACTCATCAACACGGTCCGAGAACTTGTCGATGAAATCCTTTACCTTCTTCCAGAAGTCCAACGGCGGATCGAGCGAAACGCCTCCGATGCGGAAGTAAGACGTCATCATTCGCTGACCGGCAACGTTCTCGAAGATCTTAAGGAGCTGCTCGCGCTCACGGAAGCAGTACAAGAACACCGTCATGGCGCCGATGTCGAGCGCGTGTGTTCCGAGCCAAACAAGATGTGAATTGATTCGAGTAAGTTCATTCAACAAAACTCGCAAGTATTGGGCGCGAGGTGGAATTTCGAGTTGCAGCAGCTTCTCGACGGCCAAGCAATACGTAAGATTGTTGGTCATCGGACACAGATAATCGATGCGATCTGTTAACGGAACGACCTGCTGATAGAACTTCGCCTCACAAGTCTTCTCAATTCCGGTATGGAGATATCCGATATCGGGAATGCACTTAATGACCGTCTCACCATCAATCTCAAGCAGCAGTCGCAACACCCCGTGTGTGGACGGATGTTGCGGGCCCATGTTCAGGATCATCGTGCGATCCTGCGCCGGCTCAAGAACCGGTGTGGGATTCAGGTGAGCCATTTAGCGATATCCCTCCACCGGATAATCCTTACGCAAGGGATGACCTTCCCAATCTTCCGGCATCATGATGCGCCGCATGTTCGGATGCCCAACGAAGCGCACACCAAAGAGATCGAAAACTTCGCGTTCGAAGAAATTCGCCGACAGCCACAAACCCATCAGGGATTCAATCGAGGGATCGCCGCCGGGGAGTTTGGCGATTACCCGAACTCGTTCTTTTCGCAAGTGTGAAAGCAGGCTGTAAATGACTTCGAACCGAGGTTCGGAAGGAAAGACGTCCACGCAAGTAATGTCGGAAAGAAAGTTAAATTTGGTTTGCGTGTTTTCCCGCAAGATCTCGCAGGCCCGCCGGATGTCGGCGCGGTTAACGTAAATGGTCAACTCATCGCGATCGAACTTCGCCGATTCGATCAGCGATGCAGATTGCAGCGCCGTTACCGCTGGGCTGTCTTTGAGTTGGTCAATTTCAGTGATTGCGGGCTGTAATGCCATCTAGAAGTCCGTCTTATCCGTGGCGTTCCAATCAAGCGCGCCTTTCTTCCAAATGTAGAAGAAACCGACCAGCACCACGCCGATGTACACCAGCATCTCCCAAAAACCGAACATCCGCGCGCTGAAGTCTCCCGGATTTCCACCCAATGCGGGAGCGATTGCTGCCGGAAGCTTGCGGTAAATCACGGCCCAAGGAATAAGAAAGATCGCTTCAACATCGAAAAGGATGAAGAGCATCGCGACCATATAAAACTTCACGGAGAAACGTTGACGCGCATCGCCGGTACCGACCATTCCGCACTCGTAAGCTTGCATCTTCGTGCGACTATACCGATGCTTTCCCAGCAACGCCGAGAGAACGACCATGCCGACGGCAACAACANAAGCCACAACGATCTGCATCAAGACGGGCAGGTAATTAACGTAATAGGGTAGAGGCTGGTTCGGCATAGAGGCCGTTATATAATGCGCGCCAACACTGACGGTTAAACATTTGACTATAAGTTTCGCTGCGACAGAGTGTCAAGCGCACGACAGGTAATCAGAACTCTCACGGACAACTATCTCCACGCGAGCGACGAGCCATGTTGAATCTCGCATGCTGTGCGATCACAGGACCCGATGATTTTTGGTTTCAACACTGACGTAAAACACGATCAGACTATCTACCACGTCCAGAGTGAAGCCCGAAAAGCCGATCTGCTGCTCCAGACAATGGTGTTTGTGAAAGGGCATTGCATTGGCAAGTACGCTTCGTCTTATGCGGAGGAAGTTGGAAACCCTGGGTTCGCCGAGGAACACATTCACGACCTGTTAAAGAAGCAGCATCGTGAAGTGATTGACGTGATCAAAGCAGGTTCGGTCGACCAGTTCTTTCGCGAGCAAACCGAAATTCGCGATGCCGGAGGTGAAACCCTCGCGGTTACATGGCTCAATTCCGACGAACCAGTTTCGAGCAAAAAATTGACGATGCGGTTACTTGTTAGCGAATCGGGAACTGCGGTTGATGGGGCTTTAGTGACCTCACGCCTTCAGTATCCTGCGGGAGTTCCAATTCACTCACAAGCAGTCAGCGAGGCTGACGGACGCGTTGCCATCGAATTGAACCTGGAGGAACTGGAGAAAAGCGTTCGTGATCCGGTCGTATTTGTACGGGCAACACATGGCGAGCGGTCGGTGACTCGCAAGTACCGCTTGAGAGTCGAATCCAACGTTGCCAGCTAGCAATCACCTGTAAGGCTTTGGTTGGCAGGGAAATGCTGCAGAGGAAGCACGCCCGTGCTTCCTCTGCTGTTTTGCTCCGGGCAAAAGCAGCCCAGGAAGTTGCTGATGTGATTGATGAAAAATTACGGTTCAATTCTCAGCTACCGAACGCTAAGAAGGAGACAGCAGGCAGCGATCCAGCTCCAGAAGGCGGCTGTGTGTATGCCAATTCGGAACCAAAGGTTATCAAGCAGCTTGTTGTTCTCAAACATCCAGATTTACTCCAATTTAGGGGGTCTAATAAGCGGCGGCGGGCTTCTGCTGCCTTGATCTATTAAATCTGGATGGGCAGGAGATTCGAACGCGAAAACGGCCTCAGAACGCACTTTGGTAACGGAATCAGACTCTTAGAGTCCCAGATTGATACTGCGCAAGTTACCTGCGATCAAGTACACCTGTGCTCGATTGGCCTATTGCTTTGGCGGGGAGTCCTTCAATTCTTCGAGCTGTTTGAGTTTTTCACGAATACTTGGTGAATTCGGTGCGTTCGGGGCCATGGCGAGATAAGCCTTCGCCTGCTCCACAGCTCCAGCAAAGTCCTGCTTCTTAGCTAATATGTCGCCCAGGTACAGAGCCGCCATCGGTCTTCGATGTTCTTTATCAAGCGACAAGAACTTGCGGATGTCGCGCTCCGAATCGTTCATGTTTCCGAGATTGAAATTAGCCACCCCGCTGAAGAAGTAGGCCTCGGGATATGCGAGTGGGGCCAGTCTATTCACTTGGTCGGTGTAACGAACGGTGTCTTTCCAATTTTGCTCATTTGCAGCAATAACAGCCATGCCGAAATAGGGTTTTGCGTATTGAGGATCCGCGGCAATAGCCTGCGAGTAGTCTTTCGTAGCCTGATCGAGCTGCTTCGAACTTTGGTGAATCATGCCGAGCAGAGCCCATGCAGCCGCAAATTTCGGAAACTCCTGGACGGCTTTGTCCAGTTCCTTTTCTGCATCCTTAAAGTTTTCCTTTGAGATGGCTTTTTGCGCCTTCTCATAGGATTTCTTCGCGTTACTTGGGGCCTGCATGGTTGTGAGGCTTATGGTCGTGCCGGAACCACCACCAAGACGCTGCATGGAAATGGTATCCATGCGTATCTCGCCAAAGCTGCCTTCGACGCGAATCATCACCGTACTGGATTGGAAGCCGGGGAGCATTGCCCGAAGTTCGCAACCGATCAGGTCGCGCGGATTAACTCCTCCAATTCCACTGCCGGGGGCTCCCATCGTCGAACGGCTTCCCATTCCAAATCCGCCCGAGCCTCCACTTTCGGAGACGTCCTGCAGCTCAAAATTTTGACCTAATTGAATCTGGTAATGTCCCTTGGAATCGGTGTAACCCTCTTTATGTGCTGAACCACCGCAGACCTTCTCAATCGCTACCGGCTCGGGAGGCGGGGTGCCGTCCTGCATAGTCACGCTACCGGTGATGTAAAGAATCTGCCGCTCAGTTTGCGTGTTTGGGAAGCCGGTGCCGGGCTGTGGAAAGGTCGTGGTACTGCCAGGTGTACTAGGCCGTGATCCTCCGGAGGAAGGTGCACTTCCGCCACCGCCACTAGGGCGCTGGGCTACCGAGACGCAGGAAAACGTCAATGCCAATGAGAGTATCAGGGTGTTGCGTCTCCACAGGTTCATACTCCAACCCCTTTAATGCATTCCGAAACGACGAGCCTACTTTCCGGCTATGTTACGCCCGATTGGGAGTCAACGAACGAAAAAGTAAGAGTCCACCCTCGGGATAAAACGGCTCTCTAGTGGCTATAAAACCAGCAGAAATGCCAGTACCGCAAAGATGCCGAGCAGATCATGGAAGTTGTAGTTTGAGCTGTAGGAAGAGTGGCCTGCTCACAAGGCGAATGGCTAAAAACAAGGGCCAGCCGGTAAGCTGGCCTTTGTTCCGATTTACGGCGTTCAGAACGTGAATTTCGCCTGAAGGCGCATGGTTCGAGCTCCTGTGCGCGCATAATGTGTGCTTCCGAAATTTGGCGCCGCTGCATTCGAGGGGTCTTGAACATCGAGCACGTTCATATCAAGTCCCGCGGATTCATTCGCGTGGTTCAACACATTGAACATATCGGCACGAATCTGGAATGAGCTCTTTTCACTGAAGCGCGGCAAGCGAAAGTTGCGCGCAATGCTCGTATTCCAGGTAATAATCCCCGGCTCGCGATAGCTGTTGCGCTGCACGTTGCCGATGCCTGGCTGGATCAACCAACGCACCTGCGATGCATCGGTCGGCAGACCGCTGAAGGCATCATAGAGAGAGCCCGGCACAAAGGGTGCACCTAAGAATGCTCCATCGACTGCGGCTGTTCCAGCAGGTGCAATGGGATTCCCGAGATTCGGGCGGCCATTAAAGGCGTTGCCGTCACCGTTGGTATCGATTCCGCCAACGAATGGTGTGTTTGGCAGGCCACTTTGTAGAGATGCCGTGCTTGACCATTGCCATCCGCGAGTCAGATAGGCGACGTGATTCAGGAGATTGTTCGAGGACGAAAATCCTGGAACCTCATACACGTAAGCGACCGTTAAGCGATGAGTCGTGTCATAAGCAGACAGCCCGTGCTCTCCCTTTCGCGCATTAGGAGCATTCAATTGGTCCTGCGGAAACGGACTCACTGGTGTGATCTGGTATACCTCGGATGCATCATCCCATCCACGACTCAACGTGTACGATCCGCGAAGCATTAGGCCACGTGAGAAGCGACGTTCCAATTTGAACTGCATAGCGTTGTAGCTCGATGACGCGCTGTTGTCGCGAAACACGATGGATCCTCGATTAGGATTTAAACGCGGCAGCGTAGCTCCGCTGATGTAACCGCCAGCCGAGACAACTAAACCCCCGCGCGGGTTGAGTTGGTTCGTGGCAAACAGTTGTTCACCGTGAGTACCCACGTAAGCCAACGTCGCCATCATGTTCGCGGGCAATTCGCGTTCGATGTTTACGTTGTACTGGTGAACCATTGGATTGGTGAGGTTATTGCTAACCGAAACCACTGACGATAGAGGATTCAGCACCGGCGAGATCGTAGCCAGCCGACTGGAAAAATTAGCAAGGCCTCTTCCGCCGCTCGTCGCCTGAACCAGAGCCGAGACCGCGTTCGGCGCAGCTGTCGAAGTGTTGTCCAGCAGATTCGTGAAGAACGCATCGTAAAAGAGGCCATATCCGCCGCGAATGACTGTTTTGCCGTTGCCGAAGATTTCAAGAAAGTTCGGGCTATAGGCAAAACCGAATCGCGGAGCGAAATTGTTGCGATCCTCACTCACTTTGAGCGCGCTGAAGGTTGTGGAGCTACGCTCCGCCACGGGATCCAGCGCGGGATAGCCGAGCAAGTTCTCCGGATTATTCGAGTATTCGTAACGAATTCCGAGATCAAGAGTCAGATTGCTGCGGAGTTTCCACGTGTCCTGCAAGTAGTAAGCCTGCTGGAACATCTTGGGCTCAACCACTGCATTACCGAATGCGAGCGAGCCAGAGCCGCTTGCACCTGAAAAATCATCGAGAAAGTTGCCAAGCCCGGTGAAACCCCCGCCCGACGCGTAGCTAAGAACTCCCCGAGTATTAATCGGGTTCGTGTCTTTTACGAGCAAGCGCGCAACATCCGCGCCGCCCTTGATCATGTGCGGACCATGAGTGAGCGTCAATGCATCCTGGAACTGATAGGTGTGATGCTCGCGTCCCTGCGGCAAATGAGTGTCTAAACCAAGCGCGGGAAATTCCGGATTGATTCCGGCAATAGCAATGTTGGCCGACAGGAGCAAGGGATTTTTCTGATCTTCTGCGGCCGGGCTGAACGCGAATGCAAAGTGTCCCCATGAAGCGCGGAACTCATTCACCATTCGCGGATTGAATGTGTGCGTCCAGGTGCCTCCAAGCGATTCCGCAGGACCGCCTTGTTGGCTGTCAAAGCCCGGGAGTGAGCCTCCATTCAAAACGAAGTCGGGGCTGAGCGCTTGAGAGTCATGCACGTAGTGCATCGAGAGCACATCGTTCGGAGAAGCCAGATAGTCGAGCCTGCTTGTGTACTGCGTGTCCTGATTCTTCACCGGCACGATTCGGACATTGGTCTGCGCAAAGTGAATGCAGGTTCCGGTTCCACCAGTTTGCGTGAATACGCACGTACCTGTGCCGGGCGCCTGCAAACCACTGAAGTACTGCGTCAGCTTGGTTGCGTTTGGTGATCCATAAGCGTTCAGGTCTGCGATGCCTTGTGCAGTCGGTGCAAACAACTGCGCGCCGGTTCCATTGCCATAAAAGCGCTGCCACTGAGGGCTGAAGAAGAAGAACAACTTGTCTTTCATGATCGGACCACCCACGGTGAATCCATAGGTATGGGTGTCCGATCTTGGACGAGTTGGGGTCACCCCCGGAGTCAAACCATTGGCGGCGTCAATGGCATTTAGTCCCGACCCTTGGTAGTACTCCCATACATCGCCATGAAATTGGTTTGTTCCGCCTCGGGTGATGACATTTGTGACCGAGCCACCGCCGCGTCCGAATTCAGCGCCGTAGGCGTTGGTCAGAACAGAAACTTCCTGGATCGCCTGCAGGTTAGTTGGCTGATAGCCCTGACCCTCTACGAAGTTGTCGTTGTTGTCCTGACCGTCAATTAGGAAGTTGTTCGAGCGCGGACGCTGACCATTGACGGAAAAGTTAACGCCATTTGAGAGTCCACGACCACCGGGGTCGCTGACCCCAGGCTCCGTCAAAGCGAGCTCAATCGGATTGAGAGTCGCGATAGGCAATTGCCGAATTTCAACGTTGCTGACACTATGCGAAAGCTGACCGTTTTCAGTTTCGACGTCGTTGTTCCTCGCGACGACTTCTACACTTTCAGAGCGCGCGCCGATCGCAAGCCGCACATCTGCCGAAGTGGTCACAGATGCGACAACCTCACGCCCATTTATCGTTGTCGCCTGAAAATTATCGGCCTTGACGGTGATGTCGTAGTGGCCTGGAGTTACAGCTTCGATGCGATATGCTCCCGTTGGTCCGGTGGTCACCTGGCGCGCTTCGCCCGTTTCAGCGCTCTTCGCGGAAACGAGGGCATTTGGGATTACAGCGCCGCTGGGATCGCTGACCGTGCCCGCGATTATTCCTTTGCTGGTCTGAGCGACCATCGACGCCGTTGCCACGAACCCTACCAGCAACACCATTGACCCTCTACGAATCCGAAACATGTTCTCTCCTGATTGGCTTAAGTGAGGTTCTGTTCGCGAGAGCGGCAGACCTGGATCGGGGCGGTCTCGGCTCAGCGCTTTCCGCTGCGCACCTTGTATTTGCAGCTCTAGTTGACGATAGAGGAGCTCTCTTGTGTGGCGCGTTTAAAGCGGAGAGGAGTACTTAGGTAACAGATTTCGTCCCTAAGACTTGCGAGTCATACCTAAAGTGCTGTTGTGCCGATAGAAGCTGAACTAAGGCTTGATGAAGAGAGCAAAGAATGGCGCGCCCTGAGAGATTCGAACTCCCGACCTTCTGATTCGTAGTCAGACGCTCTATCCAACTGAGCTAAGGGCGCTGGTTTGTGCAATGAAATTTCGAAGAAAAACTTCTTGTGGACAAAAAAAATTATAGCAGAGCAACTAGGGCTACCAGATGCCAACTTTCGCTAAATACTTGTGAATAAATGCTGTTGTGGACTATCGGCGAAGAGCCGGGCTTGCCACATCGAGTACTGTGGCACGTCCGGTGCAAAGCCCGAGAAAAACCTACACTACGTCTTCAAACTTCCAGAAAAGTTTACCGACTGCACACCTGGTCCTCTTCGCTAAGTCCTGCATTTTGAGTGGCTGGTTGGTTGGCATCGAGGATGCTTTATCCCGTAACAGACGAAGTGGCGCGCAACGGGACGCTCTTGAGACTTACTCGGCCAGAGGATCTCTTGAGCGTCTCTTTGCTTTTGGGCAACTCTAAATCGTTTTTCTAGGCATGAAGGTCGTTCTTTAGATGAGCTGAATTTTTTCTCGGAGATCCAAACCTGCCCGGCGCAAAATCGCTGCAACAGTTTCTTCGCTGAGACGTGAGGCGTCGAATTCCACACGCACCGTCTGCTGTGCTTCATCAAAATCAATTTTTCTCACCCCATAAACCTCCCGTGCGTAGGTCAACGCGCGGAGTTCGTTTTCTCCTGGTGGCGTGCCGTAACGGAAGGCAACGTCAAGCTGCGTCATTCGTGTGTCCTCCAGAGACTTAGCAATAACTTAACAGCAGGGAAGATGTAGTTGCGAGTTTCTTCCAATTCAGCATCCCCATCCGATCTTTGAGCGATTCAGTAGCGCCGGTATATCGTACTGACAACATCTCTAGTACGAGAGACTGCACAAATGAATTACCTGTTAAAGACCGAAGCTTCCGCTTATTCGTTTGCTGATTTGGAGCGTGAAAAGACAACGATTTGGGATGGTGTGACAAATCCTGTCGCGGTCAGGAATCTTCGCAATATGAAGAGCGGGGACCAACTCGTGATTTACCACACCGGCGATGAAAAGCGTGCCGTGGGAACGGCCTACGTAGTTTCAGTGGATTCTTCCGACACAAAGAATCCGCGAGTACAAATCAGAGCCGGCAAGCCGATTGCGCAACCTTTGAGCCTGGCCGACATCAAGCAGAAGAAGGCATTTGCGGATTCTCCGCTAGTGCGGCAAGGTCGCCTGAGCGTTGTGCCGCTGAATGACGAGCAATACAAAATCCTCACGGGATCATAGATCCAAAAAAATGCAGAGTGAACTGAAGCCCGCGCCAGGTTACGTAATCGATCCGGTGTGCGGGATGCAGGTTGATCCTGCACATGCCCGTGCCAGTCGGGAGCATGCAGGGAATAATTATTTCTTTTGCTGCACCTCCTGCGCCGAGAGATTTAGCGCGGATCCTGAGAAATACCTGAAGGCACGGGACCGGCATTCAACTGGACTTGTGCAATTAGGAAAAGCGCCATCTGAAGTTGCCGAACTGCAGAACGTGCAAAAAACGCCTCCAGCAGCGCAACGATCAGCCAAGTACGTCTGTCCGATGGATCCAGAAGTAGTTTCGGCAAAGCCAGGATTGTGTCCAAAATGCGGAATGGCTCTAGAGCCGGACCTTCTCAGCGCAACAAAAACTGAATACGTCTGCCCAATGCATCCGGAGGTTGTGTCCGACAAGCCTGGCGCTTGCCCGATTTGCGGCATGGCTCTCGAACCTCGCGTTGCTGCAGGCGTGGCGGAAGAAGACGATCACGAGCTGCGAAGCATGCGCCTGCGCTTTTGGATTGGTCTCGCGCTGAGCTTCCCTCTGCTTGTAATCAGCATGGGCGGCATGCTCACGTCGGGCCGGCTGCATGAATTTGATATGACGCGAGCCTCAGCATGGCTGCAGCTCGCGCTTG
>AP72_2010_repI_A01DRAFT_1000083_pt1 | contig 14171 bp, 12 predicted proteins | sample AmaPasreplicIA01_FD_9191 | JGI IMG/M metagenome (IMG submission 9191) | reverse complement strand
GCTGGAAGCCAAGGCCGAAGCAAATTACAAGTTGGCCACGCCGCTCGGAGAAGCGGGCTCGAGCGCCCTCATCGACGAGCCGCTCTTCGCCGCGAAAGCGGGCGATGTTCTACAACCCATTTTCCTTAATCAGAATTATGTGGTCATTGGAGTTAACAAAAGGACCGATGCCGATCTGACTGAATTCGCGAAACAGCGTGATAGTCTGATGCAGCAGGCTTTGACCAGCAGAAAAGATCAGGTCTTTGAGGATTATCTCACCTCGGTAATGAACCGTATGAAACAGTCGGGGAAGATCAGGATCTACAAAGACGTGCTGGACACGATGGCCGAGGACGAGCCGGAGGCACTACCACCGGGGCGACCGCGGCTACCAATCAGTAAGTAGGCTTGAGTTGATAGTTGTTCACCGCAAGTGATTACAATCATAATGCTCCGACTGCCGCGCTCCGGTGAAAAGATCCGGTTTGCCCCTGATTTCCAAGCTCATCCCGGAATCGCTGGAATAACTGCAAACGCGGGCGGCAACCTGGCGAAAGACTCGCGGCTCAGGATATATCGGCACATTTAATTCGCCGTAAGCCCATCGGTTCAAATCAAGAAACCATGGATCGCTCTGCTGCCATACATATGGCCGCAGTGCGGCAGGCAGATTGTTCAAATTCGCGTGATCGATCAAAACGACGCCCTGATAGATATTACCGGAGTAGAGGGCCGAAGAAAGATAGGAATCCCAAAGGTCAAACAGGCTGAGTGCCGGGAGGAAACCGAAAACGATCACGACCAATATCTGAAGCGGCTGGTTAGGCGTCAGAATTTTTCGGCCCTTTAGTTCGCGATTTTGCCAAAACAGCAGAGCGGTCGAACAGGCCATCGCCACGTTCCAGGGCCATACGACCGTGTTCTCACCGCTCGAGATCAGCAGTGCGAGAACAAACAAGTGGGCGCCGACCGCCAGGATGACTGCGACATCCCGAAATCGGCGCGTCAATAATCCGATCCCGATCGCAATTTCAATCACGGGTACGGTGAAGCCGGTCAGGCGAATCAACGAACCTACGGATGGAAAGAGATAAATAGCCTTAGAAGCGAATTCCGGCCAAGTTTGTTTCAGGAAATTAGCATTTAGTTTTTGTACTCCACTCCAGAAGTAGGTGGAAGCTATTATCAAAGCGCACGCATTGAGCGTCACCCGAAACTTTCTATCGTCCGCCCTCTGTCCTGCCGAAAACGCCAGCGCCGCTAACAGGAACGCATACTGAAAAAGCCAGGGTTGCCATCGCATTTGATCGAATACACCCAGCACTACCACGATAATTAGAAGGCTCACCATCAGAGGTCGCGGGTGAGGGATGAATGCGATGATTACCGGCAAAATCAGCAGCAGACCGAGCAAGATATAATCGATGGGGACAGGCAGCGCCCCGCGATTAAAGAGCGGGACCAGCGGAAAACTCCGTCCAGTTAACCAAAGGCGTCTTGAGAGAATGATTCCCGAGCAAACTCCCAGCGAGATGACAATCTTTAGCAGCTTGAGTCGATAACTCCAGGCGTCGCGGCGAAGCGCACCGCACGGGTTGAAAGGTCTGGGTTGTCGTTTCCGGTTGCGCCGGTTCACAACTCGCGGTACGGGCTCTGGTTACGGACTGTGCCTACCCTAAGAAGTCCCTGACGTCCCGAAAGGGCGTTTCACAGTCGTTGAAATCAGGACGGTAATAAAACGCGGCGCCGTCGTATTCCTGCATCCAGCCTTCTTCCATTTGCAGCTCTGCAAGCGCCGACACCGCGCGCAGCCATTCTGATTCCGTGATTCGTCGGGATAAGAGGGTGTACCGCGGGTTCGTTCCGGCCACATTCGTGGGATAGTACTGGGCCATCAGAGAAACGGCGACGCGTGGACTCAATTCATCGTGAATCCACTTGAGAGAATCGCGCAAACCGCCAAGGTCGTTTGGAAGCACAAGTAAACGGATCACCAGGCCGCGTTTAAGCAAACCGGTTCGGTCGTAAACGAGATCGTCTCCCATCTGCCGGCACATCTCGGCAATCGCAGCCCGCGACACTGACCTGTAGTTGGGCACCTTCGAATAGAGGTATCCGGCGTCGTCCCCGGCATACTTCAAATCCGGCAGATAGATATCGACAATACCGTCGAGCATCTTTAGGACTGCAACTGAATCGTATGTGTTGGTGTTATACACAATCGGCAGTTGCAGTCCCTGCTCGGCGGCAATAAGGATTGCGCGGGCCATCTGGGGTGCAAAGTGGGTCGGCGAGACGAAATTGATATTGTGGCAACCGCGCGCTTGCAGCTCGAGCATCATCTCGGCCAGCCGTTCATGGCTTACTTCGTTTTTGATCTGGGTTTTGTGCGCCTGCGAGATTTGATAATTCTGACAATATACACAGCGCAGATTGCAGTTGCCGAAAAAAATATTGCCCGCGCCGCGGGTACCCGTCAGGGGCGGCTCTTCCCCAAAGTGCGCGGTCGAAGAAGAGACAATCGGCAGCCTACCGGAATAACATCTGGCCAGCTCATTGTTCATCCGGTTGTTGCCACAGTCGAGAGGACAGATGGTACAGCTCAGTAAGAGCTGCTCGAGCGCTGCCACCCTTTCGGGGAGCTCCCCTGATTCGTATAAACCAAGGTAGCCCGGCTGGTAATCCCTCGTGATCATTTCCGATTCCAGTGTAAAACCATTTTCGCCGTAGTCGTCAAACGGGGAAGCGGCCCGAATACTCTTACGCGCATTTGAGATTGTGCTGCTATTGCGAAAATTGCCGCTGCCGCGAGGCCGGCGTCTCAGAGTACGTGACAAAAGAGAACGTGCCTGAGGTGAGAAGGATTTTGCTGGAGCGCCAAAGACACGGGCTGAATTCACAGTGAGACAAGCAGCGAAACATGCGCATTAAAACAGCCGTCTCGGCGTCTCGCGAGTTACCGATCAGCTCGCCTTCTGAAATGAACGTAGTGCGTTTTGTGCTGCTCAACCAGTTCTCTCGGTACGATGCGTTTGGTAGTCCGCCAGATGAAATCCATCTCGGCGTGGGTGGCTCGCAAGGCAAGTCGCGCTTCAAAGATGAGCAGCATACTGCCGTAAAAGAGGAACAGCGCGCCGACAAGTCCCATAACCACCGGAATCCATGCGCCATGGCTACCACCCGATAAACCGTTCTGGTAAAAGAAGGCGACGCCGCCAACAGCAACGCTGGTGGCCACAAACACGCCCACTGCCAAATAGAAAACTGTGAGGGCCCGTTGTAACAAACGTGAGCGACTGGTCAGCTTATCGAGTTGATCGTACATCATCGCGCGTTGTTCCTCGAGAAACTCGACAGTGACCTCGTCACCCGCCAACTCCAGCAGGCGATCGGACAGCACCCTGACGCGATCGACGACCTTTCCCAGCCGCGTCGTGGTCGACAGGATCATGGTGCCGCTCGCAGAGATCAGCACTGCCGGCGTAATCATCGCGGTCAGAACGGCGAGGGATGCAGTTAGCGCGTCCATGTGACTCCTTTGAAAAGATTATATTAGCCAGTCGTTATAATCATGCCAAATTCAGATCAGTCAAGTGCTATTGGTGTTGCATTGTGGTACAGGATTGAATGCCGAAACCTGTGATATTCTCCGCTTTCATGGCGGATAACGCCTATCATTTTGTCGATCGCTGGCGCGTTTCGGGGAACATCACGGAAGTGGCGGACATCCTCGAAGATGCGGTCAGCCTCCCGCGCTGGTGGGGCTCGACTTACTTCGACGTGAAAGAGATCGAGCCCGGCCACGAACACGGCATCGGAAAGCTAATCAGCCTCCACGCCGGCGGTTGGCTNCCCTACACCTTGCGCATCAACTTCCGCACTGTCGAATCTCGATACCCCTCGGGCTTTTCCATGGAGGCGACCGGCGACCTGGAAGGAAGGGGAATCTGGACTTTCGAGCAGGATGGTTCGTTCGTTAACGTCACTTACGATTGGACCATCAAAGCCAACAAGCCAATCATTGAGAAGTTGTCATTTCTGCTGAAACCGATCTTTCGTTCTAATCACAATTGGACCATGAAGCGGGGCGAAGAGAGTCTCAAGCTCGAACTGCTGCGCCGCCGGTCGAAAGCGAATGGGCATGCATCTGAAATACCGCCATCGCCAGGGCCGTCCTTCGTGGTCCGTCTGCTCAAACTCAATCGCCAGTGACTATCGAAGCAGATCCGACACTGAAGATTGCCTGGATTCCCGAGTTCATCTACGCCGGGAACAGGTGCCAATCGAATCGCGCCTTAGTGTGCGATGCCGCCGGCGCGATCGTGAAGATTGTTGAGCCTGGTGAACTCAATAACGAGAAGCGAATCAATCTGCCGCGGCGAGCGCTGCTGCCGGGCATGGTCAATGCTCATTCGCATGCGTTCCAGCGGGTACTGAGAGGGCAAACCGAATATCGTGGCTCGGGGCAGCGCGACAGCTTCTGGACCTGGCGCGACAAGATGTACGCCGCCGCGACTCGACTGTCGCCGGAAGACATCTACGACGCCTCTTGCATGGCCTTTCTGGAAATGGCGCTAAGCGGCATTACGTCGGTCGGCGAATTTCATTATCTTCACCATGCGCCGGATGGCAGCGCCTATGAAGATGCTAATCTGCTGGCCCGGGAGGTGATCCGCGCCGCCGGCGACATTGGCTTGCGTATCGCCCTGCTGCGAGTGGCGTATGCGCGATCAGGTTTTCAAGTGGAAGGTAATCCAAGACAGGCCCGGTTTATTGAAAGCACTTCGGAATTATATCTCAAGAATCTCGAAGCGTTGGCCGACAGTGTCAGAAGCCCGAGCGTCAACGAGGGCACCCTAACGCAACGGGCCCTCCCTGACGGTCGGGCTTCTGACACCGCCTGGATTGGCGTGGCGCCGCACAGCGTCCGCGCAGTGCCGCTCAACTACCTGAAAGACATCATTCAATATGCGAAAGAAAGTGACCTAAAAGTCCACATGCACGTTGCCGAACAACCGGCAGAGGTCTCGGCGTGCGTGGAAGAATACGGGCGGACGCCGGTCGCGTTGCTGCAAACCGAAGGATTATTGAGCGAGCGATTCACGGCCGTGCATGCGATTCACGTAACGCCCAAAGCCGTTGCGTCCTTGGCGCAAACGGGCGCGGTGGTGTGCGCGTGCCCAACCACCGAACGAAATCTCGGCGATGGGGTGGTACCGGCAGATGAATACCTGAAACGCGGTGTGGCGGTGTGCCTGGGCACCGATAGTCATGCACAGATCGATTTGCTGGAAGACGCGCGCGAGCTCGAGTATCACTTGCGTCTGCAGAAGCTGGAGCGAGCCGTGCTGGACGACCAGTCTCAAGACCCCGGTCTCAATTCTCAACGTCTGGCTGCGAGGTTATTCGAGTGTGCAACCGTCAATGGCGCGCGCAGCATTGGCGGGCCTGCGGGCGCGCTTGAGACGGACATGCCGGCAGACTTTTTCACGGTCGATCTGGATGATCCATCAATTGCCGGCGCATCGCCTGCAAATCTGCTCGCGTCAATTGTGTTTGCGTCATCTCGCTCGGCGGTTCGCGAGGTTGTGGTAGGAGGTAAACCAATCGTCTCCGAAGGGCGGCATCTTAACCAGGAAGAGATCGTCGAACGATTCAATACACTCCAGAAAAAACTGTGGGGTTAGTTTATGGAGTGCGGCGGCTTTGACTGGAAAGCAAGCGTCTCGCTTGCTCTCTTCGGTTCGCGCTGTCGCGCTCATGGCAAGCGAGACGCTTGCGCTCCAGTCGGCACAGCGGCGCACTCGAAATCATGACGGTCCAACAGACACTTGCTGATCTCGTAGCCATCGATTCCGTTTCATCGCGCTCGAACGCCGCGATCATCTCGTATTTGCAGGAGCGCTGTGAAGCCAGCGGATTGCGTACTGAAACCTACCAGCAAACGGACGCGAACGGCGAGACCAAAATCAATCTCGTCACGCGCTCAAGCGACCAGTCACGCTTCGAACTCGTACTCGTCGGCCACACCGACACAGTTCCTTACGATGCGGGATGGGCCGAGGCACTGAAGTTAACGGAACGAGAGGGCAAGCTTTTCGGTCGCGGCGCGTGCGATACGAAAGCCTTTATCGCAGCTGCGCTCACCTCGATTGAGAGTATTGACGTCGGAAAACTGAAGCAGCCACTCGCGCTCGTCTTCACCAGTGATGAAGAGATCGGATGCCTGGGCGCTAAACGCCTCGCAGCCGCGAAACCTTTCACGGCACGCTATGCGATCGTCGGAGAGCCCACCTCACTGCAACCTATGCGTGCCGGTAAAGGTTATTCTCTCGCGGAAGTAATCGTGCGCGGCCGTGAAGCTCATAGCGCTTATCCGCCGCTGGGCGCCTCGGCAATTTTTCGCGCCGCACGGCTGATTGGGCGGATCGAACAGATTGCCGCAGCCGTTGAGGGCAAGCGTCACGAGGACTTTGATCCACCCTACACCACCTTGAATGTTGGATTAATCAACGGCGGCTCAGCCAAGAACGTGCTTGCCGGCCAGTGCCGTTTCACCCTTGAATGGCGAACAATACCCGGACAGCCATCAATGCACGTCCTTGATCTCGTGAAGCAAGCCGTAGCCGATTTACAAAAAGACGACCCCGAATTCTCTTGCGAGATCGATGCCGCCCGGCTTGATGAAAGCTTTGAGACACCTGACAGTTCACAGTTAGTTAAGTTCCTCGAACAAACGTCATCGCGTCCTGCGGGAACTGTCGCTTTCGGAACTGAGGCCCCGAGCATGATCAGACTGGGTGCGGAAGCAGTTGTGTTCGGGCCCGGAGACATTCGCGTCGCTCACCGCACCGGTGAGTTCGTGCCGGTTTCGGAACTTAATCGATGTGTAGAGATTCTCGGTCAGGCAGTCGAGCAATTCTGTATGTAACAACTAGCCTTGAAGCCCATTAGCGCCTTCGGCGCCGCACATGGCGGTGAGCCTCTGGCTCACCGATCGAAACTGTTTAGTACCCCGAGCGCCAGCGAGGGGATAATAGGTTCAACGATCATGTAAAGGATTGTTCCATTCCAGGCGCGGTCAGGACTGTGTGTGCGCCGATCTTTTAAGAGTGACGTGGCCAGTCATTCGTTCACTGGCCCCTCGCTGGCGCTCGGGGTACTTGGAGGTCCGAGGCAACCGCGGGCGTAACGCAAACCTCGAATCAGACGTTATAATTGTTAGCGCTTATTTTGCGGTGAGGTTATCCTTGAAAATCCCTTCATCTCCAATCTTTTTGCGAATCGCACAAGTATTTTCAATTTCAGTACTTAGCCTCTGTGCCGGCTCGTTTCTTTCAGTAATCTACGCTCAAACAGGGAGCAGCCCGTTCCCCCAACCGACCGAGTTGCAGCAGGGCCCGCCGCTGACCAATGACGAGTTTGTGCGGCGGCTTTACCAATTGCCGGCGCATCCGGACGAGAACGAAAAGCTGGTCGACGACATTCGCAAACGCGGCATTGGCTTTCCGATCACTTCGGGACTGCGCGCGCTGATTGCCACCAAAAGCGGCAATGACGCGTCGCTGATTCATACCCTCGATGAAGCCGAGCGGCGGCGCGCCAATCCGACCGTCGCTACACCATTACCGCCGCTGGCTGAAAGCAACGAGTTGCTGGAGCAGGCGCGCAAGGCGACACTCGGCGCGGCTGAAACCATGCCGGACTATCTGGTGAAGCAACAGATCACCCGCTCTCATGCGTTTGGACAAAGCCGTAACTGGACTCCGTACGATCGTCTAAGTATCGCGGTAAGTTACCGTCAAAGCGCCGGGGAAGATTACAAGCTGCTCTCGATCAACGGGATGCCGGCGACCGAAGATCAGAGTTACAACATGAAACTCGGCGGTACGATTTCTACCGGCGAATACGTCAGCGCCCTCACCTCAATCTTCAGACCCGAAAGCCAGACGGAGTTCCGCGCTGTTGACACAGATACGCTGCGCGGCCGGCACACGGTCATCTATGAATATGAAGTGAAGCGAGAGAATTCTCATCAGGCGCTGGGGTGGGGCGAAGGTGGGTCGCTCAAACAGGAAACCATCTCGGGTTACCGGGGGCGGATTTGGGTGGACCGGGAAAATTATCGCGTCCTGCGACTCGAGGACATCAGCACTGAGATCGAGGCGGGATTTCCCATCACGGCAGCCAGCAAGATCATCGATTACGACTGGGTGAGTATCAACGAGCAGCCACACTTGCTGCCCTCGCGCGCAGTCGTAGAATTGACCGCTCACGATCGTGGACAGACTGAACAAACGCGCAACGAGATTCTGTTCCGCGGTTATCGCAAGTTTGGCGCGGAAGTGAAAATCATCGACATCGACGAGAAGGATTTTCCGCCGGATAAACCCGAGGAAGAACCTAAGAAACCGGACACACCACCCAGTCTAAAGCCGGCGGTCAAGAAGCCATAGTCCCGTGTTTTTGCGTCGATGAAGACGAACCATGAACTATCACGTTCGCACTCGATGATGGCCGGCCCCAAAAGTCTAATCCCGTTGAACATTCAGAAGCTAAAATTGTCGCCACGTAGCGGCGAATGAGTTTAGCCCGGCCTTTCAAGTCCGGGTTAGGGACCGAGAATTGAAATAGCGTCGCGTCAGCGACGCGTGAAATTCGCAGGTTTCCAGTCGTCGCTGACGCGACGCGTCTCTCCTGATGCAACTCTTCCCACCTTTGAAAGGGCAATTATATCGTTGACTCACCAGCGTAACCCTGATCCGATTAGTACCCCGAGCGCCAGCGAGGGGAATCACAGGTCTTGTTAACAGAGAAAGCACCATGCGATTGTTGAGCGTTCGATCCCCTCGCTAGCGCTCGGGGTACTAATTAGGGTGAGTCAACTATATTAGCTGCCCTTGAAAGGCCTGGCTAAATTCAACTTGCCGCGACGCGGCGACACACGTTGAATGCCTGAGCTTTCAATCCTCTGACTCATGAGGCAAAGCCAGTCTTGATAGTGATTGTTCCCTCACTTGAACTCCAACACCGCGTGGCTCATGATTAATTATCAATGGCTAACTTAGCTTTACGTCTGCCTGGAAATATTCCCGGAGATTTCTTTGTAGATTCAAGCTGCATCGATTGCGATGCGTGCCGGCAGATTGCGCCGGCCACCTTTGCCGAAGATTCCGAGGCTTCGATCGTTTACCGCCAACCGGAGACCGGCGCTCAGGTCGCGCGAGCAATGATGGCCCTGGTAGCCTGTCCCACCGGATCAATCGGAACCGCTGAACATCACGACGCTCATCTCGGGATCGACGCCTTTCCGGAATTGATCGCCGATAATGTCTATTATTGCGGGTTCAATGCTGAGTCGAGCTTTGGCGCCTGGAGCTATTTAATTGTCCGGCCCGACGCGGAAGGTGGCAATGTCCTGATCGATTCACCGCGATTCGCCACGCAACTCGTCAGGAAGATCGAAAGCATGGGCGGCGTGCGGACGATGTTTCTGACACACAAAGATGATGTCGCCGATCATGAACGGTTTGCCGCGAGATTCAATTGTCAAAGGATCATGCACGCGGACGACGGCGCAGAGCGCCGGGGTGTTGAGATCGTAATCCGCGATGATGACGCCATCGAGATCGATCGCGACCTGGTTGCGATTCCAGTGCCCGGTCACACGCGCGGCCATACTGTGCTGCTGTATCGCCGCAAGTTTCTTTTTTCGGGCGATCATCTGGCGTGGTCGCCTGCAAAGAAGTCTCTGATCGCCTTCCGCAGCGCTTGCTGGTATTCATGGACCGAACAGACGCGATCAATGCGGACACTTCTGAATTACGACTTCGAATGGGTCCTGCCCGGTCACGGCCGAATTCATCACGACAGTTCAGCCGGAATGCGCAAATCGCTTCGCGACTGTATTGAATGGATGAAAACGCGCTAATATGCCGACCCGCATCCCTCTAGGAGGTATCATGAAATTGCTGCGAATGATGATTCTGCCCGTAGCGTTCTGGTTGGTCGCTGCCGGCGCGCGGGCTCAGGACGCAAACATCAAACACTACGAAAAAGATGGTCTGTCTTTCGATTATCCGGCCAGTTGGCAGCTCAGCGACAAGAGCACGGGGCAGATGCAGTTCCTGGAATTGAGTCAGGGTGACGTGACGATTCGTGTCCGCTCGCCGCGGGAATCATTGAAGACAGCTGATAAAGAGGCGCACGCCAGGAAAATATTTCAGGATCAGTATGTCGACAACTTCGTCGAACAGTTTCAGCAACAGGGAATGCAACCCAAACGCTCGCCGGTGACAACTCAAATCGGCGGCGGTGATGCCGAGGGAATCCGCTTACGCGTGACGATGGGGGGAGAGGCTGGTGGATTGGATTCCTACCAGCGGATAATCTCTGAGCGCCTCGTGCACCTGTCGATCCTCGGATCGGAAAAGGAAATGANNCGGGATGCACCCGTGTGGGACATGATTCGTAACAGTGTGAAAATCGCTGCCACACCACAACCGTCGCCCAAAGCAAAACCGTAAAGCCGAAAAAAACTATTTGGAGCCGAAAAACAGTGATCATAGGACTGCCTAAAGAAATCAAAGACAACGAGTATCGCGTGGGATTGACGCCGGCCGGTGTGCGGGCGCTGACCGACGCCCATCATCAAGTGCTGGTGGAAAAAAATGCCGGCGTCGGCTCGGGGTTCGACGATGAGTTATACCGGCGAGCAGGCGGCACAATCGCGCAGTCGGCCGATGAGGTCTGGGCGCAGGGAGAAATGATTGTCAAGGTCAAGGAGCCGATCGCGCCCGAATATCCGCGCATGCGCGCAGGTCAACTGCTGTTTACCTATCTGCATTTGGCGCCCGATCACGATCTGACGAAAGAATTATTGGAACGGAAAGTGACCGGCGTAGCATACGAGACGATCACCGATCGCCGCGGAACCTTGCCTCTTTTGACGCCGATGTCGGAGGTCGCCGGCCGGATGGCAATTCAGGTCGGAGCGCATTACCTGGAAAAAATGAGTGGCGGCCGCGGCATCCTGCTCGGCGGCGTGCCGGGTGTGCCGGCGGCGCGCGTCGTAATCATCGGCGGCGGCGTCGTGGGGACCAACTCCGCCAAAATCGCCGTCGGCATGGGCGCGCATGTAACCATAATTGATAACAACCTCGACCGGCTGCGCGAGCTCGATGATATCTTTCTTTCAAAGATTTCCACCCTCGCCTCAAGCGCTTACATGATTCACGACGCGATCTCACAGGCCGATTTGATCATCGGCGCAGTGCTGGTCCCTGGCGCGTCGGCGCCAAGACTGGTCACCCGAAATATGTTAAAGGATGTCGCGGATGGAGCGGTGATTGTAGACGTCGCCGTAGATCAGGGCGGTTGCGTAGAGACAACTCATCCGACGACGCACTCTGATCCGACCTATTACGTTGAGGGCGTACTGCATTATTGCGTTGCGAACATGCCGGGCGCCGTGCCGCGCACTTCGACGTTTGCTTTAACCAATGCCACGTTGCCTTATGCGCTCAAGCTGGCGAACCTCGGATTCAAGGCGGCCGTGATGTCCGATCCAGGTTTAGCTCAAGGTGTTAATACCTTCGGCGGCAAGCTTACCTACAATGCGGTGGCTTTGTCGCAAGGTCGAGAGTACACGCCGCTGGGCCAACTGCTGGAAGGATAATGTCAGAAGCCCGACCGTGAGGGAGGACCTTTACGATGTCAATTCCTCGAGAGTAATCGAAAACGGAAGCTGCCCTCACTTACGGTCGGGCTTCTGACACTGGCGTGTTCAGCAGTTTCGCCAGGCACTTTTTCAATTCCTCCGCGTTGATCGGTTTATGAAGAAAGGCGTCGATGAGTGTTTTGTCTGCGCCTAATCTCTTGTCGTTATCGTGGCCGGTGAGCAGGATGATCGGAAGCTTTGCCAGCTTCGAGTTGCTTCTGAGAAATCGCGCCAGTTGCTGGCCAGTCATTTCCGGCATTACCGCATCCGTGATCACCACGTCCACTTTCGTGGTCAGTGCGCACCTCATTCCGGCTAACCCGTCCCCCGCCGTGATTACTTGATAACCGGCCCGTTGCAACGTCACTTCGAGATAGCGACGCACAGACCTGTCGTCTTCAACTAACAAAACAGATATTGCGGGTGGCGGGGCCTCTGCAGCTTTGGCTCCGTCTGCCGGCGCCGCGGAAATTTCGGGATTCATGGCTCTCAGGCTCGAGGTTAAGAAATCGTCAGAGAACGTAACTCGGGTGAGTCCGTCACGAGAGTAAGACGGCCGCTCCAACGTTGTCAAAAGAAGGGAGTTATTGCTTCCGGACGTCCCGCCGGTGACCGAGGCGCCTGCGTGCGGCATTTCTCGCATCCCGCTGCCGGCGGTTGTGCCTTAATTTGGCCTTGACACCCATGTCAAGAGGAATTGAAACCACGAACGCACACGAACAGAGTCCCATTTTCCTGTCGTTTCGTGGTGCACATCCCAGAACGCCATACCGGCGCATTTAAAGACCACGAATTCACACGAACAAAGAGGCCTTTGTTCGTGACACTTCGTGGTTCAAATTGGTTTAGGCAAAATGAATCCGGAACCGGGGAACTATCTTATACTCCAGATTTCACCCTACCCCTCCGGGTAAACAAATCAACAAACCGGTACCACTTTGATATACTTTCCGTTTGCGCTAAGCAGCAGTTTTGCGTTGGATCGCCGCTAATGTACGAATTCGCAGTTACGCCCGCAGTCAACCAGATTCGCCGCCGCGGCGTTACCATCACCGGTGTCACTCCGGGTTCAATCGGGGCCGAACTCGATCTCGAGCCGGGTGATCGCATCATGCGCATCAACGGCCGTCCGGTCCGCGACTATCTCGATTTTCGCTTTCAATCGGCCGGCGAGACTGAGTTGATTGTTGACGTGCGAAAAAACACCGGTGAAGACTGGGAGCTCAACATCGAACGTGACGAGGCTGAAGACTTCGGGCTCAGTTTCGAACAGATTGTGCCGCGGCAATGCGCTAACGAATGCCTCTTCTGTTTCTGTAAGGGAAACCCAGAGTCCGCCAGGCCGTCCTTGTTCGTGCGCGATGAAGATGTCAGGCTGTCGTTTCTTTATGGCAACTACACAACGCTGACCTCGATCACCGAAGATGAAATGCAACGGGTGATTGAACAGCGACTGTCTCCACAGTATGTCTCAGTGCACGCCACGGATCTCGAGGTGCGCGCCGTTCTGCTCGGCATCGACAAGAGCCGCGCCGACATCAGCGGCAAGATGCAGCGTTTGATTGACGCAGGTATCGAGATTCACGCTCAGGTTGTGCTCTGTCCGAAGATTAATGACGGCGAGGTGTTGCGGCGGACAATTTACGATCTGGCTGAGTTGCACCCTGCGGTAAGTAGCGTCGCGATTGTGCCCCTCGGACTGACGCGATATCTGAACGATCCGCGACTAACACCGGTGACGCCCCAATTTTGCCGGCAAACAATCAGCCAGGTCGCGGCAATCCAGCGCGACCTGAGAAAGAGACTGGGAACCAGATTCGCATTGCTCGGCGACGAGATTTATTTGAAGGCCGGAAAAAGTGTTCCGGCGAAAAGTCATTATGGCGATTATCCGCAGATCGAAGACGGCGTGGGCATGGTGCGCACTTTTACAAATCAATTCACTTCGCTGCTGAAATCATTATCCCGAGCGAGTGGGTCCGAAGCCGTAGTGTCAACCAGGCCCGCGTGCGGAACTATCCTGACCGGATCCCTCTTCGCGCCGGTGCTCCGGAGAATGATCGAACGGATGAACGAACAGTTTAAGACAAAGCTAAAGGTCGTCTCTGTCGTTAACGATTACTTCGGCGGCGATACAAGCGTGGCGGGACTTTTGACGGGCACTGACTTTGTCGCCGCGCGTGACCAGATCGCAGGTGATTTCGCCATCGTGCCGCGCGTCGCGCTTAAAAGCGATGAGCCGGTGATGTTAGATGGGATGCGCTTTGAAGAACTGCGGGCCCAGTTCGACGTGCCGGTCATAGCTTGCGACTTTTCGTCGTTCGCCGCTCTGGTGCGAAATGGAGCCAGCGCGGAATTACTTCAGTAATGGATCTTGGCCGGTCCAGCACACTCCAGTTCCGGGCGCTGCGACTGGAGCGGAAGCGTCCTCGCTTGCAATGAGCGCGCAGCGCGAATCGAAAAGAGCAAG
>AP72_2010_repI_A01DRAFT_1000081_pt1 | contig 14346 bp, 12 predicted proteins | sample AmaPasreplicIA01_FD_9191 | JGI IMG/M metagenome (IMG submission 9191) | reverse complement strand
CCAGTGCGTTCCCAACAATCCGCTGCAATCGAAACCGAGCCTGATCACAACCGGCACTGCCAACGTTCCGGCGGGAACCCAATCCGTGAACTATCGCAACGATCCCGTAGCCTGGCGTATAGGGCCTGCGAATGACATGTCCTCGATTTACGATGGAGCTTTGAAGCAGGCTTCCAATGCGCAACCGAACGGCGATCCGTTCACGCCCCTGATGCGCGCATACCAGAACGATAACGTGCAAATTCGTACCCTGGTCGGTGCCCATGTGTTTGCGCACCAGTTTGATCTCGCGGGTCCGGTCTGGTTTTCGGAGCCGTCATGGGCCAACTCTGGCTACCGCAGTGCCCAGCCCATGGGATTATCCGAACACTTTGAGATGCTTTTCCGAGCGCCTTCTTCTTCGGCGCCGAATGTTAACCGGAAATGCCCTGACGGCCAGTCACAGGCAAACTGCGTCGACTACCTCTACAGTCCAAGCCTCGACGAGTTTGGCATCTCGAATGGCATGTGGGGATTGTTCCGCGTTTATGACCCGACCAAACTCGCGAAGACTTCGGGTGGCACAACAACGCTGGCGCCGCTTCCGAACAACACGCCCGGACCGGCACAGAACGTGACCTATCAGACGTGCCCGGCTAGTGCGCCGGTGAGGTCATTCAAGATTACGGCAGTCACGGCACAGAAAGCTTTGCCCGGCGGGAAGATCGTCTTCAATACCCGCGGCCAGACTCTCTTTAACGACCTTGGTGTGCTTTATGTCCAGAGTGACGATCTTGACGGTACCGGGAAACTAAAACCAGGCGTGCCCATCGAACCGCTGATACTTCGAGCAAATGCCGGCGACTGCATCAACGTCACCTTAACGAATGCGCTTGATCCGGCGTCAAATGTCTTAAATCCACAATTCAGCTTGCCGCCGCCGTTCAATGGGCTCGCGCAACCGAGCCTGAAGAAGATGTCTGGCTTTGTCGGCTTGCATCCGCAATTGCTTGGCTACGATGCGGCGCGCAGCACCGGCATGAACATCGGTTGGAACCGGATGAACCAACCTAACCAGTTGGCCGCCCCGCCGGGAACTGCGGGTCAACCCAGTACGGTTAATTATCAATGGTACGCCGGCACAATCACGCGGCCGGCCGGTGGTGGCGCGCTGGTTTACACACCGGTCGAATTCGGCGCCCTCAATCTGTTTCCGTCTGATCAGCTGTATCAGAACTTCAACGGGTTATTCGGGCAAATGATCGTTGAGCCACCAAAGGCGACCTGGCAATGCGGCGAAGCGACCAACCTGCAGAATTGTGACCCCTCACCTAATCCGCCAACCTCGCGCGCGTCGGCCACTGTGACTCTGGCGAATAATGCGAATTTTCGTGAGTTTTCTTTGATGATTAGTGATGACATCAGGATAGTTGGCTTGGATCCGCCGGGGGCGGTCAATTATCGGACTGAACCGCAGAGCTTAAGATATCCCGGCTATCAGAACCTCACCGGCTCAGCCACGTTCACCAGCGGTAGTACGAATGTTAGCGGCGCGGGCACGCTGTTCACCACGGAACTCACCGGGGGTCCGAATGGGGACAAGTTGGTTCTGCAAAGTAGTCCGGCCACCGTCCGCGGGCAGGTACAAAATATCACTAACAACACCGCGCTGACGTTAGCTGCAAATGCTGGCGCAAGTGTAAATGGACCGTTCGCAAAACAGATCAAGGTAACTGACTTTTCCTGCATGCTCTCAAACCAGTTGTGGAATGCTCCGGTCATGCCCGCTGCCCCGATTGGAGATCCGCAGACACCGATCTTTACCGCGGCGGTCGGCGATCAGGCCCGTTTCCGAATGACGCATCCGTTTGGCACCGGCACTTCGCAGGTATTTACCATTCACGGGCACGTGTGGCAACGGAATCCGTACCTCAATAACTCCACCCAGATGGGGACTAACAGTCTTTCCCAGTGGATCGGGTCGCGCGATAATCATGGCTCGACTGACCACTTCGACATCATTATTGACAAAGCCGGAGGTGAAGGTGGCCTGGCAGGCGACTACCTCTACAGCGTCTTTGTTCCTATTCAAGCGCGTAACGGAGCATGGGGCATTTTCCGAGTTGGCAATAGCAGCCCCATCGTTCAACCAAATGCGGTTTGTACTCCAACTGTGACGCCAGGAGCGCAGCAAATCCTTCGTCCACAAAAGGAGGACTTGGATCGCTTTATCCGGCAGCCGTTTAACAAGAATCCGAAGCCTTGATGAGCTTCTCGGTGACTCGAAGCGCTGAACGATTTGCAGCGATGGTAGAGGCGGCGCGGGCAATTGGTTATTAGCCGGACCAGTCGAAGCGCTTAAAGCAGATTTCCGATAAGGAGTAGACAATGGCCACCAAAAAAAGCAAACCATCTGGCAAGGGCTCAGGTCCGAAGGGAACGAAACCGGTTGTTCCTGTAAAGACGGTGCCGGGAATCGTGCCCGGCATTGTGCCAAGGGTACCTTTAATACCCGTAGCCCCCGTTGGTAAGCCACCAAAGGTACCGCTCGTACCGAGGGTACCGATAATACCCGCAGTACCTTTAGTGCCTGTTGCCCCCGGGGGTAAACCGCCGCGAATACCTTTCGCGCCGATAGTGCCTTTAGTACCTGTTTCCCCAGGCGGTAAGCCGCCGCGAATACCTTTCGCACCGATAGTACCTTTAGTACCTGTTTCCCCAGGCGGTAAGCCGCCGCGAATACCTCTGCTCCCAATCGCACCATTTGTGCCTTTAATACCCGGCATACCTCTGCATCCCATCGCGCCAGGCAAGCCACCTGCGCCGAAATACCCGGCAGGTGAGATCGTGCAGATCAACCTCAGCAAGTATTGCGCGGTTGAGTTACTGAACGCGCTAATCATCGCGCTGGGAATTGTTCCGCCCGGAAAGAAAGGTAAGAAGGGAAAGAAGCCGTAACTTTGGTCGCGCGAGCCCGCGAGCGCGGCAGCGGCGCCCGCCGCGCCGCGCTCGTAGATGAGCCAACTCCAGTCAAAAGGGCGCAGATCTTCCAGGTTGCTCTTTCAAGTTTGGAGTACTGGCTTGGGCGAAAATAGAAGCATTCAAGGAATTCCGGCTGAACGCGGTACTCCGAACCGCAGATCTTCCGGCCCCAATGAAGCTCTCGCGAGTCGCCATACCCTGAGCCGGAAGTTCGTGTCTTATACGTCGAGGATCGCATCAGCAAATGCCCGCCGTCAGCTTAGATTATTCTCGCCGCCCGCGACTGACGAAGGCGTTTGATAAGCGGGCGAATAATTCCGCGCGCCACCGGCTGCTCCGGTTTCTCGCAAATGAGTTCGATTCTCAACCCGACGTAGCTAAACTCATCTCGGCATTCCTCTCGCACGGAAGCTTCAGCAACTCTTTTTTCTCGTCACTCCTGACCGTTGCCCGCGATGGCGCCGGAACACCCTGGGCCATCAGACGATTAGCCGTGCTGATGATGGAACATCAGATCCTGCAAATCTCTCCGACTAATTTCGTCCAATTCAACTTCGTTCTCCATCAACTACGTTTAAAAGATTCACCTGCGATCGAAGCTGACGTCGTCGAATCAGTGCGGAAAGAGGGATACACCTCAACTCGATTTGACCGGTTCGTGCCTGAATTTCGACGTCGGCTTGAAAGATTTAATAGGATTCATTGTCGCATCAAAGGTTGGAAGACCTCACAAGCCGCGCTGGCAGACTTCGTCGAGGCATCGCGCCAGGAATGCCGTTTGACTCTGGCGCGTTACACGTTCACACCAGATGAAGTGTTCGATGAGATTCTGCGACAGGTGCTGACTACTGACGGAATGGAAGACTTTGACAGCACACAACCGTTGTTCGTGCGGGCCGAGGCGGAGCGAGGCGTGAGCGGCCTGCCTGATTTTGAAGCGGCCGTCCTGAGAAGACTCTGCGACTCGTCTCGTATCTACTGGGTGTCTGACCAAACCAGCTCGCAGATCAATTCTCTGGTCGAATACCCTCTGATGACCGTGGTGCTGGTAATAAAGCTTCCGGGGAGCGATGTTGAATTCGAAATAAAGAGGGCGGGCAAAAGACCGCCATTCAGTTTGGGTGTGATCCATTCGCGTGACGGATATGACGTCGCGCCCTCGCACCGCCTCGACGGAGGCAATATGCTTTGGTTGCTGCGGCACGAGGGTGCGGCAGCATCAAAGCTGGCGCTTATCTATCGCGAAGTGCACGGCAAAGAGGCGCCGCTGCCTACCTATGTTTCCCGAAACAGTATTTGCTGGATTCCAACTCACCGCGGAAACGAACCTACCGTGTACTATTTCACTGACCCCGAAGTCTTCGGTGAAGCGTTTGATGATATGCGGGCGGCGATGGCCTCATCGGTTGCCGCGTTTGCCGCCGAAGGCTATATGAAGTTGCCCGACTTACCGGGCCCGCTGGGATTGACGGCACAGTTTCTATCGACCGTGTGTCCCGGCCAGGCGATATTAAACGGCACGAGTTCGTTTCGCGTGGACCGAGTAGCAGGATACCTCGCTCCTGATGGCGCCGCGCGCTATCTGCCGCGGTTAGCAAATTCGGCAAACTCACGCGACCGAGCGCGCGCATTTGCTGATACCTTGCTGGACGACGTGCTTGGGATCTGGCAAGCGCCGGCTACGTATAGGAATTATGCTGATTATCTGACCGAGGCCTTTGCCCTGCCCCACAACAGGTTGCAGGCGAACGCCGTTTACAAATCGATTCTGAAACAAATCGGACAGTTGTGGGGGACGTTGATGGGTATCAACGGCTATTCGAAGGGTGAATCGTTTGTGGCTCGGAACATTGGTTTGAGAACTGTTTGGCGGGATGGTCAATGGCGGGTGAGATTAATCTTCATGGATCATGATTCCCTCGTCATTCCCGGTCCTGGAGAAAAGGACTTTTGCGCTCGCGCCGCGCTGGACGGTATGCGATTGGATGAAACTTACATTTGGGGCCGCCCCGGCGGAATCATGGGAAGCTCCGGACATCTCCGCAAACTTTATCGGATCAACGACCAGTTCCACCTGGAAGCTCGAGAACTGGCAAAGATAACCAGCAAAGAGGCTTATCAAAAAACACAACGCGAATTGGCGCGGAACCCAAGACTGCGGAGATTGTTTCATTCTGTTTTCATCGATCGGATGCCAGGTTGGAACCGTTTGGTGAGAAGCTTCCTGCAGACCGATCCGGAAAAGATAACCAAATGGAAAGACAAGGCAGGTAAAATCCTCCAAACTGCGGGTTATGAAAATGATGAAGCGAGCGATAAGCTGGAGGCACTCGATGCCCAGAGAGATTTTCTGGAACGGCAATCATTTTTATTCGCTCCGCCCGAACGCGCATCTCGACAGAAGCAATGAGAATCGTCACCTACTCGCTTTATGTTGACCCTCCCAAGCGCCATACGGACTATCACGAACAATTGATCTACAGCGTCAAGAGCCTGCGCCGCTACAACCAAAGCGTGCCCGTGATTGCATTTTTGTACGGCGAACATTCCGCCACGTTTAAGGCGAGGCTCGCCGAGCACGGGGTCGAGGTTCACCCAATGGGCGTCTATGAGGATGCGATTCGCCGCTTTTTTCCTGGACCTTTCCGTGCGCTCACGACTTACCCGGTGCTGCACAAGTGGCTGAATTTTTCGACACTGGAAGATTTGACTCTCAGCCAGATCCTGCAGAGCGATTGCGATACCATCTTCTTTGACGACGTCGAAATACTATTTCGAACTTATACCGAGAAAGATTTCTATGCGCGGGAAGAGCCGGCCTCAAGAGCGAGTCACTATGGTTACGATCCGCATTACCTCGACGAAGACGCTTTGAGTCGAGTCGTCGAAAGCGAAGGCGCCATTGCTATCGATCCTTGCAATATCGGCGTGTGCATTTTGAATCACGGTCTGTGGCGCGAGATTGCCCGCCGAACCGACACCTTTCTCTCATATGCTTTTCGTTTCGCTGCCGGTATCGCGCGCGATCCACACCGCCGGGACTTGCTTTGGCCACAGATGGCAAATGCAGTCGCTCACGACCTGATGCAAACCGGAGAGGTCGCGGCACTACCTTATCCGTCGAGTAACTTATGGATTCTTGATCAGATGGCGCTTTGGCTGACTTTGGGACATATTCCGAATCTGACTTGTGGATTCCTGTCGCCGGACCATGTGGTGCAGGGCACATATGAACCGGGGTTCGGTCACGCCAAAGTTGTCCACCACTATTTCGGCACTGACAAAGTAGCTTTTCGGTCGGAGGTCAGCAGATCATTTGGCTGGTGAAGGCTTTGGACGAGCCTTGCTCAAGTGAGTCTTTCTTTCTCGATCTGAGCAATTAATGCAACCGCAGGGCGTGGTGGGGCGAATAAAAGACCCGATCGCCGTTTCGTGCCCGCGATGTTACCCGTGACAGCCTGGTTTCTAAGCTGTCGCTGGGATGGTCGGTTGTTTCAATCGCCTGCCGGTTGAGAAAGAGGCAAACACTTTTTCGGCTATCGTGCGGTGGTCGGATTTTCGTGAAGTCGATCCCCTGCGGCGTCTTGGCCGCGCGCAGCCGAATGGATTCATCTTGATCAAGATCAATGATCTGAGCGAAGCCACTCACGTAATCGTACCGCTCACACATGCGCAGACTGGCCCGGATGTGCAGCGTTTCTAAATAAATATTGCTGTCGGTGAGAATGAATCGACTGCGGTTCGGCTCTGAATGCCTTACGCCGGTCGCAAAGCACAGTTCACTATTGAATGGGCCGGCGTCGCTTAAGAAGAAATATTTACAGGTCGGCGGCAAACTCGCGGCATCGACACTCGGCTGAAGTCCCTGCTCAACAATTATCATTGCCGCCTGCGGCGAGAAGTAGTGGTCGTAGTAACGGACCAGATACATCAGGTTCTCAGCATGAGGTTCTGATTTAGGGTGAGCTGCATGCGCCAGGACGATCGTCGTTTCGTTCAAAAGTCGATCCACCTGGGCGCCGAATACCACCAGCGATTCTCGCAGATACCAGTGATCCACGAGTCGTTGCTGGGCGTCGGAGACGCCCGCTTCTACCCAGGCGAGGTGCGGCATGAAGCAATAGCAATTGAACTGCTGCTGCAGCGATAGACTATTAACGTCCAACACTTCCTGGCCGCTGCTATTGATTTCGATAAAACGGTCGAAGATAGTGTTTCTCAGAGCGCAGGCAAAGGTGGAATTTGCCTGAGTGATGCGTGCGACATTGCAGGTGATTCGGATCGGCTCCTCTTTGTGCAGCGCNCCAAAAAAAAGCATGTCCCAGTTGTCGGGTAAATCAGCGATAGCGGCGGCAAATCTCGTTTTGAAGTCATCATCAAAAACGACATCATCTTCAAAGATCAGAACGCTCGACACGCCGAGCTCCCGTGCTTGTCTAACCACTTCAACATGACTACGCAGACAACCATATGCGCCCGGCGTGTGCATCCAGCTGGGCGGAAGCTCAATCGTGTCGCCATCAAGCGCGGAAAACCGGGAGATTGGGTGGATGCCGTGGCGAGCGAATTTGCGCTCCATTTGCTGCCAACGCTCCGGCCGCCGGTCAAGGTTGATGCAAACCTTGTAAGGGAAAACATCGTCGATCATTTGGCACTCGAGTTCTATCGGTCCGCCCGTACTATTCGTGCCGGCCCGGACGAATTGATTTGCAGATTAGGATTTTTCCGATTGCCGATTAATTCTACCCCGAAAGCTAATTTGCACCACGAAATAACACGAAAACTTGAACCCGAAATGCACGAAAAAGGTATTCGAGATAACGCGAAACATGACTTTTGTTCATGTGTGTTCGTGGTTTCAATTCCTCTCGATTGCGGCTCGGCAGATTAAGACCGGATCAAACGTTCCTTCTCGTTGACGATTGGGCGGCTATTTTCTAGACTTGCCGCAACCCGTGAAGCCGACGATTAAAAATGGTCGCGTCCTACGATCCAATTTTAACTAATCAGCAGTTGGCGCAGTACGAGGAGTTCGGTTTCATTCACTCAATCCCTATTTTGACGGCCGAAGAAATTGCCTGCTACCGGACTGAAGCTGAAAGGACTTGCCAGGCCATTGGAGGCGACGTGACACGGCTCGACAACGTTCATCTGTTTTTTCGCTGGGCATGGGATCTGAGTACGCATCCACAGGTCCTCAATGCTCTGCAACAGATTCTCGGTCCTAATATCGTGCTCAAGTCGACGCGCTTATTTTACAAGCACGCGCGCAGCTCTTCATATGTCGGATGGCATCAAGACGGAATTACGGAGAGGCTAAATGACGGTCGCGCGCCGGCGATCTGGCTGGGGTTGACAGCCGCGACCGTGGAAAACGGGTGCTTGCGAGTCGTGCCGGGATCGCATCGAGGCGAGCTGTTTCAACATACTACGCGCCCCATTCGCGACACGCTGGCGAACATGTCGGACCCGGAACCCGAGCGATTGAGATCTCGCGCCCGTGAAAGCGAACTGTCGGGAAAGGTTTCGGTTGTTCCACCACAGGCGCATTTACCGTTTGATCTGGAAATGCGTTCCGGAGAAATGAGCATTCATCACCCGGTGGTGCTTCATGGCTCAAACCCAAACCGATCAGCCGCGCCGCGAATTGGATTGTCGGCCAGTTACTCGGCTCCGGAACTCTACCACGGCCGGAAGGCCGTATGGGCCCGTGGCGAAACTCCCGGAGCACAATATGATTTCGAATTAGTCGAGCGGCCGCCGGACGCGGCTTTCGGAGCAGCGGTAGTCGCGTATCTCGAGAGCGACTTCCAGATTTTGTTTGCCCCGGCCTGAGAGCGGAGAAAAATCGTTGGCAGTACTTTGCTCGCGCGGACACCTTGTGCTGACGATTGCGGAGAAGGAGCCCGATTGTGACGCGGCCAATCTTGTCAGTTGTAATTCCCACACGGAACCGGGCGCATCTGGTTCGCGATGCCATTGAAAGCGCCCTCGCTCAAAAACCCGGGCAGGTTCAGGTGATTGTCATCGATGACGCCTCAAAGGACGATACCGTAGCTTTACTTCGGCGGACTTATGGATCCGGCATCGATTTGCTCACGCTGCCCGAGCGTCGGGGCGCCGGCGCGGCGCGCAACGCTGGAGTTCGGCTCGCAACTGGAGAGCTACTCGGTTTTCTCGATGACGATGATCTCTGGCTCGCGGGCAAGCTCGATGCCGAGCTGCGTGCGCTGCAGAAATTCCCCGATGCTGAAGCGGTAATCACAGATGGTTTGAGTTCTCTCGAGGGACAAGCGGCCGAGCAAAGTTTTTTTGCCAGGAATGGTCTGCTGGCAGCGACGCGTGGCCGGACCTGCCTGATAGATGAATGCAATTGGTTATGGACCAACAGCATGAATGGCGTGGCGATGTGTTCGATAACTCTGCGTCGCAGCCTGTGGGAGCGTCTGGGCCAACCCCTCTTCGCAGAGGATCTGTTTACCTGCGAAGACTGGGAAATGGAAATGCGTGTCTACCATTCGACTCGGGTCGCCGTATTACCGGAAGTGTGGGCCTGGATCAGGCTCTTCGACGATGGATCGCGCGTTGAGCGCGCCACCACCGGCAAGCCAAAGACGCGCGCTCAGGAAATCGGTTACCTGCGCGATCGGCTCAAGGTAATTGAGCGCTCGCATTGGCTGCGCGGACTGAGAGCCGATCTGGCCGCCGAACTTGAGCGCTTCCGTGAAGAGACGGTGCTGAAACTGGCGCGATTAGGTTTTACGGAATCAGGGTAATCACGACCGTATGCATGTGCATCAGAAAGAGTCCGCGAAGCCGACGGTGAAGAGTATGCTCAAAGTTCTTGCACCGCATCAGGTTGACAGCTATCAACGCGATGGATTGCTCTTCCCGCTCCCGGCGCTTACGGCTCCAGAGATTGAATATTTCCGTGACCTGCATGATCAGATGGATCGGCGCCTCGGCGGCCAACCAACCGCTGAGCAGAAAGGCGATGCGCATCTGTGCTTCAAATGGGTCTGCGACCTCGCCACTCACTGGGCCGTGCTGGATGCCGTCGAGGACATCATCGGACCTGACATATTGATTCACTCATCGACGATTTTCACTAAGTATCCTCAGGACGAGAAGTTTGTCTCCTGGCATCAGGATAGTCATTATTGGGGCCTTTCGGAACCACGACTAGTTTCCGCCTGGATAGCCTTGACCGACAGCACGATCGAGAATGGCTGCCTGCGCGTTCTGCCCGGCACTCACACCAGAGCATTCAAGCACGTCGAACGTCCCGAGCAAACAAATATCCTCAGCCGCGGCCACACTGTTTCCGATATCCCGGACGTGAGCGAAGCAGTCGACATCGTTTTGCACGCGGGCCAAATGTCCTTTCATCATGCCAACCTCATCCACGGCTCGAACCCAAATACCACCAAGGGACCACGAATTGGCGTGGCAGTTCGTTACGTCTCAACAGCGGTGAAGCAGAAAAAGCTCCACATCCCGGTGATTCTCGCCAGAGGACGCGACGACTATCATCACTACCGGCTGCAGGAAAGACCAACTGCGGACATCGAGGAAGGTGTCAGACTGAGTACGGCGCACCACAAAGCATCAGTCGAGTTCTGAACTGCAGGACTGAAATCTAATCATTCACCCGTCGGGCTCTGACCTTCGGCCAGCGCTTGCTCCCAAAGCACAAAGAAGGCCCGTTCATCATGTTTTCGCACCTGGTAAATTTCTGAGATCTGCTCGACGGCGCGCCGCGCGAACACCTCTTCGCCGAAATGAGATTCGTAGGTTTGTTTGGCAATGGCACCCATCTCTTTCCAGTGGGGCTCGTGCTCACGGAGAATAGCCGGCAAATCAGGTAGTGACTCTTCCGGGACGAATATCGCGAACTGTGTCCAATCGAGACCTGCAACCGGAACCCATTCATCACTGACGATCACTGGCGCGCGGCCCAGGGCCATAGATTCCTGGACGCGGTAACTTGCCGGTCCATTGCCCCTGGGGCAGAGACTGAACTTGGCGTTGCGCATTGTGTCGATGAACGCAAGGTGAAATGGCTTCAGCCCTGTGTCCTGCTTTATCACGAAATGGTTGTACGGCGTGCGCTTGAGGATGATGCCGTGCGTAGAAAACGAATCTGCCATCGCAAATAACCAGCGTCTGAGGTCGTGTGAAGCCGCGCCCATAAACGAGGCGAGATAGGGTGGCGACGCGACCTCGCGGTTAGCGCGAAGCGAGCGCAAATATGGGTTCTGGGTGCGGGGATAAAGCGTCGTGCGATGTCTGTGCGGATGATGCCGCCACACCGGCAGCGATGTGTATAGCCCCGAGAGAATTCCCAGCGGCGCATCCTCAACCGACACCACAAATACTCGGTTGGGAAACTGGTGCACAAGCGGATGGCTGCGCAAGCGCGGTATCCAGATTTGTTGCGAGCGCTGGTGTGGCTCCCAGAAGATGATGATGTCCGCCTGCTCAGGATTGTCGGTCAGCGCGTACCGGCTGTCGCCCGCCCTGAGCATCTGATCCCGCATAGTTACTGCCCAGTGGCACCCGTCCCAACCCCAAACCTGAGGTTCGAATTCCGTCTGTGTAAAAAACAATTTCAGGGGCATTAAAGCTAAGTATATAATGCGCCGAACCGGATTAGCTCAAATGTTTGCACCTTTCCCCAAACCGGCGAGAATCGCCATACCATCAGCCCTCGCGCGTGAACTGCTCGAGGCAGCCGAGAGCCTCCCGCTGTACAAAAACAAAGAGTTCTACTCGCTGGCTTTGCAGGGTGTGGTTCACGATAGTATTCGCGAAGCCTGTCCTGATGGATTTGACATGGTTGTAGGTTTGATCCAAGAACGAGTCGCGGCCTGGCCTTATTGCGCGCTGTTGGAGGGTCTGCGCTTTGACGAGGGAAACAGAGTGTTCATCGCGATCAATCGAGCATTTGGAGAGTTAGTGGGTCTGCCATTTAAGAAGCCACGCGCCCAGCTAGTGCACTATATCCAACCAAGGACGGACATACCTGCGGCGCAGGGAGACGGCCGTGAAGTTGAGAACCTGCACACTGACGCCGTGGACCAGGCAGCCCCGGTTAAATTTGTTTCGATGATCTGCGTTCGACCTGATCAGGCGGGTGACGGGCGGTCGCGTATCCTGGATGTGGACACAATCCGCGAAGAAGTGAAATCCCACCTCGGCAATGAAATACTCGAGCTGATGGAAACTGAGCCGGTGCCCTGGCAGATGCATGAAGGCTGCGGTGGCGGCGTAAAGTGGCGGAGAGTGCTGACCGAATCCGGCATGTGTTGGCGCCGGTATACGATAAATCGCGCGCTGAATGAAAATGGCGCGAGGCTTTCTGAGGAAATGATAACTGCCCTGGACGGCTTTGGCAGGGTCGTGGCCGGTTGTAATCGCACCATCGATTTTCTGATGCGCGAAGGCGAACTATTATTTTCGGATAACACGCGCACAATTCATGCGCGGACTCGAATCGCAAATGAGGCAGTTACCCGCCGTTTGATGATTCGCGGTTGGATAGTCAGCTCTTAAGGAGAACAGATGGAGTTCGCTCAAATTTGTGATTTCGTCGGACCTGAGACCATCAACCGCGCGCCGATGGATGTTTCGGGCCTGCCCGGTGTTTGGATTAACTCTAATCCTGAGACTAATGGCATCGCCCGGATCGTGATCTCTGAGGCAGACGAAGGACTTTCGCTGCAGGTCTACGCCATGGGCCCTGACGGCTTGATTGATTGGGGAGTTGCCACGATTCAGGTTTATGGCTCCTCGCCATCGTCACGGACAACTGCCGGCTTTTCCTGCCGCTTCAACTTTGGTTTTGCGGAATCTTTTCTGCAGGGAATGATTATGAAGGGCCTGCTCGTTCTGGCCGAGTTACGTACTTTTAAGGACCAGAGCAATCGGGCTGATTATTTTGTGCGTGAATATTTCGCGCTGGAGCATCAGCGCTATTAGTTCGCTCTTCCAAATGACACAAACACTCGACTTCAAACAGATTAGAGATCTGGATCAGGCGTTGATCGATTTAGACGTCACAAGCATCGGCGTCGATCGAATGATCGGGCGCTGGATTAATACCGACGCGCAGACGCGCGGTCTCCAGGAAATTACGATCAAACAGACTGGCGCACAGTTCAGCGTCAGCGCTGCCGGCGCCGGAACCAATGGCCCGATTGAATGGGCGGCGCAGAGCGTGAGACCACTCGCGAATCTCGAGGAAGAAGCCGGGCAACGAGGTATTACGCTGGCCGCTGACTTCGACTTTGGTTTCATGAAAGCGGAAACATATCTGCGGGTAAACAAGGGAGTCCTGGTGATTGTGCTCTTTAATTCCTTCCGCGACGAGAGCGGCAGGTCCGATTACGTTACCCGCGAATTCTTTTACCGCGCGGAATAGGATTTGGTGGCGATCCGGCAGGTATAAACATGGCTTGGATCTCTCAGAAGACGGGACAGTTCACTTATTTTTCGCTGCAGGTTGGTGAGTGGATGTGGCGCGGGAAAAAGGTGCTCGATTTTGGCGGCAATATCGGGAACCTCTTAAGAGATCCGAATTCGACGGTCGACGCGGAGAATTATTGGTGCCTGGATGTCGACCGCGACGCGTTGAACCACGGCCAGGTGTCGTATCCGTCATCACATTGGGTCTTTTATGATCGGTACTGTTTCTTTTTCAATCCTGGCGGAGTGCAGAATCTAAAACTGCCTGAACTGGACCAGCTATTCGATTACATCCTGGCATATTCTGTGTTCACGAACACCAGACAGACCGACATGCTCGAACTGGTCGAACAATTGGAGGGACGTCTTGCGAGTCAGGGCGTGCTGGCATTTACCTTCATCGATCCGCACCATTTCTCGTGGCCGGGGAAGTATCACGGCGACAATTTCCGCTGGCGGCTTGACCGCGAGCAGGAATTGGCCGGTGAACGAGGCGAGAAGCTGGACATAGACATGAAGTCGCTCATGAGCAGGGCTCACGACGCCGACTGGTTGATGCTGGTTAACAGTGACGACCTTTATGTTGAGACCGAGAATATTAAGCGCTACGACGAGGAACAGCAGCGAACGTGCCATGCCTTTTATACCGAGCAGTACATGAGGAAGCTGTTTCCGCAGGCGATAGTCCTGCCTCCCGTCAACAACGAGATGCAGCACTGTTGCGTCATCAGGAAACCGTGATCGAAAACGCGCGCAGGCTGAGCCGGAAGGACGAAGATGGATTTCGTTTGCCTCACACTTGAGCAAAGACGATTTTTTGCCGCCAATGGATTTCTGGTTGTGCCCGAAGCGCTGGCAATGCCGGCGGTTGAACGGTTAGTCGAAGCCGGCGATCGTCTCGCCAAATCTCTGCTTGAT
>AP72_2010_repI_A01DRAFT_1000080_pt1 | contig 14379 bp, 13 predicted proteins | sample AmaPasreplicIA01_FD_9191 | JGI IMG/M metagenome (IMG submission 9191) | reverse complement strand
CGCGTGGTGTCGTCGACCACCGTCAGCCGGCCATAGCCGTAGCCACGATTGTTTGAAGGTTTCACTTCCCCACCCATCTCGTGCGCCATCAATTGCAGGCCATAGCAAATCCCCAAAATCGGACAGTTCGCGGCCGCGATCGTTTCGGCTCGCGAGCGTGGCGCATCCGCTTCATACACCGACGCAGGACCGCCTGAGAGAATCAGGCCGCGTGGTTTGATTGCCTGAATTTGGGCTGCGGAAGTATTGAACGGTAATATTTCACAGTAGACACCGGCTTCGCGTACCCGCCGCGCGATCAGCTGAGTGTACTGTGAACCAAAGTCAAGTATGATAATTCTTTCGTGATTTTCGATGGGCAAAAAGAAAACCTCCGGGCCAGAATAAACGTCAAACGGCTGGTTATTGAAAACTGAGATTATAGGTTTGACGTTTCTGACCGCCAAATCCTTTGAGATACATCAGCGCCAAATCCTCCCGAGTCCGAGTGATCAAGAAGCTTTGTGCGACAGTTCTTTTTGTCACACTTATCATGGCGCCAGTCTGTTTCGCTTACACAAAACCAGACGAACTGGTCCTCTCTCAACCCTTGTCAATCGTCTGGCGCTTTCAAACGGACCAGACTACAGACTTAACCCCCGCCGCTGACGGCCAGACGGTTTTTGTTCCGCTTGACTCAGGAATCCTGATGGCACTTAACGCGCGCGATGGCAAGCTGATTTGGAAAGCTGAGGCCGGCGGTGATTTCTCCGCGGCGCCGATTAGTGATGATCGCAGCGTGTTTGTGGCCCAACGGTACGGCCAATCAGCTCAACCAATGCCCGGTGGCACGTTGCGCGCGCTCAGCAAAACTACCGGAGTAACACTTTGGATGCGCACTCTGCCCGCGCCTGTATCTGCCGCTCTCAACGTAGACCGTGCTGCTTTGTTCGCCGCGTGCAAAGACGGTCGCGTCTATGCTTTCGACAAACGAACCGGTTCGGTGTTGTGGAGCAACCAGTATTATCAGGAAGAATTCATCGCGCAGCCAACCATCGCCGGCGATCGGGTCTACTTCGCCAGCAAGAGCGGCGTAGTGCGCGCGCTGAATCTGAACAATGGACAAGACGCGTGGCAGTATAAAGCCGGGGGCGCTATCGAGGGGCCAGTCGCGGTGAGCGATAATGTCGCCTACTTCGGCTCACAAGATGGGAATGTTTATGCATTCAGCGAGACGCGCACAAAACTTCTCTGGCACCGGCGCACGGGAGCTGGCGTCCAGGCGGTCGCCGTCGTGCCGAACGGCGTGCTCGCGGCTTCGCTCGACAACTTCGCATATCTGCTGTCGCTGAACAAGGGATCGCTGGTTTGGCGCCGGCAGTTACCAGGACGGATTTCATCACGCCCCATCACGGCGGCGGACGGCGCACTGTTTACGCCATTCTCAACCGATCAGGCTATTGTGCTTAACTTGCACGATGGTAAAACAGCGAATACGCTGCCACTGGGCGAGGAAAACAGCAGCTCAGCATCACCCATTTCAATAAACAATTTAGTACTGATCACAATCCCACACGGACTCCTCGCCTTTTCGAACTCGCCTCAGAAATAATTGAGTGGCACAGGCATCTTGCCCGTGGGCCACGTACGGGACGCACGTGCCACGATCAGACTTCGCGCATCTCCGGCTTATCGGGACCGCGACGGCCGAAAGATGTCAAACCGCGCAACAGCAGGCCGTGCACGAGATACGCAGAAACCAGGATTAGCAAGACCCATTGTGAGTAAAGATAGATCAAACCGACGAGCGCAATGAGCCCGATCATCAGACGCGCATCCTTACGGCCGGTGCCGAGCGACTTAAAGCTGGTGAATCGCAGCGTGCTGACCATCAATAACGCCAGGAATGCCATCATCACCATCAGTACGATCGCCAGTATGGGCGCGCTGTGCGGTGCATATTTCAGCGGGGTGGGCGTGAAATGAACAATCGCGGCAATGAGACATCCGGCAACCGGAATGGGCAAACCGACGAAGCTCTTCTTGTCTACTTTTGGTGTTCCTTCGGCCAGTGGACGCGGCCGCGATGCCTGAACATTGAACCGCGCTAAACGGAATCCGCCGCAGATCACAAACATAAACGACACAAACCAGGCGAACTGGCTGGCGTTCGGCCAGCCTTCCAGCGTCGTTCCGTAGCCCCACACGTATGCCAGGAACGCCGGTGCGAGTCCAAACGAAACGATGTCTGCTAACGAGTCCAGTTGAATACCGATCTCAGTGGCGGTCCTCGTCATGCGGGCGATTCGCCCGTCGAGGATATCGCAGACGAAGGCCAACCCGATGGCGATGGCCGCCCTGTCCAAACGCATCTTCGTCGAATCGATCTGGTCGTTCAGAATGTAGCGGTAGGCACTCATTGTGGTCATCAATGAGTAAAAGCCTGCCAGGATATTGAGGGCTGTAAAGAATGACGGCACCAGGTACACGCCCTTCTTCAACCCGCGACGGCCCGCAGGTGCGGGCGTGGGACTCAATCGAGGTCCTGTCTGGAATCGTCTGACGTTCAATTCTTAACTCTTCCTATAATGGTTTCGCCGCCCCGCACGTGCATCCCCTCGGTCACGGCGATTTCTACAATGGATGGCATTAGCACATCCGTACGCGAGCCAAATTTTATCATCCCGAATAGTTCGCCGCATTTTACTCTCTCTCCGCGGCGCTTCCAACATACGATGCGCCGCGCGAGCACTCCAGCAATCTGAACGCATTTGACTGTAATCTCGGGACCCACGATTGTCAGCGTGTTTTGCTCGTTAAACAGCCGTGACTCGTCCCTTGTCGCCATCAGGAATTTCCCTTTCTTATAGCTTATATCGGCAATCTCGCCCGCGATCGGCGCGCGGTTGACATGTACGTCGAGCGGTGAAAGGAAAATACTAACCAGCGATTCCGGATTCTCTGAAGTGCCTTGGCGGACAATTGTAACCTTGCCGTCGGCTGGGGCGACTATCACACCCGGCTCCAGCGGGATCGAGCGGCGCGGGTTGCGGAAAAAATAAGCCATGAAGGCCGCGATTAGGACCAGCAAGATAGCCAGCAGCCAGAACCAGCTCAGCCAAACTCCCAGTACCGCGGCAATTACTGCCACGATCACCGGCACAAGCACAAACGGAATTCCGTCACGAACCATGAGTTTATTGATTCATTGATTCATTTACTCATTGATTCATTAGCCCCTGTAATCAGGCTCGCCATTCTTAATGAATCAATGAACCAATGAGCAAATGAATCAATCGCCTTGACGGTCGGGCTTCTGACACGATGCTCCCTGACGACAAAACGGGGCGCAACAGCATGCCTGTCGGCCCCGTTCAAGGATATAAAAATGAGGACCCGTGCGGCAAATCGCGCGGGCTCAAACTTTCAGTGCTCGGTGGCTTGTCTTTCCGCCTGGAGCATCAATGAGTACATCTGGTCTTTCAAAGCAAGCTTCTTTTTCTTGAGGGTAACTTCTTCCAACTGTTCTTCGTCGCTCGGATATGTAAGTGCGGACAATTCGCTTAAACGTTGTTCGTAACGGCCGTGCTCGCGAGCCATCTCCCGAAACTCGGGATTGCTCGCCATCAACTCCTCTTTAAGGCTGTCCGCCTTGGACATCTCCATGTCAGTATTCTCCTCTCGATTGATGGTGTTGGGAAGGAAGTGCTTGCGGATGAGAATTGCCTGGGGCAGTTCGTCATGGCCGAAATGTTAGCGCAACGTGTTGTGTTAAATCAAGGTGAACTCTTGGGAAAATAAACAGCATTTAACGCGAATTTCTCGTAAGGCAACCCCTCGTTTTGACGCTCACAAAGTCACAGCTGGCCGCTACAATGAGAGACTCATCAACAGCGCGTCCTCAGTCGGCGCTCGATAGTAGTCCCGGCGACGCCCAACCACCGCAAAACCGCAACGTTCATACAACCTTTGCGCTGCCTCATTTCCTGCCCGAACCTCGAGCTGAGCGATGGTTGCTTTCCGATCCTGAGCGAGCTTTAGCGTGGTTTCCAGTAGTGCTGAACCAATCCTTCGGCCGCGAAACTCGGGACGAACAGCGACGTTATTCACATGAAGTTCGCCCGCAATCAAGCGTGCCACAATAAAACCGGCTATCTCGATTTCATAGATAGCGGATTGGATGCGGGCGACGAGCATGACCGTATCTATGGGTGATTGCAACTCTGTGTGATAAGCATCCCACCCCCAGGCGCTGAGATCCGTTAATTGCTCAATCGCGCAGACCTCGACCAGATCGTGCTCATTCATTCGTTCGATCGAGATCTTTAGCCCTGCGGCTGCGCTTTCAGTTGTTGCCATCGTTCGTTAATCTCAGCATCAGACGCCCTGACATAAGCGGCCCGCAAATCTTCGGGAGCTATTGACTTCCCGTCGCGGAGCGCGCGATAGCCTAACACGGCAATCGCGGGTGCGAGCGCTTTTTCCAGCACCGCAACCCGGTTTGGAATGCTCGCGCCTTGCGCCTCAGTTCCGAAGGAAGCGGGAACTCCAAACGAGGCTTCGGCCATTTGCGGTTCACCGGCAAAAATCAATGGCGCTATCCCGGGGTACCTGTCCAATACCGCGCGCGGACTCAGATGCCGGGCCTGATCAAGCTCAGTAGTCTCATCATCGCGACCTAAAAACTGCTGCGCAAACACTTCCCCCCGACCTGCGGGCAGCAAAGAAACCAATTTGCCGTTGACCTGCGAGGCGTGCGCGACGGCCGCCAAGGTAGAGACGCCGGCAATCTTTTTCCCCAAATGAACCGCAAAGGCTTTGACTGTAGCAAGACCGATGCGCAAGCCTGTGAAGCTGCCCGGTCCAATTGCTACCGCGAAGAGGTCAATCTCAGAAAGTTTCCAGTTGGCCTGGCCCAGAACCCGTTCGATCATTTCAATCAAATTGGTCGAATGCGAGACTGCGGCGTCACCGCTCTCGGCGGCCACGACGGCTTCACCAAAGGCCAGGGCCACACCGCCGGCGCGGGTTGCGGTTTCAACGGCGAGAATGCGTGGCTGATGATCCATAATTTCCTGGTTCATTCATTGATTTTTTAAAGTGGCACAGCCGTTCCGGCCGTGAAATCACGCGCAAGATGCGCGCGCCACGTCGAAACTCCCCGTGGTTGACTCTGACTCGCATCACCGTGATCATAGACCACGAACTCGGAATCATGCGAATTGGAATTCTAACAGCGGGTGGGGACTGCCCCGGCCTGAATGCGGCCATTCGCGCTGTGGTTCGCTGTGCCTCGGCTGATGGCGCCGAAGTGCTCGGAATACATAACGGGTACCTCGGCTTGTTTGAGAATGATGTTGAAGTACTGACGCGCGAGCACGTCAACGGCATTCTTCCCCGCGGCGGCACCATTCTCGGCACTTCACGGTTCAATCCCACCAAAGACGAACAATACATTCTGCAACTCCAGGAAAACTGGCTGACACATCAACTCGCTGGCTTGATCGTCGTCGGCGGTGAAGGTTCACTGTCGGCAGCGCGAGACCTTTGCCGCGATCATCAAATGCAAATCGTCGGTATTCCCAAGACTATCGATAATGACATTTGCGGCACTGATTATACGTTTGGGTTCGACACCGCAATCTCAATCGTTACCGACGCTGTCGACCGGTTGCACTCGACCGCCGAATCTCATCACCGGGTCATGGTATGCGAGGTCATGGGCCGGCACACGGGCTGGATTGCCGCACTCGGCGGCATTGCCGGTGGCGCCGATGTCATCCTTGTGCCGGAACACCCTTTCCGCGTCTCGCGAGTCTGTGAACTCCTCAAGCACCGGCAAAATCAGGGGCGTCCTTTTTCTATTATCGTTATAGCTGAAGACGCGCATCCGCATCCGGATGAAGAGTTTCTAACTCCGGAGCAGAATGCTGCGATTTACCGTCACGATCGGCTGGGCGGCATCGGCGAGGCGCTGGCCGCAGAGATTGAACGCTGCACGGGTCTGCAAACGCGCGTCACCAAATTGGGCTACGTACAGCGCGGCGGCTCGCCAACGCCATTCGATCGAATTCTGGCAACTCGCTTCGGCGTCAAGGCATANGAATTGGTCCGCGCCGGTGAATGGGGCCAGATGACNGCGCTGCGCGGTACTCGCGTCGTCAGCATTCCACTCGAGGCCGCGGTCGGAGAATTGAAGCGGCTCGACGAAGAGATCTATCGCGTGGCGGAAGTCTTCTTCGGCTAGAAGTAACGACAAGACCTGCACATCCGCGAGCAAAAAAATGAACGGCTTGAGAGCCCGGTCGTTAACTAAATCGAGCGCCGTGACGGGGTTTCAAACTCGTTGTGACGGGCATTCAAGTGGTTCCCCAGTTTATCGGTATATTACTTGTATCCGGTTCATAATTTTATCCGTTTCCCCATTAGCAACGCGCGAAAGGAGCTACGCGAGTGAAATACTTCAAACAGATTCTTGCGAATGCTGCCCTAATCATCACGCTAAGTCTGGGTTTTTATGCTACTGCTGCTGCCCAGCAAGCGAAAGCGCCGCAACAACTCACAAACAGAGAGATCGTCAACCTCTCCATGGTCGGCCGCTCATTGTCAGCCGACGAAGCCAGCAAACTGGAACAGACGTTAGCGGCGGACGAGAAAAACGTCTCGGTCCGCGTTAGCTTAATCGCCTATTATGGCGCTCATCACGATGAGCCGTTTAAGTCTAAGAAGGACGATCAGGCTCTTTGGTTCATTCGCAATCTGGCCGACTGGGAAAACCTTCGGTGGATTATTCAGATCAAGCTGAATCCGGTCCTGGATAAGGGTTTCGCGGAAGCAAAGCAACTTTGGCTCGATAATCTGAACAAGTACAACGGAAACACCACCGTAATAGCCAACGCCGCTGATTTCTTCAAGGTCAATGATAACTCCTTCGCGGAAAAGCTAATCAAAGAGGCTGCCCGGCTGGAGCCAACCAGTCCCAGATGGCCCTCGGATTTAGGTCATGTCCTAATGCTGGAGATGCAGTCTGCTAAGGGCGAGACGCGTCGTGAGTTCGCCGCCAAAGCTTATGCGCAATATTCGCTGGCATACGGCATGACGCCAGGCATGGAAAAATGGCTCATCTTAAAGGAACTGCCCGTAGTGGCTTTCGAGGCGGGCGATTTAAAACATGCGCAAGAGTGGGCGCTCGAAATCTTAAATCAGGCCGCGACCAATAAAAACCCCATACTCGCGGACCCTGTGCATCAGGCGCAAATAGTCCTCGGCCGCGTCGCGCTGGTTAATGGGGATGTGCGGGAAGCAAAAGAACGTCTGGTGCTGGCCGGGCAAACCGCCGGCTCACCGGAACTCAAGAGTTTCGGTCCAAATATGTCGCTGGCCAAAGAACTCTTGGAAAAAGGGGAGCGCGAAACGGTCATCAAGTACTTCGAGGAATGCGCAAGGTTCTGGATGCACAAGGAGAAACTAGATCAGTGGACTGCTCAAGTCAGGGCCGGTGAAGTGCCTCAATTTGGAGCCAACCTCGTTTACTGACTTACGGTCAGCGAACTCTAACGTATCTTCAATGTCGGATCGCCAAATAGAATCCACGTGCGCCGTACGTCCATGTCAGTAGTTGCCGTCTTTGCCTGCCGGCTGGCATCACCAATTGCAACCGAACTTCCGCCATACAGCAATTGAAACATTTGCAGACCCATCGCGTGTTGTCCGGTCGGAAGCGTTAACCCGGAAGACGCAAAGGCGGCAACTGCGCCGCCATTCGATGCTTCCAGCAATGTTTCAGCCAGGCTCTGAAGCGACGGATCAGCAAAGTATCCGTTCAGGCAATCCATCACCACGACGAACGGGAGCCGGTTGCCGTTCGTAAGCGCCGCGGCGTCTGTGTCCGTGAAGATTGAGCCACCCCAGATATCCACGTTTCCGTGACCGGAATAAACAGCTACTGCAGGTCCTGCATTTAAGTTGGAGATGATGTTCGCTTTGGCGTCAACATCTGACACCTGCAGCCGCCGGTAGATCTTTTGGATTGACATAGCCGCGGGCAATGTCGATCCGATCTGATCGTCTGCGGCCTCAAAATTAAAAAAATAACTGCCCTGTGCGTCAGCAACGAGTAGAGCGCTGTTGTTCGTGTTTAGCGGCGAGTAGTTGACGATTTTTGAAATGACGATATTTGCTTGCGCCGCCGTGCGCACCGGAATTCGACCAGTTGAGATGGCTGCAATGCCGTTGTCGTCAAAGTCGGTAAGCCAATCATCAGACACGGTCTCCAGAGCAGTAGGCGTACCCGCCGTACCGGTATCGATCAGTTTTGACGGTACATAATCGAAAGTTCCGGTGCCGAGATAATTGCGCGGGTCTATACTCGCGTCGCCGACGAGCAGCAGGTATGAGGGCGACCGGCTCCAGACGCTCCGGGCACGTGACATGAAGTCGCGGATAGCCTGCGGGGTGTGTTCACCATAGCTGAATTCATCGAACACGTCCTCAATATCGACGACGCTAACCACAAACCCTCCGGATTGTCTCTGAGCGACCAGCGGCGCCAGTGAAGGAATGAAGTCTTTGTAGCTGATAATGATTAGATCAGCTGCGTTCTTCGAACTATTTAGTGTTGACGGCTGATTCAGAGCCATCCATGCAGGCTGAGATACGGCGGACGCAGGCATCGCAATTAAACGGCGCGCCTTGCCCCGATTGCCGCCCGGCACGGTCGCCGCAAACGTGTTTCCATTCGCTTCCACAAATGGATGGATCAGTTGCACGGACGCCGTGTCTGTGACATCTAAAACGCGAAGGTCCGCAGTGCTGAAGCCGTCAATCCGCGCCGTTTGCGTTGACTTGACGGTAAATTGCAATGCGTCGTTCTCAGCACGAAAACTATGCGAATAGGTGATGCGAACGTAATCAATCAGACTGGTGTCAGTCGAAGACACCGGAACAAAACTGATTATATTGTCGCCATCAATCAACCACGCGTTAGGAATCGAAAGTGTCTGAACTGTTGCCCCCTCGTCGGACCAGCTTACCGACCCGGCCTGACTGCCGTTGACCACCACGTTGACCTGATGGGTGCCGAGCGATACACCTTGAAACGAAACTTGCAACTGCGCGGGGTTGTTGGCACTCCGCTCGATGTTTCGAGTCGTCAGCGTCAAGTTCTTTCCTGCGCCGGAAATCGCCGGACCAAAGAAATTCTCACGGTCGCCATTCAGGGCTGCGAGGTAATAAACCGTGCGCGGCTTGTATTCTGTTGAATAAATGAAGGCAGGCGCGAACGTGTCTATCGCGACCGCGTGGTTGTGCGTGCGAGCGCGGTGCGCCCGCGGGCGGCGCCGATGAACTCCATGACGTCGTGGGCGTTTGCTCATCAATGCCGGCCGTACATTCCCGTTTCCCTTTGGTGAAACAACTTCCGAATGTTTGCCGGCTCCGTTCAACAACGCTGGTCCCGGGGCAAGAGGCGCAGGTGCTGACGAGATCGGGGGATCGATCGGCGCTGGTGGATCAGAGCGCCCCACGATCACGTTCGCGGGCTGTGATTGAGCTACGCTGACGTTGACTGCTGCAGCGGTTGTGCTTGAAGTGGCAATCGCCGTTGGCTGAATCGGTGCAGCTACCAGGCCACCATACGAGCGAGGGTCCGAGTATCCAGTCGGCGGACTGACCGGTTTTATCACTGGAGTCATTGTCGAAGTGCGAACGTCACCGGAGATGGCGATCCGCTTGCCCGCCTGCGCGCCATTTACGAGCCAGTAAACCCTCGTATCCGTGGTTGCCGTATCGAGACCCTGGCCCCAGAATTCAATGAAATCCGACTGAGATAGCGGACCGCTCCCGCGGCTCACGTTGATCGCGACTTCAAAGCCTTCGGTAAAGAGTTGCAGGTTGACGGTGTCCTTGCTGGTATCGAAGCCGGCCAACTGCATCTGTGGCTGGGTGACGCGATACCAGCCATCTCCTCGAATTCCTATTTTCAACGCCGGCTGATTTGCAATTGCCCACTGTTGTGGCAGATTGTCAGAAGAGTCTCCCGCAATTTCCTGCGCTACACCGCTGATCTTTTCAGTTTCGCGCCATTCGGGATTTGCTGCCTGCGTAGCTTTACGGGCGCTGCCCAAATTGCTCAAGAGTTCTGTCTGGTGATACGCGGGCAAGACCGCCGACCAGAACTGTTCAGCAAACACGTGCCGTAACGGCTGCCCCCGCAGGTCGACCGATTCCACCTCATAGCTCGAGTCACCTGTTCCAGCCGTGTCGAACCACGCGTACGATTGCGTGTGCGGATTTGCGATTAGCGCCGGCCCGGCGAGCAAGTCCGGATTCAGCTTGCTTACACGTCCGCCCGTTACTCGGTAGACGTTAAAGCCGAGCGTGTCCGTTTCAAACCCATTGGTCCATTCCACCAGCACGCCTACCGGCGAAGCGATTGCGCGCGCATTGATCCGGTGCTCGATGGCAAGGTNGTTTACGCCTGGGTGGATCTGTCTGGCCGCCAATACAGGGTTGAGGCCCGGGGTGACCAAACACAGCACAGATATGGCGGCCGCCAGGACCCTGCTTGAAAACGAAGTGCGATACATCGGTTAGCCGCTGGAAAGAGAGCGGCAATTATCCGCGAAAGAGGTTTGAGAAACAATGATTGGCGGGCGCGAGAGTTAAGCGGGTTCGGCAGCAGCGCGAATAAGCCCCGCACCACGTTGCAGGCAATTGCGGAATTGATAACGCCTGCGTTGACGGCTACCGAAGGTGCCGTTTACGGTGACAGTGGCCAGAATCGGATTTGGCCAGCGACATTTCAGGTCTTTCAGCAGACCTCGTGGGCGTCGCAGGTACGAGAGAATTGGAGCGGCGTGATTGTGCGGCTCGTGTTTTCGCGCAAACGGTGTTTCCCAGTTCCTTAAAACCGTTTCAACTAACCAGCCGGGCGAGACCGCCAGGCGATTGATTCGTTTATTGCAGATCGAGGCACCAAGCAGATCACGCGCGAGACCTACGGCCGATAATATCCAGTTGGCGCGACGCGGATCATTACCGAGGCACAGATCCCAATCAAATTCCGCGGACATCGATTCCAGGAACAACGCCAGATCACACAACCAGAGTGGCCGCCAGGCTGCATGCTTCAAAAAGTGAACCGCCGACAAGGCGAACTGGTCCTCGTCCGATAAGATTCTTACCGGTTCATCGTCACAGGCAACCAGGCGTGAGCGAGCAAATAAATCCTCAACTGGTCGATCAACCAACTCGAAGATGCCGGGATGTAAATCGGTTGAGCAATCGCAGAGTTGTTCGTTTTCGGCGATCCACGCCGCCTGAAGATGTTGCTGCGGTCTGATCAACAGGTCTATGTCACCAAAGGGCCGCAAACCGATTTGCGGATAGCGGCGCGCGACAGACCAGCCCTTAATTAGAATCGGTTCGATATTACCGGCGCGCAGCACGCGAAAAATCCTTTGAATCTGCTGTTCGTGAATACGGGCTTGCAGAGTGAGCAATCGAAAGGCCTGATGCAGCAGCTCACCGGAAGGAGTATCGCTTAACTGTGTATCCCGAATCCGCCACCAGCCCAGCCCGGCGGCGCCGGAATCGTAAAGCAAAGGCGTTACAACGTCGAAGTCCGTAGGAGAAAGCTCAGGAGACGTTGCCCACTTAGTTTGGTTCAGCTGCGGGTTGGTTGAGTCAGCCTTGGAATCACGCCACGAATGGCTGAGTGCGGTAGCCACCAGCCGTCCCATCGATGCGTTGGAGGTGGAGTGAGACATTTACCGCTACGGTGCGTTTCCACAAACACCCGGCGGGTTACAGAAACCGCTGCAGCACTGAGGTCCGGTGCTGCACGTCGCGCCGTTTGGCAGGCAGGTGGCTGCCTGTGCCGGCGTGGGGGCCACGATTGAAGCGACTACGGGAATGGTCACCGCGGCCGCGACACCTAAGGCCCGAATCACTTCGCGCCGGTTCATGTTTCCGATGGCCGAGGGACGCGGCGGAGTTACGGCCAGCAAGTGATTTCGATCCAGTTGATCGATTGCCAGCCAGACAATCTTCTCGTCAACCTGAGTGTTGGTTGTCTTTCCCAGGGCTTGCGCGATTTCTGACGTCGATTTACGGCCATCACACTTCTGCCAAACAAACGCCGCCGTCTCATTCAAACAATGCGCACGATCGCGATCGAGATCGTAAACGAGCACTTCATCAGGCAGCCGGTGAACTATCAACCCATCTTTTCTGGCGCGAGGTTTCGTTTGCCGATTGGATTTCACGATCAATTCTGGTTTCCAGAGTATCTGGTTTTATCTGGAGCGAGCGCGCAAATTATCACGGTCCTGACAGGGCGTCAATCACTTTCCGCCGCTGTTCGAAAATACGTCGAGTGTAAATGAATCAAGCCAGATGGTGCCAAACGCAGAACAGGTCGTGGCTGGACAGCCTGTTCGCGTCAGCATCACTTGAATGGCACGGGTGTTCTCATGGGTATTGAAATCGACTGAGTAACCACGCCAGGACGCAGCATCACTTACGCTTGCGGATTGTCCCAGCACCACGCCTTCATTACTCGACGCATCTACGACTTTCACGACCGGTGCTGTCGCAGACACAAATGACCGGCTCAACGCCGCAAAGCTCAAACGATAATGCCTGTCCGAACTAACCACCACGAATTGTGAAACGAGCGGACCTGCTGTCTCAGACTCGCCATGAAAATCAATTCTCAGGCTTCGCGTAGCCTGCTCGTGCTCGGACGGGTCGATTGAAAGGGTCACATTTGGCGAAGTGTTTGGAATCTGCCAGCCGAAACCCTGCGGATTCATGTCGATGTCTTCTTCAAAACCGGGGTTGAGGAGCGAACCCGCTTTGCATGAAGCACAACGTGTGTTTGTCCAAACCTCGAAAGCTTCGGCGAAGAATCTCGCCTCAATCAATTTTTGTGTTAGCTGATCTGTGCCCGAGCCGGCGCGGGATTTCAAACGGCGAAACTGGTCCAGCGCGGCGCCTCCCTGTTTGTGTGCGGCCAGAAATATTGCCAGGGTCAGGCGCGCCGCATCAGTTTGCGGACTAACAAAAGCAACAGCCGCGGCCGGGTCATTACGGGCGAAGCCCCAGGCAAGATCGATGACATTCGGGAGCAGAGCCGGATCGGCTTCCGCCGCAGCGCGCAGTTGCTGGAAGCCTTCGTCAGTTTGGTTCATCCGCAGAAGCAGATTGCCAATCAGCCAGCGCGGTTTGGCATAGGCGGGCGCGAGCGTCACCGATTCGCGCAAAGCCGTTAGTGCTCCCTGCTGATCGTCGTTCAGATCGCGCGTGACTCCCAACATCATCCAGACGAAGTAATCACGCGGCCGTAATTGCGCTGCGCGCTCTAGCTCGCGACATCCTTCCGAGTAGTCATCCGTGCGTTGCAGCACGATGCCGCGCGCGGCGTGAACTTCCGCGTCATTCGGCAGTTTCCGCACGCACTCTTCAGCGGTGCTGATACCGTTTCGCGTCAGCGCCGCCACGGCGTAAGTGCGCGCAAAGCCGATCCGCGCTGACTCCCAGATTGCCAGCGTACACACCAGTACGCCGGCGATGCCGATAACCACGGATTTGTTCACTCGGGTTTGAAGTTTGAAACGGGCGATTTGGAATCGCCCATGGTGACTATTGCGGTGTGCTGCCGCTCAGAGTGCCGCCGCGCGTCAGGGCAGCAACTATGATTCCGGCGGTCCCGCCGCCGATTGCGATACCGGCGAGAGTCAGACCGGAAATACCGCTGGCCATCGCTCCCAATTGTCCATTTGGCAACAGACAACCGGCAACGTGTCGCCGTTTTTTATCAGTTTTTTCGCTGGCCTGCTCCGTATACAACTCCATCTCTCCGGGCAACACATTCGTTTTCTTGCGCACGACGGTGCAGCCGCGAATCACTTTCACCCGGACGTTTCCGTTTTCGTCGAAGTCGAGCTTGATGGTTGAATTCGGCTGAATCTCCACCACACCGGCATCGCCCAAGTCGATCGTGCCACTGACCTGGTCAGGCGTCTCGACTGTGGCGCCCGTGAGCAGAGTTGCGCCGGTACCGACCTGGTTGCCATTGACCGTAATCGGCTGATTGTTTCTGGTAGTCAGACGCGCAGTTATCTGACGCTGAGGCGCAGCGTGGGCAGGCGCCGGTTCAGGTAAAGCGGCATGCACATAGACCTGCGCCAGACAAAATGCAAAAAAGATCGCGATCGCCTTGACTGCTTTTCTTCGCCGGAGGTTCATAGTTGTTTCCTCCTATCGATTCGTCCGCGCAGAATGTGCTGATATTTCGGGTTGGAGTTTACTTCCCGCGGCGCTTGGGCGTCAATATCTTTATCAGTTCGATCACGGGTCAGAAGCCCGACCGTTAGGGAGGGCTGCTATCGTAACGGG
>AP72_2010_repI_A01DRAFT_1000079_pt1 | contig 14402 bp, 9 predicted proteins | sample AmaPasreplicIA01_FD_9191 | JGI IMG/M metagenome (IMG submission 9191) | reverse complement strand
AATAACATACTTCACTACTGGTTTTAGAAACGGTCTAATGATTTCAGTTTCTGTGTTGCCACATTACTCTTGAGGTGAAATGCTTACATTTTCATTTATAAGTTATTAGCATATCCTGCTACTAGCTTATGGCATTCATAATTTTCTGCAAGGACTATTAGGGTATCTAATCCTATTCGTTACCCAAGCCTTCGTCCCTCAACGTCAGTTTATACATAGAGGATTGTTTTCACCATTACCAGTCCTAGAAGTATCAAAGAATTTCATCTCTCCACTAATAGTACTGACATTTACCTCTCCTATTAAAACTCTAGTAATATTTGTTCCCTATATTAAGGCTTAATATACTGTTTAGGTACCCTTTAAACCTAGTAAAGATGAATAACGCTAGTCTTTCTTGTATTACCGCGACTGCTGGCACAAGATTTAGTCAAGACATATAGATAAAAAATTGTCACTTTTCATTATTCTATCCAGAATTCTACATAGTAACATTCCCTTTTTATAGATTTATATACTATGTTTTCCTCCAAATTGCTGGTTCAGTCTTTAGACTATTGACCAATATTCCTCACTGCTGTACTATACGTATTGGGGTTTTTTCAGACCCAATGTGATCAATAAACTTCTCAGTTATGATTACAAATATTAGCTAGTTAAATTATTACTTTAACTATTACTTATTTGAAACAATTAAAAACGATCTAAAGCGAATCTCTTCTTTTAGATAAATATAAATATATAAACATATATATTTATATCTATTTATAAGGAATTTGTTCCTTACTTTAGAGTAGTTAAATTATTTTTTACTCACCTGTACACCACTTTATCTTAAATAATAAGACATCGTATGATTAGCATGTGTCAAGCATTTGGATAGCGTTCAATCAGAGCCATCATCAAACTCAATTAAAGATAATTTTATTATTATTATAATTATTAATTTATAATATCATTATTTATATAAGAAATAAGTGGATTGAACACCTAACCTTCCGTGTGTAAAACGGTTGCTCTACCAATTAAGCTAATTTCTTTAAATAAATAAATATACATTTATATATTTATAGATATTTTTTTATCTATATGCACATGTAATCTATATGTAAATTATATATACATATACTTAAAATTAAATAATTTGTAATTACAAATTAAATTCTTAAAAACTAAGATAAAACTCTTCTCTCTTATTGTTACTAATAACAAGATAAGAATTATCTATATTTATCCTTAGTTTTTATATTAATACGTTATTAGGAAATATTTCAAAACTATATAAAATACATGGTACTAATACGATAAAAGCGAAAACTAAAGGCAACAGAACAGTTCAACAAAATGACATTAATTGATCAAAACGTATTCTAGGAAAACTAGCTCTCACTCAAATAAAAACGAAAATCATAATAGATGATTTTACTCCTAATATTATACCACAAATTATACCTTCTACTAAAGGGTTATTTATAATACTATTATTATTTAATGAATCTATAAAATGTTTAAAATGTTCACTGTTAAAATAATTTAAATTATTATTAAAATTACTTAGGCCACTACTAAATATAATAGAATAAAGGTAATCTAAAATATTAACTACAATTATAGTTGAAATATCTATAAAATATATAATATATAATAATGGCATAATATTGAATAAATATCCTCCTAAAAATAATATACTTGTAAATATACAAATAAGTACTATGCTAGCATATTCAGCCAAAAAAAAGAATACAAATATTACCGCAGCATGTTCTGTCATAAAACCACTAACTAATTCCGATTCTGCTTCAGCTAAATCAAATGGAGCTCTATTCGTTTCCGCTACAGAACCTATAAAAAATATAATAAAGATTGGAAATAAAGGCATCAAAAATCAAACAGCTTTTTGATATTCTATATTCACAGTTAGATTTAAACTACTTGTTAGTAATACTACTAATAAAATAGCTGAACTTAAAATTAATTCATAACTAATTAATTGAGCAGTGCTTCTTAGTGATCCTAAAAAAGCATATTTAGAATTAGCTGATCACCCTGCTAATAAAATACCGTATGTAGACAATGAAGATACAGCCAAAAGATATAATATACCTAAATTAAAATCAAATACTGTTAGCCCTGGCCCATAGGGTATAACACCATATCCTAACAATGAAAATACTAGAGTTATTATAGGTCCTATAAAAAATAAAATAAAATTTGCTTGTGTAGGCGAAACATATTCTTTTAATAAAAGTTTAAAAGCATCGGCAAATGCTTGTAAAAGACCATAGTAACCCACTATATTAGGTCCAAGTCTTCTCTGCATACTTGCCATTGTTTTTCTTTCTGCTACTGTCACGTAAGCTACTGCCAGTATTACAGGTATAGATAACAAAATAACTTCAATAATAGAAATAAATGTTGATAAGTATATCACTGTGTATAAATATTTATATATACAATATATAAATATATTATATATATATATATACTATTAGATAATTTACTAATATTTGTATATTATTATCTAATAATAAACTAAATATGATCATATTATATGTATAAAATTACATTTTTTATTATTAATAATTATATAATACTAAATTAAAAAAAGAAAATAATTATATATATATATATAATTATTTAAAAATTTATTTTTATGTATGTAATAAAAAGATATATTTAACCCGATTTCAGTTATAATATATTATACTAGTATTAAAACTTAATATATACTTTATTGTTCAATCTATAGAATAAATCATTATTTTTATTCTACGTAATATTTTCTGTTGTTCTAATATGAATTTCTATCCTCATTATATTTAATAAAGTATCAGATTTTCCTTTCGTATTATATATATATACGTATATATATATATATATATATATATATCTCTTTATTATACCTTATGTAAATTAAAATTTAAATTATTTTTTATTATAAAAAACAATTTAGTCTTTATATATATATATATATAATTTAATTAAACTATTTAATTATAAAAAATTTTAATTTAAAAGTTAAGCTTATATCCAAACATTAAAAATACTGTACTCTAATCAAAAAAGCTTTATCATTTATTTAATTATATAAATAATTAAATAAATTAATGTAGGTCAAGAGCATCTTTTATATAACTACAAGACAATACTACAAAAACTTGAGCCTGTATAAATGCTATTGCTAATTCTAGACCAGAAAATGCTATTATAAAAGCTAAAGGTAAAAGAGCTAAGAAAAAATAAATAAATCCTGAATTCATTATATTATAAGTAAATCCACTTAAAATATTTAGTAACATATGCCCTGATAATATATTAGCAGCTAATCTTAAACCTAATGATACATTTCTTGCTAAATATGATATAAATTCAATTATAACTAATAAAGGTAATAAAGCTAATGGACAACCTGCCGGTACAAATAATGAAAAAAATTTAAGACCATGTTCTCTAAACCCTAGTATTGTTGCACCTAATACTATGGTAAAACTTAATGCAAATGTTAAGATAAAATGGCTTGTAGAAGCAAAACTATAAGGTACCATACCAATAAGATTGTTTATTAGAATAAACATAAATAAACCGTAGATAAAAGGAAAATATAATTGTCCTTTTTTCTCATTAATTTGATTAATTACTATACTATGTATAGTAGCATAAATACATTCTTGACTAATAGATCAACTATTAGGTACTAATTTATTTAAATTATTACTAACCAAATTAAAATTTAGTATTATAATAAAACTAATTATTAAATAAAAAGATATATTTGTTAATGAAATATGCATATCTCCCAATAAAGGGGCACCTATACTTATTAAATCTCTAATCTCAAATTGATCTAGAGGAGTTGTTATGAAATTTAAAGTCATTTTAATTTTTATAAATATTATATATTTAGATATATTAAAAATTAAAAATATACAATGTTATATATATATATATATAACATTGTATATTTAATAAAGTAATTCCCATATAAGACTTGAACTTATATCCAAATATTAGAAGTATTCTGCTCTACCTATTAAGCTAATGGGAATATATATATATATATATATATATATTAAATAGTTAAATATATTTGATATATAATATTATAATTATAATATTATATATTATAATGCACTTATAATATTATATATTATAATACACTTATTTAATATTATATATTATAATACACTTATTTAATATTATAATAAGCTAGATGTAAGAGGTAAGCTTACAAATGCATGAGGTTTAGGTGGACTATTTAAACATCATTCTAAACTATTATACAATCTACTTAGTATAATTTGTATATAATCAAAAAAGAACTGAGGTACAAATCAAGGATATCTTCCTACAGCTTCTCCATATGCCAATTGTTTGTAAACTATATATAAGAATAATAGAGTAGCTATTACTGATACTATAGATCCAAAACTACTTATAAAGTTTCACCCTGCAAAAGCATCAGGATAATCACTTATTCTTCTTGGCATACCCTGTAAACCTAAAAAATGTTGAGGAAAGAATGTTAAATTAACTCCTATAAATAAAATTCAAAAATGTACTTTACTTAACAACAAGTCATAACCCACTCCTAATATTTTAGGTATTCAAAAATATCAAGCACTAAATAAACCAAATACTGCACCCATACTTAAAACATAATGGAAATGAGCAACAACATAATAAGTATCGTGGAAAGCAATATCCAATGATGCGTTAGCTAAAACAACACCACTAAGACCACCTATAGTAAACATAAACACAAAACCTAATGCAAATAGCATAAAAGGTGTAAGGTGCAATGATCCACCATAACATGTGGCTAGTCAACTAAATATTTTTATACCTGTAGGTACAGCAATTATTAAGGTAGCCGCTGTAAAATAAGCTCTTGTGTCTACATCTAAACCTACAGTATACATATGATGACTTCAAACTACAAAACCTAAAACACCAATAGACATCATGGCATAAACCATACCAAGATATCCAAAAATACTTTTATTTGAGGCAGCTGATATAGTAGTACTAATTATACCAAAAGCTGGTATAACTAATATATAGACTTCTGGATGACCAAAAAATCAAAAAAGATGTTGATATAATATAGGGTCACCTCCTCCAGCTGTTTCAAAAAATGAAGTATTAAAATTTCTATCTGTTAAAACCATTGTTATTCCTCCAGCTAATACCGGAAGAGATAATAATAAAAGAACCGCTGTCACTAATACGGCTCAACCAAATAACGCTAATTTATGTAATCTTATACCCGGAGCTCTCATATTTAATATTGTAGTTATAAAATTCATAGCTCCTAATAAACTACTTACTCCTGCTAAATGTAAACCAAAAATGGCTAAATCTACACTAGGTCCACTATGACTTTGTATTCCTGCTAATGGAGGATATAAAGTTCATCCTGTACCTACTCCATTTTCTATACAACTAGCAAATATAAATAATAATAAACTAGGTGGTAATAATCAAAAACTTATATTATTAAGTCTTGGAAATGCCATATCAGGTCCCCCTACCATTAAAGGTAATAAAAAGTTCCCAAAACCTCCTATTAGTGCAGGCATAACCATAAAGAATATCATAACTACAGCATGGGCTGTAATTATACTATTATAAAGTTGATTATCTGATATATATTGTACACCTGGTCCAGATAGTTCTAATCTTATCAATACTGAAAAAGCAGTACCTATCAACCCTGAAAATAAAGCAAAAATTAAATATAATGTACCTATATCTTTTGCATTTGATGATAAAAATCATCTTTCTAATCAAAGGGAAATTTCAGAAGTTTTTCTAACTATAGAAGATTCTACGTTAATTGCATTAGATTTTTTTCCAAACATGTGAGATTCCATTTTATATTAAATAAATATATACAATTTATTCATTTATTAAAAACTTATGATAATTGGTAATCATAATATAATTTTATAAAAATTATAAAACAAATTTAATTAAAAAATACATACAATTTAAAGTTGAATTTCATAATATAATATTATGAAATTCACATATATAAAAATATATTTTTTACAAGGATACAAAAGAATTGAACTTTAAGTCTATGATCTGCAATCAAAACACAGGACCACCTGTATATATCCCTTTATTTATAAAGATATTTATAGATTATATATATATATATATATATTAAGAAGAAAAGTATATTAATAATGATACAGAATAGTGTAAACCATCTAATATAGGTATAGGATATATACCTAACAACACTGTGTACACAATTAATATAAATAAAATAAAAAATTCTCGTTTATTTAAGTCAGGAAAATTAACTTTGAATAGTTTAGAATATTTACCACCGAAAGCTATTCTATTAAACATATATATAGTATAAGCTGCTGATAATACAATAGAAGAACTAGCCAAAGCACCCATTAGTGGTAATTTTTCAAAAGTACCATAAAGACTTAAAAATTCTCCTACGAAATTAAGTGAAAGAGGTGTTCCTGCATTGCTTAAACAAAGTATAAAAAATAATACAGAAAATAAAGGCATTATTTGGGCCATACCTCTATAAAAAGTAATTAGTCTAGTAGAGGATCTATCGTATAATATACCTCCAACACATATAAATAATCCAGATGAAACAAAACCATGGGCTAAACCTAAAGTTATACCTCCTTCTATACCTTGAAGTGTATTACTAAAAACACCTAAAACATAAACAGCAGCATGCGAAACAGAACTATAAGCAATAAGTTCTTTAATATCTATAGTTCTTAGAGTACTAAAACTAGCGTAAATGATAGTAATAACACCTATAGTATATACTAAATATGTGCAGTACACTGAAGCCTTAGGTAAAATAGGTAAAATTAATCTAATTATACCATATAAACTCAATTTTAATACTATACCGGCTAAAATAATACTTCCACCTAACGGAGATTCAACATGTGCTTTTAATAATCAAATATTTAAAAAAATTAAAGGAGTTTTTACCGCAAAAGCAATAAATATACCAGAGAATAATAATAACTGGGTATAATAGTTAAAATTAATTTTATATAAGGCATCAAAGTCAGTAGTACCCATTATATTATACATAACTAATATTGAAAGCAATAAGAATAAAGATCCTAATAAAGTATATAAGAATAGGAAAAAACTTGCTCTTACTCTATTACTTGATCCAAATAATCCTATTAGAACAAATAATGGAGGAAGTATACTTTCAAAAAATATATAAAATAAGAAGATATCTAAAACTAAAAAAACAGCTAATAATAATGTTTCTAACATCAATATCAAAATTAAATATCACTTTACATTTTCTGATATTGATGTTCAATTTGATAATAATGCAATAGGCATTATAATAGTAGTTAAAAGTATAAAATAGATAGATATACCATCTATACCTAAATAAATATTATATCCCATAATATCATATGGTTCTTGAACAAATTGGAATTGATTGTAAGAAAAATCAAAAAACACAAATATAATTAATGATATTATAAAATTAATTATAGAGGTTGAAAGTGCTATCCACTTTATCAATCTTAAGTTAACATAAGATTGATAATTATTAAATATACTATATAAATTAGTAATAATGACAAATATACCTATTAAGGGTACAAATAATAATGATAAAAGTAACACTAGAATATAAAACTTTTAAATATATTCCTTTATATAAAATTAATAAACATCTTTATTAACAAAATAAAATAAGATAAAATTTAGTATAATAGCAATAATCAAATATTTATTTATTATTCTTATTATATCTAGTTATAGATAAAAATCCAAATAATATCATTATTAATATAATATTCTGTACAATCATTAAATAAGATATAAAAATATAAATAAATAAACCTGATAAGATATATAATGCATAAGATGTAATTATTCCAGAATCAAGTTTAGAAATGTTTTTACTTAAGTTAATTAAACCTACTTCTAAACCAAAAGGTCCCAAATATTCTATTGATCCTTTATCAATAATTTTAGTTGTTTCACCTCCTATAATAAGTATTTTATTTGTAATATACTTATTATAAAAAAACTCAATTAAAAAACGTTGATTAAAAAATCCAAATATATTATAGCCTATTCTAGATAATTTAAATTTAATTAGTTTATTTGGTAATATTTCAGAGTATAAAATAGATAAGAAAGTGAAGAAAATAGTACATAATAAAGGTAATAATTTAAATATAGTAGGCACGGCAAATTCAGTTTCTATAATAATTTCATGCTGAGGATTTATGTATAAACTGTTATCTGTAAAAAATCCACTACCTAATCCTATAAAAATGTCTTTAGTTAAAAAACCAAAAAATACAGAAAATAAAGCCAAAGTTATTAAAGGTATACTCATATAAATATCACTTTCATGAGCTATTTTATAATTATTAATTGGCCCATTAGGACTAGCTAAAAATGTTAGATATAAAACTTTAACAGAATACAGTGTAGTAAATATCGCAGCTATAACTGCGATAAAATATACACTAATACTAGAAAAATAAAATTGCCCATATGCAGATTCTAGAATAAAATCTTTAGAATAAAATCCAGTCATAAAAGGAAAAGCAGCTAAGCTAAGACTAGCTATTACCATAACTGAATAAGTTAAAGGTAAAAATAATCTTAGTCCACCATATTTTCTAAAATCCTGATTATCTCCTACGGCGTGTATCACTGATCCTGCTGCTAAGAAAAGAAGTCCTTTATAAAAGGCATGATTGACTAAATGAAATAAAGCTACATTATAAGATGATAATCCCACAGCTATCACCATCATACCTAATTGACTCATTGTTGAGTAAGCTATAACTTTTTTTATATCTTGTTGAAATAATCCAATAAGAGAGCTAAATACACTAGTTATGGCCCCTACTCACAAACATAATATCAAAACAGTTGAACTATATTCTATTAATGGAGAAGCTCTCATTAATAAATATACACCTGCTGTAACCATTGTAGCTGCATGTATTAATGCAGAAACAGGTGTAGGACCTTCCATTGCCATAGGTAATCATACATGAAGACCTATTTGAGAACTCTTAGCCATAGCACCTATTAATAAACAAATACCTATTAATGTTACAATATTTTCATTAATGTAAGGTCCCATAGAAAATATTGTACCATAATCTAAATTACCTATAGATCATATTATTATAAACATTCCTATAGTTAAAAAAGTATCTCCCACTCTATTAGTTAAAAAAGCTGATATAGAACTTTGATTTGCCGCTATTCTTGTAAATCAAAAACTTACTAGCAAATAGGAACAAACACCAACACCTTCTCAACCTATAAACATAACAAGTATATTATTCGCTGTTACTAACACAATCATCATAAAAGTAAACAAACTAAGATAGCTAAAAAATCTTTGATTATGTGGATCATGACTCATATAACCTATGGAATAAATATGAACTAAAAGGGAAACAATTAACACAGGTATTAGCATTGAAACCGTTAATGAATCAAAATTAAACCCTCATAAAATATTAAAAGATTCAGAATCTATTCATCTAAATAATTTAATTCCTACTGCAATATTATTGAATCCCACTTCGAAAAAAGATATAACTGAAAAAATAGTTGTAATAGCTAAAAAGCTACAAGTTAATAAATGTGATCCTTTTACACCTATTTTTCTTCCAAATAATCCAGAAGATATTGAACCTAATAAAGGAAAAACTATTAAAGTTAAATACATTATTTATACTCTATCGCAATACTTCCTCTTAATCTATAAAATGCAACTAATATTGCTAATCCAACAGCTGATTCAGCTCCTGCAATACATATAATATAAATTGCAAAAACTTGACCTAATATGTCGTCAAAAGTAAATGAATTGATTAATATTAAAAGAGTTATAGCTAATAACATTATTTCAATAGATATAAGCATTAAAATAATATTTTTTCTATTTAAAACAAAACCTAAAATACCAATTAAAAATAGAATTAAAGATAAATTCATAACAATATATGTATATATCTATATATACATGCATATTTATTTAATGTATAATTTTTAATAAAAATTAATTTTTTCTAGTATAAATCTTAATGTATTTATTTCAGTTTATATTTTTATTTTACCTTTTAAATTAGTATTATCATATTGTCTAGAAGAAATACTCAGGGCATTTTTTCCTAATTCAAATACAAAACCTAAAGTTAGTAAGATTAAAAAAATTAACATTACTATAAGACCATAAATATTATTTACATAACTACTTACAGCATAAGGATATACTAATAATATTTCTAGATCAAATAATAAAAATAATAATGCAAATATAAAAAAAGAAATATTAAATTGAGTTCTGTTTTGATCTAAAAATGAATGAAATCCGCATTCAAAGGCTGTTTTTTTTTCTCCATATGGATTATGAGGTGCTAATATTAAATTAACAGCTAATAAAATAATAGATAAAAGTGGAATAAAAAATAGAAAAAAGGTTAGGCTTCTCATTTAATAATAAAAAATAATAGAAGAAAGTATACTAGTAATATTCAATCATTCTTTAGGCGCTAAAATAAATAATAAGATTACTAAAGTAAATATTGAAATTATATTAGTTAACGAACTTGAAAGAACAATGTTTTTATAATTAAAATTTACCATTATTTTTTTATTTTTATCTCCTTTATAAAATAAAGTATTTAAGCTATTAAAATTAGGATTGATTTTCTGATCATTTTCTTCAAAAAATATATTTTTAACTACAACTAAATAGTATACAGCACTTATAACACTAGTAAGAATTGCAACTAAAGTTATAAAAATATATCCATTGTCCAATGCTGCACTTAAAATCATCTGTTTTCCAAAAAATCCAATTAAAGGAGGAACACCTATAAAAGAAAATAAAGTTATAGCTAAACTGATAGATAACATCGGATTTACTTTAAAATAACCCTTAAGCTGAGATACTAGTTGTATAGGTGAATTATTTACATCTCTTAAATAACCTTCTTCTCTTAAAAAATAATTTTCTTTATATATTAAATGAAAAAATGAATAACCAATAGTTATTAACAAAATAAAAGCATTTAAGTTTGAAATTGAATATTGTATAAGATAAAATAAAAAGGCTTGAATAGATTCTACACTATTTACTGATAAAGCTAATAATAAAAACCCTAAATGAGATATTGTACTATAAGCATATAATCTTTTTATTCTAAATTGAGTTAAACCTAATATTGATCCTATTATTAAGGATAATAGTGAACTTAATAATAAATTATTTATTCAAGTAACACTTAAAAAACTATTACCTGTATAGTAAACTAATTCTAAAAACATAATTAATATAGAAATTTTAGCTATTATGGCTACAAAAGTTGTAACTATTGTAGGAATAGAATCGTAGACATCAGGACTTCAGAAATGAAATGGAGCTGCTGATATTTTAAATAAAAATCCAACTGACATAATTATTAGTGAAGTCTGTATAGTATATAAATATATATTAGGTGTATTAGATAAATAATATAAATTATTATAATTAAAAAGTTCTTCGAATAATACATTATCAAAAATATTATTAACTAAATATAAACCATCTAAACTTGTATTACCTGTATTAATATACAATAAAGCTTGGCCTAAAAGTATAATACAAGAAGATAATCCTCCTAATAAAAAATATGTTAATCCCGCATTTGTAGATAATTCAGAATTTCTATAAATTGTAGAAATTATATATAAACCATAACTTTGTAGTTCTATAGATAAAAATATTGTTATTAAATCGTTACTACACATTAAAAATATGGCTCCGGACACAATAAATAGTATAATTAAAGGATATTCTGTTAGTCTAAATTGTTCTCCGGTTTTATTTATAATTTTTTCATTAGAATATATATATTTAGAATATATTATATGATATAAAGATGAATATTGTTTGATAAATATTTTACGAGGATAAAAAGAAGTTAATATTAATATTATTAAACTTAAAAATATTATAAAAAGAGCAAATATTTGATTATGACCTTTACAATATATTAATCCTCCAAATAAACTTAAACCTTTCTCCACAAAAATTAAGTTTAAATCAAAGATAAGTAAAATAAAGCAATAGGATAGAATAAGTAAAGTTGTTCTAGAAAACAATATAGATTTATCTCGTCTAGATGATACGGCATTAGATAAAAGAAGTAGTGTTAAACTAGTTACTAACATATTTTTAAATGTATATATTATATATTTATTTATTAATAAATATATAATTATATATATATATTTATTTATTAATGATTTATTGATTCTTTAATCATAATAAAAATTTTTCCAAGCTTACTGATTGCAAGCTGATTGGCATTGAACTATGAAGTATACCACATATTTCTGAACACTGTCCATAAAAAGTACTTTCCCTGTTTATATGTACTGACATTTGATTCAATCTGCCTGGATAAGCATCACATTTTATACCCAAAGAAGGACAAGCAAAAGAATGAATAACATCTGCGGCAGAAATCATAAATCTAGTATGTGTTAATTCTGGTAGTATGATCTTATTATCTACTTCTAATAATCTAAATGCTCCTAATTCTAAGTCAGATTCTGGGACTAAATATGAATCATATTCAATAAATTCTTCTTCATCATTTATAAAATCTGCATATTCATAACTTCAATATCATTGATGGCCTTCTACTCCTAAAGATAAATTAGGATCAGTAACTTCATCCATTAAATATAATAATTTAAATGAAGGAAAAGCAATTAAAATTAATATTAACGCAGGAGTAATAGTTCAAATTAGTTCTATTAATGTTCCATGATTTAAGTATTTATTACTTATAATAGATTTTTTGTAAGTATAATTTCTTATTATAGAAATAAGTATCCATCCTACACTAAATAATATTATAAATAAATAAAACATAATATTATTATGTAATTCCACCAAAGCTTCCATTTGGGGACTACCACTATCTTGAAAATATATTCCTCAAGGCATAGCTACATCACATTGATAATTAAAAATATTATTTATATATCCTAAATTCAAGTGTCAAATATATATATTTTTTTGTAAATATTTTTATTAATATTATAATATACATATATATATATACAAGCTCTAGAATGAAAAATTTATACATATATATATATATATATATATGTATACTGTTAAATAAGGCTATTAAAATTATATTATTATTTTTCTTATTAAGACAAGCCGGGAGAGAAAATCGAATTCTCATTATTAATGTATGAAATTAATGTTCTAACCTTTAAACTATCCTGGCGTATAAATATTTATATATTTATTTTATTAAAAATATTGAAACGCTTATATTATAAATTAATAATTTATCTTTAGTATATAACATATTTTTTACATCAAAAATATTACTATACTAGTTTTAAAAATTATTAATAAACATCTTAATAATAATATATGTAAAATAATTACATTTTATAATAAAAGTTTTATTAACATTATATAATAATAAATCGTCTAACTTAGACAAGGAGGATACCCTGAATTGAACAGGGAACTTACTGTGCCACATACAGTTGTTCTACCTATTGAACTATATCCACCTTATATATGTCTATGTAGATATAAATAAATATATATATAAACATATATATTTATATGTTTATATATGGGCAACAAGACTTGAACTTGTATGGAAATTACCATTCCGTCCTAAGCGAAACCTGACTACCAATTCCAGCATGCCCATTATACAAATAAATATATTTACACGAATGCTCAAGATAAGATTCGAACTTACAACCTAAACATCTTCAGAGTTCCGCTCAACCAATTGAGCTTCTTAAGCTTTTATATTTATATACAATTAAAATTATTAAATTTTAAATCTGGAGATATCAGGACTCGATCCTAAATTAACGATATGCAAAATCGCAGTTTTACCTGTTAAACTATATCCCCTTTTTAATCTCAAAACAATGTTTTAATAACCCATAAGGGATTCGAACCCCTATCTTAACAGTGAAAGAGTTCTGTCTTAACCTTTGGACGAATGGGTCTATTAATATGTATATTCTATCCGAAAAACGACTTGAACGTTCATGATAAATATCAATAAATCTTAAGATTATCCTGTCTACCAATTCCAGCATTCGGATTTATACTATTAGGAAGAAAAGGAATTGAACCTTTGGTAGCAAAAGCTATTGAGTTTACAGCTCAACCCGTCATACCAACAAACGGGATCTTCCTTTTAAATAAATATATTATAATACAAATATTAAGGCTAGAATGAATTGAACACTCATCTGAGCTATCATGAGCAGCTTGCTTTACCTATTAAGCTATAACCTTTTATACGGATAGAGGACTTGAACCTATATATACTGATCATGAGTCAATTATGTTACCT
>AP72_2010_repI_A01DRAFT_1000078_pt1 | contig 14492 bp, 13 predicted proteins | sample AmaPasreplicIA01_FD_9191 | JGI IMG/M metagenome (IMG submission 9191) | reverse complement strand
CAAAAGATGCACCTGCCGCGATTGAAAATTTAGTAAAAAAGGTTTTAAATATTATTGCTGATTATATTTGACCTATGAAAATCAGTTTTCATAAGTACCAGGGCACGGGAAATGATTTTATTATCCTCGATAACAGGAAAAAGGAATATTCTCCACTCACAGCTTCGCACATCCGGCATATTTGTGATCGACGCTTTGGCGTGGGCGGTGATGGCTTAATGATGCTTGGCGAAAAGCAGGGTTTTGATTTTGACATGAAATACTTCAATGCTGATGGAAGAGAAAGCAGCATGTGCGGCAATGGCGGACGCTGCCTGGTAAGATTTGCCTATGAATTGGGAATTCATAAACCAGTGTATCATTTTATCGCGGTCGACGGCCCCCATGAAGCCGAGATTGATACGGATGATACCGTCTCATTGAAAATGCAGGATGTTACCCGAGTTTCAAAATTTCACGGCGATTACATACTGAATACCGGCTCACCGCATTACATAAAAATGGTAAACGACGTAATGAACACCGACGTGTTTAAAAAGGGACGTGATATTCGTTACAGCAAAGAGTTCGAGCAAGAGGGTATTAATGTGAATTTCGTAGAACAGGTGCCGGATGAGGATAAGATCCTGATCAGAACTTATGAACGTGGAGTGGAAGATGAGACCTGGTCATGCGGAACAGGGGTAACAGCAGCGGCACTCATTTGTTATCATAATGAAAATGGTTTTAATGATGTAGAGGTGAAAACTCTGGGCGGTAGCCTCACAGTTGAATTTGACCGCATAGACGATAATCACTATAACAATATCTGGCTAAGTGGCCCGGCGGAAAAAGTTTTTGAAGGCTCTATGGAGCTTTGAAATATTTGCGTAACAACCTTTACTATTCTATTAAGCTTTGTTGTCCTGGCCCGATTCTCGGGATCGTTCACTTTTACTTCCTATGACTTTATTCACCAAATTCGTCCCATATTTAGTCATTCATTGTTTTCCTTGTATCGATTATAAAATGTTTAACCAGTAATGTAGTAAATGGAAAATCAACCGCCCCCTGGCCATCTTACCTTAAGAGTGTACGGTGTTTTAATCAATGAAAGAAAACAGGTGCTGGTGAGCGATGAATATATACGCGGAGGCTATTATACCAAATTTCCCGGCGGAGGTCTCGAGATAGGGGAAGGAACGCGCGACTGTCTTAAAAGAGAATTTAAAGAAGAGATGGACCTCGAAGTAGAAATCGGTGAACACCTTTACACGACCGATTTCTATCAGGTATCGGCTTTTAATCCTGCGGACCAGATCATTTCAATTTATTATTCGGTAAAAGCATTGGAAGAAATTAAGGTGCCGTTGCGAACTAAAGAATTTGATTTCGATGAACACCAGATGGAAATCTACCGCAAGACTAAAATGACAGAGACATTTCGGTTTATTGAGTGGAATAATTTTTCAGAGGATTGTGTAACACTGCCGATCGATAAGGTGGTGGCAATGATTGTCAAGAAAAGTTCGAATTTCTAAATTTCGAAATTCGAACTTGGAATCAGGATTTATCCCGCCGCCGGAATATTCATAAAAGCATCCTGGTCCTGCCCCATTGCCGCCTTCTTCATTTTGGTAGCAGTTTCATGACCAACGTATTTCTCGATTCGGTGTTCAGCAACATAGATCACTGGGGTGAGAATGACAGCCATTGTGGCTTTATAAATATAATTTACTACGCCAACCGCCAATATTTGTTGCCATGTGAAGGTTCCCGAAAATGCGATGAACAGTACGATGTAGCTATCGACAATCTGCGACACGAGAGTAGAACCTGTTGATCTGAGCCACACCTTTTTCTCGCCTGTCACTTTTTTGATTCTGTGAAACACGTAAACATCCACCAGCTGACTCACCAAGAATGCTACCAGGCTTCCTACAATAATTTTCATTCCCTGGCCAAAAATTCCACTGAAAGCATCCTGCATATTTGGAATGTTACTTTTTTGCGCCTGGCTGGTGATCCAAAAATCTGCCGGCGGCACGCGGATCGCTGCATAATACATTAGAAAAGCATAAGAGATCAATATCACTGCAGTCAGTGAAATTCTTCTGACCGCCTTTGGTCCGTAATATTCGTTTACAATATCCGTCATCACAAATTCAAGTGGCCAAAGAAGTACTCCACACGTGAGACTAATCGAAAGTCCTTTTTGACCAAACAGAGTAAAATGAGAAGGGCTGAATCCAAACAATTTCTCCAGGGAAAAAATTTTTGTGCCGATCGCTTCAGCAATCAGGGCATTGCAGCAAAAAAAAGATAGGAATCCTAGAAAAAGCTTGGTAGGTTTATCTTTAAGAATGTTCTGAATCATGTACGGCTGTTGATGTAAAGAATATAAAATGCGTCGATTACTAAAAATAAAACATTGGCCACAATCAACCATGATGGTACAATGTTTAATTTTTTTCTTGCAGCAAGGAAAAAAACAAGGTAACAAATATTCGTTACGGGGCTTAACAAAAAACCCATCACATAACCTACCATTACAATTGTAGAGGTCAGCTGCTCATTCCTGACCCAGTTGCTGAGCTGTAAAGAAAAGGCAAGAAGAAAAAAAAGATTACAGATGAACGCCAGGCGCGATAGTAATAAAAGCCAACGCATTCTCTAATATCGGCAAAATTTAAGCAACGGAAACATAAGCTTGCGCGTTGTCAACATAACTGAATGCACGTGGCTGACAATTCAAAAAAATTGCGAAACAGAATATTTGAAATTCATTTCTCCACAATCGACAAATAAAATAAGGGGAATTCATCTCTCCAAACCGATTCTGCGTGCTTCCCGTCAGGCCTAACAAGACTTATCATTGCCGAGGATGACACCTTGTGCATTTCTTCGAAAGCCTTGCCCATATCATGTTCCACGTTTCACCTTCCTGTCCTCCACAATAGAAGTAAATTTTAGAATTCACAGCGATGCCTTTTTTCATTATGTCATCAAATATTTTCGGCCCAATCCAAAACGCAGGAGAAAAAACACCAGCACCGCCAAACACTTTTGGATATTTTAAAACAGCATACATGGAAATCAATCCGCCCATCGAACTGCCGGCAATGAAAGTATTTTGTTTGTCTGCAAGCGTGCGGTAATTTTTATCAATGTAAGGTTTCAATGTCACCACCAAAAAATCAACATACAGGTCCCTTCTCCCCTTCCATATTTTTCCATATCGTAAGGACAATACTCATTGATCCTTTTACTTCCACCATTATCGATTGCAACAACGATCATCCGTCTCTTGAAATTACCAAGGGAGTCGAGGGTTTCATCAACACGCCATTCTCCTGCAAAAGATGTTGAATCTTCGAATACATTCTGTCCATCGTGCATGTACAAAACGGGATAGCGTTTGTTGGAAGTGGAATAGTCCGGCGGCAAGTAGATCCATATCCTTCTCTTCGTTTGCAATTGCGGAATTAGAAATGCAACGTCGAGAATGTGAACATTCCTGCTAGCGGTGCTCACTCGTGATTTCCGGGCAAACCCGTCTAACCATCCTGCTATCGCTAATCGAATCGTCGTGTCAGATTTACAATTGAAAGAGCGATTTTGAATGTCATGTCCCTCGTTGCTGCACTCCACTCTGTCCCAGCTTCCTCTTGTTACCTTAAATTCGTGCGTACCGGTGTCAAGTTTAGTCACAAAGAAATAATTCCCATCCTCTGTTCTTCGAAACTCATAAGTTTTATTCCCGGGATTCCATCCATTAAATGACCCAGCAATGAACAAGTTGCTATCGTTCAAACTAACACTGGGCAGCGAAGAAACAATAAACTGAACAATGTGCTGGGAAAAGGATGGAAAAACAACCATTGAAGAGATCAAAGAAATAAGCGCCCGTTTCAACATTCAGATAATATTAAATGCTCTTCATTAATGCTTTGATCTTTTCCAAATGTTTTGTGCTCACTGGCCAAACAGGCAAACGAAAAGCATTCTTGCATAAACCCAATTCCGCCAAATAAGCCTTCACGCCACTTGGGCTGCCTTCTGTAAACATTGAATTGATAATGTCTACATATCTATAATGAAGAGGTAATGCATCCTTATATCGACCTGCAAGGCAATGCCGTACCATGTCAGAAAAATCTTTTGGATAAGCATTGGCAATAACAGAAATGACGCCGTCACCACCACAGGCGGTCATTGGTAATGTTATCAAGTCGTCGCCACTGATCACCATAAAATCCTTAGGCTTGTTCTTAATGATCTGCATGATCTGATTAAAGTCCCCGCTCGCCTCTTTAGTTCCAAAAATTTTTTTGCATTCATGAGCGATCCGTAATTGCGTCTCTGCCGTTACGTTTTGCCCTGTGCGACTCGGAACATTGTACATTATGATGGGAAGTGGAGTGAGCGCATCTAATGTCTTATAATGCTGAAAAATACCTTCCTGGTTCGGTTTATTATATGCAGGAGAAACAGAAAGGATGGCATCATAACCGGTAAGGTTAAAAGATTTAAAACCATGAAGCACTTCATTTGTATCATTACTTCCAATTCCGGCAACGAGAGGGATGCGGCCGGCAGCGGTTTCATTCACAAACGAAAAAACCTGTTGCTTTTCATCTCCATGAACTGTTGGACTTTCACCAGTTGTTCCAAGAACAACCAAATACTCGACCTTACCTTCAATCCAAAAATTGATCAGCTTCCGAAAGCTAGTCCAGTCAATAGTTCTATCATCATTGAATGGGGTTACGATCGCTATACCCGTTCCGCGAAATTTTTCCTTCAAAGACATTTTATAATGAAAAATTAAAAATTAAAAACCCGAAAGCCTTATTTTGGTTGATTTGACTTCTTTGAATTTTCTGACTGACCTATAGCTCTTCCCAGAAACCCATGCTGCCAAACTTTTCTATCCGTCGCTTGATACGTTCCTGGGGAGGAACTTGTTTTAATTCCTGCAGCACAGGCAGGATAAAAGACTTCAACATTTGTGCAGCCAGGCTATAATCCCAGTGAGCGCCACCGTCAGGTTCGTCGATGATGCCATCGATCAACCTAAAACTTAGCATTTTCTCTGCTGTCAGCCTCAATTGTTCCGCAGCGACTTCTTTCATATCCCAGCTCCTCCATAAAATTGACGAGCAGCTTTCGGGGCTAATCACGGTGTACCAGGTGTTCTCCATCATGTAAACCCTGTCGCCAACGCCAATGCCCAATGCGCCGCCGCTCGCGCCCTCCCCAATGATCACACAAATAACAGGGACTTTCAAGCGAATCATTTCATAAATATTCCGCGCAATCGCCTCACCCTGGCCGCGTTCTTCCGCTTCAAGCCCCGGGTAGGCACCGGGAGTATCGATCAAAGTGATAATTGGCTTATTGAATTTCTCAGCCAATTTCATTAACCGCAATGCTTTGCGATAACCTTCAGGATTTGCCATTCCGAAATTCCGCATCTGCCTCGTCTTAGTGTTGATGCCTTTTTGCTGGCCAATCATCATTACTGTTTGTCCGTCCAGGCATGCGAAACCACCAATCATGGCCTTATCATCCTTTACATTTCTATCACCATACAACTCTACAAAGGATGTTGTCATTTTTTCAATATACTTCAACGTGTATGGTCGATCAGGATGGCGGGATAATTGAACTTTTTGCCACGAGGTGAGGTTGTGAGTAATCTCTCTTCTCTTTTCGAGTATACTGGTCTCCAATTTTTGAATAGCATCGCTCATGTCCACCTTTGTCTTTTCCGCCGTATGCTTCAATTTTTCAACCTCATCAATCAGATCCTTAATCGGTTTTTCAAAATCAAGAAATTGTCTGTTACCGTTGGAGGGCATAATTTTTCTTACAGATGAGCGGTAAAATTAGGGATTATGAAATAAATAGCTTGCTATCATGAGTCCTTCTAAAATTTGTAGCTCTCTAGAAGAATTTAAAAGGGTAACTTAATTACAAGCTGGGAAAAAATGTGTGATAAGATTGGCAAGCATTCGTGCTCACGACAAAGAGAATAATTTGCGGGAAATGCAAATGGAGCGATGGACAGAAATAAGGAGGATGATTTTACATTCCGGGATAAAGCAATAGATCCTTTAATGGTAATGCTTCTTCCACTACAGCCATTTGATTGATCAACTGTCCGACTTTTTTGCGCGTGCGCCAATAGACATCTTCCATGAACCGGTGGGCAAATTCACCATTGCGACCAATGCTCAAAAGATTTTCAATTCCAGTTGACCGATCGAATTCCTGCCTTGCCTTTTCATATGAGTTTAGAAAGACGGGATAAGAAAAAGGTGTCTTTACTACACTTGCACCAAGATATCTTGCTCTAACATCAGGGACTACCCGTGTCATATGTTCAAGGCAAATCGCCGCAATCCCTTCCTCATCCATTGTCCAAAACTGATCATCTTTTTCGCAACCAATGTCGGCGGTTATGATGGCCTTGCCTTCCGGGGCAAGCCATGGCATCGAACGCGTGACTTCCGTGAGACGGAAAAAAGGGAACTCTTTTTCTGGAAACCATTGCACAGTGTCAGGCAAAAGATTCCGCCCCTGGAGACGAATGTTGACGAAGACCATCGGACGAAACCGAAATTCTGAAACTGATTTCAATGCATTTGTTCCTTTGACCATTTTGCCAAGGATGTTTGCAGGCGCGGTACTTATAACGGCAGAAACGCCTTGCAATTCTCCATTGACACGAACTGCATATGCCCTTTCATTTTCAACCAAAATCTCCTGAACAGGTGATTGCAGTCGGATTGAATCCTCCAGGCCTTTAGCAAGTTTGGAACACAATGCTGAAACACCTCCGTTAGGGTACACGTGCCAAACAGAAGGTTTTTCGGGTAATTCCCGGTTATATCCGCACGCAACAGCCCGGCCTGTAACGAAACTGGCGATTTTTAGGTAAAATGTCTTCGGTATGTTGCCAGGAAGACTTTCCCCGACAGCAGGCGAGAGTTTTTCCGCAGGTACGCCGGACCAGGCCTCAATTAGTGGAAGAGCAATTTCCGTAGCAAAGGATGACCCATAACGGCGGGAAAACCATTCTGCTGCGGTGCCCGCTTCGCGCTTGTTCCCAAGTGATTTAAGCCTGCTGTTTATATAACTGGCAGGCAACCGCACCATCTTCATCAGGCCGAAAGGATAACTATAACTCTTCCCTTTTATCCAGACAGCCTCACCATAGTGCTTAACCACCTGGCAATCAGAACTTATCCCGACTGCGTCTGCGAGCCGATTCGTAATGAAATGTGCGCCAAAATCGTGGCTAAAACCCTCCGCATCTTTGAAAGTTGATGCCAATCCAGCAATTTTATTCCCGGCCTCATAGAGCACAAAGGGTACATTGTGCTTTCGCAAAAACTCTGCAGCCGTTAAACCAGCCATTCCGGCTCCCAAAATCGCAATTGGTTTTTTAAATTCCATAGATAATATCCATTGAATGTCTGGCGCTAAAAATGACTAGTCCTACTTAAAAACGCTCGCCAGAAACGAATGTTATTTAATTTTCCGAAAATTCTTTATGTATATTCTTAAAATCGTTTTATGTACATTCTTAAAATCTTAATACAAAAAGCAAACCGTGTAGGTAGAAGGGGCGTGACCTGTTGAACAATTGCTTCGGCAATTTAGGATTTTCGTACGAATTAAACACATCATTTTTCACTATAAAATGGCATTTTCCGAGATCAAGATCTTCTATTGAGATAGATTCGTAACTTAAACCCTCCCGAAGGTTGATGAACTAGAAAAAACACGAAGCGAGTTCGGCATTTTTTTCTACATCAATCCGGCGCGCCACGGGCAACAAATGAACTAAGCCGATCATTTCTCCGGCATCTCCTTTGCTGCATTTTAACCAAAATTTTAATTTTTTGCAAACACAAAACCAATTAAGCAAAGACAAAAACCCAACAAATATCCAAATAATGTATATTTGGTTGATGCAATCCTCCCTGTAGGATGGTCAGGTTGCCTGCGAAACCCTTTCTTTCTAGTCCATTACACTGGCAATTATCTCCTCCTAAATTAAATCGGTACATATGGGTAAACAAGAAGCCTGTAACGTGCTTCCATGACAAGCTTCTATGAAAAGCCAGTTTATTAAAAAATTTCAAACAATTTTTTATGAAAAGGACTTTTACTCTCTTGACGGCTTTATTGCTCTTTTCTCTGGGGAAAAGCTTCTCGCAAACTTGTGTCTCCTTAGATTGTGCGGCAGCACATACCGGGGTGGTCACTAATACTACAGCTTTAACGGATCAACCCGGAAACGACATCGGAGGTGCCTGTTTCGCCAGTCCTCCAGCAACATACAGGCAAGTTTTTTGGGAATTCTTCTTTTCTACGGGTGGAACCTTCGCCCAAACATTTACACCGACTCTCGCCGATGGATTAGACTTGGATTGGTCCTTCTTGTCGATTGGAACTACAGCCCCTTCAGTTGTGTGTCCCGTAACGGGCGCTCAAGCGCCTGGTGGGTGGGCTGTTCTTGATTGTAGCAATGCAAACACTGCCAATGTAGCTACTGGTCCTGGAACCACAGACGGATCCGGTACGCATATCATACCCACGATTGCAGGACATTACTATGCTATTGCGATTGTCGTTAGCCAATCAATCAATTCTCAATTCGATATCGGCATCCCAACATTAGACAACGGCGGAGGACCGGTGGCACTTACTGGTGCTAATTGTCCAAGCACAATTTTACCAGTTAAGCTATCTTCATTTACTTCCAGTGTCAATAATTGCGTGGTCAATCTTAATTGGACTGCACTGAGCGAATCAGATTTTAAAGACTATGAAGTTCAATACAGCAATGATGGAGCAAGCTTCCACACCATTGCTGACATTGCCGCTTCAAATCCAAACACAAACGAAAACTATTCGTATCAACATACAAATCCCCAACAGGGAAAACTATTCTACCGGCTAAAAATGGTAGATCTTGATGGTCATGTCGAGTATAGTAAGACCATCGCCATGAAACTTGATTGCAGCAAGGCTCAAACGCTGGTTTATCCAAATCCAGTCATCGATATTTTAAATGTAAATATCACCAACTTACAGGGTGTGATGACGGCGAAATTGTTTGACAACAATGGAAAGCTGATCTATACAGGTAAAATGATGAGCGGGTCCAACACAATTAATATGTCGACGTGTCCGAAGGGCATGTACCTATTGCAGCTGATTGGCAATGACGGCGTGCAAAATATGAAGATTGCGAAGTAACATTTTGATCAATAATCTAAAAAAAGCCATTTGATTTAACTCAAATGGCTTTTTTTAAATTAACCGCTTTATATTACAATTATGTAATCGAAGCCTCTCAAGGCTTAAGGAGAAAGTACTTTATGGCTAAATGTATTTATATCTGCTCCAAAGAAAAACTTCCTGCATCCACCGAGAACTTTTTATATGAGATCTGCAAGGCCCTGGCACCAGACAATGTGACGTTGCCTCGTCCAAGAGTGCTGTTTAATGAAACCGTGGCATATGGGATAGTCAATCCGACCAGCACACTCATGGAAGATGGCAACAGCGTAGCCTTGGGTAAAATCTTCAATAGTAACAGCTGGAGTCAACCCCTAACCGACTTTCCCGATGGATCTTATGCCCTGTTTCGAAACTCCCAAAAGTATTTTGAGATAGTCTCTGATCCCGCTGGTTCGAGAACAATTTGGTATTATCAGACTAACAGTTTATTTGTTGCCTCAACATCTCAAAGAGCTATTGTGATGTTCCTTGGCAAATTTGAATTTGATGAAAGAGTGATTCCATGGGTGTTGTCAACTGGCTCGCTGGGTCCATCGTTTTCATGGGACAAAAGAATAAACCGCCTTGGCGTTGACTCATCGGTTATATTGAATAAAGATGAGTGGACGGTTTCGATAAAATCAAACCCGGTGAAATTTAAGGCTGAGAAGAAATCAAAGGCCCAGCACGAAAATCTTCTGGAAGAATCTCTAAAAGCCACTTTCAAGTCGTTGGACCTCGACTTTTCTCATTGGGTGCTTCCGCTCTCCGGAGGCTATGATAGCCGGGGAATACTCTGTATTCTTTCAGAAATTACGAATGTTGAAAATTTAAGAACAATAACCTGGGGTTTACAAGCGTCGGAAACCGTTAAGGGCAACGATGCCTCCGTCGCAAAGGAGCTTGCGGATGCTTTGCATGTAAAGCATAAATATTATAATACTGATCTGTCAAATGAGCCAGTCGCTAATGTTATCAATCGATTTGTTCGATCGGGCGAGGGTTGTATAGATCATTTGTCAGGATACATGGATGGGTTCAAAATTTGGAAGACGTTGTATGAAGATGGAATTGAAGGGATCATAAGAGGTGATGAAGGCTTTGGCTGGGAGGAGGTTTCTGATGATATCAGTGTGCGATCGAGTATAGGTTGTAACTTATGTGGGGACTATTCAAACCTCAAAGACTATAAGAAATATGGATTCCCTTCACAGGAAATGCCCCAACATTTGTATAGGTCAGACGGAGAAACTTTAGCTACATGGCGCGATAGACTATACCATCAATACCGGATACCGGTTATCCTAGCGGCACTATCTGATTTGAAGCTTGCCTATGTAGAGCAAATAACACCCTTATTGTCGAGGGCGATCCTTCACCAGGTAAGGCAATTACCAGACAATTTAAGAACTGGAAAGGTTCTTTTCAAGAAGATCGTTAAATCAAAGAGTCCTGAAGTTGGATTTGCGGCGCGCAGTGCGGTTGCTTCACTTGGGGAAATAGTAAGACGGAAAGAAATTGCTGATTTTCTGAAAAATGAGTTGTCATCCGGAGAAGCAAGGAAATTATTTCCTTCAGATTTTATAAAATTCGTGTTGGAGGGAGTGAAATCTGAAAGGAATGAGAAGAAACGCAAGGGATACTTATCGTCTATAAAATCGGGTGTCAAAAGGCATCTTCCTCATTTCTTAAAGATTGCTTTGAGAAAATTTACTTCTAAAAAACTCGACCATAATATTCTCGCATTTCGAGTATTTGTGATTACGTCGATGAACCGCATTTTAAGTGAAGCAGCATCGATGAGATAGCTTCTTACATCAGATNTTNTCTTCATTGCGATCATCAAATGAGAGTCGGATCTTCAATGACTTTTGAAGGACGAAAGTGATCCAAAGAAGCAACACAGGAACAATTATTGTGAACATACGAAACTCCGCGGACTCGAGCACACTGCCTCCCAGGTAAATCGCAGTAAGAATTAATGCGAAACGTAAGGAGAAGGGAATTTTTTTCCAGTTTAGAAGCGCCGGAATCATGGAAACAAGCATCAGGAAGACCATGACACCATTGAGCGGGATTCTCAACAAAGTTCCCGGTTTTTGGATAGTATATGAATATGGATAATTAAAAAGCATGCGACCAAGGTTGCTGAAGCAATTTTTTATATACTTCATAGGATACGCCTTGATATTCCTCAAGGCAAGTCTTTTGAAAGCATCGTCCCTTTCTACACCCGTATACTTATTGATTTCATCAAAATCTTTTTGATGATACAGTCTTTCTGAATCAATGACTCCGGGTATTGTATTGACCCTGTTCTTCAGATTGAATCCGCCGCCACCACCAACTGATTTAACAGTGTCTTTATTGGGTTGGCTTTTCCCCGATGGGAGATCTCCAGACCAGTTTCCATATTCCCCATCTTGCGGTGAAGACATCCAATACAAATTTGTACCCGACGATGTGCCCCAGTAAAAAATCCGGCCACCTGTGAAATTGAACGTGTAGACTAAGTAAGGAATGGTAGTAAGAAACGCAAGAGCCAGAATGATGATCGCCCTTGTGTAATTTGTTTTGCCTTTAGAGAAAAGCCAGAACAGGACGCTGCCGATCAACAGCACCAATAGTACATAACCAAAAACTATTTTGGTCAATGCCAGGTACCCCAAAAAAAAACCTGATAAAATAATATACTTTTTTGAGTACGCTGGTTGAAATGCTTTGGTCAAGAGAAAAAGTATCAGGGTGATCAGGAAAACAGTAAGTGACTCAACAGAGATTAATGGCATGAACTCATAGGCATTGAAATAACATGCCCAAAATAAGCAGACGTAGAATGTTATTTTAAATGAAACATACTGCTTCAACACTTTAAATAAAAAAATAACCGATAAATAATAAAGCACGGCATTGAGCAATTTGATATAGAGTAACGGCAAATGCAAGGCTACAAACGGGGCAATTACGATCGGATAACCGGGGCCGTTTTCAAAACTGACGTTGGGCGCAGGAGATGAATAATAACCATGCAGTAAATTCCGGGACAAATCATAATATCGTTCTTCATCTCCCCAAAATCCGTTTGTCTGCAAAATGCTGACAATAATTATGTAGAAAACCAGGAAAGGCAGAAACAAGAGGTAGGGATTTCGCAGCGATTGAAATTTTTCTTTACTGTTTGGCGACATCAATGTTCTTTTCGCGTAGTGGAAAAATCTGAATTTGCTTTTTTTTCTCTCCTCCCTGGCCACACTGTGCATCATGAAATGAAATTTATCTTTCGTTCTTTTGCTTTTTGAAGAATGTTCCCAGATGAAAAAGCTCTTCAAAGTACCGTTTATTTTGAAGAGATAAAAATCCAAGGCTTAGAAACTGAATAGAAGCGACAAACGTGATTCCTCCAACAATAAATGACTGCGGATTTTTTTGCCATTGACGGAAAAGACTGAATGAAAAAGCATCATCCGGGCGCGGATTTTGGAAGCGGACAAGTTTTATGTCCGCCAACGTATCATGCAGCAGCCAGATCAACTCATAAAGTGAAAGTAACATCAGTATTGCGCCTATTCCCAAAAAAAAGATGTAAGGACGAAAGATAAAGCCAGACATAATCCCTGAAAAAAAACCTCGCAGAATCCGGATACTCGATGTCCTTTTGCCCCTGAACTTATTTTGTTCGGTCCAATCGAGATGGGCCGGGATTTCAATAATTCTTGCCCGCAATATCATCGCTTTGTAAATGATCTCTGGACTCACTTCATAATCTCTCGTCTTTAGATTTAATGATTTAATAAAGTCAGCTCTGTAGGCCCTCACCATAGCTGTATAAGTATGGTATTTATCCTGCGCAGCCATTCTCATGAATTGATTCACCCACTTGCTCATTACTCTTCTTGAAAAAGGCACCCCGGTAACCTGGCCACCCTTCATGTATGGTGAAGCTAAAACTATATCCGCCGACTTTTCAATTAGCTTATCTACCATCTGCTTTATATATTCGACCGAATAACTTAAATCAACATCCAGCACAACGATAATGTCCCCCTTTGAATGCCGAAAGCCCGTCTGCAATGCAAGACCCAAATTTAAATTTACAGGGTGATGAATAACCCTTATGTTATTTTCTTCCTTCGCCAGTTCTTCAGCGATAGGTCCCGTTTGATCCTTACTCCCATCATTTACGATCACAATTTCCCATGGATATCCATCCATCCTGGTTTTAAGATAGCAAACAACCGTGTTGATATTGTTTCGGAGTATGGCTTCTTCGTTATAACAGGGAATAACTACACTTATGAGATGTTTTTTTTCTAACTCCATATGTGGTGGAAAAATATCGTCTAAAAGTAAATAATTGAAACGAAAATTGCTAAGGTAAAGTCCGCAATTTTCGAAGTTGATTCAAAAGGGAAAAAATTTCTAAAGTATAATGAACAAGGAAAGTCAATTGCAATCTCTAAAATGTGAATTACATTAAAGTAACATCCATTTTAATGAATAGAGTTAATGATATCAACCATTCTTTTTGTAACCTCTTTGCCAAAAACTTCTCTTTGTCCTTTAGCCGGTGTAAAATTCATGATCTTTAAGGCAATTTCGCTATCTGCCGGGTTGATCAGTAAATTCCACTTTTCGCTAACGGTTTCAACCCACTCGGTTTCTGTCCGCAAAGTAACGCATGGCTTTCGAAGGATATATGCTTCTTTTTGTATACCTCCGGAGTCAGTTATAATTTTTTTCGCATAGTTTTCTAGTACGATAAAATCCAGGTATCCCTGCGGCTCGGTCATTTCGATATTTTGCGGCACTCCGCTGGTTTCCGATAGCATTTTCCTGGTTCGGGGATGTACCGGAAAAATCACTCGCTCGTCGAGTTGGCCTAATTGGCATAGCAGATGCTTTAAAATATCGGTATTATCAACGTTATAATTTCTGTGAAGGGTGAGCAGGTTGTAATCTTTGCCTTCAAGTTTGAGGTCGGAAATAATCGTGGATTTGCCAAGTGCTATTTCCAAATTTTTCTTCATTGTATCGACCATTATATCACCAGTGAAATACGCATTATGCTCCAATCCCTCAGTCCTCAAAATATCCATCGCTGTTTGTGTTGGAACGAAAAGATAGTTCGATACATGGTCCGTTACCACACGGTTAATTTCTTCCGGCATGTTTTTGTTATAACTTCTGAGCCCTGCCTCAATATGTACTAGAGG
>AP72_2010_repI_A01DRAFT_1000077_pt1 | contig 14576 bp, 22 predicted proteins | sample AmaPasreplicIA01_FD_9191 | JGI IMG/M metagenome (IMG submission 9191) | reverse complement strand
CTGCTTGGACCGGACTTTCTCCAGCCACTTATCCATTCGCTCGTTGGGATGCTGGTTTCGCTAAGCTTGGTCTTGCTGCTTACCTCTTCGGTGGAGCTGGTGGATCTGGGAGTGGCGTACTACTCAATGAGACTTGGAAGTGGGATGGTTATCTTCAGACTTGGAGTCAACTAAGCCCAGCCGCTTCCCCTTCTGCTAGAAAGGGACACGCTATGGCTTCCGATGGAACTACCACAGTTGTCTTGTTTGGTGGTGATATCAGTAGCGGTGAATGCAAGAATGACACTTGGACCTTCAACGGTACCAACTGGACTAAACTTGCTCCAGCAACTTCTCCTTCCGCCAGAACTCAAGCCTGCTTGGCTTATGACTCAGTGAACAGCCTCTATGTGTTGTTCGGCGGTAAGAATGAATATGGTTTCACCAATGAGACTTGGACCTTCAATGGCACCACCTGGTCACAGGTTGCCGTTGCTAATGGTACGGGTCCTTCTGGACGCGATGGTGCTCAAATGTGCTTTGACACACAAAGTGGACTAACTCTCCTCTTCGGTGGTAAGAGCGCAACCGATACTTATGCCAGCAGTGAGACCTGGGCTTTCGATGGAAGTGCACTCACCTGGACTAAGCTCTAATCCTGTAATCTAAACTTAGAAAATGCAAATGGGAGATGGTTATCCATCTCCCATTTTTTTATGTCTGATATCCTCGTTGCTTCGCCCACTTGAGCCAGCACTCGGTGATCTTCTCACCATTGCCAGCGTATTCTTTCTTGACCGGCCAATCGCCAGTGATTTTATGTAAGGCGTACGATAGATGCCAATTATCTTTCAAAGCTCTTAGAATAAGTGGGATTGCTTCATACCCCATCAATATAATCTCGTTTAACGAGGGGTGAGTTAATATTACAGTAGAACTGGATTGAAACCTTGTTTGATATTCCCAATTACGAATTAACTCCCAAAATCTATTCTCATCAATCATTATTTTCCTGTGGGGCAAACCGCTATGTCATGACCTCTGCACGCCCCGGTTGAAGTGCAACTATCGGTCACATGTTGAATTGTACAATCTTGTCCGTTGACTTGAATATGTCGAACAGTCGAACGATGTGAATCCATCCAGAATGCTAACAGTATTGGACCACCAAATACAAATAGCATTGAGAAGATTATCAATCCCCAAGGTTCTTTCCTTGGTTTGTGGCAGGAACAAGTTCCTCCACAAGGACATGGCTTTGAGGGGCCACGTCTTCGAGACCTCATCTGCATGAACATGGAATCCTCCTTGACCGGCGAACCGTAATGCCTAAATCTTCGAGGCGAACGAGGAATAATCATAATAGGTTGGTACCCCGTGTTGGGTTCGAACCAACGGCCTTTTCCGTGTGAAGGAAACGCGCTACCACTGCGCTAACGGGGCATCATCGTTTAACTATATCACCATCATCGTTGACGATTACGATATTGATCTTTTGGTTGTGGTTAACTACCGAATCAACAAAGCCGCGCTCTGGATCTGGTCGAACAAAAGTGCCGCCGCAAATATAGAATTGCTTTCTATATTTCTCAAAAGAGCAAGGACCGTGATGGCCCATTTCGTAATGACAACGAATCTGATTGCCGGAGGAAGCAAACGTGGCAATGATGCCGCACTTCCCATCATACGTTTCAATCATCTGGTAGGCGGTAAGGGAATCGAACCCCTGTAGCCTGCGAGTCAAACAGGCACTCTACCATTGAGTTAACCGCCCATGGTATCTGGTAGGCCGTAAGGGAATCGAACCCCTGTGTCTACGGTGTAAACGTAGTGTTCTACCATTGAACTAACGGCCCATGAACTGGTCGTGGTGGTGGGAGTCGAACCCACTTAAAACTGCGTATGAAACAGTCGCATATCCGATTTGCTACGCCACGATATGGTGTATCCTATATATCAAGGTATTCATAGATTATTTGACCGCAATTCCCTTTTGTTGCAACGCAGCAATCAGGGTGGTCAGGGCATCAAAAGCTCCCTTGAGATATTCTGGAGATTCAGTATTGATCTGATCTGAACCAATCTCAGGATGGAGGTGCTCAGCCAAATCAAACAGTTCTGGCATGATACGTTGATGTTCCATCAAGAAAGACATTCTAAAGGCCGTCACCTTGACTTTCTTTTCGTTACCATCACTCATTGTTCGAGCCCTTCAAAGGAGCATAAGAATATCTGTGCAGAGGACTGCCACCATGTTTCTCAATGGCTGCCACATGATCACCAGTCACGTAACCAAAGTTGGTATTCCAATTATACATAGGGTGTAATTCATGAAGAATCTTCATCTTATTATCCCTATATGTCTTGGCCAGAATAGACGCGGCCATGGATGTCGGGAACTTGGCGTCCGCCTTGATAATCCACCGGATATCATAATCATCCCCGCCCAGCTTGTCAAATTTTGAGATTCCGTCGAGAATGATTGTGCAATCAGGGCGGTACAAATTTTGGAGAATTTCTTCGTAGGTTTCTTTGAGAGCGGGAATGATTCCCAATCTATCGATTGTAGCGTTGGAGCGCTCAGCCATATAGAAGCGGATTTCTCCTGATTCAATTTTATCGTTTAGCTGATCCAGAACCTTGCGCTGGGTCTTCTCGACTAGCTTGGTGAATTTCTTAGAATCCCTCAGCCCCTCCATCGACCAATCTGCGGGCGCCAGGACACCACAGGAAACAACCGGGCCGGCACAACATCCCATTCCTACTTCATCAATTCCTAAGATGTATGGTTTAGTTGACATTATAGTATGACTCTAGAGAAGATAGCCGAATTGGCTCAATATTTTGAAGTGAAGCTAGCCGCTGAGGAGGAAGCCCCTCCAAACGTCAAGGCTGACGACTTGGATTGGATTGACGAGGAAACTCGCAAGGAAATCAAAGACAACGGCAAAGCTTCTGAATATAAACCATTCGACAAGGCTCATAACCCTCCGGGAGCTATTGCCAGCGAAAAGACTTGGGATAAAGCCAAGAAGGCTGTCAAGAAGTACTGGAAAAAGTACGATGAGCCCTGGGCTGTTGTATATCACGTCTACCGCAACATGGGCGGTAAGCCGAAAAAGAAATCAAAGAAAAAGAAGTAATTTCACTTGGTCAGCATCCAAGCCCCGAGTAGCATCACTGCCACGCCTACAAACTTCCATATACTGAAGTGCTGATGTAGAATGAAGACGGATAGTATTAGTGTGACCACTGGATAGAGCGAGATCATCATGGATGATACGCCGGATTGGTTGTCTCCCTTTAAAGAGGTATAGAGTAATACGTTAGCCCCAATAGAACATAGAGTTGCTATTACGGTTAGTATAACACTATACGGAGACCATTTATAATGCAAGGGATTATGGAATCCCTCTCCTGTTAGCTTTAGAGCTACTGGAATATAGAAAAAGAAAACGGAACCAACAATCACCTGCATAAGCAGAGGTGGCATGCGTTCCACCGACAACCTGTTGAGGAATGAACTCACTCCCCACAGCAGAATACAAAGTAGGATGAGTAGGTTGTTCATAACCTGATGCTGTATTAGCCGCCTAATGGCCCTCGTACCATTGAGACTTCAATGTGGGAACCGTATGCTTCTATATCATCTTTGCCGGTAAAGAGGGGCATGGGCGGCAATTTACAATGAATCATAAAATGCATCCCAGGTTCTTCCAACTTGTCGGCATAAGCTCTAAGAACCTCTGCCGTTCTCTTGGTCAGCTTCTCATCACCCAGCTCTCGTCTCATCTTATAGTATTCTTCTTCCTCGCACTGGATAGCCCACAAAGAATCACGATACCATCCAAGGTACTTAACCAATTCAGGATCAGAGTCTTTGTATTTTTCTATTCCATCTAGAATGACCTGACGACTTTTGGTACAGCCACAGGAACAGGCATTAAGAAACTTTTCCTTGTCAAAAGGAACCTTAGTATGTGGATGGGGCATGATAACTCCTATGGGGATTGGGGCTGGAATCAACCAGCCCCGTTCCTTTACTTCAGTTCAGATGGCTTCAATGGGCAGTAGTCATAATGAGAGAAGACCATAACAGGTACCGCTCTACCTTGAGTCCTACCTCGAAGGTCAGTGGTGACCCCGAAGAGGTTTCTCAAAGGCACGTTGGCCTGTACAACTCTCGCATTACCACGGGATAAAGTGTTGGTAACCTGACCAGCTCTCGCTGAAAGGCAGCCAATTACTTCACCCATGTACTGCTCAGGAGCTACCACTTCCACTGCCATGATTGGCTCCAGGATGACTGGACCCGCTGCCATGACAGCTTCTTGAATAGCTTTTGAGCCAGCAAATTCAAATCCAAAGGCGCATCCATCGACTGAGTGAGTGCTACCGTCAAGGAGGGTAACCTCAATATCAACGTGTGGATTGCCAGAGTAAATGCCACCCTGAAGAGCATTCTTGATACCCTTTTCAACAGATGGAATGAACTCTCTTGGAATTCTTCCGCCAACTACTTCGTCCTTGAAGACGAAGCCTGAACCTCTGGCCCCTGGTTTACAAGAGATGACGGCATGACCGTAGACACCCTTACCACCATTCTGGGCCTTATGCTTATAGTCTGCATGACCTTCCTTGGTAATGGTCTCACGATAAGACACACGAGGTTGTCCAGTCGTTACGCCCACACCACGGTCGGTACGCAACTTGTCAACCACAATCTCCAAGTGTAACTCGCCCATTCCCTTGAGAATGGTCTGAGAAGTCTCAGGGTCGGTATACGCCTTGAGAGATGGGTCTTCAAGCAACATCTTTTGCAGAGCAATAGCTAGCTTATTGAGGTCTTCAGTAGTCTTAGGTTCTACCGATAGCTCCACTACTGGATCAGGAAACTCCATCTTCTCTAGGAGAATAGGAGCTTTCTGGTCACACAGAGTGTCACCAGTATAGGTTCCCTTGAGCCCAATAGCGGCTACGATAGAGCCGGCACCCGCTTCTTCAATGTTCTCTCGTTCATCTGCTTGCATCAACATTAATCGAGAGACACGCTCTTTGTTATCGCGGCTAACGTTGTAGACGTAGCTACCAGAACGAAGAACGCCAGAGTAAACTCTGATGAAGGTTAGGTTGCCAGTGTCTTCACTGACAATCTTGAAGGCCAAGGCCGACAATGGTTCGCTGTTATTCAATTGACGAACAACTTGTTCACCATTATCAGGATGAACTCCCTGAACAGAGTTAAGGTCTGTTGGAGCAGGTAGATAAGACACAACTGCATCAAGAAGCATCTGCACTCCCTTCTTCTTGAGGGCGGACCCACAAAGAACAGGGAAGAGGGTACGAGTGATGGTTCCTTTGCGAAGGGCACGCTGAATCTCTTCCTTAGTGACTTGATCGGTTTGATCTTCAATCACCTTGGCAAAGATGTCATCATCCACATCGGCCAGAGCTTCTATCATAGACTCTCGGGCATGCTTAGCCTTATCCAAGAAGTTGGCAGGGATCTCATTGAAGGTGAAGGTCTTACCATCATCTTGCTGACTGAAGGTAATGATCCTCATGTCAATGAGGTCAATGATACCTTGGAAGGTATCTTCTTCTCCTAATGGGAGTTGGATAGGGACCGGCTTGACTCCAAGCTTTTCTTTCAGGGAATCAATGGACATCTGGAAGTTAGCTCCTGCCTTATCCATCTTATTGACAAAGCAGATACGAGCTACGTTGTAGCGGTCAGCCTGACGCCATACCTGTTCGGTTTGGGGCTCCACACCTTGGGAACCATCCAATACACAGACGGCTCCGTCAAGGACACGGAGAGACCTTTCAACCTCTACGGTAAAGTCAATGTGACCTGGAGTATCGATCAAGTTGATACGATGCTCAGGTCCATCGGCTAAATGCCAGTAGACAGTGACGGCGGCTGAGTTGATAGTGATACCCCTAGCACGTTCACGAGGATCGTGGTCGGTAACGGTATTACCATCATGGACTTCACCCATCTTATGGATGAGACCAGCATAGAAAAGAATACGTTCAGAGACAGTGGTTTTGCCCGCGTCAATGTGGGCCATGATACCGATATTACGGTACCTATCGATACTTACAGTTTTCATAACAGTTCCATAGCGGCTCTTAGCCGCGCAAATAAATCAATTGCTCTTCTTCCATCACCATGATGACGAAGAGGAAGACAGTGAGTAAACATCCAACCCGGAATCGTCTTGACTCAAACGGGCTGATTCAAATACAGTGTTGTACATGTTTACTTCTCCTTCCTACCGAGCAATGATTCGGCTGTTATTCTTTCCAATAAGTTCTAAAAACGTGGTCCCAATGGAATAGAAAGATTCCAAAGTTCTTTTGCATATCTACATGATGCAGATAGTGCAGGTAACTCCAATACCCAAATATACCCTTAATGATGGGTAGTCGGTACAGGAAGTGTTCTCTGATGTGAAAACTATCATGAAGGTAGCTGTGCAAAAATCCCATCAACCCCATGACAATTAAAGCTGTAAGAACTAAGCTAAGTGGCAATATACCTAGAAGTCCTAATACGATTGGAGTAAGGACTAATGGAATTGCGAAAGCGCCAAAGATATAGACAGTATTGTCTTTACCAGCTTCCCTATAAACATCCGACAGATAATCTGAAGGTGGATAGAGGGTAATGTGGTGCGTCATGTGTTTGCGGTTGAGCGTTCCAGTCCAACGTTGATGCAGCGACCAGTGGACGACATAGCCGAAGAGACTGGAGACGAAGAACGCAATCAGGGCGGTAATGATGATAGCTACCATGATTCTTTTCTATATCATTCCTCGATTTGTTCTACCAATTCTTTTAATAGATGAGCGGCAGTAAATGCCTTCTGTGCGCGTTCACGGAGCCCCATATCGGACGCGGAGTGACCGTATTCAATAAGCGCTCGGATGGAAGCGGTGACAGGTGCACGGCACCCATCTTCTTCCACCAGCTTGTAGAGCTGCTTTTCCGTGTCATTCATCACGTATTCCATCTTAATTCCTCATAAAAATGCTGTTAGATTACTGAGCCTATGTAAATAGCGAATTAGTTCGCACAATTTAATTAAAGGCATATCCTTCCCATTACTTAGGTTGATACGCCCGCCCGTTGGAGTTTCAATCACGTTGTATTGAATGGGCTGATAGTTTTTGAAACGAGAATCATCTCTTAGATCAACGTAGCTGCTGAGCTGCGGATTTAGTTTGGAAGATTCATAAACAGTTACATCTAACTTCTCATGCTTGACGACAGAATCATTTGGATCTGGTTTTTGCATGGCTCTTAAATCATCATTGCAAGGACCAATGACCACTCTGAAGTCTCCAATTTTCCACTCCCAATCATAATTATTGGGCCAGTGTTTTAATTCGGCCAACTTATGCTTGATAACGTAAATGTTCTTTTGATTTTCTTCTTTGTTAAAAATGTCTTCCATAGTATTCCAAAAGAAATGGGAGCTAGATATTTCTAGCTCCCATATATATCAGGTCTGTTAATCCGATTAGTTGAGGTTGGCTACGTGACGGGGCACGCCAAACTTCTCCTCATACTCTCTAATCAATTCGATACAGTCTTGCGCTTGACTCACTGCATCTCCAAAGTATGCGTTCTCGCAAATCCTATGCAGGAAGTCCTTGATGAGAGGTAGGGCTTGTTGCTTCACATTTCCGCTTTTGATGGATTCTTCGACTCCGACTTCTAGGATACTATCAACTTGATTTTGAATCTGCCAACCGAGCTTATTGTATTCTCTGCAAATTGCGAGAATGTCAGTGATATCGAGTGGGATACTATATTCGTCATCCTTGTCGTTTGAGGTTGATGTTTCAATTAAACTTAGAATTTCAAGTTCGTTTGCAGTCATTGTGCAACTCCATATATAAAAAGGCGTTAAGCGGATTAGTGAATTATCAAAGATCAAAACCTCCTTGGTTTAGGCAATCAGTAGGATGTCTTTTTATTAGAAGAACAACCTACTGATCATATATCAATCTGATAATTTTTCGCTTGCTTCTACAGCCTTTTCATACGTGGATTTTATTGCTTTATATAGATCCTCCGGCGCATAACCTGGATGGGCCACGCCAGTGGAATGAAACTCCTCAGCCTTCTTGTGACACTCTGGGCAAAGAGAAATTCCGTTCTCTTTGACGTACCCGCCATTGGGCATAAGATTTCGGTCGGTTATGTGATGAGCATCCAGCTCTTCCTGGCAAGAAGCGGCGGAAGATTTGTATGGGCACATGGCACAACGGAATCCGTCTCGCTTGTAGACGGAATCTCGGAACAAACTTCTAACTTGCTTCTTTTGACTACTCATGACTACCAGTTTTCATCTTTACCGCACTCGATACATACTTCTCTAGTATAAGTGCGTGACACTATTTCAAAACGCCTGTTGTCGGTCTTAGGCATCCTGTCGATATAGGTTTGTGCCTGCTCTTCAGAAAAGAAGTAGGAAATAGAGGCTACCTTTTCATTTTCTGGGACTGAATAGACGATAATCGAATAGTCTGTCTCAGAAATTGATTTGGTTCTACACGGAAACTCATCCATCTAGTTCCTCATATATGACATCGAAGCCATACATTTTGTAGAGCTTCTCCACCCTCTCACGAACTTCCGGGAACTTGACCGACAGGTTAGTGACTGCGTTCTTCTGGTCATGAACTTCGTAGAAGATGTCCTGAAGAATGTTGGAGCCGCACTGCTTCTCCAACTTGTCAAGTTCGTTGATCAAATGACGAAGGCTTTTGTCTTCATCCTCTTCAATCAGCTCAGCACTGTCCGTCACATCTATGATCTCTCTGGTGAGAGGGATGGGGATGTTGCTTGGCTTAGTAAGCGGGATGGGAATGTTATCTTCCTTGGCGGGAGGCCCATTGACGAAATCATCTTTGCGGGCCTTGATGCTGGCCGCGAAATGGGTGAGTACCTGATGACCACCAATAGAATCAGGAACATCGTACAGTGTCTCATGACACATGTACTCACAATAAACTACGGGACGGCCGAATTGATCTTGACCTACTTCGTAGAACCAAGGCTCACCCTTGAACATCTTACCAAGAAGATCCATCGCCTCAGCGAGCGTCATCGTCTTTTCCTTACTCATGTAACTTTCTCCTTTAATCACGAATCTAAAAGAAAAGCCCCATCTCCTAATATAGAAGCGGGGCTCAACTTGGCAGAGGCAGTAGGAATCGAACCCACATAGGCCGTTTTGGAGGCGGCGGTCTTACCATTAGACGATACCTCTGTAGATATCTGGCGGAATAAGAAGGATTCGAACCTTCGGAACCTTTCGGTTCGCTTGTTTTCGAGACAAGTAGTTTAATCCACTCACCCATTATTCCATCTGTAAAACGTGGGACTCGAACCCATCAACACCAGTTTATGTATGTTGCCGACCTGTCCCGGTCGGATAGCCTTCCAACGGCTACAGCAATCTTACAGTGGCGGAAGATACAGGATTCGAACCTGTGGGACCCTTGCGAGTCCTTCAGTTTAGCAAACTGACGTAATCGGCCTCTCTACCAATCTTCCGTGCTAGTGATGTATATATCCCGTTATGCAGTGATTTTTTCCATTACCCAAGGGAGTGACTCAACTAAATCTCCAAAATCGTTATACGCTGGGTATTGCTGCATAACTCCATCTAAATGTTCGAAATAGCGTCTAGTTAGGTCTGGATTGAACCTATGAGATTGTCCGGCTGCATCCAAGATGGGTTTGAGATACTTGAGATATCGTTCAAAGGCCGGAACGAAATTGTAAGCCTTTAGATACTCAAAGGCAATGTAAAGATGCCCAAAGTGGTTGAACTTCTTGACATCTATGTTGCCACTTTCAAATTCAAAAACCAAACGGTCGGGAGTGTACGGAATATCTTTCTTGAAAGAATTCTTTTCAATCTCCGCATCAATGTACTGAATTAGTTGTGCGTAGATTCCGATCGGTTTGGTATACGCCTTCATATGGTTCCCCTCACCACGCTTCTGAAGTAGCTCATCTACTTCTACAATATGACGAGCGGGAAGGGACAGACGACCACAGATGCAATCGGTTTCACAGCTCTTATCAATAGCGAGCTGAGGAGCACCCAGGTGCTCGGCCAGTTGTAGAATCTCACTCTTCCATAGATGAATGATGGGCTGAAGACTAACTGCCTTGGATGCATTGCTATAATTCATCAAGACATCTTCAGTACGATTTCTAGTTCCCACTACCCAGTACTGTTGGTAAGAGGGGCGCATCAAACGCCTTTCATGATCAGTATGAACAACTGATAGATCCATTAGGTAACCCCAACGCTGTCCATCAGCCCTCCAATCAATGGAGGTATCCACTACAATTTCTGCATTGGGGGCTTGCTCTCGCAACCAAGGGATCACCTTGTCACGAAACCAGAGATGAACTTCTGCTTCTGGATGGTCGTAAAGAAAATCTTCTGATGGTGCGAAGTGAACTCCCAAGACTCGCTTGCCCGTTTTGGCCGCGGCAAGAAATGTAACCAATGAATCAGTTCCACTTAAACCAACCAGGAAACCTGGGGCTTTTGTTTGACGCAACCATTCGACTAACGCATCAAAGGTCTTGGCCGGGTCTTTCATTTTCAAGAAGCTCGTCAGTTAAAGATTGCAAGAGTGTGAAGTTCTCGACTTGATCCTTATACTCAGAAGGAATGCCATCCAATCCGTAATAGGTTCCAGCCAAAGCACCTGCAACGGCTGCTGTAGTATCGGTATCACCACCAGCTTTGACAGCCATTACAACTACTTCAGTAAAGTCTCGACCAGCGGCAAAGCAATAAAATGCCGCACCAACCGTCTCAGGAACATAACCACCGGCGCCTATGGCCGCAAGGGCTTGCTTAGACGGGCTCTCATTTTTTACATGAGCAAGAGCAAGTTCTAATTTATCTTTCACAATGGAAGGGGCTAATACTTCTTTAACTTCTTCTAGAATTTGGATTGGTGTCAGCTCTCTCTGAGCTGCTAGGGCAGTCCCTAACGCTACTGCCACAGAACCCATCTTAGGCTCATGAGAGTTGTGAGTAATGGCGGCATCTGCCATCGCTACCTCTAGAACCTTAGACAGATCATTGCGATAGAACAATCCAATGGGAGACGCTCTCATGGCGGTTCCATTGCCTGACGCTGGAGTGCCGTTCTCATTGTGAGTGACCCCGGCTTCCTCAATGGAGGCGCCATGCTTCAATCGGGTCAGAGCCTTGGCGGTAGTTCCACCAATGCCACGGGTATTGCCAGATTCCATCCAGGCCAAGTATTTGGCGCCAACATCTTCCGGGTTGAATCCGTTGAATTCGATTAAGCTAGTAGATAGAGCAATGCTCATTAGGGTGTCGTCGGTATATTGACCAGGCTGACCCCACCAGAAGGTGCCGCCCTCTTTGAACTGACCATCCCACTCTTGGAGAGGCTTATAGTTAGCCAGCTTCATTTCAAAGGGATTGCCAAGGGCATCACCAATGGCACAACCAACTAATGTAGCTATCTTATTCATTTGCCGTTAATCCAATTACTTATCACGGCCATCACGAAGATGCCGCCACAAAACAACAGAGTATATAGCACGGCTTTGAGCTGCATCCATTCGATTCGCTCATCCTCTCGTCTCTGCTCTTCAGGGGAGAGGGTTTCATACCAGGCAAGCCACTTCTTGTATTCTTCCCTAGACCTTCTTCTAGAATAAGAACTCATACCCATGGTGCAGCCTCTCTGAAACGATACATGTAGTATTCCAACAAAGGCTTTACTACTGGAGACATATCAGGCGGTAATTCATAATAGTCATACCAACCTACATCATATAGGTCACTGCCAGCGGTCGGAGTGTCATCTTCCAAATCGACTAGGCCGCGACCAATCAGTATAACTCGGTCAGGTAATTCAATGAGTCTGGGGTGATTCCAACGGTCGGGGTCGGCTATTACTTCTAGTCCGGTTTCCTCTTTGATCTCGCGCCTAAACGCCTCTTCCAAAGATTCTCCATCTTCCACTCCACCGCCCGGCAAAACAAAGAGCCCACGATTGGGGTCCTTACCCCTACGACCCAATAAGAAATGATTAGTATGAATAGTGCTCCTGATAAGGCCAGCTACACCAATTCGTTTCATTATTTAATCTCTTTGTATCTTTGAAGCAAAGAATACATTCTATCTAGTAAATCCATCAACTGTTTGTCGGATTTACCAGAGCCCCTCATCCATTTCTGGAAGTGTTGGTCAATTTGTTTTTGAAGGCGAATAATTAATTTGCGGGCAATAACTTTCTCTCGCATTGGCGGAAACTGAGGGATTCGAACCCCCGGAAGGCTATTAACCTTCTCTTGTTTTCAAGACAAGCGCCTTAAACCACTCGGCCAAGTTTCCGTAATTTATTCCATTTTCTTAAGCAGATTCTCTAATGTATCTCTGATATCATCAAAGGTATCTGATGTCATACCATAAGTCAAATCAGCTACAGTAGTAACAACTCTTTCTAGTGCTCCTCTGCTTTCTTCCACCTGATTAAACTTTACTAGAACAGCATTGCAAAGCTTTTTGACATGTTCAGCCTTCTCCCTTAAGGTATCGGCTTTACCTGCCTTTTTCTCAAACTGCTCTGCTAATCTGAATATTTCTTTAGTTGACATATTACTATGTCATTTGATTACTAGAGACTGGAGGAAACGGAGGGATTCGAACCCTCGGACCCCGTGAAGGGCCACTTCCTTTCCAGGGAAGCCAGATCAGCCACTCCTGCACGTTTCCTTATGGAGTTGTGGGTCAGAATCGAACTGACGAATAGCTGTTTTGCAGACAGCTCCCTTAGCCACTTGGGTACCACAACTTAGCGTATGTATATATCGCTTTATTCCATGCTTTTCTTCAGCTTTTTGTCGGCCAGACTAAAGTTGGTAAAGCGCTTATCCTTGGTTACTTCCTTGACAATCTTGAGAAAAGGAGGGAGTTCCACGGTATCATCTGGGTCTTCCAGCTCAATTTCTAGAATTGCCAGGCCCTTGAGATGTCCTTTGAACAAATCTAGCTCAAAGGTTTGATCATGGTACTTGAAGACGAAACGAGTCTTTTCAACGGCACATTTCTCTGGGTTAGACTTCTTGAGGTACTTCTGATATTCCTTTTCAGAAATCTCGTGCTCCGTCTCCTCATGAACGCCAGTCTGACCAGTTGGCTTCTTTTGATTGAAGTGGAAGACAGTCTCCGTATCTCCGCTCAAACCTTCGACAGTTTTCCTGACACGACCTGCTTGCTCGCCTGGTTCTGGCTTGAGATAGCATTGACTGATTCTTTTCACGTCAATAATGCCGTCGAACAGCTCGGCCAGGTCAGACCAGGACGAAGGAAACTTGACCAAGAACTTTCGTTCGATTTCTAATTTTGTTCCCATTATAGATACTTATCTATTTAGTGATAGGATTGGGGACAGTTTTGTCGTGAATCTTTATACCCAGGGAAGTCAGACCGAGCCAAGAAAAAATTTGCATCAATGGGTGCCCGAAAAAATTATGAATGGCCCAACGCCTGCGCTGACATTTGAGATTCTTTCCCTCGGTGGCTTCAGGGCAGAGACGCATGACCAAATCGAAAGCTTCAGGGCCTTCTACAATTTCACCGGCAGACCCCTCACAATAGACCCTAATGTACCCATAAGAGCCTAAATTAGAGTAGTCTACCCACTCGATTGTGTTTGTGTTGACTAGCTTACCTTTGTAATGAACAAACATTAGATCACCGAAACTTTGTTACGGTCCACTTGATCGGTAGACATGGAAAGGTCGAAGTTGGCATCGATAAAGTCCGTGACTTTGCGCCAATCTGTATTGCGATTGAAGACAATATTGGGTCCGTGGTTGTCTAGATAGACACATTTGATACCATTACCCATGTCCTTTAGACCATCGCTGGTATTCTTGCCGCACTCATGAGAGCCGCATTCAAACTGCTTTTGCTCCCTGGTATTGAGCTGGACACCTGGCTTGGGAGGACAGTGGAAGTGAACAATGCAGTCCATTCCAGGATGTTCTCGGAAGATAATCCTCTGAGATTGCCCGCCCACTGAGGGCTTGGCCCCGTAGGCAATTACCTTGTCATTCCCCTCGGCTTTGCAACGAACCATCCCCACATTGTGGAGGTGATTGAAGTTGACTCGGCGCTTAGAGGTGATGAATTCGTTGTTGTTGACCTTGACAGCGAAGTGACCAACGGTGGAGCCATTGAAAGGTTTGTAGGCCCCCTTATTGATACAATGGTTAACCACATGCCTTAGATTGTTAGGAATCAGGTCAGAATTCCAATCTACTGACTCTCCTTGAACCACAGTAGAGCGAGTAAAGGTTCCCTTGGAACGGGCAGTGATCATATCTACTAATCCGACCAAAGCCGCCTCACGATCCACAGTAACGTGGTAGCGGGCTTGCTCTGGAGTGATGATCATATTGGTCCTGGTCTTGGTATCGTTGGCCAAAACTAGGTTGCAGGAGGACGACTTGAGTAAGTGCAAGCCAGTTAAAAACTGCTCATCCAGGGGAGCCCCGCAAGTTG
>AP72_2010_repI_A01DRAFT_1000075_pt1 | contig 14765 bp, 9 predicted proteins | sample AmaPasreplicIA01_FD_9191 | JGI IMG/M metagenome (IMG submission 9191) | reverse complement strand
GGCGCGAAGATCAACAAGCCGGCGGCCAACAACGGCGCGAGCAACCTGCCAATCGAATAACTATAGGTAAGCAGCGCCAGTGTCAACGCGACAGTCAGAGCATCGATCCATTGCCAGCCGTGCTTGTCGCTGATGCGTTGCAATGCCAAAAGGAACAGAGCGATCAGCAGTGGGTATATCGAAACCTCTACGACGATCCGGCTCAGCGCAAACAGCCAGGGCGTTGCCAGCGCCAGCAAAGCGAGCATCAACGCGATCCATCGCTGTTCGGTGAGACGAAAGCCAATGAGCCCAATGACTACTGCGGTTGCGATACCAAGCAGCGCACTGAATGCTCTCGCCACCAGAATACTCGGACCAGTAAAACGAAAAATCAGCGCCAGCAGGTAAATGTAGACCGGGTTTTTGTACTCTCCGAACGCCCGAAAATACAACGGCCAGCTGACCCCGTATTCGTCACGGCCATTTCGGGAAATTGTGTAGGCGTTGTAGGCGGCGGAGGACTCGTCAATGAAAAATCCGGGCGGGTTCGTGGTGAGGTGACGGGTATAAACAAACACTCCCGCAAGCAGAACGCCCGCGCAGGCCGAAGCAAACAGGTAACGGTGAAGCACGTCGCGTTTACGCAGGGTCATCGGGCGCCCTATTGATCGTCTTCGCGATAGAGATAAATCGATCCGCCGAACACAGCCTCAGGCGTTTTGTCGCGATATCTGGCGAAGAAGTTTACGCGCTCGTCCTCAGTCGCAGGACGTCCGTTAATCAGGAAGTCCGGTGTGGTTGAACCATTAAGGAAACTGGCGCCGATCGCGGCGTAGCGACTTCGCTCGAGCGGCTGATTGTTTTCATTAATCATCCTCAATGGCTCAACGCCATAGTGATGCAGCACGAGAAAATCTCCCAGGAAACTTGCGCGCACCCGCGTCTCGCCGCGGGCCCGCAGGTAAGCTGCCAACGCCGGGATGTCGTCGCCCCACTCGACATTTGAGTCGGACAGATACCACCAGTGAGGCTTGCCGGCTGCGAACTGGTTCATATAACTCACATGATTTGGAAATGCTCGGACTGCTTCAATCCCGATCCACGTTAATACCGCAATCGCCGCGAGCATTCCCGCGCGGGCCGCCTGGCGCGATTTGAGCAAAGACGCGAGCAGCGCTCCCCCCAGCATGAAAAGAAACGGATAAGCCGGAAGATAGTACCGGACGCCAATGTCAATGCGACTAAACAAAACATAAATCGTGTAGATGACGAAAGGCGCGAGTATCCACATATAATCCAGATCTCGCTTCCTGATGGCCTTGACGCCGGCCCATCCGAGCGCCGTCAACGACAACAAGAGAAACGGAATGGTCGTCTTGAGCGAAAAGGCAACTGGAAAGTAGTACCACCAGCCGGTGCGGCTGTACATGCCCAAAAAACCCGCCGGATGTCCGATGCCGTTATGCCAAATCTGGCGCAGGATGCCCAAAACAAAATCAGCCGGCAGGATGTACGACAAAGCGGCCGTTGCAAAGGTAAGCGGCCGGCCAATTGAAGGAAACGTTTCCTGAATCCACTGCACGTCCCAGGGGGCGAGCCGGCGATGTTGAAAGAAGTAAGCGGCGTTAACAATGAAGATCGACACCAGAGCAGCGACTAACAAATGAGCCCCAAAGCCTTTCAGAGCTTTCCGCCGCGCGCTCGATTTCCAGATTTCAACTGCAAAATAACTGACGATGATCGGACCGACCAGCAGCATTGAGAATTTCGTCAGGACGGCCAGTCCCGCGGCGAATCCCAGCCACGCCGCGCGCTTGAACGATTGATCGAGCGCGTATCGTCGCAAGATGAAAAAGAACAACAGATAACCGAACGCCGCCGGCATATCCGTCTGGACTACGCGACCGTGCGCCAGCACGGTGGGCTCGAGGGCGAATAACGCGACGGCCAACAGCGCCGCCAGCGAACCAAATAATTCCCGCGCAAAATAAAAGATCAGCACGCCCAAGCCGGCGGTGAGTGCAATCATGAAAACGCGTGGCCAGAATGACAGTGAGAGAAACTTTTCCGGATTGTTCTCCCAGAATTTCTCCATGTGCGCATAACGCTCATCTGCAGATCCTGGCGCCCCCACAATTTGATCGGGGCGAATTTCCTCGGGCTGAATAAATAGTAGCGGCAGCGCAGCGACGATTTTTGAGAGCGGCGGATGATCATGAATCAACTCAAAGTTGTGGGCGGCTACATGGTAGTAACCTGCCGGGATCATTACGATTTCATCGATCGTAATACTCTTGCGCGAGATCACTACGAGCATCTGCAGTGACATTAACGTGAGGATCGCGGCGCAGCCCAAACCTGCCGCATGTGTGACGATCCAGGCGCGCGCTGCGGTCAGAATTCGATGAAGATCGAATTCAATATCTGAGGTACCATGATTTAATCCCTGGTCCATTTTTGTCGCTGACCATACGATCCACGAAATCACATGAATGAACACGAAGAGGACCACGGCTCCGGTTTGTTCGTGTGATTTCGTGGATCGTATTTGACTTCCATTCCGAGCCCCAGAAGTTCTGAGCGATCATTCAACCACTAATTCCTGACTCAAGACTTCCGAACCCAAATCTTCAAACCACGCCAAATGCTCTGAGACCATATCGAACTCGAGCCGGTATCTGCCCGCTGACGCGGGCGCGCGTAATGCGATCTCGAGCTCGACACCGTCGTCGGGTTCGACGTCATGGGGCAGAAACGCACCAGCGTGGTACCACGAGATTGGATCGCGGTTCTCATCAAGCAAGTGCGCGACCAAATGAACGTCCCCCTTCTCGGTACCGGCCTCGCTTCCGCGCAACCAGCGCGCATGCCCATTGTTTTGGGCGCGCACTCGAAACCGTAATTCCTCACTAGCCCGGCAGGTCGATGGTCCCGCGATCAAAGACAGCTGGCATCCCAAATAGCTAATCGAGCGGCTGTCAGGGAACGGCTGATTCTTGCGACAGGAAATCACCGCGCGATCGCTGGCCGCGGTCGGCAGAACCTGGATATGATCGAACCCTATGTTTCTCAACAAAGCGGTCAACGCCGCCGGGCTGGGGAGAAACCAGTTATAAACCGCCTCCTTCGCTTCGGGCCGATTTTCCACGTAAGCCATTGGGTGGAGGGTGGGTCGCTGGCCGCCCTCATCATACTCAAATGATGGCGGGGTCTTTTCCGGAGGATAAATAGCCGTTTCCAAAACGAGCAGGCGTCGTGTAATCAGAAACAGTTTCTCCAGTGCGAGCACCAGGTGTTTGCAGTGATAGATCAAACCCAGCGCCAGTGTGATATCGAACTGTCCCATCGCGGCCGGGTCGAGATCGTAAACGGACTTTCTTTGGTAATCGATCTCCAGTCCAAGCACGTCGCGCACGAACCGGGCCTGGCGGATCAAGTCGCGTTGCGAGTCGATGCCCAGCACGAGCCCGGCGCCACGCCGCTTCATCTCAATCGCATAGAAGCCGGCGTTGCAGCCAACATCCAGGACCGTTTGTCCCGAAACATCTTGAGGCAAACACGCCTTCACGCTTTCCCAGGTGGGCCGGGGGTGATCGACGGGTTCACCAATCGCACTTTTTGATTTGGTAAGAACGCCGTCCCCGAGATCAATACAATGAAACCAGGGCGCAAGGCGCTCTACCTCAGCCATGATTTCAGGACGCGTCATCATCTGGGTAGTCACGGTGCCCAATGAAGTCAGTACCGGGAGCGGTAGCGACCGGGTAATCCAGGTCAGTTTTGATCGCAGCTAGTGCAGACCCGGTTGCTACCGCTCCCGGTACGGCCCTCATCTCCAAACCGATCATTTCGTCACGGTGATCTTCGTTTTCGCTGTGGGCGAGCCCTTGTCGCTGAACCAGGCCACCTGCTCCTGAATTACATCGATCTCGAGGATATAATCGCCAGGCTCCATCGGCGCGGTAACTACTAACGGCGTCTCGGTTTCCTCTCCCGGCGCCAAATCTTTCGGAATGCCATAGCGGCCGTCCATGTTGGTAACGAGCGATCCGTCTGCCTTGAGCCAACGATTTCCCGAAGCGATGTAAAACTTATTGTCAGGTCGGGTGTTAACGCGCGCGCCACGGGACCACCACACTACGTCACTGTCGTTCTTGATTTTGACTTGAATGGTTTCTTTCTGTCCCACCCTCAACTTTGTGGGCGGATCGACAATAGTGATTTGAGCCTTGAATGCTTTATTGGGAAGTGCCGATGGAACGTCGCTACTTTGGGGCGTTGCCGCCGCCTGCCTTTTGGTCGCCGGAGCCGGCGTTTGCTTGCAGGCGCAGATGGATAGGATTAATACCATCAAAACGATCGCCATGGTCGTCATTCGCATTTATAAGTTCGCCTCTCTCGCTTTAAAGTTTTGACTGCTTACTCGACTCGAATGTTCAGACTCAGGACCGGCGAGCCTCGATCGCCAAACCATGCCACGCCTTCTTGTATCGCATCGAGTTGCAAAATGTAAATTCCAGGTTCGCTCGGCGCCGTAATGGTCAAAGGCAGTTCGACGGTGCCGCCGGGCGCCAGGTCAGCAGAAAGTGCCGTGCGGCCGTCGACGTCGTTCACTTTCTCGCCGTCTGGTTTCAGCCAGCGATTTCCAATGGTCAATTGATACTGCCACGCCCGTTGACGGCCGGGCCAGGTAACCTCACTTTGGTTTTTCAGCATGACCCGAAGTTCATACTTCTCTCCTGCATGCAGGGTGGCGGGCCCATTGATGGCAGAGAGTCCGGCGTTAAAGGCGTTGTCCGGGAGAGGCAGGCCTTTTTCCGCGACACCTTTGTCGCCGTTAGTCCCGGACCGTCTCGGCACAACTTCGACCAGCAGCAGATCAAATTTTAAATTCGTAGAAAAATAATAGATCGAGACCGGGCGTGAGTCTCCCATGGCCAGGTTGCGCGCCGCCAGCTCCTCGCGCGCCGCCTCGTAATTTTCCCGATCAGTAAGCGTGAACATTCGTTTGTCGCGATGCTCACTCAATACATCAGCGACTTTCTTGCGGGCGACCGGATTAACAAAGTACTCGGCCACGCGGACCCCTACCACAGGAACCTCCGGTCTCAGCAGGGCCTGAATCGCGGTTGTCTTATAAGTGGTTTCGATCCACAGTCCCACAGCCTCGAATAGTTGTCTATCTGCGGGCGCGAGATGCGCCGCCAGCTCGCGATCGCGCAGCAGATTGCGGGCCTCATTCAAATCAAGATCGAGCCGGTGGTCAAATACTGTTGCGCGCCCGCTCCACTCCCATAGATAAGCGCGCGCCAGCGCAAACGGAGCCGAAAGGAAAAGCAGAAGCGCGAGCACGCTAACATCAAACAGCTTTCGCCAACGTGGCAATTTGCGCGACCGGTTCCAGGCTTGAATCGCGATCCAGATAATCAAGATCCCGCTGGTCAACTCGAGAAACAGCGCGTAGCGAATATAGCCGCTCGTGGCGCTCCAGAGGATTGCGCCAATGAGTGTGATCAAGGCAATTTGCCGGACTTGTGCGTTTCGACGTGCGAGAAAAATGAGCGCGGCGGCGGCGAGAAATCCCACAGACAACCGGCCCGAATAGAACGGGTATTCACTGAGGCGTGACGGACGAAAGAGCATGACGACCGGCCAGCCCAACGTCTCCCACACACCGTAAGGACCCCAACGAGGATCGAAAAGAATTCCCTGCGGCCAGTAAAGCGACTTGAACCAGCCGTTGTAAAACGGAAACACAGGATTGCCGGTCAGTCGATAAATGAAGATGGTGAACGGCAGCAGGGGCAATGCGAAGGCAAGCCCTGTTGGCACCATAATCTTCGCCAGCCGCCGAAAGATCTGGGCCCGATCCAACGATGAGGTGGCCGCAATCAGGTTAAAGATGTAAACCAGGGCAATGGGAACCGCATAGATCAGATTGGCCAACTTGAATGCGGCCGCGGCGCCGAGCAGCAGCGACAGTAGAATGGTCCGCCGTTCAAGAGAGTCTCGGTTGTTCGTCTCCAGCGCCAGCAGTGTTGATTCAAGCAACAGCGGCAGCGCGAGCAAATCAACCATATAGTTGTTGATTTGAAACAGCAACTGTTCCGTCGCCAGCACAAAAAACACCGCCCCGGATCGCCACCACGGAGATCGAATCCAATCACGCAGAATGCGATCGAGGATCGCTCCGCTCCAAAGCAAAGCCAGGTAGTTGACCACCGTGCCGAGACGATAGCCCAGTAGGTGGCGATACAATCCCGTCAGAATGTCCGGCGTCGGATTGAATGGCGCCGGCGTGGGAAAGAAATCGCCCGGTCTCAGCAGCGGCCCTCGCAAAGCGCGCTCACCGTGAAAGATGTGATAGTTCAAAACATCGAAAGACACATCCGGAAATGGCAGGCGAATGAGATAGAAGAAAAGCAACGGCAATCCGACCACAAACCAAAATTGTCGGGGTAGACCCTCTGGCTCAGGTTCGGTCAAAGACACGTAGAGAAACCAGGTGGCGGCCGACACAATCAACGCGAGTGTCCACGCCAGTCTCTTGTTTTGAAAGGTGCAGAAATATTGCCAGACGATTGCCAGCACATATGGCGCGGCGACTACAGAGCGGAAACTCAGCCGCTTGACCAGAGTAGGGGGGTTAAGGATCTGGAGGCGATGCCGATCGCTAATCATCTGCGGCGCGAGAGGAATGGGCGCGCAACTCGTCGCCCAGAAGCTGGATCTGATATTCAAGTTCCTGCGAGCGGCGCGCAATTGAATGCAGGACCAGTCCGACAGCCATGGATAGCAGGCCGCTCAGGAAAAAGATTAGCGCCGCCACAGCCAGCAATGGCCGCGCCAAGGCGTGACGCTGGAAAAACTCGAACAGCTCTGCTAACCCGGCCAGCAGCGAAATCAACAGCAACAGCAACCCGGCCGAGCCGAAAAACGTCAGCGGTTTATAATCCCGAAATAAGGCGAGAATAGTGTTTAGAATCAGCAAGCCATCACGCCAGAATCTGATCTTGGAGTGGCTGCCCTGCGGCCGCGCAGTCAAGGTCGTGGGAATTTCAACGATCCGAAAGCCGCGCGCGACCGCCTTGATAGTCAGCTCAGTTTCGATTTCGAACCCGCCGCCAAATAAAGGCAGCGTCTTCACAAACTTGCGATTAAAAGCCCGGTAACCCGAAAGAACGTCGGTTAAATTCGTGCGAAACATCGAATTCAGCAAGGCCAGCACCAGCCGGTTGGCCCAGCGATTCATCGAATGGAATTCGCTCACGGTCCCCGAGTAGAGCCTTGATCCGACAACCATATCGGCATCTCTCGCGATAATGGGTTGGATTAAGCGACCGACCTCATTCGCCGGATAGGTGGCGTCACCATCCACCATGACATAAATGTCGGCATCAAGGCGCCGAAACATGGATTGGATCACGAAGCCTTTGCCTTGACGCGGCTCAGAAAGTATAGTTGCCCCCGCCGCACGCGCTCGCGCCACTGTGTCGTCGGTCGAGTTATTGTCGAAGACGTAAATGTTCGCCTGCGGCAATTCGGCCCGAAAGTCGCGAACCACATCGCCGATTGTCAACTCTTCATTGTGACAGGGGATCAGGATCGCAATTCGCTGCGCCGTGATGTCGATAGCATCTTCGTTGGCGGCGAGTCTTAACATGCAATCGAAGCCGATGCGAATTCCGCGATTAACAAACGCAAGCTTGCGAGATCAGGCGAAGTCGTAACCGTAAGAGCGCTCAAGCTAACACTGGCAAGGCCGTAATGACAACTTAGCCGGAACCTGCCGGCGTCATCGGGACTATTTTTTATCAGATGCCCGCTTCCCCAGCCGCCACGTCAAATTACATAGACCAACATTCGTTCAACTCGCCGGCATCGCTCCTGGGACGAATTAGGCGCATTTACGCAGCGCGCGAGGCGGGGATCTTCGTTGTCTTTTGCGTTTTGACGGCCCTGATGACATGGCCGTGGATCCTTCATCTGCGCGATGCAGTGGCGGACAAAGGCGACCCGTACATGATCGCGTGGACCCTCTGGTGGGATTTTCACCAGACGTTTCACCACCCGCTCCATCTGTTCGACGCCAATGTGTTCTATCCCTATCGCTACACACTCGCCTTTAGCGAGAACGACTTCGGAATTGCCATATTATTCTTTCCGTTGTTCGCGCTGGGTCTTCGGCCATTGACGGTTCACGCCATCGCGACTTTTCTTGGCTTTGCCTTCAGCGGCTACGGCGCTTTTCGCCTGACGCGAACGCTCACCGGGGATAATAAGGCGGCATGGTTTGCCGGAATAATTTTCGCTTTCATCCCGTACCGTTTCCATCTGCTGTCGCATCTTCACTATCTGTTTGCAGGCTGGATACCACTTCTCTGCGAAGCCTTGATACTTTTCTTTCGACAGCCAACCTGGAAGCGGGCGAGTTGGATGGGAGCGGCGTTTCTGATGAACGCGCTGTCGTGCGTCAGTTGGTTCGTTATGACGCTGGTGCCGCTTGCGCTGACTGTCGCGTTTCTCCTTTTTATCCACCGCGAGCGAATTCGCGATCGCGAATTCTGGATTCGGGGGACGATCGCCATAGCAATCGCACTCATACTCTTTGCACCATTCCTGTTTGTTTACTACCGCGTGTCGGTGCTGTACGGGCTGCGCTGGGAATGGTGGGAATTTGCTGCCAACTCCGCACTGCCGATTCATTGGCTCAAGTCCGATCCACGCAACAAGCTCTGGCACAATCTGGGGGCATCGATACCCGGCGGTCACATGCTGTTTCCCGGATTGCTCGCGCCATCGTTGGCGATGGCTGCGCTGTGGCTGCGAGATCGCGATTACCTGAAGTCGGCGCCGGATTTGATCCGCCGGCTCACCATTGCGCTCGATGTGATAGTAATTCTCTCGATCGCGGTCCTGGCGATCGTTTACTACCATGGTCCCCTCGATTTCCGCTTCCGGAGTCTGCGCATCATTCGCTTCGATGACCGCTCGGTTTCCCACGCCTTGATATTCATGATCGGTGCGGTATTTGTGCGCTTCATGCTGATGTTGCCCGCACCGGGTACGCGCTGGCGCCGGCACGGGAAGCGTGGCGCGGAGCCAATGACGGAACACGCGTATGCAATCGGGTTCATTTGGATGGTTTGGGGGTTCGTGGCGTCGCTGGGTGCGAATTTTTTCCTGAATCGCTGGCTGCATGATTATGTGTTGCTGTTCCAGAGCATTCGCTTTCCGTCTCGCGCCGCGATGATATGTTACGTCGGCCTTGCGGTGTTGGGCGGCGTCGGCGCCGCGCGTATCACCCTGGCTATTCGACGTCTGGCGCCGCTACGGCACGTGCAGGCCGTGATTTTGACTTTGATTGGATTGGCTGTGCTGTTCGAATTGCGCGCCGCGCCACTTTACATCGAGAAAGGCGAAGTGGAGCCGTCAGCGCTGGCGCGCCGGCTTAAGAACACTCCCATGATGGGCGGACTGGTCGAACTTCCTTCTGATCCAGGTTTGCACCGGCATCTTTACATGTTACGTGCCGCTGATCACGAACGACCGTTGGTGAACGCAACCTCCAGCTTTATCTCGCCACTAACGGATAAAATCAACAAGACGACCAGCGGAAACATTGATCATCAATTCATCGATCTGCTTGAGCAGATTCCGGCGTCTTATCTTGTGGTTCACAATGACCGATTGGTTTTTGAAGAGCGCACCAACTATGAAAACTTTCTTGCCCGGCAAACGGCGGCCGGCCGTTTGCGGTTCGTGAACCGGTTCGAAGGCCACGACGACTTATATGCGGTCGTCAAAAACGAACCTCAGGCGCAGTCGGAAGCTCCGCTGCCGTTTGAAACGTCGATCCGCGATTGGGGCGCTGAGATACGAGAAGATCCGTTGAATCTCCTGGCGCGCCGCGCTGAAAGTCAAACGCTTTATCGGGTGGTGTTGCTGACTTCGGGCGCCATGCCGGATTATTCTGATTTTCTGCCGCAGATTGAAAGTCTGGCTACGGGTGTGATACTTGGTTCCGATGAAGAGGCCGAGGAATTTGCACACAACCTCAAACAGTTTTTACCGCAGCTGGCCCGCCGATACTCTTTGGCGGAACTGGATAATCGAAGGTATCTCGAACGCCTAATCTACAATTCTAATGTGAGCTTCGATGATCAAGCGCAACATGATCTGATCGAATCACTGTCTCATGGGAAATCTCGTGCGGACGTTTTGATGAGCATTGCCAGCGACCCGCGCTTCGTCGCGCGCGAAGAGGCTCGTTCGCTGGTGTTGCTTCATTACTTCGCATATCTCCGCCGCAATCCCGGAGACCCTCCTGATCATGATCTGCGCGGATTCAACTTCTGGCTGCGGGACCTGGAACAATCTCAAGATGTGGCCGGGATTGGCGCCGCTTTCCAAAACTCAATTGAATACCACGCGATCAAAGAACGGCAACAATAGGGATGGTTCGCTCATTCAACTTCCGATTTCATATCAGATCCGATCGTGCCGCCGCCGTTGCTGTCACCCTTGCGCCATTGCTGTATTTCCTGCCAGCGCTGCTCGAAGGCAGGGTCCTGTGCCCCGATGACGGTTTGCTCCAGAATGTTCCCTTTCGCGTCGCCGCTGCTGGCATCATTCGTTCCGGACATCTCCCGCTTTGGGATCCGTACATCTTTAGCGGCATGCCATTGCTGGCCACCTCCCAGGTCGGCATTTTTTATCCGCTGAATTGGTTCTATCTCTTTTTCTCAACTCCAACGGCAACGAACCTGATGCTGATTGCGACCTACATGGTCGCTGCGCTGGGCGCTTATCTTTATGCGCGACAGATTGGAAGCTCAATCGCCGGGGCGGCAGTCACCAGCCTGGTGTTTACGTTTGGCGGCGCCGCCATCGGTCAGATAGCTCATATCAACATTGTCCAGACCGCGGCAGTAATGCCCTGGGTGCTTTGGTCGGTCGAGCATTATGCGGGCGCCGGCACTTTTAAACGTGGCGCGATCCTGGCGGGCTCAATCGCTGTCCAATTCTTTGCCGGTCATCAACAGGCATTTGTAAATTCGTTACTGGTCGTTACGGCGTACGTTGTGGTCATGGCCATCAGCAAGCCGGTTTTTCGCAAGCGTTATTTGATTTCGCTCGGTTTCATCGGCGCCGGCCTGTTACTCGCGGCCGTCCAGATTTTGCCCACCTTTGAATTGCTGCGACATAGCGAACGCTCTGCCGCCACGTATGAATTCTTCACTTCGTTTTCAATGCCGCGCCGGTTCATTCTCACATTCCTAGCACCGTACGTTCTCGGCGGCGGCGATGGCCGCCTGTTTCGCGCGCCATACGTTGGCCCACCGTTCTATCCCGAGATGGTGGGTTACGTTGGCGCGTTGACGTTGATGCTGGCGATAATAGCTGTCGCCCTGAAGCCGGATACCCGCGCAAAATTTTGGGCCGCTGTCGCGCTGGTCTGCCTGGTGCTTGCGTTCGGAGCGTACGCTCCATTCGGATTTTACCGCGTGATTTATTACGTGCCGCTGCTGAATCTGTTTCGGGTCCCGGCCCGACATCTGATGGAAGTTGATTTCGCGCTGGCAGTGTTAGCGGGACGCGGCCTCACGGTACTGGCGCGGCAAAAAGCAAATCGGCGCAAACAGGCCATCGCGCTGCTCTCCGCGATCACAATTCTGATGTTTACGGTACTTGCCGTCACAGTACTGCGCCCATCTGAGTTTCATCTCGCGCGTGCGCTTCCCGTGACGATCCTGCGAACTCCGGAACTGTTTATACCTCTACTGATCGCAGCGCTCAGTGCATTTTTTCTTTGGCAAACAGCGCGCGGACGACGTGGCGCGACGTTATGGCTGTTTGTACTGCTGATCGTCGATCTGTGCGTCTGGGGTCAATCAGCCGGCTGGTATGTTCAGAGTCCGCATGCCTCAGATGACTATTTTCATCAGCCCGAAACCATAGCCACACTCGCTCAGTTCGCGCCGAAAGATCCGTCTTCATATCGAATTCTGACTGCGCCGCATTATTTCGAGCCCTCTATAGCGCCGATCCCGCCGTCAGTCTCACACTCGACCGACTGGGTTTTATGGACGCAACCCGACATCTATATGATGCACGGGCTTCAAAATGCCGCCGGTTATGACGGTTTCGGATTGGACCGTTACAGCCAAATGGCGGGACGAATGAAGGTCTGGGGCGAACTGACTGATCCCGACATAACCCTGCGAGGCGACAGTCGCGAGATCGACCTGGTGAATGTTCGTTACCTGCTCTCAATGAGAAGGGGATCTAACGCCGCGGTGCCCGAAGCTTTCGCCAATGCCGAGCAGAAATATGGCGACTATCTGTTTGCGACGGGTGATCTGGGACTCCCGACCTTGCCACCAGGCAAGCGTCTGAGCTTTTCTGTTCCGAAGGTCCTGGTAGATCACATTGGTTTGGTTACTCAGCTGGCATGGTCGGAAAATGTTCCCGATAATACCGTCGTGGCGCAACTGCGGGTGCACATCGCGGACGGCCGAACTTTGGAATTTCCAGTACGCGCAGGGATAGACACATCTGAATGGTCGTACGATCGGGCCGACATCCGCGCTCGCATTCGGCATCGCAAGGCAACGGTTGCGAGCAGTTACAAAGTAGAAGATCCGCACGAGACTTACGAGGCGCACACTTTTGTTACCTCGATTGCTTTGCCAGAAACAGCGACGGTAACCGGCGGTGAACTCGAGGTTGCGCGCGATCCGCGCTGGCCTGATTTGAGCCTGGCCGTCTTCCGCATATCGTTGATTAACCAACAAGAAAATAAAACGTACGCCCTGACGCGAGGCATGGTGACTGGTGAAAACGAGGCGGCTGAGGTCAAGGCCGATTCCTCATCAGCGCGCTGGAAACTGCGGGCCCAGACGCCGTCAGTCGACATTTATGAAAATGCCCGTCCGCTGCCGCGAGCGTGGCTTGTGCCGGAAGCGCGAGTACTCAATGAATCTGCGATGCTCGAAGTGATTCGCACTGGCAGATTCGCTGACGGATCAAAGTGGGACCCCGCGACGACCGGGTTGATCGAGTCGCCGCTCATGAACGAGGTCACTCCAAACTCGCAGGGCAGCGCGCAGATTACCCGATACGAGCCAAACAGAATCGATGTCAAAACCAAAGCTGACGGGCCTTCGCTGCTGGTGCTCGGGGAAAATCATTATCCCGGCTGGCGCACCTACGTCGACGGGCGCCGAGTTGATACCCTGCGCATCGATTATAATTTGCGCGGCACGGCGGTTCCCGCCGGCGAGCATCTGGTGGAATTCAGTTACCAACCAAAGTTGGTGATAATCGGAGCGGCCATATCGCTACTGGTGCTGGTGCTACTAGTCTCTGGAATTGTTATTGAAAGACATAGAGCCGGCGAAGCCGGCGGCAGGATAAAGCCTGGGACGCAAGCCCCAGGTTTGATGAGCAGGAGACTAGCAAGTTCGCGAAGCGGGCGGCAGCCGATTGATTCTCATCGCCTTGCAGGTGATCAGCTATCGCCCGCTTCGCGGGCTCGCTGAAAAACTCGTCGCTTTCCTGGGGCTGACGCCCCAGGCTTTATGCTGTCCGTCCGCTTCGCGAACTGAGAATTCGCCGCTCTGGGCGCAAAAGCTTTTGACGACTGGGCGCTTATTCTATCGACGTCAATGACCTACCTTTCGGAATCGCAATCATTGCTGGCCCCAACGAGGTTTGTCGACTCAGTCGACAACTGCTTCTTTTATCACACCATGGAGCTGCCCCGTCTTGGAGTGGTCCACGGGCAATGGGATTTGCGCGGGCGCTTCGAAGATTACACCGGCGGCGTCGCCGTCGAAGGAAAATCCGTTCTGGATGTGGGCACGGCGACCGGCTTTCTCAGCTTCGAGGCGGAGAAACGCGGCGCCTCTCGCGTCGTCTCATTCGACTTAAGCGAGCCGCGGCAACAAATGTTCATTCCGTTTAAGGACAAGTTGTATTACCGCGACTACGAAAGGTTCATGGCCAATCACGCCCTTGAAATTGAGGCCTGGAAGAACGCCTACTGGCTATGTCACCGGCTGCTGAACTCACGAGCCCAGGTGTTTTACGGCGACATCTTTCGCTTGCCGAAAGCCCTGGGACAATTTGAAGTTGTAATTGCCGGTGCGGTGTTGGAACACCTGAATGATCAAATCACTGCACTCGCTTCGCTGGCGCGATTAACGAAAGAAACCATGGTGATTGTCACGCCGGTCTTAGGGACGGAAGAGCGCATCGCGCGCCTCGAACCGACTGCTGACAATCCTGACTACGACTTTACCTGGTGGCGTTACTCAATGGGCGCGTATCGGGAGATATTGAAGATTCTTGGTTTTAGCCTGGCCCGGGTTTCGGAGTCAGAGTACCGGTACGATTACGGGGACCGCATGGAAATGCGCACCACGATCGTAGCAGTTCGCGATTGAGCATTTCCCCGCAAGCTTATCCATGAACATTCTAATCTGCACGTCACAGGTGCCCTTTGTCTCTGGCGGCGCGGAGCTGCACGTCGAGAACCTGAGACGCGCGCTCGTCGCAGCCGGACACGAAGCGGATGTGGTGTCACTTCCGTTNAAGTGGTACCCGCCGCGCGAGATCGTCCGCAGTTCCCTGGCGTGGCGCATGCTGGACGTGACTGAGGCCAACGGGAAATCCGTCGATATGGTGATCGGAATGAAATTTCCCGCCTATCTGGTTGAACATCCGCGAAAGGTTCTCTGGGTAATTCATCAATATCGCTCGGCTTACGATATGGCGGG
>AP72_2010_repI_A01DRAFT_1000073_pt1 | contig 14880 bp, 12 predicted proteins | sample AmaPasreplicIA01_FD_9191 | JGI IMG/M metagenome (IMG submission 9191) | reverse complement strand
AGGCGTGGGCCGATGGCGCCACACGGGTATGGTTGCATACCTGCACTGATGACGACGCGGCGGCTTTGCCGAATTATCGCAAGCGGGGATTTAAGCCTTTCAAGACTGAGAAGTATACGGTCGTACGATAAAACCGGCTAACGACGGTTCAGCTGGCCTGATCGATAGAAGTGAATACGCACTTCTTCCAGTGTAGCCATACCCTCTTCGATTTCTTCGTCTATCAGCGCCAGAAACTTTTCCAGCTTGTCACGCGTGTCGACAATCTCGACGATGATCGGCAGATCCTGTGACAACCGTTCGATTTTGAAGGTATGCAGCCGGCTGTGTGCCCCAAATCCCATCATGGCGCGAATCGCAGTTGCGCCTGCCAAGCCCTGCTCACGCGCCTTCATTACGATCCACTCGTGCAAGAGCTTGCCATCGTGACGATCGCTCTCGCCGATGAAAATGCGAAGCAGGTAACCTTCTTCGGGTAACATCATGACCATCAGCCCCAGATTTGATAGGCCATCGCTCGACTAATCCACACCGCGCCAAGACATAGTACGAGATGTGCAGCGACGTTGCTCGCCGCCAGCAGACTTTCACCGTCACGCCAGAGATTTACGGTTTCGTTGCCGAAAGTCGAAAAGGTGGTGAAGCCTCCCAAAATGCCAATGAATACGAAGGTGCGCGTTTCGGCGGTGAAGACCCCGCGGCTCTCGGCGAGTTGAGACAGGAAACCAATGGTCAGGCAGCCCAGCAAATTGACCACCAGCGTGCCGTAGGGGAAATCAATACTGCGACTCAAACCCTGCACGAAGCCGCTGATGGAATAGCGCAGAACTGAGCCGATGAAGCCGCCCACACCCGCCAGAAGAAATTTACCCACACTAATGACTCCTCACCAGAATTTGGTAGGAGTCATCAGCCGGGCAGGCGGTTAATGGCGGACTCCATCGCCCTTTGGAGTNTTGACGCCGCTTTGCATTTCTCAGACCAGATTCAATGGAAAGCGGGGTCAAGCCGCCGCACCCCAAAACCTACACAAACGCAAAGTCGAACTGCTCCTGAAAGATCATTGGGTCGCTGTTGATATCCAGCGAGCCCAGGTAATCTTCGATCTCGTTCAACACCTCGCGCTCAGATCCACGCAGAGCTTTGGCGACCTCGGGATTCACGCGCAACATGGCCTGCCGCGCATCGTCTCCTTCACGCGCCAGCCGCCTGGCCTGCTCGAGAATTTCGTAGCAGATAGTCTGCGGCGACTTCACCAAACCGGCCCCCTGACAATGCTGGCACGGAGCGCACAACGTTCTTTCCAGCGATTGTTTCACCCGTTTGCGGGTCATGATCACCAGGCCAAAGTCATTGAAGGAAAGCACCTTTGTGGGCGACTTATCGCGGCGCAAAGCATCCTGCAGCGTCTGCATCACGCGCTGTCGATTGCGCCGCTCTTCCATATCAATCAAATCGAGCACGATAATGCCGCCGAGATCACGTAAGCGAATTTGTCGCGCGATCTCTTCCACCGCCTCCATATTGGTGCGTGTAATCGTGTCCTCCAGACGGGTCGCGCCGCGGCCGACGAACTTACCGGTATTGACGTCGATCGACACAAGCGCTTCGGTTTGATTTATAACCAGGTAGCCGCCGGACTTGAGCCAGACGCGCGGCTTAATCGCTTTATCAATCTCGGCTTGCACGCCGTAAGCTTCGAGAATTGGTTCATCGCGCGTATACAGCTTCACCTTCTTTACCATGCGCGGCTGCATTCGGTTCACGAACTCAAGAATCCGTTGGTACTCCTCTTCAGAATCAATCCTGATCGCGGTGAAATCTTCGGAAAGCTGATCCCGCAAAATGCGCTGCACCAAATCCAGGTCACGATGGACCAGCGCCGGCGCTTTCGACTTCTCTGCGCTCTTGCGAATGTCCTGCCAGGTGCGTAACAGGTATTGCGCGTCGGCGCGCAAATCTGCTTCGCTGGCGCCGATGCCGGCGGTGCGGACGATAAATCCTCCTGATGGTGACTGTTCGTCGGCATGGATTTTTTGAATGAGCTTACGCAGCCGCGCACGCTCAGCATCCGAGTCGATCTTGCGCGAAACGCCGAGGTGCTCAACCGTCGGCATGTAGACCAGGAAACGGCCCGGCAAAGCGATATGCGAAGTAATCCGAGCGCCTTTTTTTGCGATAGGCTCCTTGGCAATTTGCACCAGAATTTCCTGCCCCTCGCGCAGCAAATCCGTTATGGCCGGCTGGCTGCGATCGTGTCGTGGTGAGCGGCGGCGTCCACGGCTTTGCGGACGACGGGGCGACTGAGTTCGATGGGACTCCGAAGCTTCACCAGATTCATCCGTCTCGGTTTCGAGGTCTGCAACTGCATCCGGGGCCTGCATCTCGATGGGCTCACTGCCGGCACCAGACGGTTCGTCGACGGTGTCTTCGGTAGCATGGTCATCCAGCCCGTTCGTCCCATTCGCCGCTTCCGTTTCCGGCGCTCCGTGCGCGCGCTTCGATGGGCGACGACGACGACGCCCGCCGCGTCGAGTGGCAAATTCCTCATGTGGCCGGCCGGTGGTTATGCTGGCTTCCGAGTCCGGCATGAAATCGTCTGAAACTTCAACGCGCGGCGCGGCGTCAGTTTCGGCTTCAGTCTGCTCATCGTCGGCTTTCTTCGATTTGAATAACCGGCCAATCACGCCAGTCTTTTTTCGGCGTCGTTCGCTCGACTCTTTTCTGGGCACAGTATCGATGAAAGGTTCGGCAATCGCGTCGCCCCTGGCGGACGAGCTCTCCTCATCATCACTCACGCGCTGAAACGAAAGATCGCTCGAGACATCGTTACCGACTTCATCGACGAAATGACCGAGATGAGCAGCTTCCATTTGCGGAGCATGCCGGACTACTGGCGTGTTCTCTTCTTCATCGGCCACCCGTTGAAAGCCGCCGCCTTCGTTTAAGCCCCCGGACAATAAAGAACCGACGGCAGCCACCGGAACATCTTCGAGATCGAACTCGACGGCATGGACTGCGTCCATGATTCGCTCCTGCAGACGCGCGTCCTTGAACATTTCACCATTGAGGGCCCGTTCCTCATCGTCGCTGATCCGCTCAAACGAAGCGCCGGCAGCAAACGGGGTATCAATCGGCTCAGCCTGAATTGGGATAATGCTGCGCTCCTCAACGTCCGTGGGACGCTTGGCCGCGCGGCCTCGACCGCGTCCTCCGCGTCTTCCGCGGCGGCGCGAACCCGTTTCTTCGGACGTCTCATCAGGCTTCTCTTCGGCGGTGATCGCACCGGGTTCAGCATCACGCAATGGCTCGGCACGCTCGTGCGTGCTTTCAAGCTGTTGCTCACGCTGCACGCGGCCCATTTCGATCTGCTCGGCGGCAGCGCGGGCTGCGCCTTCAGCATCACCTTTCCTGGCTTTATCGACGACGATGCGTTCGAACTCGGCTTCTTCATCGAAGAAATCGGTAACGTAAAGAAACGCGTCGCGATCCAAACCGATATCTACAAAGGCGGACTGCATACCAGGCAACACGCGCATGACACGGCCCTTGTAGATATTGCCGACGATGCCCTGGTTCTGCTCACCGCGTTCGATGTAAAACTCGGTGACTCTTTCATTTTCCACAATCGCGATCTTCTTCTCGCGACCATTCACACTAACAATTAATTCTCTTGACATTGATCTTCTTTCCTGGAAGGCGCCGGCAAAGCGAAGCGGCGACGGCGCGATGGATTTTTGTAATCAAAAGTGAGTCGAGGATCGGTATAAATAGCCAATCCAAAGCGCTGTCGCCGCAACGCTGCAGCCAGCGCACTCCAAATCACTTTTTGTTGACGGAAGTTGCCGGCAGGATTCACCGGCAGTTGATTTGCGAAAGCTACTCGCGGGCGCGAGCAGCGACGCGGCAACCTTCGATCAAACGAATCGAGATCGCTCGCGTGAGTTTTGACAACCATCTGCCGGGGCAGATGGGTACAAGCCTGATTCAAAAAGGAAACTCCATGACCGCACTGTCCTTGGACAACACCAGGGAGCGCGGCGTTCCGAAGAACGCGCTCTGAAACCCGGCTGCGGTGTCAATCCCGGCGAAATTGCCGGCTGTAAAAAATCTTTGCTCCCCTGCTCACAGCTTCAAATGAATTGCGATGCGTTAAGTCAGGCCGATTGCCCAACAAGGCGAGCCAAGGCAGTATATCAGGCAAAACACCATAATCACAAGCATTTGCTCGCAGGCGTCTTTGATCTCGCCTCGGGCTACGTTAGAATCGCGGGAATTTGAGAGGATCGGAAAATGCCGAGCGACGAACGGATTTCGAAAGCAGTTTACGCGGCGGTCGATGACCTGAACGAGCAACTCCCGAAGGGCGTGCAGATTGACAAATCCCTCGACGCGCCTCTTTATGGTGCTTCAGGAAAGTTGGAGTCACTCGATTTCGTGACCTTAATCATGGAGGTCGAGGAAAAGATAAATGCCGAATTCGGGACCGATATTACAATTGCTGATGACAATCTACTGTCAAAAGAGAAGAGTCCATTTTCGAGTTTGCGGACGTTAATTGAGTATCTGCACGAAGTGCTGGATAAAGAAACGGCAGCCGGTTAATCAAGGGCATTGGGAGAATGTTGGGTGAGGGACTTCAAATTGCCAATTGCCGATTGCCCGTATCCGAACGGGTCGGGTCTTCTTTAGTCTATTTTTTCAATCGGCAATCGGCAATCAAAAATCGGCAATGTTATGGCCCCCATCCCCGGCTTCTCCCAAGGGGAGAATTGAGATCAACCTCCGATGCGTCAAGCATATTATTGCTAAGGGACTTCCTCCGGCCGGCGCGCCACGCAAATGCCCGACACGCCAAGCGGAAAATTGAGAACTCGCAGAAGTCTTCTCTCTGATCCGAAAATCCAGGCAAAGACGCGATTCAGGGCCTCGATGTTGATGCCTACCTCTGAGTCTGCCGANANTCCCGTAAACCGCATCACCTGCCGCACGATTAAAGTCGGAACAAAGAAGGTGATATTCGCATAGGTGGTGCGTTCGATTTCGAACCCTGCGGCTACCACGGCCCGGCGCAACTCCGCCAGCCGGTAACGCCGCCGATGGTTACTGACCTCATCTTGCAGACCCCAGAGAAACATGAAGGTCGGAACAAACAGGAGCAGCCGGCCACCCGGACGGATCACCCGCCGCATTTCACGCAACGCTCCCACATCGTCGTCGAGGTGTTCGACTACATCCAACGCGGTGACCAAATCAAAATGACTAGCGTCGTAGGGAAGAGCTTCAGCAGCTCCCAGCCGCACATTCGATAGGCCACGCGCCTGACAAAAAGCGATTGCTTGCGGCGAAATATCCACGCCTTCAGCTTCACCAAACTCAGACAGCATCAGCAAATTCGCGCCGGTACCGCATCCCACGTCCAGAATCTGCGGATCACGCTTGTCCATCTGTTCGCAGATTTTCTTCACAAAACTGCGAATGATGCGCCGCCGGCCGACATACCACCAGTGCGATTCTTCCTGCTCGAAGAAAATCGCGTAGGTATGCTCCATCATTTCGCGGGGCAGCGTCCGCGTGCTGTTACCAAGCTTCGTGTCCATTTGAAGGTGAGTCAGTGCCGGGAGCGGTAGCGACCGGGTAACTCTCGGCTAATTAATCATCACAGATGCAGACCCGGTCGCTAACGCTCCCGGTACTGACTCCATTGCATCGCTCAATCTCTCCAAACGATAGAGCGATAAGAAGATCCTCCCGATTTAGGCTCAACCCTAAATCTATCCAATCAGAAACCGAATACCCCCGAGACTGTTCGCAGTTCTGGCAGTGCTCGTCTTCCGGCAAGTCAAACGCTTAATTTGATCCGGGAAGCCGAGATTCAATCCCGTGACCAAAATTCTCAACACCGGCAACCAAATTGGAATCGGCAGCGCCTTGAAATATTTTGCCAAGCGCCATGCCAGCGCCGAACCACTGAGATCCTCAGGCCCACACATCTCGATCACCTCGAGACCGCTTCGCTGTCTGGCTATGGCCGCGCCCGCGTTAGTTGCAAAGTCCTCAATATGTAAAGGCGCGAACTCAATGTTCGAGGATCCAAACAACAACGGCGCCACATGCCAGTCGCGGGCCTGCCTGATCAATCGATCGATTCCCTCTTTTCCGCCACCGCCATAGACTTCAGCCGGACGAATGATTAGTAGAGATTCCCAATCCATTTTCTTCAGAGCTTCTTCGGCCGCCAACTTGGACTCACCGTAAGCACCGGCGTCTGCAGTCGCACACCTGGTGCTGACATAGACGAACTGACGACAGCCTCGCGCCCGCGCTGCTTCTGCCAATCGCAATGTGCCCTCATCATTCACCGACCGGTACGCGGCAACTTCACGAGAATGGATTATCCCAGCAACGTGCACCACCAAATCCAAAGGCGCAGAGATCGTCTGCAAATTGATGGCCGAATTCAGATCCAGAGGTATGACGCGCAACCTCTGATCCGCAAGGTCCAATTCCGTTTGGTGACAGGCTTGCCAGATCTCAGCGTATGAATCGGACCGCAGCAACTCTCTGGTCAGGCGCCGACCAATTGGCGAGCTGGCTCCGGTTAATAACAGCCTCATCTTGACAACGCTCCCGTCATAAGCCGGACGGCCGCCCATCGCCGCTTGGCAACACGGCAGCCTATCTATACCATGCCCGCGTGGCCGATCCGTACTTCTCTCTGGTAGTGCTCTGCTATCGCAGTGGCCCGGCCATTATCCCCTTCGTCGACAAGATGGAAAAGGCGCTTTCGCGCTGCAACTTCACTTGGGAGTTGGTCCTCGTTGGTAACTATATCGAAGGCAGCGATGACGAAACTCCTCGGGTGGTTGCTGAGTTGGCAGAGCATAAACCCAACGTGCGCACCGTCATTCGCCCTAAAGACGGAATGATGGGGTGGGACATGCGCATGGGACTTGACGCTGCGCGCGGAGTTTATATCGGAGTAATCGATGGTGATGGGCAGTTTCCGCCCGAGTCGATCATTGCCTGCCTCTTAAAAGCGGAGTTAGAAGATCTCGATCTCACCAAGACCTATCGGGTTCGCCGTGATGATGGAATTTACCGCCGTTTCGTTTCCTCAGTCTATAACGCGCTCTTCAAAATGCTTTTCGGCTTCAAGATCCGCGACATCAATTCAAAACCGAAGATAATTCGGCGATCTAAGTACGAGCTTATGCACCTGCGATCGAACGACTGGTTTGCCGATGCCGAAATCATAATTCGGGCCCGCGAACTCGGCCTTACGATTGGCGAGACCCCCGTGCATTTCAGATCAAACGACGCGCGCGGTTCGTTCGTGAAACCGGCAGCGATTTTCGAGTTCACCGCGAATTTGCTCAGGTACCGCTTCTTCCGCAGTAACCAGCGCGCGTTGAAAACCCACAACATAAAAGAGAAGCGCCATTAATCGAACTTTGGTAACCATTATACTTGACTCATCTGGTTACCCTGGATTGGTCGAGCAGCGCCGAAGGCGCGAAATGTAATAGCCCGGCCCAACGGGCCGGGTGACAGTCGCAGCGGATGCGTGAGCGTTGAAGGCGCGACATAATCAAGCCGCGATCTTGGAAGCAGCCAGCGAATCGTTGTTAAGATGATCCTGGATTTCGCGCTTTCAGCGCTCGGTTATTCCCTTGCCGACTGACCCGGCCCGCTGGGCCGGCCTATTACATTTCGCGCCTCTGGCGCTGACCGTCACGATTAATTCCCTTGGTGACGGAACCTTGATATTTGATCGGCGATTTTGTCGACTGAGACGGCAGCAAACACCACGAAAATGACCTGCATCGGTAATCCATAACGAAATTCCGAATGGCCCACCGCAAGCGTCGCCAGATAGTAGGCAACAGTAGAAAGCAAAAGCAGACTTACCACTTTGTTTCGCCGCAAAGCAAACCAGACGCCCGCAAGCATTAAGGGAATCATCAGATAACGCAGAACGCTTTGCACCATTCCCAGTCCATTCACGGCGATCGATAACGCTCCGTGCTGATCATTCGGTGGCAGGCATTTCCTGCTGGTCACATTGAACCCGCTACTGCCGACGTGTGACACGGGAGCGCCGGCGAGTTTGAAATGCCCCATGAGCCGGTGCAGCATCGTGCCTGCGTACCAAAACGGATGCGCCTTGATCATCGCAAACGCCCGACGTGTGCGCTCGTGCTCGCGCCGAATTCCGTCGGGATAATTTAATGCCAGTGGCGCGTCCGGCGGCAGGCCCATCTCCTTCCGATCCTGTTCCAGGACTTCCATATCGGATCCCGGCGCGCCCAGTTGGTGACCCCGTTCAGTGTCACCAAGCCCTTCCCAAACATTTAAGCCGATATTCAAACCAGTCGGGGCAATTTCAGGATAAAAGACCACGAGGTTGCGAATCACAATCGGCGACATCACCAGCAGCGTCGCCAGCGCCAGGGTTGCACTGAGCATTGCCCTGGTTCGTAAGGGCGCATTGATGAACACAATCAACGAAGCGGCCCAAACAATAAACAGCAGAAAGGGATTCACCCGAATCCAGCACGCAATGCCGAGTACCGCACCGGCGGCTAACGCAAAAACTATTCGCTTTTTTTCCGCAGTTAAGAGCAGTAGCCAGACTGCACCGAGCAGCGCCCAATTGCCCGGCACGTCCGCGCCAGGAACGGCTCCATACGTTGCCAGCAAGGGAGATAGCGCGGCCAGGACACCTGCGATTAGCCCAACTCGCCAGCCAAAGGCCGTTACCGCCAGTCCGACGACCAGCAGCACTGCCAGGGAGTCAACGACGACTTGAATACGCTGCACCGCGGCTGGCGATCGTTCACCCGTCGCCGCATAGATTGCCGCGATCCAGACACGAGCACCCGGGGGATATTGAATCAGATCAGTCCGCGTCGAATCAGGAATCCAAAAAAACGATTCCCGGCCATCGAGCACAGCCTGAGCCTGCCGATCAAAAACCTCATATGCTCCAAATTGAAACCAAGCCGGATCGTTGAAATGAGCGCGCAGAAAATTTGCGCTCAATGAACGGACGGCGAAAGCTAAAGCCACGACCAGCGCAAGCAGTAGCAACCTGCGAACCCTCGTCGCGCGAGAATTTGAAAGTCCGTTGGTCAAAGTCTTTTCTATTTCTGGTAGTGAGCCAATTGCGTCCCTACAAACGTCCCGGAGGGACGAAATATTTATAGATGCATGAGCCGAATGCGCGTGGAAGCTCAGGAGGAGCGCAATATTCTGGCTCCGGGAACATTCAGATCTTACGCATCTGACACGATCTTGCTTCCGCAGCTATAAACATTTGGCCGCTCTGCGGCCCAGCCCAGAAACATATATTTACCTCATATTTCACTTTTTAGCGGAAACGATAACGTTCCAGCCAACACTCTGCCGCATACGACGAAATGCATTCTCAGGAATGAATCTGGCCAGGAAATAGAACTCCCCGCGGGTAAGTTGCTCAACCTGAACTTTCACTTCGCGAAAGATCGAGAAAAGCTCACGCGACTCGCGACGGCTGTAAGCTTTGACTAACGGCCGTCCGCCGCCTTCATTGAATTCGACGTACTTGCTCATGATCTTCGCGGGAGAGTGTCCGCGCAGAAATTCTCCATGCAGAATGCCGTAACCAAGCACCACCTGGCTGAGGTAGGCCCAAGACGAACGGTGATAAAGCATGACGCGCGCCTGTCCTCCAGGCCGCAGCACACGATGAAGTTCGCGCACCGCGCCGGCGGTGTCCGGCGTGTGATGCAGCACGCCGTTTGAATAGACCACATCAAAGCTCGCCGCCCGGAACGGCAAGAGTTCGCAATCCGCGATCGCGAAATCACCCGTCTGATCGTACAAAGCCAGGTGACGCCGCGAAATTTCAATCGAACGCGGCGTCAGATCGATGCCGGTCACCTTTGCGCCGCCACGAGCAAACTGCAGGAGGTCGGTACCCATGCCACAACCAATTTCGAGCAGCCGTTGCCCGGCAAAATCGTTGAAGCCCATAACCCGCGGCATCCACGGTGCGTATTCCTGGTAACGATGGCGTTCGACTTCGTCAAAAAATTCACGGCTGCCGAATTCACACTGAGAGCCATAGATCGCGCCGGCCGGATCTTTGTCCCACTGTTCGCGAGCACGCTGTTTATCGTTTGAAGACATGAATTACGTCAATAATTTGGAGTGAGCCGGCCGAGCGAAGCGGCGACGGCGCATTGACCAGGCTAATTGAATGAAGCTCTTCGAACTCACACTTAAGTCATATGTGATCCAGAGCGTCCCAGCCGTCCCGATAAATCGGGACTCTGCCGGCGCACTTCAAATTACTTTTCGAGGCTGCCATAAGCATCAATCACGCGTTGCGCGTTCTGTTTCCAGGTATGACGTTCAACTGCGGCGCGTCGCGCTGCCGCGCCCAGGCGCTCGCGCAGTTCAGGTGATTTCGCCAATCTTTGAATTGCGGCAGACAAAACCGGCACGTTCGCCGGTTCTACCAGCAACGCTGTTTCTTCATGGATTAGCACGTTCCCAATCTGCCCGAGACGGCTGGCGACAATCCCTTTCCCCATCGCCATGTACTCGAATAGTTTGGTAGGTGATCCAAAGAAATCCGATCCATCCTCGAGTGGCACATGAGGCGAAAGCAGGATGTCACAGGCGTCAAGCATTGCCGGCACTTTATGATGATCCACATGTCCCGCGAAAATTACCTGAGATTCTTTTCCGGCCCGGCGAATGATCTGCTCGACTTCATCGCGAAACCGCCCGGCGCCGATCAGCAGGAATCGCACGTCAGAATCCGCCGGTAAAGCGGCGATGGCCTTCGCCAGAGTCAACACGCCGTGCCATGGTCCAAACGTACCCACAAAGCCTGCGACGATTTCGTTTTCACCAATTCCCAGCTTGCGCCGCACCGCGGAGCCGCTGCCCGGTCGAAACATTTCCGTGTCGACACCATTCGGATTAACGATAATCTTCTCTTCCGGCACGTTCGCGCGCAGCAGATTCTGTCGCTCGACTTCTGAAACCACGAACACGCGCGCCGCCGCAGCCAGGTTCAACCGTTCAAATCTTTCCAGCAAAGGGATCATTCCCGAGATGTCCCAGTGTTTACCAATCCAAACCTCAGATCCGTTGTACTCAAGGAAAAGCGGCGCGCCAGTGCGCAAACTTGCTTCGACACCTGCCGACGTGAATCTTCCATATCGCTGGTAGATCAGATCCGCAGCGTCGCCAGCGAGCGCGCGCGTTACTCCTGCCGAAAAGATTAGATTGTTTCGTAAATCAAACGCCGCGCGCGTGCTGCCGACTGGTTCGGGATCGACCAACGTCAAACGCTTTTCATCCAGGCCTGCAATGTAGTCATTGCTGATTATTCGTACGCGCGTACCCAGCTCCGTAGCTGCATTGATGAATCCCGTCATGTGTGTTGCGGCGCCTCCGGCCTGCGAACCGGGGCTGGGCGTGCTCCGAAGATAGACAACTGTGAGGTCTCGCCGCCTTTGACTAATCCGCAGGGATCGCCCAATCGCAACTTCTCGTTCCAGGCGTTTGAGATCCGAACGCGAACGCCTTACCGCGGCCGCACTCGCCGCGGACTCACGCGCCAGACGAGCCGGCGTGCGCGAGAGTATCTTCGCGCGCGACTCTTCCCGGACGGCGCCGTGCGAATCAAGAAGCACAACGCGGCGCGCACCAGCGAGTGCCGCGAACGCCAGCAAGGCATTCTGCGCGCGCTGCCACGCGAGTCGTTCAGTCATGATTGTGAAGATGTCAGGACGCAATTGACGGGCGGTGGCCAAACGTTGCGCGGGACTCTGGTTTTCCAATTCGTATCTGGAAAGAAATTCGATCGAGACGTCCGGAACCCTGGCTTTGAGCCAGTCGCGCGCTCTGTTCGCATCGCCACTCAGAACCAGGAGCACAGCTTTCATTGTTTGCGATGGCGTTACTTTGCGAAGGCCCGCCGCTGCAACCTCGCGAGTAGCATGCGGAATTCTGGAGCCCGCGGCGCCAGGACCAGCAAAGGATTGTATCCAGTCCGGTGGTAAAAGTATCCGGTGACCAACCCCAAGATCAGTGCATAACTCACCGTCGAATTGACCGCGGCGGCACGCGCTCCCCACGCGGGGACCAACGCCAGGTTAAGCGCGAAATTGATTATTACCGTCACGATCCAGAAAAGCGGAATCTGCGGCGGCAGTCCGGTGCCGGTAAAGTACTGGACCAGCACCGACTCGAGTGAGATGAAGAAAATCCCGGGCAGCAAGATCAGCAATTGAATAGTGGCATCCGCGAATCGCACGCCATAGACCATCGGCAAGGCGAATGATGCCGCTGCAGCCGCCAGACACAGAACTAACATCACGAATGAGGTATGTCTGGTTACTTCTACGGCATACGCCACCGTGTCATGTGGTCGTGAAGCGACCCGCGGAAATAACAGAGAAGCGATCACGGCGGGTAACATTATCAGGGAAAAAGAGCATTGCGACGCAATTGCGTAAACACCGGCCGCTTCCGCGCCGCAAAACCGGTTTACGATCAGGAGGTCGGCGCGCAGGATTAAAAAGCCCGCAAAGATACACAAATAAAACTTGAGGCTATAAACGAGCATCTTGCCGAGCAGCGAGAAATCGGCCTCTCTGGTGCCGCCGCGACCGTCCCGCATGACTCGGCTAATGGACCAGATTGAGAGCAATGTCACGGCGATGGCAGACGCGGTGTTGAACCAGACCAGGGTGGTAAGTTCACGGCGCCAAAAAACCAACACGCAAATAGCATTACCAAAAATCAAAATCGAAGATAGACCGTCCAGAAAATTCATTAGACGAATTCGATCGACGGCCAGCAGCAGACTTAAACCGAGCAAGGTGAAGAGTTGAAATGGAATTGAGATCGCTACAATCGTGACCAGCCGCGGAGATACGCCGTTGAAGATCGCCGGTCGCACATTCGCCACTGCGACCACACCAGCGGCAATAAACATGCCGGCGCCCAGACTGAAGATCTGCGCGTTAGTCCATACTGTTCGGAGGATTGAGGGCTGTTTCGCCACGAAATAGGTAGTCGCTGAGGGCATACCTGCGCTCCCGAGCTGCAACGCCAACGCCACCGTCACGTTTAGCACTGCCAGCACGCCCGTGCCTTGTGGGCCCAGCGAGCGGGCCACGATGATGCTTGATCCTAAAACGCAGAGTAGAGCGACTATGCGCGTAGCGAAGGTGACCACGACACCAGACACGAGACTCCCGAAGATGGGAGCAATCGATTGGATGCCGCCGGCTTCCTCCGCAGCAGCGATGTTCGGTTCCTCGTTCATGCGATCCAGCGATCGTACCAGGCGCTCAGGTTGAGCAGGCACCAGAGGTTTGCACTCCAGTCGCGCACTTGCCTGCGATGCTCGCCGGCCATGCGATTGATGAACTCGTAATCAAAAAAGCCGCGTTGGCGCAGAGGCGAATTGGTGATCCGTTGAAGCAACGCCTCTCCGGCGGCGCCGCTAAACCATTCGCGCGTGGGAGCCCCAAAACCGCGCTTCGGTTTGTAAAGCACGTCGTGCGGCAACACTGATTCGAGTGCGCGCTTCAAAATATGCTTGCCGCTTTGGCCGCTTATTTTCAGTTCCCGAGGAATATTCATCGCATACTCGATCAGGTGATGATCGAGAAAGGGCACCCGGGCTTCGACTGAGGTGGCCATGGTGATCTTGTCGACCCGCATCAACAGGAGTTCCGGCAGGCGCAGCTTCAACTCGAGATAGGTCATGCGGGCCGCAGCGTCGGCGGCCGGGCGCGCCCGGGTAAACGCATCCTGGTACTTACGCACCTCATCGTAAGTTGAAATCCCGTTATAGTTCGCGCGCACCGGTTCGGCCAGAACCCGTGATTTCATAATTTCATCAAAAACAATCGCGCCACCCCAAAAGAGCGATTCGTTTGCGCCCAAACGCCGCACCAGTTCAGAGGCCATACGCTTCTTGAGCACTTTCTGCACCAGCGGCTGGGCCAGCGCTGCGGCTGCGCGCCGGGCCACGACCGGCGTCCGTTCCGCATGCCGCCAGAAACGATCTTCAATCTCGAGATAGGTGCGAAACCAGTCGTAACCCGCAAAGAGTTCATCAGATCCTTCGCCCACCTGCACTACGATCGTTCCGGTTTCGCGCGCCAACTTCGCAACATAGTAGAGCGGAATACAAACCGGATCGGCGATCGGCTCGTCCTGATGAAAAACGAGATCCGGTAGAAACTGCTCCATCTCTTCGCGACCGATCATCACTTCATGATGAATCGTCTGGAACCGTTTCGAGATGCGACGGGCTGAGTCGATCTCATTCAGCTCTTCGCAGTCCTTGAACCCGACCGTGAAAGTGCGCACGGGTTGACTCATCAGTTCAGACATCAGCGCCACATTCGCCGACGAATCGACGCCGCCCGAGAGAAAAACTCCGAACGGCACGTCAGCCATCATTCGTTTGCGAATTGAGTCGCGCAAGAGACGCAGGATGTTCTGCTGATGTTCTGCTTCCGTGAATTTGGCCGGGGATTCCGAGGGCAAGGGGTCCCAGTATTGCGTCAGCTGAAGATCGCCGGCGCGATCAATCACCACCATGTGGCCGGCCGGAATTTTCCGGACGCCGCGAAAAAGCGTTTGCGGCGCCGGCGTCGTGACAAAGGTCAGGTAGTGATAAAGCGCTTCTTCATTGATCTCCGGCGTCACGGCCGGATGTTGCAGGAGCGCTTTGATCTCGGAGGCGAACAGGAGACGGCCTTGCTGTTGATAGAAGTACAGCGGCTTGACGCCGGCGCGATCGCGCGCCAGCACCAACCGCTCGCGGTCGACGTCCCAAAGAGCAATGGCAAAGTCACC
>AP72_2010_repI_A01DRAFT_1000072_pt1 | contig 14892 bp, 13 predicted proteins | sample AmaPasreplicIA01_FD_9191 | JGI IMG/M metagenome (IMG submission 9191) | reverse complement strand
GGGCCCGTCGGTATCGTCGACCCAAGAGGGCCCGCCCGCTACCGCAGGCGGTTTCGGACACGTCTCACGCTCGGCGTTCTGTAACGAATCACTATCCGGTGATCCGACTTATCGATTCCTGCGGCACCACAACCAGGCTCAGTTTCTGCGTGCCTCTAATAATTGAGACAGACGATTGCTGTCCGATTCGCTCTTCAGTGAGCAGTTTGTGAAGATCGTCGATACCTTTCGTCGGGTGATCGTCAAAGCCGATGATAATATCGCCCTCGCTCACACCACCTTCCCTGGCCGGGCTTTGGTCTTCAAACGAGACTACGAGAATTCCGCTTTCCACGGGTAGGTCGTAATAGCGCACGATGCGCCGCGGCAACGGAACATTCTGTCCGGCCAGACCGATATAGCTACGACTGACCTTGCCGTCGCGAATCAGGCGACTGGCAACGAACTTTGCGGTGTCAATCGAAGTGGCAAAGCAAATCCCCTGCGCCGGCAAAATCATCGCCGTATTCACGCCGATCACCTCACCGCGTGAATTGACGAGCGGCCCGCCTGAGTTTCCCGGATTCAGGGACGCGTCGGTCTGAATCACCGCATCCATCAAACGGCCTGATTGCGATCGCAGCGAGCGGCCCAAGGCACTAACGACTCCGGCCGTAACGCTGTACTGAAAACCGTAAGGATTGCCAATTGCCAAAACCAATTGGCCGACGCGAATGTTTTGCGCGTCGCCGAGACGCGCGGGAACGAGATTGGGCGCGTTGATCCTGATGACCGCCAGATCTGTGTCCGGGTCGTCACCGATTAGGTCCGCCTGATATTTGTGTCCATCCAATAGCGTCACATCAATCCGCGTCGCGCCGTGAACTACGTGACTGTTGGTCAGAATGAATCCATCAGGCGTAAAGATGAACCCGGAGCCGCTGCCGCGCGCTTCATGCCGCCCGCGCGCGGCTCCGCGACCCCTAGCATTCCCTCCCTGGACGACTTCGATAAATACAACCGACGGGCTGACTCTCTCAGCGGCCGTAATAACAGCGCGCGAATAGGAATCGAGCAGCTCTTCGTCTGTTTGCGAGGTTGTGGGAGTGCCCTGGTTAGCCTCCATACCCTCGCCCGAGAGTTGTTCGTTGTTCAGCAGTTCCAGTTCACGAATCATATCCATGATTGCGATTACCCCCCTTGCTCTTCACCTTAACGTCAAATTCGACTGGCAAGTTCACAACAACGCGACATTGACCGGGGTCCGATCGCGGACTTTTACTTCACTCGCCATGGTTATCCCGTCCCTTCACTAGCCAATCTCACCCATCCGGCCCAGGCGATAGTCCTCAAACGCCTGATAGATCTCCTGCTGCGTATTCATCACGAATGGACCATAACGTGCGATGGGTTCATTCAAAGGCACGCCTCCAATGAGCAACACCTCAAGGCTCTCATCTGCGTCTCTTGCATTTGCGATCTTCACTGAGCTGCTATCCGAAGCGAACATCACCATTTGTCCGTCGATTGCGCGTTCCCCTCCATCACCAAACAATCCCGCTCCTTCGACGACGTAAGCGAACACGTTGTAATCAGATGGGACTAATTGGTTGACGACGCCCCCGGGCTTTACCGTGTAATGCAAATAGACTATTGGGGTATGCGTCTCGATCACGGCCTGCTGACCAAATGCCTCACCGGCGATTATGCTGACTGTCACCAGGCCATCAGACGACGTTGCTTTAGGGATTCGATGTTTTGGGATTTCCTGGTAGCGCGGCTTGGTCATCTTGTCGCGGCGTGGAAGGTTCACCCAAAGCTGGAAGCCATGCATGCGTCCACCCGTGCGCTGGAACTCGTGGCTCGGCATTTCCGAATGCACTACACCGGCGCCCGCGGTCATCCATTGCACGTCACCCGGTTGCAAACGACCCGCATGCCCGCGCGAATCCTTATGCTCCATCTCACCGGAAAGGAGGTAAGTCACGGTTTCGAAACCACGATGCGGATGGTCAGGCGCACCTTTGGCTTGACCCGGCGCGACTTCCATGGGCCCCATTTCGTCAAGGAGGAGAAACGGATCGAACTCTGAAAATGCCGGTTTCGGAAATGGCCGTCGGACCAGGAACCCTCCGCCTTCCAAGGTCTCAATACTGTTAACAATACCTGCGACACTGCGACTCCCGGTTATCGCTCTTCCCTTGACGCCATCCTGTTCAATTACCATCGACATAAAGTCCTTCACCTCTTTACTTGATTGCCTCTTAATCTCGATCCAGCTGAACAATCAGCTGCCGCGAATCCGATCTGCTTTAGCAGTCGAATCAGCGTTCCACGTTCTCTTCGGTTCAATGACGCGGCGGCCAGACGTTCCATGTCGGCAGCATGATCTGCGTAAGCCTTTGTGATCACCTTGCTGCCCTCCCTGGTCAAATGAACCACTCTTGCCCGCCGGTCTGAGCCATGAGCCTTGCGTTCGACCAGGCCCTTGGCCTCCAGGCGATCTACCGCGGTAGTTATCGAGCCGCTGGTCAGCAAAATTTTCCGGCCAATTTGATTTACCGGCAGAGGTCCTTTATGAAGCAACGCCTCCAACAACGCGAAGTCACTGGAGCATATCTGGAGCCGCGACACGCTGACTTCGGCGTAGGCCTCAACGGCGCGGGCAGCCTTCCACAGCACCAGCCACACATGCACCCCGGTCCCGCCCGTTAATGATTCAGCTTTCCTTGTCATATTATCTTGATATCAAGATACTTGAACCAAAGACACGTGTCAAGCTGGAAATTTGATTGCCTCTTAAGTCTGCCTGCGACCCTCTGGCGAGGGGAATTGACACCACGAACGCACACGAAGAGGAACAAGGTCGTGTTTTCATGCAATTTCGTGGTGCAAATTCGTTTGGAAAGTAGAATGGTAAGTATACCGACGATATTTCTCGACTAGTCGGCGGCTCAACTCAACAACAAATCGCGGTCCTGCATTAGCTGATTCGGGCCGCAGCGGATAACCCGGCGAAAAGCAAGTGGCTCATCAAACATCTGCTCCAGTCCTCGCACCATTGCATAACGAGGTTCATCGGCGATCCGGACAGACAATCTGGTTTTCTCTGCCAGGTAGTCGTCAAGCCCCGTCAGGAGCGCCCCGCCGCCGGTTAGGATGATTCCCCGAGCGTAAATGTCACCCGCTACCTCGGCCGGACTCTCGGTTAATGCCGTGGAGATAGTCTCTTCAATCTTCCGAATTATTTCGTGAACGACCGGGTAAATCTCGCCGGCCGAGATCTCAATGGCCGCCGGACTACCGGTGAAGACATCACGGCCGTTGATCTGAATCTCTTTTCCAAGATCTTCAGGAGTCGTAGCCGAACCCAAATCGAGCTTCAGCCGTTCCGCCGTCTGGGCCCCAATCACCAGGCCGCGGTGCCGCCGCACATGGTCGATAATCGCCTCGTTGATGGTCCAGCCGCCGATGGTATGAGTGCGCGAATGCACAATCGCGCCATTGGCGACGACGGACACGTTCGTCGTTGCCCCACCTATATCGACAATTGCCGAGGCGCGGTCGTCGTCGATCTTGACGCCGGCGCCGATGGCCGCCGCCACGCCGCCTTCGATCATGCAAACACGCCCAATACTGGCCTCCTTCGCCGCATTGAAAAGGGCCCGTTGTTCAACCTGGGTAATGCCGGCCATCACACTCATTAACGCACGCCGGCTGAAATGAGATATGCCGCTGCGCGCGCTGCGCACAAATTGCGCCAACATCTCTCTGGTTCTCTCATAGTCGGCCACGACGCCATTTAGCAAGGGAGCAATCACGGTCACGTCACGCGCTTCACGCCCGTACATCTGTTGGGCTTCCTTCCCAATCGCCGTTATTTCGCCGTTGATCGCGTTGACGGCAACCAGTGACGGTTCGTCAATCACCACCCCGCGTCCCCGCACGTAGATAACGGTCGAGGCCGAACCCATATCGATCGCCATTGAATCAGAGACTAACTCTCGCAAGCTGTCTAACCCTATAAATGCAGCGGTCTTGCTAGTGAAGGACATATCCTGAAACCTGCTAAGTCTTTCTACCGTACCTCGCGAACGCCAATCGCCCGCCTGAGATATTCTACCGCGTTGTGCAAATTCTACGACAGCGCGCAGATGCGAAATTGTATCTTGACAGCCATATAGATGATGACTATCATCCAATCGACTAATGCGATATTCGGCGGAGCACAAGCAGGAGACGCGCGAGCGCATCGTGCGCGCGGCGGCTCGCCATTTTCGCCAGCGCGGACAAAGCGGCGTCGGTATTGCCGATCTAATGAGCAAGCTGAAGCTGACGCACGGCGGTTTCTACAAGCACTTCGACAGCAAAGAGGAGTTGTTGACCGAGGCGATCAATAAAGCGTTCGACGAAATCGAAACCAGATTCGCCGAGCGAATTAGCAAAGCAAAGCCAGGGACCGAACTTCGGACTTTGATTGAGAATTATTTATCACTGGAGCATTGTGCCAATCCCGGCGAGGGATGCCCGATGGCCGCCCTCGCTACGGAGATTGGCCGGTTGCCACGATCCGTCCGCGCCGAAATCGATAAAGCTATTAAGCGGCGAGTCAAACGCACTGCCAGATTCCTGCCGGGAGCGACTGAGGCGGAGCGCGAACGAAACTGTATGGCGCTGATGTCCGGGCTGATTGGCACCCTTACTGTCGCCAGGGCTTTGACCGACCTCGAGGCGCGAAAAGCCGTGCTCGCCGCTTCCAGGGATTTCTATCTCAAGTCGTTTTGTCGCTGACTTCCCTTTTTTGGGGTCATGGGATGACAAGTATCATCTTATCGAAAAGAAATCGCATGAAAGATGTCGAATTTGACAGATTTGAAACGTCGTAGGATTTGCGGTCTTGATCGAGCGCTAGGCCATCACGGCTCGGCGGTTGTTAAAGCGCAAGTTCACCTGGTCTTAACAAAGGTGTGGCAGGAAATTCTGAGAAATCTTTCTGGCGAGTTGTCGATCCGGCGATTTGCCATTCGACTAGATGATGGACGTCATCCAAAAATGTTCGCAGACCAAAAGGAGAAGTAATCATGGCAACAACACCAACACACGAACAAGCACAACTGCACCTGCAGGTTTACGATTTGCGCCGCGAAGCCCGACTGCGTCAGGCGCGCGATTGGTTTCAGCAAAATTTCGCCGCTGAGACGATTGAGGACGCGTTCCGCATCGCGCCGCCGGGAACCGAACACGGCGCGTTTGTGGGAATGGTATTTGGGTACTGGGAACAGGCATGTTCGCTTTTGAATTATGGCCTGCTGCACGAAGACCTTTTCTTCGAGACCAGCGGCGAGTTTTTCGGTGTATGGGAATCACTTAAGCCGGTGGTCCCGCAGTTTCGCGAGAAGTTCAAGGACCCGAATTTCCTTTCCAATCTGGAAAAAGCCGCACAGCGTTTCGAGCGCTGGTCCGAACAGCGTTCGCCTGGCCATATCGCGGCGATGAGGGAGTTTATGCAGCAGGCGCGAGCGAAAGCCGTGGCTGCTGGAACCGGCGCCTAAACGACTCGCTGACGGAACTTACGACCTGCGTCTCTGACGAGGCGTTGGTCGTAAGTTTCGGAGGACAGTCGAAACCGGAAGGATCAAGGAGGACTTATGCTAAAAGTACAAACCACCAAATTAGGGAACGTCGCCGTCCTTACTGTGCACGGGAAGATTGTGCGCGGCGAAACCTATCAACTGCGCAGGTCAGTATCAGAGCAAACGGACAAGAGCGTAATTGTGCTCGATCTGGGGCGCGTAGACACGATCGATGCCCGCGGTTTAGGTGTTCTCCTGGAGATAAGAGCCCACACTCAGGAGATGGGAATTGAGCTCAGACTGAGGAATGTCAGCAAACTGATCAACCAAATCCTTGAAATTACGCGGCTGGATTCCATATTCGAGCTCGCGTCCGGATCAGGGCTTCGTGCTCCTGCCCCTGGCCCGAGGGCACCGCTGATGCAGCTTGCGAAGTGTGCTTAAGTTTAATAATCGCTGGTTTCAAGGAGTAACGCATGGATACAGATTTTGCGAACGTCTCAGGGATGTTCAAGGCGAATACCGACATCGTGAACAAGGCGATCTTAGAAGTTTCGCCTGAGCACTGGTTTCTGAGACCCGGCCTCGATTCAAATCATTTGATGTGGGTCCTGGGACATCTCGTGTGGAGTCGAGGCAACTTGCTCAAGAGTCTGAATGAGCCCTGGAACATTCCGTCTCCGACGCTGTTTGAGCGAGGTGCCGGCTTAGCCACTCAAGGCGAATATCCGAGTGTCGCGGAAATCCGACAGGCATGGGACGAGGTTTCCGCAAAACTGTCCGGGATATTGGCGGATGTGTCGGCGGAGAAACTTTCACAGCCCGCGCCCAAGGGTCCACCATCTTTCGATGGCAAGGTNAGTGGCCTCGTGGCTTTCCTTGCCTTTCACGAAACCTATCATGTAGGCCAGATCAGTTATCTCAGAAAGTGGCTCGGGTACGGCCAGAGCGTGGGATGAGCGACGCCCGCGCGCTGATACGATTCCCACCGATCAATAGCCCACGCAAAAAGAGCCGCGAGGCCGCCGAAACACCACTCCTTGTTATGATTACACTCAACAAATTGTTGTATCTAGCGATGAATTAGTGCTATAAGGACTGCCCTGTGAATTACGGGATCGTTTTGGTTTGAGTAACCGCTCGAGAGCGATAATTGTCTCGCCCCGCAATGCTCAAGATTCGTTGCCGGAGGCTCAAGCCCGGGTTTTGCATATCGAAGGGACGGTGCTCATCAACGCGTGAACTCGCCTCAACATGAGTGATGAGGCTCCATTCCATTCACATCAGTTGTTAAGTGCGTCAGAGCCACAAACTCCCCTCCCTCGCAACGGTCCGAGCAAGATTACTTGTAATCACCATGCTCGTGGCGACCGGTAATTTTCTGTGTCTAAAAGCGCAGGAAACGCCGCCGAAGGATTCGCGCAGAATCAACGATACGGCCGCGACCCAGACCTATACGGACGGTGGGATATCGGTTGATTTCAGTATTGAGCCGGTTTCTTCCCGCAACACCAAAGGTGCTGAACTGTTGGCCGGCGCGGAAGCGACCGTGCGCTTTCGCATTCACGATGCCGGGAATCAGTCCTTGAGCAATCTCCACCCGAGCGTGTGGTTCAACAAACGCGACTCCGCACAGTTGACCGATCCAAGAAGTTGCCGGGAAAAGATCCAGGCGTTTCTCCAACCTTCATTCGCCCGGCGAGCAAACCTGGATCTTAACTCGTACTTCATTCTGGCGCTCAACCATGAACCGAACATCACGGTTATCGATCCCTTCAATGGATTTGGCGGCAGCAAGTTATACGCGCTGATTCCACTCGCCGGCAGCGGCGCAGATTGGGTCATCAGCCGCAACAAACAGCGGTTGTATGTCTCAATGCCTTCCACTAATCAAGTCGCTGTTATCGACGCCGTCACCTGGAAGACGATTGCGACGGTGAATGCTGGTTCACAACCGCACCGAATGGTGCTGCAACGAGACGGCCGATATTTGTGGATCGCGAACGATGAGAAATCGGGTTCAGACGGGATCACCGTGCTTGACACGGTGACGCTCAAGGCGGCCGCGCAAATCCGCACCGGGGCAGGCCCACACGACATTGTCCTCACCGATGATGATCGACTGGCTTTTGTCACCAATAAGGTCGATGGCACTTTGACGGTTGTAGATGTGCGGAATCTTGCCAGCATCACGACGTTGAAAGTTGGTCAACTTCCGGTGGCTCTGGCACTTTCTCGGCTGGCGGGCGCTGTTTATGTCGCGAACGCCGGCGACGGAACAGTGTCGGTCATCGACATCGCGACCCTAAAGCCGGCGGCACAAATAAAAACTGAACCGGGCCTGCGGACGATTCGCATTTCCCCCGGCGGCCGTTTCGGTTTCGCCGTCAACCAGCTGACTAACAAGGTATTTATATTTGACACAACTTCAAATCGCGTGCGCCAGTCTGTCGCGGTGGGCGCCGGCGCTGATCAGATTACCTTCACGAAAGAATTCGCTTATGTTCGCGCGCCGGGCAGCGAATTCGTGACGATGATTAGGATTGCGGACCTTGATCGGACCGGCGAGGTGGGAGTAACTCGTTTTCCTGCCGGGCAGAAAGCGCCGAAGGACTCACCGGCGAATTCGCTGGCAGACGCGGTAACCCCTATTCCCGGGGACGACGGCGTGATCGTAGCCAACCCGGCTGACAAGATGATCTATTTCTACACTGAAGGAATGGCAGCTCCGATGGGCGGCTTCCAAAATTACCGGCGCGATCCAAAAGCCTTACTCATCCTTGATAACAGTCTTGCTGAGACCAGCCGCGGAGACTACACAACTACCATCCGGCTCCCCGACGCCGGTCCTTATGATGTCGTGTTCCTGTTGGATTCGCCACGCCTCGTCAAATGCTTTTCGGCAACGATTGCAGAAGATCCAGCGACCCCAAAGAAGATCGCAGCCGCGCTCGCGTTCGAGCCCCTGCTGAAAGAACGGACGGCGCGAGTCGGAGAAGCTTATACGCTCAGTTTCAAGGTGATTGACACCAATTTCAACAAGCCAAAACCTGATCTTTCCGATGTTGAGGTGCTTGTATTTCTAGCTCCCGGAGTTTGGCAACAACGCAAAATTGCCAGGGCGATCGGCGATGGAACTTACGAAGTCGCCTTTGTGCCGCCTCAGGCCGGCGTCTATTACCTTTATTTTCAAGTCCCGTCGCTTCAGGTTCCATTCAGCGCAAATTTTCCATTGATCCTGCAAGCTGCAGCAAATCAGGTTGGCGCGAGATGAGGCGTAAATTGGAGGAAGTCTCAATGAAGAAGGCTCTTTCGAGTGTCGGCGGACGTAAGCCGGCGAATGCCGCGCTCACGTTTTATCTCACGGCGATCGTGATGTTCCTTTATCTCTGCGGATTTGTATTTGGCCAGGCGCCCGGCAATAACGGGCAGTCTTCTCAATCACAGCCGGCCGAGTCTCCGGCGCACAAGTATTTCACGGACACGCTGCTCGTTAATCAGAACGGCCAGAAGATGCGGTTCTATACAGACCTGCTGCAGGGTAAAGTCGTAATCATCAATTCCTTTTTTGCGACTTGCCAGGGAAGTTGTTTACCTATGAATCGGAACCTGGAAAAGGTGCAGGAGGCCCTCGGCGATCGTTTGGGTAAAGAGGTCAATATTATCTCGCTCAGTGTCGATCCCGCCGTCGATTCACCACCCGCGCTGAAAGCATACGCGAAAAAACTTAACGCCCGACCGGGTTGGTATTTTCTGACCGGCGACAAACAGAATGTGGATTTCGTACTCCAGAAGCTTGGCGAGTTCGTGGAGAACAAACAAGATCACCTCAATATCTTTATCATCGGCAATGAACGAACCGGGCTGTGGAAAAAAGCATTCGGCCTGGCGCCCAGCGCCGAACTGGTAAAAGTAGTCGACAGCGTACTCAATGATCAGTCGAGCCGGTAACTATTGCAGTCCACGCCAATGCGACCCCTGCGAAGACTATTATTGTTGTCAACGGTTGCTTTCGCTCTTTGCGCGACCGACGCCGGTTGGTCCCGAGCATTGGCGCAAACCGCATTGACTGCTGCCGAAAGCCGCGGCAAACAGATTTATCTTCGCGGCACCAGCCAATCGGGGGCTGAAATTCTGGCGTATGTGGGCGAATCGTCTTTGGAAATGCCGGGCGCATCGATGGCTTGCGCCAACTGTCACGGAACGGACGGCCATGGAAAAGCGGAAGGAAGCATAAATCCAACCGACATCACCGCTGAGTCTCTAACCAAACCCTACGGTGTCATTCATGCCGACGGCAGAAAACATCCAGCCTACTCCACGCGAGCATTTGAGACGGCAATCACGCGCGGAATCGACCCGGCAGGAAATCGACTCTCGAATGTAATGCCTCGTTACAGCCTCAAGCGTGAGGATCTTAGCGATCTTATTGCTTACCTGTCGCGCTTAGGGACAGATCACGATCCGGGCATCACCGACAACAGGATGGTGATCGGCGCGGTCCTGCCCCAAAAAGGCCCGGTCGGCGAAATGGGCCAGGCACTCAAGGCCGCGATTACGGCTTATTTCGATGATCTCAACAGCAACGGGGGGATTTTTAATCGGCGAATCGAGCTCAGATTCGTAGAGACTGGCGACACGCCAGAGGTCACCCGCGCGAACATTGAGCGACTGCTGCAAGGTGATGAAGTGTTTGCGATGACCGTGAGCTTGATCGCCGGCGCGGATAAAGAGATCCCGTCCGTGATGGCACAGATGAAAGTTCCAATGGTCGGAGCGCTCACGCTTTACCCGCAGACTGACTTCCCCTTGAATCGCGAGGTCTTTTATTTATTCTCCGGAATCGATGGTCAGGCGCGGGCAATGATCCATTACGCCGCTGACAACGCCGAACTGCGGAAGACTGCAATCGCGATCGTTTACCCGGACACTGCTCTAAACTCTGGAGCGGTAGCGGCAGCGAAAGATCAATGTACGAAAGACGGATTCAAAGCGCAGCTCTATGATTATTCGGCGGCGCGTTTTGACAGCGCTGCACTAATTAAAAGATTCGACAGAAGCCCTGGCGCTGTATTGTTTCTCGGCGACGGCCATGATGCGCTTGCTTTCATGCAGGCCGCCGAAGAATCAGGTTGGCATCCGACGGTCTTGCTCACGAACCCGAACGGCAACAGCGAGCTCTTCCGCGCGCCGCCAGCTTTCGATCGGAAAATTCTCCTATCGTTCCCTACGTCTCCGGCGGACCAGACGCTGAATGGGCTCAAAGAATTTCGCACGTTCGCGGAAAATCACAAGCTAACATCAAATCATACGGCCGCTCTTGAGTCGGCCTACGCGGGCCTCAAAATCTTTTCAGAAGCGCTAAAGCGCGCCGGCAAAGATGTAAGTCGTGAAAAATTGATTGACGTTCTCGAGGGCTTCTATGACTACCCGACCGGCTTAACACCACCTATTACTTACGGGCCAAATGGGCGAGTCGGCGCGCTGGGGGCTTACGTCATTGCAATTGATTTGAAAGCACAACAATTCATCCCGGTGAGCCCGTGGATAAAAGTGAATTAGAACCAAGGACTTGAGAAACCTAAATTGAAAAAAGCTGGAGGCGACGGAAGTCTGATGCTGAGAAAACTCGCTGGCACAATTCTCGTTATCCTGCTGGCTAACTCGCTCGGACTGAGGCAGCGCGAATTTGCCGTTCACGGTCAAACTCAGCCGAAGCCGGCGGCGAAGGCTCGTCACTTTGCCTGTCCCATGCATCCGGAAGTTACTTCAAACAAACCCGGCAAATGTCCGAAGTGTGGAATGCGTTTGCGAGAAATCCAAACGGACGATGACAGTCCGGCCAACTTGAGGCCGCAGGTAAACGCTGCTGGTAGTGACGAACCGGTCATGCAAATACCCGACGGTCGGGTTTTCGATCAAGACGGTACGCCCCTTAACTTCTACAGTGACCTCGTCAAGGGCAGAACCGTGGCCATCAATTTCATATTTACCACCTGCACAGGTGTCTGCCCCCCAATGACTGCAACTCTGCGCCGCGTGCAGCAAAACCTACCTGCGCATAACCCCCCGATTCAGCTCATCTCGATTAGCGTCGATCCGGAAACTGACACACCGCTGCGACTGCACGAATTCGCCGCAAAGTTTCACGCCGGCCCGGGATGGACTTTTGTTACCGGCGATAGGGCCGACATCGATTCGATACTTCGCGCCTTAGGCGCGGCAGTGGCGAATAAGAATGATCACACGCCGATGATCCTAATTGGCAATGAACAGGCCCATTATTGGACGCGTGTGTACGGATTGTCGTCCCCCACGGTGCTGGTGGAAGCAATCGCAAAAGCCGCGGATTTGGCTCATTAGGGCCAAGTGAGATTAAGAATATCTTGAGTTTCTGCCGTCTTGTAAAATTTTGTGCTTGACAGAAGCAATAAGAAGAACTAGGCTCCGCGGTCAACAATCTAACTAAAGAAAATGAGCTTCTCTCCCGTGGCTCCGAATTGTTTTTGCTGTCAGGCGTTTGTTGGCTATTTCTTGAGGCCTGTTCGAGGCCTGGTCCTCAACCTCTCGCCCCCAAAAGGAGGTACGAAGATGATTGCCGGAACATTCAGGTCTCGCGGTCTTCTCCTGGGCACGGCAGCAATCAATCTGCTTCTGATCACCGCGTCGGCATCGGTGGGACAATCGAGCCCCGGCGCCGGTGACAAACCTCCTGAACCGAAGATTGTTAGCACGCGCACTTTGGACGATAACGCGCCGGCACTCTCGCCGGGAGAGAAGGAGTTCCCGCTTGTTAAGCCGAATGTTGCCGGTCCAAATAAAGCTCAGTCCGAGATCGAAACCAGGAAACTTGTCGCGCTACCGGCTCCGGCACCGACACCAGCGCAATGCAAGCGGACGATCAGCGCGGATGTGGTAGCAATTCCGCAACCGATCATGATGAACCGGCTGGGCGCCGCGATTCCCGGCGGCATGATTTTCGCGCTCAGGCGCGACACCGTAAACCAAAAGGGTACGCAACTGCGAGCGGACAAGAGGCCACGACCGATTGTGTTGAGGGCGAATGTCGGTGATTGCCTCACCATAAATTTCGAGAATTCAATTCCACAGGTCAACTTCAATACGGCAAATAACACGACGTCCGAGGTTTCGTTGCACGTTCAGGGAATGGAATGGGTCACCGGGCCAGGTGATGACGGCTCATTCGTTGGTAACAATAACTCGAGTCTGGCGAGTGCCACACCGGTTCCGCCGAATATGCCTCCGGCAAAGCAGACCTACACACTGTTCGCAAAAGAAGAAGGAACATTTCTTCTGTACACCACCGGCGATACGAGCACGATGGGAGACCAACTGACAAACGGTCTTTTCGGCGCGCTGAATGTCCAGCCGGCTAGTGCCGAGTGGTATCGAAGCCAGGTAACACAGGCTGACCTGAAATTGGTTACCAAAGGGACCACGGCCGATGGCCATCCCATTATCGACTACGGAGCCGTTTATCCGGCCGGCGCCAAGTACCCGGACGGTAGTTTGATTCCGGCGAACACGCCGGTGCTGAACATGCTGGATGTGAATGGAAACATCGTCCATACGGATCTGACGGCCATCATCACCGGGCCCAAAGCCGGCAGATTTCCCGGCACTACCGGAGTCAACAACCCCGAGCCGAATTGTGGAGCCAGCAACGCGGTGCCGCCGCCTGGCATTGATCCACTCTTTTGCAAGAATCCCGCCTCGCCTGATCGCAAACAGCCTTATCGCGAAATAACCGTCATCTATCACGGAGCCCTCGGCGGTGTTGCCACCCAGGCGTTTCCGATTCTCGCTAACGCACCTCCGAACGCGAGTCAATCGCAGAAGGATTTGGCGGCCATGACCCAGGCCGGCCAGGATGCTTTTGCGATCGATTATGGTACCGGCGGAATTGGAGCCGAAATCTATGCGAATCGGATTGGCGTCGGCCCGATGGGCAACTGCGCGGATTGCAAGTTTGAGGAATTCTTCTTGAGTTCATGGTCAGTAGGGGATCCCGCGATGTTGGTTGATCGCCCGGCGAATACAAATAAGCTGCCGGCGATCGTGCCGCCGCCGCAGCCACCGCTGCCACCACCGCCGCCTTTGTGTTCCAGTTCCGACCTGGAGGGCACTTCATCCACTGCTCCGACTCCAAGTTGCGTGAATTCGAGACAGCCGACGAGCGCGCCCCGCACCGGCACCATTACATTTTCGAATGCGAGTCCGAACGTCGCGGGAGCCGGGACCCTCTTCACGACCGAAGTGAAACCGGGAGACGAGCTGGCTTTGGTAGCCAGTTCGAACATTATTCGCGGCGTCGTTAAGCAAATCACCAACGACACTCAACTCACACTAGAGGCGAACGCCGGAGCAAACGCGAACGGCTCGTACTTGATAGCCGAACCTTACACGCTTGCTGAGCTCTCAAAGGCCACCAGAGTTTATTATCCCGACGATCCGTCCAATGTCTTTCACAGTTACATCAACGATCACGTGAAGTTCCGCATTCTCCACGGCGGACGGGACGTTTCCCACGTACATCACCAGCATGCGCATCAGTGGCTGCAATCGCCCAACAGCGACGAGTCGAGCTACCTCGATAGCCAGATGATCAGTCCGGGCGCGAGCTACACGCTGGAAATGGTTTACAACGGCAGCGGAAACCGCAACAAAGTCGTTGGCGATTCGATCTTTCACTGCCATTTCTATCCTCACTTCGCTGCGGGCATGTGGGCGCTTTGGCGAACGCATGACGTTTTCGAAGGCGGTTCAGAGCTCAACAGCGGTATACCTATCAAGGGTACCCGCGCACTTCCGGACGGTGAAATCTCGGCCGGGTCGCCAACACCGGCGATCGTGCCGATGCCAACCCTGCCGATGGCCCCAATACCCTCGCCGGTTTTCATTGACAACGGCCAGGTCGTCTACGGGACTGTCGCAGCTCCAGATCCCACCGGAGCCAGTGTCACGCAGAATCCAGGTTTTCCATTCTTCATTCCGGGCGTCGCCGGTGCGCGCGCGCCGCATCCACCCCTTGATTTTGCAGTAGATCCGGCCACCAGCGCCCCACTGGATGGAGGCTTGCCGCGTCACGTGGTAACCGGCGGCTCGATCTCTTATGAAAGTCACGACCTGAAGGATTGGAGCAAGGACCTGGCGACGATGAATGCCATCAAGCTTCCCGAAGACGGCACAAACGTCGAGAAGGTCGCGATGAAGTTTTTCGGGCAGCGCTGTTATGCGATGCCGCTGCCTGACGGCTCGGCCGGCAGCTGCCCGTCGTCCAACAGCGTTTCGCCGCAAAGCACCTTGAACACGCCGCCCA
>AP72_2010_repI_A01DRAFT_1000071_pt1 | contig 14945 bp, 9 predicted proteins | sample AmaPasreplicIA01_FD_9191 | JGI IMG/M metagenome (IMG submission 9191) | reverse complement strand
TGGTGCCTGGAGTCGTGCGTGGTCCTGACGGGCTGATCAATATGAAAGGCTCTCGGGCAACGCAAAGCGGTTGGCTGCTGAATTCAACGAATGTAACCGACCCGGCCACCGGCGGGCAGGCGATGAACTTACCTGTTGATGTTGTTTCTTCGGTAAAGGTAATTTCAAACCCTTACGACCCCGAATACGGCAAGTTTACTGGCGCGGTATCGAGTGTCGAAACCCGAACTGGGAATTTTGAAAAACGACATGTTTCGGTACAGAACATTCTTCCACGCCTCCGCGATCGTGACGGCAGCATCGTGGGTATCGGCGCCTTCACACCGCGGCTCACGTTCACCGGCCCGCTTATTAAAGATCGGCTGGCGGTCACACAATCATTCGAATACCGATTCGTGCGAACGCCGGTTGAGAGTCTCCCTCCAATGCAGAGGGATACGAAGCTTGAGAGCTTCGACTCCTTCAGTCAATACGACTGGAACATCAGCAGCACGCACACAGCCTCACTTTCTGTTGCACTGTTCCCACAGAAACTTGATTACGTCGGCTTGAACACTTTTGTGCCACAGCCTTCAACGCCGGACTTGCACCAGCGCGGGTACCAAACCTCGCTGCAGGATCACTACATCGGAAAGTCAGGGTCACTGCTGACCTCAGGCGTTAGCTACGAACGTTTCGATGCCGACTTGTTACGCAACAGTAATGATCGTTACCGTCTCCTGGTTGAAACAACAGAAGGCGGCTTCTTCAACACGCAGAAGCGGGACACTGAACGTTTTCAATGGCAGGAGATTTACCAACCTCGTGAAAGGCATTTCTGGGGAACACATGAACTGAAGGCTGGCATTGACCTTTCACACAGTTCTTACGATGGGCGCCAGCAATTTTCACCTGTAGATATAGTCGGCGCCTCCGGTTACGCCGTGCAGCGCATTCAGTTTGGCGCGCCCACTAAGTTCTCGGTCGATCAAACTGAGTTGGCCTGGTTTGTTGGCGATGGCTGGAACGTCAGGCACCGCCTGAGCTTCGATCTGGGGCTTCGCTTTGATCGGGATTCGGTAACCGACGCCCTTAATTCCGCTCCGCGTGCCGGGTTCACTCTGGCGTTGACGAAGGATCAAAGAACTCTGCTAAAAGGTGGCGCTGGGATTTTCTACGATCGGGTGCCATTAAATGCGCCGGCATTCCCAAGTTTTCCAGGTCGCACCATCTTGGGATTGAGCCCAACAGGTCAGACATTGAGTTCGACTGCGTATGAGAATGTAATCTCCGGATCATTGTCAAATCCCAAGAGCGAAGCATGGAACGTTGAAATCGATCGGCAACTTGCTAGCAGCCTCATTCTGAAGGTTGCATATCAGCGACGGAATACTTTTCACGATCTAGTTGTATCTCCTCTAATCTCTCCCAGTGCTAGTTCCATCTCGCTTGCAAGCAGAGGCGAGAATTTCTATCGCGAACTTCAGTTCACCGGACGCTACCAGTTACGTCAACACACACTGAATGCTTCCTATGTAAGGTCGAAAGCTTACGGAGATCTTAATGACTTCAACCAGTTTTTTGGCAACAACCCACAAGCTGTCATCCAGCCGAACGGCCGCGGACGGCTGGCCTTCGACGCACGCGATCGTTTCCTTTTTTGGGGAGAGTTCGTCGCACCCTGGAAGATCACCGTTTTGCCAGTCTGGGATATCCACACCGGATTTCCCTATTCGGTGCAAAACCAATTGCGTGAGTTTGTAGGTCCGCGTAACACAGAACGCTTCCCGAGATTCGCATCGGCGGACGTCCAGATATTAAAGGAATTCAAGTATTCCTTTGCCGGCAAGGAGCATAGCGCCAAAGTAGGACTCGGCGTGTTCAACATTTTTAACCACTTCAATCCCAGAGATGTGCAGAACGATCTTGATAGCTATCGCTTCGGTGAGTTCTTCAACAGTCCGCCGCGGACATTCAGAGGCAAGTTCGTTCTTGGATTTTAAACAGAAGGAAGACCCAGAGATGGAAACGACAAAGCAATGCCTCATTTTAGCGGCTGGAAACGGTACGCGCCTGAGAGCGGTTTCGCATGGACTCCCTAAACCGTTAGTGCAATTCCAGGGTAAACCGATCCTGGAGCACATTATGGAGCGAGCCGAGGAAGCCGGCATCTCAGAGTTCGTAATTGTTGTCGGCTACCGCTCAGACTTGATCCGTGAGTGGGTTGATAGCCAGAGACCTGACAACATTTCCGTGACGCTGGTCGAGAACACCGAATATCACAAGAGCAACGGGATTTCTGCCTTGAAAGCCAAAAATGCGATTCGTGGAAAGTTTGCTCTGCTCATGGCCGATCATCTTTTTGAGCCCGAAGCCCTCGCGACACTGATAGCGCAGCCGCTTTGCCAGGATGAGGTAATTCTGGCGGTGGATCCGAATATAGAACGTGTTTTTGATTTGGACGATGCAACGAAAGTTCGTCGCTGCAAAGACCGTATTATCGACATCGGTAAGGACATCTCTCGCTACGACGCCTTGGACACGGGCATGTTCCTTTGCACTCCTGTGCTCTTCGACAAATTGGAAGCGGCGAAGCGGAATGGAAATTGCTCGCTTTCAGACGGTATGCGACAACTGGCTGGAGAAGGAAAACTTCGCGCGTTCGAAATTGGTGATGCCCAGTGGCAAGACTTGGATACTCCCGAAGCGATTCTTTACGCGGAAAGAGCTTTTGACTTACCTTTTGCGACCGAGCAGTTGACCGAGAGTCTTGTTAATGTCTGAGAAATCAATGAAAGCTAGAACTGGAATTCGGCTGGCTACGGGCTTGGCTGGTGTCTTATTGTTGTTGCACCTTCTGCGCCAAGTCGGAATTGGCCAAATCTTCGAGCGCGTTGCCAGTTTGCGTTGGGGGCTCGCTTTGGTGCTTGCATTGGCGGGAATTGCTCATGCCCTCAAAACCTGGGCGTGGCGGCTCACATTGCCAGGCGACAAACACCACGTCTCTTTTCGTCGGATGTTTGGCCTGAGGCTCGCGTCTGAAGCGGTCGGCCAACTCGGCGCACTGGGATTATTCTTCGGCGAGACGATGCGAGTGTCTCTCCTGAGCCCTACTCTGCCGTTAGCCTCGGGGATCACATCAGTGACGCTCGACCGAGTATTCTTCATCATTAGTTCCGCTCTGGTCGGCGTAGTTGGGACTCTACTAGTGATCGCGAGTTTGTCGACTCACCATTCAATTCTGGTTTGTGCCATCTCGTTCGTCATCGCTGTACTCTTGGCGGTTGGTCTGATGGTGGTGGCCATTGCCAGGCACTGGCCAATACTCACTGCGAGTGCCCGTCTAATCAGCCGCGTTCTCGGGTTGCGTAATTACATGGAACGCAAGGAGTCGTTGATTCGATCAATTGACGATAAGCTGCTGGACTTCTATCACCACACTCCGTTCTATTTCTGGTCAAGCTTCGGTCTCAATCTGGTCTGCCAGGTCTTCGCCGTTTTGGAAGTTTACGTCATCCTTCTTTTGCTTGGCGCAAAGGTCGGGGCTGTCGCTGCGCTCGGAGTTGAAGGGTTTACAAAAGTCGTGAACCTCGCGGGGATGATCAATCCGGGCAACGTAGGAACTTACGAGGGCGGCAATATGCTAATGCTGCAACTATTTGGTTTCACTGGAGCGTTGGGCCTGAGCCTCGCGCTGACGCGTAGATTGCGCGCTCTGTTTTGGGGAGCCGCTGGAGCTGTATGCCTCTTCCTGCTCTCCCGCTCTTCCAAAATCCCGAGTTCGCAACAGGAGCCCAAAACGGGATCCTCATTCAAGGTAAATCCGGAGTCTGGAAGTGACCCGATGAGCGAAGTCGATCCGATCGGACGGACGCACCTGGCTATAATCCTCGCGGATAGTTCGCATGGTCTTGCGGGCCCGCTTGCGCAGGTAGGAACTGTTCCGGTTTTGTTGCGAGCTATTCTGGGAGCAAAAAAGGCAGGCGCTGATCGAATTGTGGTCGCAATCGATCCAGTTACGGGCCCTTTCATCCAACGCGAACTGCTCAAGACCAGACGCCTGCCATTCATCGAATGGTTTGAGTTAGTCGAGGACGATGCGCCTCTGTCCCAGGTACTAAGGCAATTCGCAGCTAATATTGAGAAAGGCGTAATCCTGATCAACAGTGATGAAACCTATCATCCATCGCTCCATCGGCTGGCTGCTGGATGCTCAGGCCAAAACGATGCGTTGGCCATGGTGAGTGGCGGTCGATTAGTGGGGATGTATACACTATCGCCCGATGTGGTTCGGCTGATTGGCCGAGACTGTCCCCCGAATCTGACATACCTTGAGGACCTTCACGAGTGGCTTCGTGCTAACTACTGTGTGGAGTGCGAGCAGGTGGATGAGGACAAATGGCACCGCATCAGTGCACCCCATCATCGCGGCCTTGCTGAACGGAAGTTAGACGGGTGGCTGGTCAAACCCACCGACGGGATTTTCGCGAGAACGAATCGCAGGATCTCTATTCCAATCAGCCGCCAGCTGATCAAGTTTCCCATTACAGCGAACGCCGTCACCCTGTTCACGCTTGGTGTCAGCTTCAGCGCTGGAGTGTTCTTTGCTTTAGGTGGATACTGGTATGCGCTGACAGGTGCACTGCTTTCTCTTTTTTCAAGCATTCTGGACGGATGCGACGGTGAAGTCGCTCGATTGAAGATGGAGGAATCTGATTTCGGCTGCTGGCTGGAGACGATCTGCGACTATCTTTATTATTTGTTCATTTTTGCAGGAATGACCGTCGGGCTTACGAGAAGCTCTGGGAATGACATCTATATGGTCTGGGGTGGATTGCTACTTTTCGGCGCGATCGCAAGCTTCCTCGCGACGGGCATGTCACGACGCCGGCTATCTGAAGGACGCCCTGAGCAGTACTTAAAAATCTGGCAGACCCACGCAGAAAATCGGAGCTCTAACATTGTTATATACCTTGGCCGCCATCTTGAGTTCCTAATTCGACGCTGTTTCTTGCCTTACGCCATTTTGGTGTTCGCTGTCTTTAATGCAACAAACTTTGTAGTGATTCTCTCCGCCATAGGAGTGAATGTTGTTTGGATGATGGCTCTTTACTCGTACCACACGTTCTCGTCAAGACAGGCCGCAGTGCAGGCGAGCTCGACAGCATCTGCGTAACGTTTTCAGCTGATTTACCAGCAAAGCGTCCGATGCACGAAATCATCACCGCCAGTTTCGCCACTGACCAGATTCCCTGGTCACGAGACTATATTCGAGTCATAACCTGGAATATTGAGCGTGGGTTGCAGTTTTCCGGCATTCTGCAATTCTTGCGGAACGCAGAAGCAGATCTGATGTTTCTGCAAGAAGTGGACTTGAATGCACGACGGACTCAGCACCGAGACGTAGCGAATGATCTGGCTCGCACACTGCGTTTGAATTATGTGTTCGCGAAAAAATTCCATGAACTGCCGCAAGGTTCGAACGCATATCAGGGCCTCGCAACGTTTTCACCGTGGCCGCTAAGCGAGCCTCGGATTCTTCGTTTTCAGCAGCAATCAGAATTCTGGAAACCGCGCTGGTACATACCCAATGTGCCGGCTTTCCAGCGAAGACTCGGCGGTCGCATCGCGCTTATCTGTAATGTCTCTATTAATGGCCAGAGGCTCGTTACCTACAACCTGCACCTGGAAAGCAGAGGCAGGAATGGTTTGAGATTGGCGCAGCTGAAGGAAACGCTTGTCCACGCTCGGCCCAACACGGATTCAGTGGTGATTTTGGGCGGAGACTTCAACTTGGAAGCGTCTGATTCGAAAGCTGCATCCCTAATCGATGCAGCTGGGTTCCGAGACGCGGCACGGATATCGGACCTGCCGACCACCGCGGCGCGCCGATTTAGCCGTCCGAAGTCGATCGACAGAATCTACGTCTCAGGGCCGGCTCGATCAGAAGGACACGTACACACTTGCGTTCAGGCCTCAGATCACAGTCCCGTTTCCACCGTGCTTCGCTTCTAAGCACAACATCAGATAACGGGGAAGCCTTATCTGGAAGACAGACCGATCCGGTCCCAACCATTACTAGCCTGCGGCCCACGCTGACAATGGTTCGATTTGCGTGTTTATCACCCGCGGCTCTCGCTGGAGTACAGCAGGTCTTGCGGTTGCATCTTTTGTGAAAGTGAAAGTGCCTTGGGGCTCCACATCGATGCGGATGCAATCTCCGAGCGCGACCTGCGCGGTTGAGGCCAGGTTTGCCAACGGAAGCACGAGCGATCTTTCGATGACTCGCTTCAAATGGCGAGCTCCATATTTGGGATCTGTACCTTGCTCCAGTAGGAGGTCTTTCACTCTCTGTGTGCAGTAGAAGAGGAATTCCCTTCCGGTGAACGCATTCAGAATTCGCTGCGCAACCATTCCTAATTCGATTTCGAGAATATTCCGCAACTGTTCAGGACGAAGGGTCTTGAACACTACTATCTTGTCAATCCGGTTCATGAACTCCGGGGCGAACTTCCGTCGTGCCGCTTCTACAGCCGTGCGGTTGAGCTTCTCGTCTATAGTTAAGTCGAAGCTGTTATTGGTGCGGGTAAAGCCCAATCCGCCATCCGACAACTTCGACATTTCGTTTGCTCCCAAGTTCGAGGTCATCACGATGATGCAGCGCGAAAGGTCAACTCGGCGGTTGTCGCCGAGCGTAAGCACCCCTTTGTCAAGAATGCCGAGCAACAAGAGCCAGAGAGAATCAGAGGCTTTCTCAATCTCGTCGAACAACAAGATCGAGAGCTTTAGCTTCGGCGTATGCCATTGATCTAGCCGTTCCTGGGCGAGCATTGGATGGGTCTCACGGTGACCCAGATACCCCGGAGGCGAACCAACTAACTTCGCAATCTCATGCGAGTGTTGGAATTCAGCGCAGTCGATCTTAAGAAACGCCCGGCTGTCACCGAATAGCGATTCTGCCATTGCCTCGACCATTCGCGTTTTGCCGGAACCAGTCGGCCCGAGGAACAACAGGTTCCCGATAGGACGCCCGGGAGGATTCAGTCCGGCTAGAAACATTTGATAGATCTCTACCAAGCTCTGAATCGCATGGTCTTGCCCAACGACTTTATACCGAAGAGCTGTTTCGAATTTTGTGGCCTCCGCGCTGCGACGCGTCGGATCAAGTGGAATGATAGAAGTTCGCATACTGACTCTTGCCTTTCAACGGTGGACTGAGCACGTCTGCTTCCAAGCCACATCCAGTCTCATCCTAGAATTGCCGGGCTTTTTTAGCTGGATGTCGCTAAAACCAAGCTCTCGCGGCGAGCTTTGGGACGAACTAGCCTGCAACAGTTCGGTAACTGCTCATTGGTGAGCAAAAGGATCTTCCGGCGAACCTGGTCGTTAGAATCTCTCCAAGTCAAAGAGCCTCGTTTTTGCAGACCACTAACATTCGAAGGAGTCGATGTTGCGCGCCTGCCAGCGCGTTGTCAGTTGCTATTGGCTTGCCATGGCAGCTTGGGCAGGACCTCACTTTTTCAATCACTTAAGCGTGGCCTTTGGGTTGCACTTGCAACAGCGGCGATTGCTAACGCGATGCAAATTCCCTCGTCACTGCGCAGATCAATGATTGCGCCCAGTGTTTCCACCCCCACGATTTCACCAGGAGCTTAAGAAATGTCACCTGTCTTAGAAGCGGAAGAAATTTCCACAAATAGTTTGAGTGCCTACGGGAAAGCAAGATCCAGCGTTGCCGGGGCTCCGCTGGGCTCGGAAGAACTGCGGAAGATCGACGCTTACTGGCGCGCCTGCAGCTATCTCGCTCTCGGCATGATCTATCTTCAGGACAATCCTTTATTAAAGGAGCCCCTGAAGCCGGAGCACATCAAGAACAGACTTCTTGGGCATTGGGGCTCGAGCCCCGGCTTGGCTTTTACCTATATCCACCTCAACCGGCTCATCAAGAAGTACGACCTCGATGTGCTCTTCATGGCTGGTCCCGGCCATGGCGCACCGGGGGTCTTGGCCCCGGGGTACCTGGAAGGGACCTATTCAGAAATTTATCCAGAAAAGAGTGAAGACGAAACCGGTCTGCGCGAGTTCTTCAAGCAGTTCTCATTTCCAGGCGGCATCGGAAGTCACTGCACGCCAGAAACTCCCGGTTCGATCCATGAAGGAGGAGAGCTTGGGTATGTGCTCTCGCATGCCTGTGGCGCAGCATTCGACAATCCCGAGTTGATTGTTAGCGCCGTCGTCGGCGATGGCGAATCGGAGACTGGCCCTCTCGCGACTTCGTGGCACATCAGCAAGTTCCTGAATCCGATTCGGGATGGAGCCGTCCTGCCGATTCTGCACCTCAATGGATACAAGATCAACAATCCAACGCTACTCGCCCGCATCAGCCACGAAGAACTGGAGCAGCTTATGCGCGGCTACGGTTGGACTCCATATTTCGTGGAAGGATCGGATCCTGAAAGTATGCATCAGGCAATGGCCGCCACTGTCGAACACTGCGTCCAGGAAATCCGAGAGCACCAACATGATTGCCGTATTAGCGGTGTTCCAAAACGGCCTCGCTGGCCCATGATTGTTCTGCGTTCGCCGAAAGGTTGGGGAGCTCCGAGGGAGGTAAACGGTCATTATCTTGAAGGCTTCTGGCGAGCACATCAGGTGCCTTTGACCGAAGCAAAGAAGAACCCTGAACAACTCCGGATGCTGGAAAAGTGGATGCGTAGCCTGAAGCCGGAGGACCTCTTTGACCAATCCGGGAAACTGATTCCGGAACTTAAGCAGCTGGCTCCTGCTGGCACACGCCGCATGAGCGCGAACCCCAATGCCAATGGCGGAAGTGTGAGAAAAGCACTGCGCATCCCAGGCTTCTGCGATTACGCCTTGAAAGTTGAACAGCCAGGAAGCGTTGAGGCCGAAAATGTTCCTCCTCTGGGGAACTTCCTTCGGGATGTCATGAAGTCCAACTCGGACAACTTCCGAGTGTTCGGCCCTGACGAGACCACATCGAATAAGCTTCAGTCCGTTTACCAGGCTTCGAAAAAGTTCTGGATTGCGGACTACTTTCCCGAGGACAAAGATGGCAGTGAGTTAGCTCCAGACGGACGCGTGGTCGAAATGCTGAGTGAGCACACCATGGAGGGCATGCTCGAAGGTTATCTCCTGACTGGACGCAACGGCTTCATTTCGTCGTATGAGGCATTCGTCCACGTCATTGACTCGATGTTTAATCAACATGCAAAGTGGCTGTCGATCTGCAACCATCTGTCGTGGCGTAGGAAGATTGCCTCGTTGAACCTGCTCATCACATCGACGGTCTGGCGGCAGGACCATAATGGCTTTACTCATCAGGATCCTGGCTTCCTCGATGTCGTACTCAACAAAAGCGCAGCAGTCACTCGCATCTATCTGCCTCCAGACGCGAACTGTCTCCTGTCTGTTGCGGACCACTGCCTCAGGAGCGAGAACTACATCAATGTCATTGTCTCTGACAAGCAGCTGCATCTGCAGTATCTCGACATCGAGGCTGCAATCCAGCACTGCACGAAGGGTGTTGGAATTTGGGATTGGGCGAGCACCGACATCGACTGCGAACCCGATGTTGTGTTCGCCTCCGCCGGAGACATACCGACTCAGGAGGCGCTGGCAGCGACGGTGCTACTGCGCCAGGAATTTCCCGATCTGAAAATCCGTTTTGTGAACGTCGTTGACCTTTTCAAGCTGCAACCCAGCAAAGAACATCCCCATGGTCTGACGGATAGAGACTACGATTCTCTATTCACCACGGACGCGCCCATCATCTTTAATTTCCACGGTTATCCGTGGCTGATTCACCGCCTTACTTACAGCCGTAAGAACACCAAGCTGCACGTCCGCGGCTACAAAGAAAAAGGCAACATCAACACGCCATTGGAACTGGCGATCAACAACGAGGCCGATCGCTTCAGTCTTGCAATCGACGCGATCGATCGGGTCCCGAAACTGCAAAGGATTGGCGGTCACGCAAAAGAGAAATTCCGCAACGAGCAGATTTCGTGCCGGCGCTATGCCTATGCGCACGGAATCGACAAGCCGGAGATCACAGGATGGCGATGGCCTTATAAGTCGACGAAATGAAGCAGTTGCTGAAAAATTCGGACTTAGGGACGAGAGAGTCGTTGCCGTAGCCAAAAGTGCCAAATGTAGTACAGCAGAATCGGAGTTGAAGAGATGAAACTCGGCATAGCCGCTGATCACGGCGGATTCGAACTGAAAGAGGAGATCTTGCGTCTACTCAGGGCCCACGGACACGAGGTCGTCGATTTTGGTAACAAAGTGTATGACAAGAACGATGATTATCCAGACTTTGCCATTCCCCTGGCACGGGCTGTTGCAGGCGGCGCCGTAGAACGTGGCGTTCTGCTATGCGGCAGCGGAATCGGCGCATCGGTTGCTGCCAATAAGATTGAAGGAGTTCGCGCAGCAGTTTGTCACGATGATTTTTCAGCTCGCCAGGGAGTAGAGGATGACAACATGAACATCCTCTGCCTGGGGGGCCGGACAACAGGTGTGGCCATTGCCTTGGATTGTGTGAACAGCTTTCTTAGTGCGACGTTCAGCCAAGCCGATCGGCACGTCCGGCGCTTGGCCAAGGTCGACGCAATCCGAAATACTCCGATCATGACCGTCGGCCCTCCCCCAATCGTCAACGCTTTGATTCCCAGCTCAGGAAATAGGAGAGACGGATGACTTTGTTTGAATCTTTAAAGCAATACACAACGGTGGTCGCAGACACAGGCGACATCCAGGCAATCGCGGGTCATCGTCCGCAGGATGCGACCACGAATCCCTCGCTTCTGTATCACGCTGCCGAGATGCCGGTTTATCGGCATCTGGTGGAAGAGGCAACGGAGATCGCCTCTGAGTTAGGTGGCAGTCACGACAGGATGGCTGAAGAGTTCATCGACCGTCTTTTCGTCCTCTTTGGATGTGAAATTCTCAAAGTGGTGCCTGGGCGTGTCTCGACCGAAGTCGCAGCCAGCCTAAGTTTTGATACTGCGGGTACAGTTGCCAAAGCCCGAAAGCTGATCTCGCTCTACGAAAAGAAGGGTATCTCACGCGACCGCATTCTGATCAAGATTGCGAGCACATGGGAAGGAATTAGGGCTGCCGAACTCCTTGAGTCTGAGGGTATCCACTGCAATCTGACGCTTCTCTTCAGCTTTGCGCAGGCTGTAGCTTGCGCTCAAGCCGGCGTCACACTCATCTCTCCGTTTGTTGGCCGTATTTATGACTGGTACAAGAAAGAGCGCGGCGGAGTGGAAATTCCTGAGGATCAGGATCCCGGAGTGGCGTCAGTAACGCGCATCTACAACTACTACAAGAAATTCGGCTACAAGACCCAAGTGATGGGAGCAAGTTTCCGGAATGTGAATCAGATCGTTCGTCTCGCGGGATGCGATTTGCTCACCATCAGCCCAGACCTTCTGGATCAACTCGAGAAGACTGAAGGAATTGTGGAACGCAAACTGGATCCTGTCAAAGCACTGGCGAGCAAAGAGCAGCGCTTGTTCCTAGATGAAAAGACCTTTCGCTGGATGCACAATGAGGACGCGATGGCTACGGAAAAGTTGGCCGAGGGGATCCGCAAGTTCAACAGCGACGCTCATCGTCTGCAGGAGTTCGCGTTATCCCAGGTAGCCGAAAAGGTTGGGTGAAGGCGTATTTAACGTTTTGCTTCACCAAGTGGGTGCGGATTGTCCGGACAATCCGCACCAGGCACTCTAAAGGAGAATCATGAGCACTAATCGTGCAGTACTCTGGGACATGGATGGAACGCTCATCGACTCTGAGGAGTTTCATTGGAAATCCTGGCAGCTGACACTCCAGGATGAAGGCATCCCGATTACACGCGAGCAGTTTCTTTCCACTTTTGGGCAGCGCAACGACAGTATCATTTCTCTCTGGCTCGGTTCAAAAGCGACTGCAGAGCGAGCGGCAAGAATCTCTGAGTCTAAAGAAACCATGTATCGCCATCTTGTTCGCCGCGATGGCATCTCGCCGCTGCCAGGCGTAGCAGATTGGGTGCGTCGGCTACACGGCCAGGGATGGCGTCAAGCGATCGCTTCCGCCGCACCTCGCGCGAACATCGAAACAGTGCTCGAGGTGTTATCCGCCACTCATATCTTCGACGCTGTTGTCTCTGCTGAAGACGTGCATAGGGGCAAGCCGGACCCTGAAGTTTATCTCCTGGCCGCAGCCCGCGTCGGAGTGGCGCCGGTTCGATGCGTCGTGGTCGAAGATGCCGCTGCGGGTATTGACGCGGCCCACGCTGCCGGTATGCGCAGCATCGGCGTGGGTAAGAACAGTAAACGTCTGGCAGGAGCCGATCTTGTAGTGCGATCTCTCGATCTTTTGAATTCCGACGCCTTCAACACTCTGCTGGAGCAAGGGAGTCCTGCCGTAGCGAATTGCTAAGGACTGTTTCAATATTTGTATCGCGGGCCCTGAATCACTGCACATTGGTTAGGAGGATAGTGCGAAATGCCTGAAACAGAAACAATACACGCTCCCGAAGCGTCCCCAGTCCACAAGCTGGATGTGCACCTTCATGAATTGCTGATGAAACCGGCTGCCGGGTATGCGGCTCCTTCTGTTCCAATGCGTACACCGGACAGTCTGCCGGCCCCGCCATTCCCCAGCCGTCCCGAATTGCAACGCGGGACCGATGAAGACTACCTCCCCGCAGACGGAAAGCGAAAGTATGGTCCAGCTCAAATCATGCATGCCATGCGCGGTTGGGCTGTTCCATATTTGAAGTCACGAATCCTGCCTGGAAACTTCCATCCTATCGTGTCGTACCTCTTCACCGAATGGAAGTGCAATCTCGATTGTCATTACTGCTGGGCCTTCGACAATCGTGTGAAGGGCATGACCGAAGACGTCGCGAAACGTTCGATTGACTGGCTGCACGGCACAACCGGCCGCGTACTCGCGTTAATGGGCGGAGAGCCGCTGCTGCGGCCTGATTTCGCACACAAGGTTACCCATTATGCAACGAAGAAGGGTTTCTGGGTTTACCTTCCGACGAATGGTCGCCTGCTGCGCCCTGATGTGATCGACAGGCTGGGTGATGCCGGAGTTGCTGTCGTCAACCTAGCCATCGATGCCGTTGATCTGAAGCCCGGATTGCCGAAAGCACTCGTCCCAATCCGGAAGAACTTCGATTACCTCATCAAGCGTCAGTTCCGTTATGGGTACTCGGTATTCATCAACATTAATATTTGCGGCAACAACATGGACGACGTGCGTGAGCTCACCGAGATTGCTCATGAGAACGGTGTCGCCACGGATTATCATCTCTGCGAATCTCCGCTCACGGAGCAGAAACACTTCAAACACCTCCACAACAATCCGACCTATATCACCCAGAAGCACTGGGATGAGGTCGGTGACCTGATCGACTGGCTTATCGCCAGGCAAAAGTCGGGTTACAAGATGACTAATTCGACATCGCGGCTCGCCGAGATGAAGCAGTTTATGCGTGGAGGGCTACAGGATTGGAACTGCCGCGCCGGCCAGAACACGGTAATAATCCGGACTGACGGAAGCCTCGCTCCCTGCTTTCCAATGTACAGCGCGACATACGACTGGGGCGCGATCGAGAACCCGAAGTTCGACATGCAACCGCTCATGGAAATGAAAAAGTCATGCCAGCCTCATTGCTTTTCCACGCTCAATCACATCGTGGGCTTCTGCTACAACGACGCCCGAGTGATCAAGTGGCTTTGGAAGCAGGCCATGCACGGCTTTCAAGGCGTCACCAATTGGAGCGATGACTAAATCATCGTGCTTTCTTCATTTGCAAACGGGTACAAGCAAGCAGTCAATCACCACCGGTAATCGGACGCTTCTTATTGCTATGACGTAGCAGCGATCCATTCCCTTGAGGAACTCCTCGTTTCATTCAGCTCACACAAGATTTCGTCAGCCACGAGATGAGCAGTGGCAGGAGTCAGGAGAATGCCATTGCGATAGTGCCCGTACGCAAGCCAAAGGTTCGAAGCTGGAATCCGTCTGATGATGGGCACATTTTCATCCGTGGCAGGCCGAAATCCTGTCCATTCCCGAATGGGTTTTGCGGTAAGCAGCGGCGGATAAAAGGAACATGCTCCAGCGTGGATTTCCCGAACCAACTCAAAATTAATACTACGATTGAACCCACATCTCTCTTCCGAGGATCCAGCGAGTGTAAATCCCTCACTCCGCTGCAGGACATAGTGGTGTCCATGCCGCAGTGTGGGCCCTAATGAAGCCGTAGGAAGCTGGTAACCAACAATGTGTCCTTTTACAGGAAACGTTGCGGGAATGCTGACCAATGCTTCCGAATGGGCAATAGGAATTTGAGAACTCCAGGCCCCAGCCGCCAACACAGCGCTTCGGGTCTTGATCAGTCCTCTGGAAAGCTCCGCCGCCACACCGTCGTGCTCCACATAAATGCTTTTCACGGGAGTTTGTTCGAGGATTGTGACCCCGCTCCGCTCACATGTAATCTTCAAAGCCTTCAGCAGATCCAAAGGGGCAACGCACGAATCGTCCTCGTAATAAAGAGCTCCGCGCAAGCCTCCCAGACTCAAACCCGGCACAAGTTCACGCAGCGTCGAACTAGAGATTAAATCGACAGATACCCCAAACTGGCGCTGAGCGTCGGCCCGCTTTTGCAGAGACTCCCAGCGTTCCCGTTCATATGCCAGCTCAACTGTCCCGCATCTCCGGAAGTCGATCGGAACTCCACTATCCTTTTCGAGCGCTCGAATGAATACGGGGTACAGAGCCAAACTCTGCAATGCGAGTTGAGCGGCCGGCGAAGATTCCCAATATTCTCCTCCGGGCGCCAGCATTCCTGCACCGGCGGCACTCGCCTCATTCCCGAACTTGGCTGCGTCGGCGAGAATAACGCGAAGCCCTGCTTTCGCTAGAATCCACGCGATTGCACT
>AP72_2010_repI_A01DRAFT_1000070_pt1 | contig 15038 bp, 8 predicted proteins | sample AmaPasreplicIA01_FD_9191 | JGI IMG/M metagenome (IMG submission 9191) | reverse complement strand
CGACGCACTATTACTCTTCCTGTAATCAGAAAGACACTGACGCGATGGTCATGGCCACAGTGCCCGGGTTCGCGAGTAGTGTGCAGACGATCTACACGAACATTCTCACTAATCCGGTGCTGGCGAACGTTCCCGTGTGGGTCACGGAAAATAACGTCAATGCCGACTACTCCAACAATGGGATGAGTAACTGCAATCCCGGACAGGTTTTCGTCGAGGATGCGCGGGGATCAAGTCCGTTCTTCGCCGCCTGGCGGCCATACGTTTTTTCTCAGCTCGGACAAGCAGGAGCGCAAGCGTTGTATCACTGGGATTTCGGCGCCGACAAGCAATACGGCGAGGTAGATTACAGTACCGGCGCACTGCAGTTAAGCTATTGGGTCGATTATTGGCTGGGGCAAAAACTCCCGCCGGAAGCGGGATTGCAGCTGTTACAGTTCACGTCGTCGGATGACGCGGATCTCGAGACGCTGCCTGTTCTGAATAACGATGGCAGCGTGGTGGTGATGATAGCGAACCATGCGGTGAAAAACGCGGCGGACAATAACGGGCTGGGATTGCCGTTCAGTGTGACGGTCGATGTTTCCGCGCTGGGCAGTTTTTCGACCGCGAGCCAATTGATCATCGATAAAGACACCAGCGTGGTCAACGGACCGTCGGAAACGACCGTAACACCTGCGGCCAAGATTACTATGGATTTGAACGGATACTCGATGGGGATTCTCACGCTGAAGCCTTGAAGCAAATCTCAAGGTTCTCACCGCGCAGGAAACAGGGGAAACATATAAGTTTTACAGGCGGATCAGCAATGAATAGGAATGTGCGCAGAAAACTGAGGAGCAGCCTAGTTTGCATTGTCTTGGCAGGGGCCGCAGGTTGCTCCAAGAACGCCGCTCCGAACGCTCAAGCGGGCGGAATGCAAGCTATGCCCGTGAAGGTGATGGAAGCAGCGGCGATGCCAGTCAGCGATTCATCGGAGTACGTGGCCACGCTCAAGTCTCGCGATTCAGCGGTCATCATGCCGCAGGTCGATGGGCAGGTCACGCAGATCTTCGTGCATTCAGGCGATAAGGTCTCTGCGGGCTCCGCCTTGATGGAAATCGATCCGCTCAAGCAACAGGCGACAGTGAAGAGCCAGGAGAGTGCGCGGGCTGCGCAGCTGGCGCAATTGAGTTGGGCGAAGCAGCAGTATCAAAGAGCGGAAGGATTGTCTGCCGCAGGCGTGGTGAGCAAGCAGGACCTGGATCAGGCTAAGGCAACCATGGATGCCGCGCAGGCTCAGATGGATGCGCTCGATGCGCAGGTTCGCGAACAGGAAGTACAACTTAAGTACTACAAAGTCGTAGCGCCACGCGGTGGAATTGTGGGAGATATCCCGGTGCGCGAGGGAGATCGCGTGACCAGCGCAACGCAACTGACCACAGTCGATCAGCCTGGCAGCCTAGAGGCGTACGTCTACGTACCGATCGAGAGGTCTTCACAGTTGAAGTTGAACTTACCGGTGCAGGTGCTGGACAGCAACGGCAAAGTGCTGACCGATACACGGATCAGCTTTATCTCTCCGCAAGTCGACAACACGACTCAAACGGTACTGATCAAAGCGAGGATTGCGAACGGGAACGATGCGTTGCGGCAATCGCAGTTTATCCACGCGCGCGTGATTTGGGGGACACACAAGAACCCTGAAGTCCCGATCCTGGCCGTCACGCGGCTGGCCGGTCAATACTTCGCGTTCGTAGCGGAGCCGCAGGGTGGTGGATCATTTGTGGCCAAACAGCGGCCACTGATCATTGGCGAGACTGTCGGAAACAACTATGAAGTGAAAGATGGCATTAAGCCGGGAGACAAGGTCATCGTTTCAGGGACACAGTTCTTAATGGATGGGGCGCCGGTTGCGCCTATGAGTTGAGTGGAAAAGCACTTGGCACTTCGTATTTAGCCGGAGAAGCAGATGAATCAACGGGCCTTGGCTACATGCTGATTGCTAAATGCTAATTGCTACCTTCAAGGTCTGATTCCTCATGTTTGCTGATTTCTTCATACGACGTCCGGTCTTCGCGTCTGTCTGCGCCCTTCTAATCGTTCTGGCTGGATCGGCGGTGATTCCATCGCTGCCGGTGGCGCAGTTCCCGAATCTTTCTCCTCCGCAAGTTGGTGTTTCCAGCTTCTACATCGGGGCTAGTGCCCAGACGGTGGAAAGCGCGGTCACCATCCCGCTCGAGCAGCAGATCAATGGCGCCGAGGGGATGAAATACATCACTTCGACGAGCGGCAATGATGGTTCGAGCCAAATAACGGTGACCTTTGACTTAACGCGCGATCCCGACCTGGCCACCGTCGACATCCAGAATCGCGTAAACACGGCGCAAGGCCGTCTACCCGGAACCGTAAAGTCCGTCGGCATCACCACGCAAAAAACCTCGCAGAACTTTGTCTTCGGTGCAGCGGTCATCTCCGACAAGAACAAGTATTCCACGCTGTTCATGAGTAATTACCTCGACGTGTACGTGAGGGACTCGCTCAAGCGAATTCCCGGCGTGGCAGATGTGATCATTTTCGGCGAACGAAAATTTTCCATGCGTCTGTGGCTGGATCCAGTTCGCATGGCCGGACGCGGGTTAACCGCACCCGATGTAGTCAGCGCGTTGTCGGAACAGAACGTGGAAGTCGCAGCCGGTCAGGTTGGCCAGCAACCGGCCATGCCGGGTCAGCAGTATCAGGTGAGCGTGCGTGCCGTCGGGCGCCTGAGCGAAAAGGAACAGTTTGAAAATGTCATCCTCAAGGCGAATGCAGACGGCACACTCGTAAGGCTAAAAGACATTGGTCGCGCTGAGCTCGGGGCAGAGACGTATGCGTCGGACTTGCAATTCAACGGGCAGGATGCGGTCGGCATCGCAGTGGTGCAGTTGTCCACGGCCAACGCACTCGATGTGGATCGGAGGGCGATCGCAGAACTTGACCGGCTGTCAAAGAGTTTTCCTGAAGGCATGCACTACAAACTCGCGTTCGATACCACGGACGCAGTTGGCGAGTCGATCCGCGATGTGCTGTATACAGTTGGCTCGGCGATCCTGCTTGTCATTCTCGTGATCTTCATCTTCCTTGGGGACTGGAGAACCACGATGATTCACTTCATCGCCACTCCAGTTTCTCTGATCGGTACCTTCGCCTTCGTGAAGTTGCTTGGATTCTCCGTCAACACGCTGACGCTGTTCGGTATTACGCTCGCTACAGGACTGGTCGTTGACGACGCGATCGTAGTGATTGAAAACATCGAGCGGCACATTGCCGGCGGCGAGCATGATTCACGCAAAGCAGCTACCGCTGCTACAACCGAAATCACCAGCGCGGTCATCGCAACGTCATTGGTGCTGGTTGCTGTATTTGTGCCAGTGGCGTTCTTTCCAGGGACGACTGGCATTTTGTTCCGTCAGTTCGCGTTGACAATCGCATTTTCCATTGCGATCTCCGCATTCAACGCGCTCACTTTGGCGCCGGCCCTCGCGGCGATCTTTCTCGCTGGCCCGCATCGACAGAAGTGGTGGTGGCTGCGCAAGTTTGACGCAGGGGTTACGGCCGTTACGCGTGGATACCAAGGGCTGCTCCATACCCTGCTCGAATACAAACTGGTGATGGTGGTGCTCTTCTTCGCGGGACTAGGTCTGACGTACCTGGTTTTCACACGGGTACCAACCGGATTCGTGCCTGACGAAGATCAAGGCTATTTCATCATCGTGATTCAGGCTCCGTCGGGAGCGTCGCTCGAATACACCAAATCGATTGGCAAGCAGATCTCGAACATGCTGGCGAACGTGTCCGAGGCAGAAGGAACGTTTTCCGTGGCAGGATTCAGCTTTGCGGGAGCCGCAGCCAACCAGGGGTTGATTTTCGTCCCGCTCAAACCGTATTCACAACGCAAAGGCAAAGAACATTCCGCAAACGCAATTGTGAACCGGGTGCGGCCCATGTTGTTCGGCGTTCAGGGAGCAATCGTATTCGCCACCTTGCCGCCTGCGGTACAGGGGCTGGGGCGATTCGGTGGATTCCAATTTGTTGTACAAGATCAGGCTGCACATCGGCTCGACGAGCTCGCAGGCGCGACGCAGGGATTTATTCGCAGCACTGCGCAGCGAAAAGATCTGGTCAGCTTGTATACCCCGTTTACCGCGAACGACCCCCAGTTCCTTGTGACCATTGATCGCGAAAAGGCGAAGAGCCTGCACGTACCGTTATCGCAGATTACCGACAGCCTGGGCGTTTATATGGGATCGGCATATGTAAACGATTTCGATTTCAATAACCGTTCGTATCGTGTTTACGTGCAAGCGGACAAACAATTTCGAGCGACAGCGAAAGATATGAAGCAGTTTTATGTGCGCTCCGATACGGGCGCGATGGTGCCCCTGGACAATCTGATCAGCGTCACGCAAACGACAACACCGCAGGTTATCAGTCACTACAACCTGTTCCGCTCGGCGGAAATTGATGGGTCGCCCGCTCCTGGATACAGCTCAGGGCAAGCGATCGCCGCCATGGAAGACCTCGCGCGGAAATTGCCGCAAGGATTTTCGTACAGCTGGACGGGACTTTCGCTTGAGGAATTGCAGGCCGGAGGAACGTCGCTGATTCTTTTCGGATTGGGAACGTTGGTGGTGTACCTGACGCTTTCAGCCCAGTACGAAAGCTATGTGCTGCCCTTCATCGTGCTGCTGGCAGTACCGATGGCGTTGCTGGGCGCGCTTGGCGCACAGTGGCTTCGCGGACTGCAAAACGATGTGTTCTGCCAGGTCGGTCTGGTCATGCTGGTAGGACTGTCGAGCAAGAACGCAATTCTGATTGTCGAGTTCGCCGAGCAACTGCGGGAACAGGGGGTGCCGCTGATCGAATCGGCTGTGCAGGCGGCAACAATCCGTTTACGACCAATTCTGATGACCTCGTTGGCGTTCATCCTGGGCGTTGTGCCGCTGGTCGTGGCTTCGGGTGCGGGCGAGAACGGCAGGCATTCCGTTGGCACAACTGTGTTCGGCGGGATGATCATGTCGACGGTGCTGAACCTGTTCTTCATTCCAGTCCTGTATCTGATTATCGAAGGATGGCGCGAACATGGGCAAGCGCCGGAACACAGATAGAGGTTATGGTCAGGGGCTAGGGATTAGAGACTAGGGACCAACAGAATATCGCGCCAGTTATGCGCAACCTTCTGCTTCTTGCTGAGCTGATGTGGTGTCCGTCGCGGGCTTCATCCTGGTCGGCACCGCACCGTCTCCTCTCGCTATTAGTTCAAGCTTCTTTTTCTGACGGGCTTCTTTGCGGCGCATTTTTGCCATCCAGTCGCGGGAGTACATCGTGCCGCGGCATTTCGGGGAACCGCAGTGGCAGGGGGCCGGCTCTTCGTCGTCGTAGAGGTTGTAGTCCCAGACGAGTTCTTCTCCAGGCCCGATATCCCGCACGGCGAAAATCCATACACGGCCCTTGATCTCATCGACCTCGCAGTTGGGATCGCAGGAGTGATTCAGGTACGCACCCAAGCCGTGTCCGTCGATTACGGTCTTTCCATCCTCGAGGCCGTAAAGGTAGGTGCGCGACACTCCCTCGTACCGACGATCAGCTTCGTCAGGCGTAATGCGCTCGCCGTCATACTCAACGACGCGGGCTCCCTTGCGGATTGCGGTTGTGGTATAGACGCCAACTGCATGTATCGGTGACAGGCGAACGACCAAAGGCATGCACTAATTTCGCACGAGACGATGGGTTTGGGGAGAGGAAAAATACGTTTTGGAATGAGAAATTTGCGATCGAACAAATTGATCGCGAGATAACGCTACGGTTCTGTGACCGACCCTCCGAAACCGGCTTTCCGGGCCTCTTCCTGCAGGTCTTCGAGAAGCTTCCGCTGTTCTTCCAGCTGCGTCTTCATGGTTTCGACTTGCTGCTGCTTCTCTTGCTGATGCTCGTTCCATTGGGCGCAGTTGGCCACGCAGTTTCCGCCGGCGAAATGAATTGAGTCGCCGATGGTCCTAATGTCCTGTTCCAGGGCTGCAATGGTGGTCTTTTGAGCCAGGATCTCGGACTTGTATCTCTCAGCCAGTGCATTGCGATCACCGGCGGTCGGCTGTGCCTCTGATTCCGATGGCAATTTCTGATGAACGGAAGCGGTGGTTACGGTGGCGCGCTCCGGAGTGTCATCATTGGTGGCGATGTGAGCAGCCTTGGGCTGCGGCTTAGCAGGAGCCTCCGCAGTCTGCACCTCCACGGGCTGAACCTGCTTCGCCGTCGATTGCTGGAGTTGTGCTTCCTTTTGCTGCTTTTTCACGCGAAGCTGGCGGGCGTAATCGCCGAGAGACGCTTGCGACGAAGGCTGCGACTCGGATGCCTGCGGATCGGATATCTGCTCGGAGGACTGCGACTGTGCGTATGAGGTCGCGCACAGAGTTGAGCCGGCCAGAAGAATGAAAACAAACTTTCGCATGGAACTTGCCTCCCGCGACCCGTCAGGGTACGGGTATCCAGAAATCGTATCTGAGGAAATGGAACGGTTCGAGTTACGTTCGTACTTGTGCGAGGGGGTGACTAAGTCGTTGTGAGATCGCCTATTAGGGCGTCAAGCTTCTTGAAAAGCGCGCCATTTCCCTGTCTTGGGTAGCCAGCCAGCGACTCGCGATAGTGAGGCAGGTTGTAGAGAAACGATTCGATACGCTCCTTGTTCAGTTCCTCCCAATAGGCGCCATATCCGGACTTTTCGAGCCAGTAGGCATTGAAGATCTGCTCGAACTGGTGGCTGACTGGCACCGCCAGGTAGGGTTTCCCGAGATGCAGCGACTCGGTGACGAGCGAGAAGCCGGAGTTGGCAATGACAGCCCGAGCGCTGACGAGGTCTGAGAAGAATCCAGTGAGCGACGGCTTTTTGTAGGTGATGTTGCCTTCGACGCCTTCACGCCCGAAGCCGTAGGCTATGAACCGGCAGCGAACGGAACTAAGCAGTTTGGCCAGCGCCGGTGCTGGGGATGTCACGTAAACCAGGACGTGTTCGCCTTCCGTGGGCTTGGCTTGAAGGATTTCTTCGCGAAGCAGCGGAGGAAACAGGAATGTGTTGCGCTTCCGAATGGGCGCGGTAAAGAATGAGATCACGAGGTAGGCTTTGGCGCGAGGAGTCATCAACTTCGTGACAATCTTGGCGGCAGCGGCATCGCGGCGGTACTGCCTGGGATAGGAAATGACCGCGTTGGTCAGGCAGTGCTGGTTGTCGATCGAGATGACCGGGAGCTTGCACTTGTGCCCGATGTGGCACGTCAGAGGCTCGAAGTCGGTGATGACGAGGTTGATTTTCGCATCGTCGACGAGATCGTTTAGCTGGGAAAGGCTCTTGGCGGCATGCGGGACGGTCACGAGATTCTTGGCGATGGTGCGCTTGTAGCGGACGCGATTGTTGACGTAGGCAAAGCGGAATCCGTAGATCTCGGTGACATCGAAGTCGCCTTTGAGGTTCTGCAGGCCACGGTCGAAGGATGCGACGTGAACCGTGTGTCCCTGTGCAACCAGATGCGTGAGAACCTCTTTGGCGCGTGTCGAGTGTCCGGCGCCTTCTCCGTTGACACCGTAGAGGATGTTGGCCATGGAATGGATGAGTATAGCGTGAGGGTTTTTGCAGGACGCGACAAATTCGATATGGTTTTGTAAATTATAGAAAATAGGCTAGTTGCTCGATCGAAGCTATACCCATGGTCGGCAAGATATTGCAAACAAACGCATTACCTGCAAAATATTCTAATCAAACGACTTACGAGCGAGAGCAGTCATCTGGGCACCGATTTCGAGGACTAGCGGCTCGGAATTACGAAAAACCGATTCACTACTGTGCCTTCTGAAGAAGCTCTAGTTCCTGAATGAGTTCGGTGATCTTCCTTCGGCGGGTGGCGTATTCTTGCGCTTCGTCAGGTGTCATGCCGACGAAAATGGCTGTTTTCAGGGCCTCTTTTTGCTGTTCGGAGAGCCTATCGATTTCTTCCTTGATGCGGTGAATCGCCGCCAAGGTATCGGTCGGATCGTTCGCGGGTATGTTTCTGTCATTAGAGGCGAGAATGGTTTGTCGAAGAAGCGCCAACGTACGCCACGAGCATTAAGGCGGCCTTTTTCGCCGTGGCGCTCTTTAACGCGCTGTCGCAAAGCATCAACGGAGTTCCCTACCTCAATATTGAAAGCAATGTACTTAGCATCTCCTGGAATTACTGACCGCGATATTTGCGAAATAGAGACTAGATCCTCGCGATCGTCTCTTCTGGGCTTTTGGAGTGACAGGGTCAAGGTTGGACGTCGCAGCGAAAGCCGGCTTAGCTCTGGAAAAAGTGCCAAATGCCAACAGGTACTCGTAATCCACAAGCCCGTTTCTCAGCATCTTAGTTGCGCTTCAACCAAGGTGCGAGGAGAGACGCTTGTACCCACGTTGGAAAGATGTTTGCATCATTTCGCTGCTTTCCTTCGCTGGCACTCTGATATCCAAGAGCGCCTATTGCCAAACCGAGTCGTTCACAGGCTTCCCGTCTTCGCCTTCATCGGTGGCAGGCACACTTCAAGTCCGAAAGCCAGTAAGCTTCGAGATCTCCAGCCTGCCTCCGGGGACTTTTGAACGAGAAGTGAAAGGTGAAGCGTTGTCTGAGCCCGACGCGACCGGTACCGCACCGCCTCCGCAGATCCAGATGCAAGAGTCAGACCATGAGGGACTGGTCGCGCGGTCGGTGAAAAGAACTTTGAAGGATCAGAAGGAGCTGTATAAAGCTCCTTTCAAGCTTTCCAACCTAAAGTGGGACGCGCTGGTCTTGGGCGGAACGGCGGCACTTATCGCGACGGACCGGCACATTGAGAGCCACATCGGCACCGCACATTACACACTTTATCAAGCCACTTCCGACGTTGCGATCGCAGGGCTTGGAGCGACGCTCGGTGGCGTGTGGATATGGGGAATCAAGGGCAATCATCAGCACGCCAAGGAAACGGGAGCGCTGGAACTGGAAACGTTGGTGAATACGTTCCTGATTTACACACCGATGCAGTTTCTGGCGGCACGGGAACGGCCCGGGGAAGGCAACGGGAATGGAAATTTCTGGAAGCATCACAACATCAATACGTCATTCCCCGGAGGCCATGCGATGTTCACGTTCGCGATGGCGACGGTCGTGTCACATGAATATTCGCAAAAGTGGGTGCAAGCGCTGGCTTACTCCGCAGCAACGATTGTGACAGTCAGCCGATTTTTAGCCCGGGACCATTGGGCGTCAGACATGCTTATGGGATCGGCGCTTGGAATCGGAATTGGGGCCCATATTTTTCATGCGCACTGCAATCCGGATTTGAGCGATTCTTGCAAACACCATGTGCGGTGGATCTTTTGAGGTTTGTGGCAACCGCAATGGCATCAAGCTTTGAGGCGAATTTGTTTACCACAGGGAACACAGCGTAGTCTCTGTGTTCTCTGTGGTTAATTCTGTTTCTGTTGTCTGCTACTCGTTCCTGAGCGCTGTCATTGGTTCTATGCCCGCGGCACGACGCGCCGGCACTACCGCTGCCAGCAGCGCTGCCAGAGCAAGCGTGAGCACGGCCAGCGCGAGCATTAATGGGCTCCAGGCAGTTACACCGAATAGTTGATCCTTCATCAGCTTGCCGGCGCCAATCGCGGCGGGAATGCCAATTGCCAGCGCGATACCTATCTGGGAAAAAGCTCCCTGAAGCACCATATTCAAGACCCGCATGCGATCTGCTCCGAGGGCCATGCGAATGCCAATTTCGCTAGTACGTTGCTGGACTGTGTACGCCATCACTCCATAGAGTCCGACGGCCGCCAGGACGAGCCCGAGCACGCCGAAGAGCGTGGTTAGAGTTGCGATCATTTGTTCCTGCTGGAAGTCTGCAGCTACGACTTTGGAGTACGGATCAACGCCGTAGAGAACAAAGTTCGGATCGATGTCCGCGAGCGCCTTGCGCACGCGCTCTTCCATTCCCGGCGGATCTCCGGGGGCCCAAATCACGATGTTGTACAGATATTTAGATCCGCTTTCGCCGCTCGCATATGCGGGGTCATCCCAATCTACGGTCTGCGCTTCTGGAACCCAGTACATTGGGCGAATGGGTTCTTTGTAGTCGTAAGTCATGTAGCGCATGTCCTTGACGACCCCGACTATTTCGTAGGTGGAGGAATACTTGATTTTGCCGGGGCCAAAATGCTGCCCGATCGGGTTCTGCCCCTTAAAGAATCTCTTCGCGAATGCTTCATTGACGACAGCGACTTTTCTGGTCGTAGCCGTATCCTGCTCGGTTAGGAATCGTCCCTGGGCAACGTTGGCTCCTACTGCCTCGAAGAATCCCGGCATAACGCGAACAAATCCCGATCCTGTATCGTCCTTGGGACCCGGCTCAGGTTGCCCCTCTATGCGAACGCCGTTATTCCAGCTATCGCCCGTCATCGGCGCATAGAGGACGGGCGCGGCCAAACGAACGCCAGGGATCTGCTGCAAGTGATCGTCAATTTGCCGGAACAACGGTTCCATTTGCTCTGCCTTGTAGTTCCCCAACGAAGGATTGATCCAAGCGATATATCGGCCCTGGGTGTCGAATCCGAATTTCTGGTGCTGCAAGTTCCGCAGGCTCTGGCTGAGCAGGGCGGCTGCGGAGAGAAGTACGAGCGACACCGCTGCCTGGGCGATTACCAGGGATCGCTGAGCCCAGGAGCGGCCGCCGGCGACCGAACGATTTGAGCCACGTAGCGCCTCGGTGGGGTCGGCATGCGAAGTCATCCAGGCCGGTGCGATGCCGAACAATATCCCCGTAAAGATGGACATAGCCAGTGTGAAAAGCAGCACGGAGAAAGAAGGCGTCGCGCTAATGGGGACGTAGTTGTTGGGCCCGCCAATCTGGAAAGCGAGATACAAAATCAACCTTGTGCCGGCATACGCCACGCCTATGCCCAACGCGCCACCGATCGCAGCCAGCATGACGCACTCGACCAGAGACTTGCGGACAAGCCGTCTTCGCGGAGCACCAAGCGCTACGCGTATCGATGTCTGCGCTCGATCTTTCAATCCACGCGCCAGCATCAGATTTGCAATATTCGCGCAGGCCACCAGCAAGACGCATCCAGCAGCCACCAAGAGCAGCTTCAGTCCATCTTCATACTGATCGCGCAAAGCGGCCACGCCGCCGCCTGCGGGAGTGAGGTGCAGTGTCTGCTGTTCCCATAACGCCTTCTCGCCCGGCTCCATCTCAGGGACGTGACTGGCCAGCCAGTTATGGAATACACCCTTCAACTTCGACTCAAGCGATTGAGGATTCACGCCGGGGCGCACTCGACCGATCAGGTCGAGGAAGTTGGTGGCTGACCTTTTGAGGCGCGACCTGTCACCGTCGATCAACGGTTCGGTGGTGACCGGCAGCCAGAAATCTGGCATGCCCCAGCCGGCCAGCTTTGCGCCGAAAAATCCGGGAGCAGCCACGCCGATGACCGTGAAGGGATGTCCATTGATCTGGTAGCCGGCGCCAATGACGGAGGGATCAGACCCGTACTTGTCGTGCCAAATGCGGTAGCTCATCACCGCGACGGGCGGTGCGCCCTCCTGATCGTCTGCGTCGGTCATAAGGCGACCGATCCAGGGCTGCACGCCAAAAGTCTTGAAGAAATTTCCGGACACGTATTCGCCGTTGCGGGTGTCGACCGGTGCCTGCGACCCCACCCTGCGCACGCCAAGAGGCGCATTGCCAGCTTGCAGAGCGGCCAATTCTTCGAACTCGGGCGCCTGGGCGCGAAAATTCTTGTAGGCCTCCCAGGAGAACAACGCAAAATCGCCGTCATCGCCCTGTGTGTATCCACCCCAATTGCAGCAGCGAACTTTGTCTCCGATTCGCCAGAGTTGATCTGGATTGGTGACCGGCAGCGACTTCAACATGACCTGGTGAACCAGAGTGAAGATCGCTGTGGTAGCACCAATGCCTAGTGCCAGTGTGATCAAAACGGTTGCGGTAAAGCTGGGCGCTGTTCTTAACTGCCGCAGAGCGTCTCGGAGATCGGTAAACATTTGTGCCTCGTATTGAGTTTGGACGCGGCCCGGGCGAATCGGTTATTGGGAAAGTTCGATTGTTAAGTCGTTAAGTACACGGCCGAAGGTGGCCGTGGCCACATTCCCCTGCCCACATGGTTCTTATTGTTCTGGCTGCGGGACCGGGAGAGCTACGGTGTCGATAGTTGCGGGGTCGTCGCGGAGCTTGATGTAGAGCGTATTTCCCTTTGGTGGCGGAATCGCCAGGGCGTCTTCTACAAACCCTTCGGGGACGGTGACGGGATTGGCGAAGTCGGCATCGGTGCTGACGGATTCGAGCAGGAAGAGTTTGTCGCCGCTGAGGGTACATGGTTTTTCGGGGCCGGCGCAGTGGACTGCTCTCAACGAAGGAATACGCACCAGATTCACCAGTGGTTGCCAGTCGCCGTTGATCCCATCGCCTGTAACCGGGCGGACCTTCAGCGGCCCGAAGGCGGAGGGCCCGAGAAGTTTCATGGGATCGAGAACGGCGAGGACCGTCTTAGTATCCTGCATGGTGAGGTTGCCGTCTTTGAAGCTGAGCAGGCCTCGGAAAGATTCGTCGGAGGTGGCGACTTCAATTTTCTCGGTCGCGGAAAAGGTTTCGGGCGACTGTGTTTTCAGGAAAAAGTTGAGGCGTCCGTCTTGCGGAAGTTCTTCCTGGCTGCCGAGGCGGACCGGGGCGGGAGATGAGGACGAATCGAACTGGACGCTCTTGTTCAAGATGCTGACGGAGGGGCGCTGGGCGTCGACCTTTGAGGTCAGATCGAGGACACGGCCGTCCTTGAGAGTGACACGGGTTACGATTGAGTCGCCGGAATGAAGCTTCGACTTGGCGTCGGCGTCTTTGGTTGTGAGCTTGAGTTCGTCCTGCTGGTTGGCGCGGGTGAGAAACTCGGGGGCGAAGTGGAGGCCGCCGAACTCGAGGCTGGCAACCTGGTCGAGGCGAGTGCCTTTCAGCAGTCCGTCTGCGTCCCAGGCATGAATTTCGAAACTATCGAGGCGAGCGGCCTCGGCATAGGTATGCAGCGCAATTTCGTCGACCTCACGCAGTCCGAACTTCCTGATCTGCATGGTAACCCATCCGGCCTGGGCCTTCTGCAGCGGGACTTTGACTTCCAGTTCGTCGGCCTTGAGATTTTTCCATTCGGTGGGAAGAGTCTTTCCCTGTTCATCCTTAAGAGTGACTTCGCTGACGCAGCACGCATCCTGTGACTGGAGGTGGAGCGTGTCTTCGCGGCCAATGATCAGGGCGCTGGCGTCTTTGGAGGCCACGGTCCACTGCGCGGGACGAGAAGTGCGGAGGCGATAGTGCGGTCCGTCAAACTCGCGGAATCCCCAGTGACCGCGTATGGTGCCGACAACTTCGCCGTCGAGATCGGCGGATTCGAGGGGATGCGTGTCGATGACGAAACCCCCAAGGACCGGATCGGGACGCGCGGGCAGATCGATGGGCGGACCGGACTTGGTGTCTACGTGAAGAACGAGCTCACCCGCAAGTTCGCTGGCGAAGACGAGGGGGGCGCCATCGGCGGCGAGGACAAGCGAGGGCTTGCCAGCACAAAGAATTTGGGAAGCGTCGACAGCACGGAGCGGCGGAGGAGGCGCGGAGTGAACCGGAGGCAGGCCGATAACTAGCACCGATTTCGGATTGCGGAAGGATGGAGGGTTATTCAGGCGCAGATTGAGCTCGTTCGACTTCGGCAAGGCGAGCGCGGGAATGTATTGATACTGCGCGGTGTGCGCGCTTCCGAGAATGCGGACTACATCGACAACAGCGCCGATATAAGGGCTGTACATACCGCTACGCGCCGTAGGCGTGGCGCTGAGCTGGTTGATGAGATCCGTGGAAGTGCTGGAGGTCAGAGTGGCGACCATGCTTTGTCCGTGCGCGTCGTCGAGCACGAGTTGCTCCGTGTTCTGAGTGAGACAAGGGACCTGCTGGGCGCTGGGCTTGTCGAAGCATTGCTGGTCGAGCTTGATATTCAGGCTGCGCGAGAGCAGCGTAGTGTGAGCTTTCAGCTGCTCGGGGTCAGCAGTGTAGGTTTCATGAATGGCTTCGAGATATTTTTCGAGACGTAAGCGGTCGAGGCTGGCTTGCTGGAGATCTTGCGCGGCGCGGACGAAGGCGCCGGGCTTTCCCCGCACGGCGTTGCGCAGAGTGCTGTAGGCTCCGCCAGTTTCTGGCGCGAGAAATACGAGAGCTTCCTCGGCTTCCTCGGGAACGGTGACGAAGATGCCTTCCTCGTGGACTGCATGATTCCAGGTTTCGACGCGAGTGAACCAGTTGTCCGGTGGAGGATTGGTGGCGCCGCGGAGGAAAGCAACGATCATCAGGTAGTGGACTGACTGGCTGTCGGGGAGGTCGGGATGAATCCAGAGGCGGTCTCCGGCCTGAAGGTTGGGGACTTGGGCGATGGGAAGCGTGACGCCCGATCGCTGAACGCGAACCTCGATTTTAGGGCCGATTAGGTCGAAGGCGGCATTGTCGGCGTGGGCTGTGCCGAGGAAGAACGTGACCGTGAAACATGCGACCGCCAGATTATGAAGACACTTCAAGCTTGGACGCGGTCTGGTGAAGCGCACTACTTCCCTCTCAGGGCTGGATTGTCGGGCTCTTTGCAATTTTAACTGATTTGGTTGGGAATCCGGAGTACACATAGGGGCTAAAGCCCGCGTGGAAGGTGAGAGCTTGGAGACTCGAGCCAATAACCACACCCCTCGAATTAGATGACGCGGGTTTGGAATGTCAAAATCCCCACCTTGTCGCACAAAACGCGACAAGGGTGGGGCACCCTCGATCTTTAGTAACTATTCGATCGCAAGTTTTAGGTAGTTGGCTGCGTTGCGGTGGCAGATGTTTTCGATCAGGCTGCCTAGCAGAGATTCGTCGTTGGGGAGTTCGCCGCGGGCTACGTCTTGACCGATCACATCACAGAGGATACGGCGGAAGTATTCGTGGCGGGGATAGGACATGAA
>AP72_2010_repI_A01DRAFT_1000069_pt1 | contig 15067 bp, 29 predicted proteins | sample AmaPasreplicIA01_FD_9191 | JGI IMG/M metagenome (IMG submission 9191) | reverse complement strand
AGCCCAGCACCAGAAGGCTCAGCCACACCAGAGGCTCGCGCAAGAACTTCATTCGTCGAGCCAATCGTGAACGACCTGATCTTCCGCGACTACCTCGACGTTGCCCGGCCCGCTCGCCGCTGCCCGTGCGCACTGAATCGACAGGCACACCGCCGGGCTCGGCGCCCCTTCGGCAATCGTCCGAATCCCCGTGTCAGGATGAATCACCGCCGCCGTGCGGGTGCAATGCTTGATGGCGTATTGCCCGTCTTGGTTCACCTCGAAGCTGTAGACCTTTTCCGGGTATGGAACGCAGCCTTGCTTCACGTACTCGTCCGCGCCGGGGTAGAGAACGTAAATCGCGGCTCCGACGATCGTGGTGAGTTCATTGCCCAATTCATCTTTGGTCGCGTAATCGAATTCGTAGTCGATTCGGGCGATGGGATTGACGACACCTTTCTTGGCCATTGCTATCACTCCGCTTTAGGTAGAGCACGCCCAGGGGCACTCGCCGTGGGCCGTGGTAAAGTCCGCGTTATGTCATAAGCCGCCCGGCGATATGCGACCGAAGCTGCAAGGCCGGCCGTCGTTAGCAATCCACCGATTGTCAATGCACCAAATACCAGAACCACCGACCGAAACACTTGCTCCGACTGCGGCGGGTGTTCGATGCGATAGAGTTTCGTTCCTTCCGCCGATTGTCCCCAGTACGTGTATTCTTCGCACAGCACCGCCGCGCAGCCGAACCCCAGCACAAGCGTCATCAGCAGCGCGATTCCGCACAAGGCTAGGGCGATGAGTTTCATTCGTCATTTGCCGGCCGGTCGCTTATCGAGTCCCTTTTCCGCAAGAATCGCCGCCAAATCATCAACGTGTGAGTCAGTCAGAATCCGGCCGCCGTCTTGGTCCTCCGCAAAACAGTCCTCGCAGCGGATTCCATACTGCGCCGGTTTCCCACAGCGACACTCGATCATGCTTGTTTCAGCGGCACGATGGCCGAGGCGTCCACTTCCACTTCGCCGCACAACTCCCGAATCTCGTCCCGAATCAGGTTCGCGTGGCTGTCGCTGGCTTCTAACTCGGCGATGAGTTTTGCCAGTTCCTTGCACTTGTCCCGGTACTTCTCGCCGGCTTCCTTGTAGCGGCGGTTGGCTTCCATGTGACGACTGTGGAAGTCGATATGGCTAGCTAGTCGCGATTGGGCATCTGTTAAGGCGTCTCGTAGGTTCATATCGAGGCTCCTTCTATGGGAGCGTTCGCGTTTTCGACTTGCTCGATGATGATTTCGGCCCTCACCTGAATCTTGCGATAAAGAACTTCAGCACGCTCGATTTCGTTGTTTTCGACAGCGTCGTAGAACTTGACGCCCAGTGCCGCCAATTGGTCATCCGCCGGGCATCCAAGCATTCCCGATTCTTCGGACGCGGCTAGGTTTCTCGGAATCCGGGAATCGAGCATTCCACAGGAACAGGTCATCCAATCGTGCGCGAGTTCTTTGTCGGAAATCGTAAAGCCGCGTGGGTGCTTTCCAAGCCATCCGCGAACTTCCTCTTTGGCTCTGTCGATACGTTGCTGCCATGAAAGCATGGTCAAGGTTCCTCGGAGATCGGTTGTGGTTTACTTCGCCCATTCACCGCCTCTTCGTGTTCCTTCGCTTCTCGGTATTCGCCCACTAGCGCATAAGCCGCCGTGGTGAGTTTGCTAATCTTGATTTGCCGCTCGGTGGGAGTCAGTGAGTCGCCAACAAAAGGATCGGGATGGCAAACCGCTTCTAGTTCCGTGACGCGGCTACACAGTTCGTCGGCTACGTTGCAGGACCGTCTCGCCGTCGTCGGCTGTGTGGCCTTCGTCGGTTCAACCCACGCGCCGATGGCCAAAGCCGTGGCGAGTACCGCAGCAACGGTAACAAAGGCGGCGACGGCTTCTTTCAGTGCTGTCATCAATCGCCGTCGCCTTTCGCCATCACGAAAATCACCAGCCCGAAATACACCGCGAGGAATGCGATGATTCCCAAGACTGCTGCGACAGGAATCCACCACCATGCAACCATCAATGCCCTGCAAACGCTTGGTCAATCGCCGTGTCGGCGATGCCAGCGCACTCTTGAATCACACGCTTATGCCCGTCAGCGAACCAACCGTGTACTTTGTCGTATTCAGCTTGCAGTCCTTTGTTGACGAGTGTTTTCACGTCGGCGGAAGTCACAGCCGGCGGCGCTGGCGTTGGCGTCGGCTGCGGATTCGGCGGCGGGTTCGGGCTGGGCGTCGGCAGCACGGCGTCGTTCGTCGTGTGGATCACCCAAAAATCGCTCATCAGGTTTTGGTTGAACCACTGGTAAGGAAAAAATCCGCTGCCGCTCTTGCCCCACGACGTTCCCCAGGAGTTGTCGAATCCAATCAGCCCTTGGTTGTCATCCCAAAAGCCATTCAGGCAGACACAGTGGCCGCCGATTTGTCGCTCGAAGTTTCCGGGCAGCGGGACAATCCCGCTCGCGGCGGTCGTGGCCGATTCCAGAGATTCGTAGCAGGTGAAGCCGACGATGACCGGATAGCCCGCCGCCAGCACGCCCTTGACTTGGTTCAGGTCCACTTGCACTTGGGCATGGTCAAGAGCTTCGTGCTTCACCGCATCGGCGTAGCATTGCGAAGGCGGGGCGTCGTAGAGATGGTTCAGGTCGTAGGGCCATTCTGATTCAGGGCAGACGCCTTGCTTGGAGATGGTCGCCAGACCATCGCTAATGGCGGCGCCAGCGTCCTGAGCAGTCGTGCCCTCGATCGACCTTTCATCGAAGTAGAGCATGAGCCGACTGAGCATCGGCACATCGGCACCAGCCTTCTTGGCGGCGAAGTGATACCCGCGAAGAATCCCGTGGGCCGTGCAGCTCCCGGCCTGCCCCTGGTTCCAGATTGGCGACAGGGTTGAAAACCGGGCGTTCGTCGTCGGCAGCGCCGCGAGTTGCTTCGGATAGAACCGCAGCCACTTATCGCCGACGTGCGGCCTGCCGGGATGCCAGCCGAGTCCGCCGTATTGCGTTGCGTAGATCGCCATGCTTATGCCGCTGGTTTGAGTACGCTTAGGATGGCTTGGATTTCAGAAATCAAATGCGGCACTTCCGCCAGAAGCGCGGGAGCATTCGTAATGAGCCACTGAATGAACGCTCCGTGAGCGGCGACAGGAACCGCCGACAGAGCAGCGTGAAAGTCCTCAGCCTTGAGAGGACCGGGAACCGGCGTCGGGGTCGGCGAAGGCGCCGGCCGGTCGGCCATGATCTTCTCGACCAACTGGGCAGCCGCGCCCAAGTCGCTGCGGTGGTTCACAAGAAAGCCGATCCACTCGCCGTGGCCCGCTGTCTTGGGAATGTCCGCCTGAACCTTTTGTTCGATGAGGTACAGGGCGTAGAAGTCTTGGACGTGCGATAAGAGCCATTGAGCGGTATTCATTTCAGCATCCCTTTGTAGAACGGTTTGCCCCTGTAATACGCCGCCCAAGTGTCGGCGTTAGCCTTTGCAGTTTGTTCGTCCTCGCCCTTGCCGTAAGCCGTGCCCGGCAGCCAACACTTTGCACACTCGCCTTCACGCTGCCCGCAGTAGGTGCGGATGTTGCCGAGGATCGTGACGACTGCATACCACTGCTTGATCGGCGTGACCTTCGGGTTTGGCTTCCCGGCTGCTGGCATCGGCTTTCAAAACAAAAAAACCGGACACGCCAGCGATACTTCGCTAACGCGCCCGGTTTGGGCCGTGCCGATAACTTCGGTCTTGTCAGGTTGTTAAAATGCCGTCTCTCCGGCTGTCACGACTCCGACCCAGAATGGCTAGCCAATCCCGTCGCGCCCGAATGCCCTGTTGTCGTCAAGACAAGCCGCGTCGTTCCGACTTGCTGCCGCTGCGATCTCCCGAAGCACTCTTCGCAGGTTGGTTCACAGGCACCGGGAAGGTGTCTGTGGCTTCGACCGCTCGTTAAAAGGGATAAACGTAGAACTACTGCTTATTGTGGGGCGATGCGCGGTCGTTTGTCAATATCGGGACGCCGTTTTCGAGTAGATGGAATCCCAACTCGACGCGCCCCCGGTCGATCTTCAACACCTTGATTCGCAAGCCGATAACGCTTTCGCCGTGCGTGTGCAGGCGAGGGAAGTCTTTCGTGTCGCCTTCGCGGGCTCTTGTTTGCAGCATCCTTGTCGCCGTCTTGGGCCACAGCCGCGCCGGGGCGGCTCGTCAATCCGTTTTATCCTTCAGCTTCGTCGCATCCCACCATACGAGAGAAAGGTAAACGACGAACAGGGCAATAGTCGCGTCTATGAAAACTCCGAACGCGATTCCTGCAAAACTGGCAGCAAAGTTGTGGCAGTCGCCTTTGAGGACGGGCCATCCAAACAACGGCTGCGTGTTGAGGAATGTGCAGGCGTCCCAAAACGTCGTCCAGTCCCACGATGCGAATATCGGCCGCAATGCAACAGCGACAAGCGAAGCCCAAAAGGTAATCAGGAACAATCGACCGAGAGAGAACTTCATTGCGTTCCACCCTACTTCGCTTGCCCGCGTCGTACTAGAGCAGCCGAGACCACATAGCTGGAAATTTCGGGGCGGCAATCGCGCTTGCCGGATTGACCGCGAAAGTAACGAGACCGCCAGAATATCAAATCGTTCGCGGCCTCTTCCTCCGCATCGTTGCGGGGTTCATCTATTCTCTGGCCGAAGAGTTCCATTGAGCGGATCTCTTTCCGCTGCCGCTTGATTCGGGCGACTTGGGTTTGCGATTCCTTGCTCACGGCGTCTCTCCCTTCAGCGCGGCGGCGGCTGCGTCAAGTTCTACCGCTGTTACAACGCTGCCGTCATTGAAACGAATCGCGTCCACGAAAAGCAGACAGTCGGACAACCGCCGGGATTTGATTCGTCCGAACGGTCGCAGCGCCGCCCGCAGTCGTTCCTTCTCGGCCCGCGCGGCGCGGAGGGCGGCGATGACAATTTCGGCTATTGCTTGAGACAAACCGTCGCCAGCGCATACGTTGCGCTCTAGCTCGTCCAGCTTTTCGTCCGTCAGGTCGTTGCTCATTTGCTCATCACTGGGATTCTTTGGAGTCGGTGCCGGACTTGATGACGAGTATGTTCTCTTCCGTGCCTCGCATCTCAACAAGTTCGTCGATGGGATTTTTGTGCGCGTGATCATCTCGCGGGATTCGCGGAACGTCGAGGAATTCGCCGTAGTCAGCGATGAGTGGCTTGAGCCAGTTTTCAATTACCCCGACTCGGTAAACGTCTCTCGAAGCCGCTGGCAGTCTATCGGCTTTCGCTAGCTCGATGTCTAACGGGAGTAAGCCCACCGTGAACAACTGTGGAAACCAGCGTCGAAGCCACGGCTTGCACTCGTCGGCGAATCGTCCCAGTTGGTGTGTAAATGGTGAATCGTTCGTCATCCAGCCGAGAATGTCATACAAGTCGCTGATGCCGTTGTCGCTTGAGCCTCGCGGTGCCGTGAGCAAACGACCTGTCGTTACCGTCAGCACGACCCGCAGCGAAAATCGTCGAGTCTCGTTCATTTAGTCCCTCCCTTTCGCGCCGCAGCGTGAGCAGCGGCAATCACTTGGCCATTGTTCCTTCGACGCCGCGAGCAACGCGATCTCGCGTCCGATGATGGAGCCAGTGCATCGCGTCTTGAATATGCGTTAGAGCCAAAGCGTTCTCGCGGTTGGCATACTCGCCCGACTGAAAACCTTTTAGGCGGTCCTCGCAGATGGCCAGCAGCGCCTCGATGCTGATTCCATTTACGTCGGCCTCACCAATCGGGCCTTTTTGGAAATGGGCGGTGAAGTACCACTCCGGCCCGACGTTCGGCTTGCCAGCGATTTGATACTTGTGGTTCGCGCCGCCCGGCCCAGGCTCATCAAGAACCCGGATCGTCAAAGCGTCATTCAGCCCGTTGACTTTGTGGCTCGTCAATTCGCGTTCCATTGTCTTTCTCCTGAGTTAAAAGTTAAACACCACCAGCACAGCAAGCGACGGATCATGGGCGGTCCCCTTCCTTCGCGGTCGCGGCGAGAGCGGCATGGCAAGCGATCAGCTTTTTGGCGTGAACTGGAAAGGTATCGTTCTCTGAGAATTCGGTAGGCATCCCTTTGTCTGTAGCTGGATCGGGCAGCTTCTCAATCGCCTCCCTCATCGCCGCAAGCTGCTGCTGCGCCGTGGTGAGGTCGGCTTTGAGTCGGGTGATTTCCTCACCGCCGACGAAACTCTTGTCTCGCACGTAATTGTCGAGTTCCTTTTCCTTCGCCTTGACGTAGCCTGCGTGATCCGACTTCAATTCCGCTGTCTCGCGTTTCATTGCTTCTATTCGATTGGCTAACCGGTCGTTCTTGTTGCGGGCGTCGTCGTGGTTGTCTTTGGCGCGTTCGATGAGAAGTTTTTGATTTACAACTTGCTGTTCCGCCGCCGCCAGCTTGTTCGCACCACACTCGCCACATTGCGCCCCTTCGCCGGGATGGATCGTCCTGCCACACTCAAAGCATTCAAGCCGCTCCCGCAGCGGGAGTACCCGAATATCATCGCCGCCTGATTCGACGTACACAGCCGCGATGTCGTCGTCGCTGCTTTCGCTGATTAACTTGTAACCCTCAGGCGTCTTTAGGATAGCTTCCAAGGCGAGTTGGTATTGTTCAGCCCGCACCGTTCGCGGCGGCTCGCTCGCGGGCTGGGGGGCGGCGGCTGGCTCGTCGCGCTTTGCCGCCAGGGTTCGCAAGTGCGTGAATAGTTCCGCCGTGCTACCCGTCACTTGCTCCCGGTTGACTGGCACGGCAAAGAACTTTTCTATTTGCGACAGCAGTTCGCAAAGGCGATTAAGGGCCGCTAGGTCGAGCGCGCCGATCTCTTCATACTCGCCCGGCGGGGCGTCGGTGTCTAAGCTCTCAGGGTACGAGACACGCACGAGCCGGTCGTTATTGTTGCGCCACAGCCGCACTTGTTCGCTCATCGCTCGCTCCCGTTAAAAGAGTTCGGCCTGATGTTTGCCTTTGCAAGCTGGGCTGAGCCAGAGCCGTTCCCGCCCGCGATTCGCCCGCCCCGTTCCTTCCTCATCGTCGCCAATCAATCCGTATCCGCCAACAGCCTTCCATTCGTGAATGCGCCAGTCGGACGGGAATTCATGCTCGCCTTCGTAGCCCGCAAAGACAATTCGCACGAGCGGATTGCGGCCTTGCTCAATCGCCCATTCGCGGGCGTCGTGCGCTACTTGCTGGCAATCGACGGCATAGAGTCCGTCTGTGCGTTCCGCTGTATCGGCGTATGGCGGGTCGAGAAAGACTCCCGTAGGACCGTGCCGGAAAGTTACCGACGGCCCACAGACACGCGACCAATCGCCGCAACACACGCGGACATCGCGGAGTCGGTCGGCGAACATCGCCAAATAACCGGCGAGCCATTCGCGGCGTTCTTTGACCGCGCTTGGCGTTTCCGGTTGACGCCCTTCCCAGGGTCGCCCAAGTGCGGGAGTTGCCGTGTCAACGCCCTGCCCAGGGTTGCGCAAGTGCGGGCGTTTCCGGTTGACGCCCTTCCCAGGGTCGCCCAAGTGCGGGAGTTTCCGGTTGACGCCCTGCCCAGGGTTGCGCAAAACAAACTCGCCGTTCTCAGAGGTCCACGGCCCATTGCCGCTGCACCAGCCCGAACCAATCCAGCAGCACTGTCCCCAACACCACCACCCCGCCGCCTTCGCGTCGTAGAAGTCCGGGTCGCCCATCAGCCGCTCGGTAATCCGCTCCCGCTGTCCCAGGAGCCAGAGATGACGGGCATGGAGGTCGCATTCATTCACTGGGTTGTCGGCGTGCTCGGCCACGGCGTCTGAGTCCCGCGATAACGCCCGCCAGAAGTTCGCTACGAATCCATCCGCATCGTTGACCGTCTCGACGCGGCCAATCGTCGGACGGAGGAACAGCACGGCGAGACTCCCCGCGAATGGTTCAACGTAGTTCACCGGATCGCCCAACGCTTCCCACACGACGGAGGCAACGGCGCTCTTGCCTCCGAAGTAAGGAAACGGCGGTTGATAATCGGTGTTACGTCGCATGGTTTACTTCGCCAGTCTCCTTTCCGCCGCCACGGGCTGCTGCGCTGGGGTCTGGGGGAGTTCCACTTTGGACTGCAATGCGCGGATGCGGGCGATCCAGAGACGGTCGAGAACTTTCCAATCAGCGAGCCCAGCCAGAATTTCCCACACGCTAAAAGAGAATCCGTGCGCCACCCCGTCAACGCTATCGGTGGAACGACACCATTTAGAATAATCGCCGTGCAACTGGCCAATTACACATTGGCAGCCCGTAACGAGATGGAGATGTTCCAAATCAATCTCATCTGCCCACCCCGGCCGCACTCTGTCCAAATATTCCACGCCTTTGTCGATTCGTTCGTTCAGTTCGCTCTCGGTCAACATGGGATCTCCTCGATTGTTGGTAACACGGAATAAAGCCAGTAGATTTCTTCCGCCATCTGCACGGGCGCTTCTTTCAAGTCCTTGCCGACGTACCGCAGCACCCGCCAGCCGCGTTTCGTCGCTTCCCGGTCCTTTTCGCGGTCTTTTCTCATCTGCACGCCGCGTCCGTGACCGCCCTGCACAAACTCTCCCCCGTCAATCTCAATCGCCAATCGCTTTGAGGGCCATGCGAAGTCGAGCCGCCACTTTCGTCCGTCGTCTTTGGCGAACATGAATTGCCGCTCCGGCTGAGGCGCGTCGGGATACGTCGCTTGCCAGACGCGCAAAAAGCCATCTTCGAGTTGCGATTGGCGGCTCATTCCTTCGCCCCGGCGGTCACCTGGTATTCACGGAAATCGTCGCCGAGGTCGAAAGCGTTGATTATCCCGGTAATTGCCCGTTCCAGTTCAATTCGGTTATACGCTACCGTATCAGTCCCAGCGGCACGCATCATTTGCGGCACTGGATGACACAACAGCCGCAACAGCCATCGCAGCTCAAATCGCTGTTCGTCGCTCACTTCGCCAACTCCTTCGCCCGCTCGGCGAATTCAACCGCGTTCTTTAAGGATGTTTGCCGCAGATGCAATACTTCCGATTGCAGCCGCTCGATGTTATCCACGAGTCCTGTAATGCACATCGCCATAACGCCGCTCTCTTGCGCCGGATGGTTTTCATCAAGCACCATGAGCATTAACCGCACAAGCGGGTTCCTTGCCGCCGTTTGACTTAATCGTTCTCGGATGGCTGGGTGCATAATGCCTTCGCTTTCTCCGCGACTTCATCGTTCAACAGTTTCGTGAGTGCCACAATCGCTTCCTGCCCCGTCAAGGAAAGCTCTGGGTTCGAGGCCCACGCGCAAAGCTGCTGGCCAGCGCGACGCCTGCCCTTGCGATTGTTGCGATAGGCAATCAGGTAGTGCTCCCCACGGACGGAAAGTGTCAGGCAGCGCTTTTCGGGGCGGCTCATGTAAAGCATCCTCCAAGGCCGCATTGACGTAACGGCTCGCGGCGGTCGTTTCGTTCTATGTCGGCTTCGGATAACGGCACGCGGCTAGCGTGAAGCCATACGCCTCCCATCTCGTCCTCTTCGCGTATCTCGTTGTCGATTCGGCAGGCTTCGGCCCACTGGTCTGGATATTTGTCTCGAATGAGACGCCATTCCTCGTTGCTGCGATGTGGACACATGAAACACGATGACCGCGGCGGCAGCGGCCATCCGCGCCGTTTGATAATCGTTTCGCAGTCCTCGCGTGTCAGCATCCGCTCGACCAACGGATACACCTTCGTCCAGCATTTTGTTTTGTCGGGACTAATCCGTGACGCTGCCTCATCAACGGTGTAGCCAATCCAGATATTTGCCGCTTCGTAGCCTTTGCTCCGCAAGTGCCGCTGAATGACCATCGCCTTCCATTCGGACGAGCAGTAGGTGTCAAGTTTTCCGGTTTTGGTAAACGCAGGAACGAGGAGCGTTCCCTTATGCGAATACAAATCGACCGTCGCCAGCGAATGAGGTGCGATGTCAACCGACAGCCCAAGCGGGGATAGCATCGGGCGCACAAACTCATCGAGATAATCGAACGTCGAACGGGCCTCCCGTCCGGTATCGGCGATTGTGATATTGTCGGGCTTCGGCAGAATCCCATCGGCGACAAGAATGCACATCGCAACCGTTGCGCGACCGCCGCCATAGCTCAGGTGTTCAATACGTACTGTCATGCAGTCACCCGGTTAGGGTCATGCTCAGTCGAGCGGCACGCCGAGATTGCGCAAAAACGCTTCGGCCACTTTTTGACAGCGCTCGCCGACTTCGTAACTTGTATCCTTCCAACTGTCATTTAGCTTGTCACCCCATTTCTCACGCGGGCCAAGCGCGGCTAGCAGAAAGCGTCGTGCGCGGCATTCGTTTGTGTTCTTGTAAGTGTCGCTTGAGCCTTCCCACGGCAGTCCGAAACAATCGGCAGCTAATTTCCCCAACGACATAGGTGGTTGCCAGTCGAAGCCGGTGCAATCTGGCGCAGGCACAAATCGCCGCATGAATTGCTCGTGTGTGTAACTCGCCGGGTTTTGGTCCTTAACGTGCGCATGAATTCGACCATAGGCATCCATGCCGACGAGAAACACGATTACGCCGTCGTTGTCGGCCCACCACCGTGGTTTCAGTTCGCTCATCGGGTCACTCCGGTTCGCTTAACCTGTTGCAATCCTAAACGCTATTACAAGCAAAACTGCGCACGCGCCGATTGAAATTAGAAGTATGCCCAGTTCGACAGGATCAATTTCGTCTTGGAATCTCATAAGGTTTCCGTCGCCTCTTTCACCGCCTTCGCAATCGCGCGGCCCATCGGAAGCGGAACGCCGTTGCCAAGAGCTTTGCATAGGCCAGCGGTCGTCATCGGAAGATGTTGCACTGCGTCGGCAGGCAAACCTTGTTTGCCGAGCAATTCGATGACGGCCGCACGGGTCCTGGCATTCCACGGCATTCGGCCTTTGCCGTTGCGTCTCGCCTTGACGCATGACTTCTCAACCATCCCTCGATTGAACTTGATTGGCACCGGGTCTTGGCTACCGCCGGTCGCCGCGTACTCGAATTCGATGGACTCCAGCGCGGCCACGTCGATCATCAACGCCGCTCGCTTGCCAATGCGACGGTCCCCGAATGTCCACCGGCGCACCCGATTCTGTTTGGCCGGCTTCCCATCCTCATCAAAGCATTGGCGATTGTTCAGCAGCGTTGACCACGTAGAGAAGAAATACGGTTGCGGCGTCGGTGCATCCGGTACGTTCTCCATGACAAACCACGTCGGCTGCACTTCGTTGACAATTCGCTCGAACTCAGGAATCAGGTTGCCAAACTTCGGCTCGTAGCCATTCTGTCGGACCATGTGCGCCAAGCGGCTGAACGCTTGGCACGGCGGACCCCCGATCACGCCGTCGAATCGCCCCGGCGGATAATGCTCCTCACGCACGTCGCCGCCCCAAATCACATCGCCCCCTTGCACGACGCAAAACCCCTCACGTTTAAAAGCGAGACCAAGAAGATCAAATCCGGGAAATAGCGACAGGACTAACTGCACGTCAAAAGCCTCCAAGCAACGGCCAACAAAACAGCCGCGAGTGCGCAACTAATGATGAAAATTCCCACTTCAACAGGATCGCGTTCTGTTTTCATCGTCTCACACCGAGTACGTTAACCGTCGCATGTTTCGGGTCACTCCGGTTCGGGTTACGGTTGCCACTCTTGCCAGGTCACGGCTGCTTAGCCCGCAACTGGTTCAATAATCTCTCTCTGCCAATGCCCGCGTTCACAGCCGCCCGAACGTCCTTATGTTCGGGGGGCGGAAGCGCCACGAGGATCGGCCGTTTCAGTGATTCACTCAGCGCCTTCGCGGTCTGCACGGCGCCGGCCCAGCCCGGCCAGCAGCGCAGACACGTCCCGCACTTCTTCGGGCAGCCGTCGGACTTTTGATCGCGTTCGCCAATCACGATGATCGTGCGCTTCTTGTACGGTCGGAGCAATCCGATCAGCAAATTGACGCCGCCGACGTTCGATGGCCTGCCGATGACGCACAGCCCGAGCGTCAATAGCGCGGCCGTATCGGTCGGACCCTCGACCAGCAGAATCGGTCCCTCCGCTCGCCACCAGTTCGGCGCGAGGAACAATCCCTGTCGGCTCCAACGCATCGTCTTTTTCGCGCCATCGTGGTAGCGCCGGACGATCCCCGTCACTTTGAGCTGTCCGGTTCGCATCGGGAAACTCCACCAGCCGCGCCGATCGCCGAATTCGTCTTGTCCGCGCCCGACAAACAAACTGCACAGCGACTCGGGCGCGACCCCTAACTGCTCGGCGAGTTCGTCAACCTTGTCGAACGCGCTGATTGCCGCGCGGTTGGCGACTTGCTGCCAGTCGATCTCCGGTCGCTTCTCTTCTTGGCGCGGTAGTGAAGTCGGTGTCATCGGCGTTCGTCCCGTTTCGTGTATCCAGCCGCCAAGGGAAGACCTCGACGGCCGCGCGGACTCGACCCGCTGGCAATGCACCAGCGTTCCGTCCGCACTGACCGTGCAAAAGTCCGGCTTGTCGCAAACCGGACAACGTTCGCTCCGTGAGACTCGTTTCCAACTCTGCGCCTTACCCATCGCTTCGCCCTGCCGTGAGACGTTGGATCGTTCCCTCGTGTACCGCCAATCGACAGAATGACCAAAACGCGCAATTCCCCACTAGCTACTTACGTCGAACAGGTTTCGCGATGCTTGGGTTGAGTGCTTTGTGGTGCATTGCAACCTCCCGCCAAGGAACGCTATCTGTGCCGTGCCGTCGTGGGCTTTTCACTCGGGACACAGAATCCGAGGAATCAACTGTGCTGGGCGTCGAACCCCCTCATAATGTCTCGCGATGAATACAACTGACTCACCTGCATATTCCACTCGGCCGAACCGTACCGCGGCGTGCAAGGTAAGCCGTTGGGCCACTGCTTGAATTTCGAGTGGAACCGGTAACTTGCCTGCCGCATCGTCGAGCCGGATTTCAATGCGCCGAAAAGACAGCCCTTCCAGCCGTCGCGGCGGCGGTCGGCTTCACTCTTCTGCTTCTTGCGGATGTCCTGGGCGCGAATCTCTTTGAGCTTGCCGTTGCCCATGCGGATCACGCGGACGACGTCACGCGGCTGGGGCTCGTATTTGCACGATGGACACCGCGGCGCCGGCTTGTAGACTTCACCGCACCGCGGGCAGCGGATGATCTTGGTTCGCTTCCCCGTATCGAATTCGCGCCCGAGCACGTCTTGGGTGCTCTCGTCGCCGGTCGGCCAGGTAGGGTCGTCGTCGGGATGCGGGAACTTCCACGAGTTGCCGGCCATGTCGATATAGACGGCGTACTCCTGCTGATCGAACGGGCGTTTGACGCGGCCGATCTTCTGCCAGTAGGTGCGAAGCTGCTTGTTCGGTTGCAAGTCGATCGCGCATGACGCCGCGGGGCAATCGAACCCCTCGCGGAGCATGTCGACGGACACGAGCACCCGCAGCGTGCCGTCGCGGAATTCCTCAATCACGGCGTCCCGGTCCTTGGTCTTGAGCCTCGAAGACACGACCTTGGCCGCGATGCCGCGAGCGTAGAAGCTATCGCCAAACGTCGGATGGACGAGTCCGTTGGCGTAGTCGATCGACGGCGCGAATACGATGGTCTGCCGATCGGCGAACGGCGCCCACTCATCGAACACATTGGCGAACGTCGTCACGGCCTGCACTCGCTGGCCAAGCGCCGCCTCGGGATACTCACCGGACTTCGTAACGCGGATGCCAGCAATGTCCGGCTCGCTGGGCGCGAAGACCCGCGTCGGCAGCAGATAATTGCCGCGGATCAATTCCGAATTCAGCACGCCCTCGAATAACGCCTCCGCATAGCCCGCCTGCACGAGCGTTGTCCCCTTGGGTCCGACAGGCGTTGCCGTCAGCAGAACGACACGAGCGTTCGGGTAATGCAGCAGCAGGGCCTTGTAGGCGTCGATCGCCTTATGGGCTTCGTCGATGATGATGAGATTGGCCGGCGGCAGCCCGGACACGTCCCCAGTGAGGAACCGCGATTGAATACTCTGGATGGTCGCCAGTTGAATCCGCTGATGGCCCTGCGGTTCGTAGTCGCCCATGATGAGCCCGTAAGGAACGCCGAACGCGCTCAACTCGTCGGCGGCTTGCTTCACCAGCAGCGTGCGATCGGTGACAAATAGCAAATCCTTATCGCGTTCATAGGCCGTCTTGCACCACCACACGGCGAGGAACCGCTTGCCGGCCCCGGTCGGAGCGACCAGCAGCACCCGCTTTTTGCCGCCGTGCATCAGGTCATGCACGCCGTCGATAGAGCGCGTTTGGTAATCGCGCAAAACGAGTTGTTCGGTGTCGCAGATCATGTGGCCTGTTTACGCTTGGTCCATTGCTTCGCTTGCGGACAGGTTCCCCAGTGCGGTTCGCCGTCGGGATTGACCGGCATATTTTTGCCCGCTGGCGTTTTGACCCAGTAAATTGTGGCCTGGCACGAGCGGCACGCTGACTGTGGGGTGCCTTCGGGTATCTCGTATTTCATGCGCTCCTCTTCAGCTTCTTGAGTCGGTCAAGGAAAATGGTGAGCGACTTCGTAGCCGCATCAATGCCCGCGAAGATGGCCTTAAAGCGGTCGTCGCCGCCGTGGACTTTCTTGGCTTCGCCCCACTGCCGCGCCGCGAGCGAGAGAGTCTTTTTCAGCTTCGCCAGCGGCTTTTCGGCTTCGTGCGGCTCCCAGCCTCCGGCGTCGTCCGGTTCTGGCTCGGGAGGCTCAGGCGCCGGCTTGGGCGCGGTCGGTTTGGCAGGCTTTTTGGGCTTGGCGGTTCTCAGTAGCCCGGCCTTGGTAATCTCATCCCCGGATTCCTTGGCTTGCTCGAAATACTGCTCGACTTTTTCTTCTGGAATCGCCGCAAGTTGTTTAGCACGTGAGGCTTGTATTTTGCTTAGCCCGATCTCATTCAATAAAGGTAATACGCGAATACCTTTTTTCGGCGGCCTCCCTTGCTTGGCGAGATTGCCAGATTTTTGCATCTCGGCGAGAGCGTCACCGAGTCGTCGAGCCGTATGAATCGCTGCCTGCTCCCAGAATGACCGGCGGGC
>AP72_2010_repI_A01DRAFT_1000067_pt1 | contig 15149 bp, 9 predicted proteins | sample AmaPasreplicIA01_FD_9191 | JGI IMG/M metagenome (IMG submission 9191) | reverse complement strand
CTTCCATACCGGTCAGCCCTGGGACGAAGTCCTGCCACTCGGCGATCCTTCATCACCCTTTGACCCCACCACCCAGTATTACTATCTCCTCAAAGATCCATTTGCCGGCCTTGATCACAAATTTTCGGCTGCAAATGGCGGAACAGTATGGATCAATTCGGCTGCATTCTGCGCGCGTAGCGCCACAACGCCGTGCACTGGGGGCAAGCAAGTTGGCCGAAACAAGTTTTACGCGCCAGGCTACGGCAGCGTAGATCTTTCGGTATTGAAAACGATTCCCATAAAAGAACGCCTCAAAGTGCAGCTTCGGGCGGAAATGTTCAATCTCTTTAACCGAATCAACCTCGCTTCAGGACCGGGAGCCGTGGACTACGGTTCTGGCCTGGTAAATGACACAATCGGTGACTTCAATGGAGCGCCCGGAATCGGCCCCGGCGAAGCGTTCAACATGCAACTGGCGGCGAAAATTATCTTCTGAGTTGCAAAATGGGAACCGGGTAGATATGCGTATTTCTCTACCCGGTATATCGATCAAGCTGAGCTCTTGAAGCGGAATGCGCCGCTGCGGTCGCGTTCAGCAGAGCTGTTTTGAAATCACTTGGGCTGAGGCTCTGAGTCCGGGATCTGCTGCCCGTCGTACAGGATCTTCGTCTCCGAGCCGAAACGTTTGTAGTCCGTGTACTTGATAATGACGCGGATATCTACATCGCCTCCCTTGAAGTGCAGCGTATCCCTCGCTGTGGTGTAGGTGGGGAACCAGTACACATTGTCGATCTGCTCACGGTAAGTCGTGAAGCGCGGAAACAGGTTCTCGTCCTTCCCGCTGCGGAGATCGGGCACCGACTTCCCATAGGTTTTTACGATCTGGAAATCATGGTTATCTACCCAGATGCGGCCTTCGAAGCGGCGATGATTCTTGTCGATTTGCTTCGGTGAGATGTCGAACACGTAGGTTTGCAGTTCGTCTTCGCGCTGTTGACCCACGTAAAGAATGTTGTAATCGGGAATTTCATCGGTGGTGAGTACAAACGGCATTACGTTCTGAAGGTCGTTTGTGTCTTCGCTGGTCATTGAGATTCGCGAGAGTGTAGGAGCCGGAGCATAGGTAACTGCAATCGACCGCTTCCCATGAGTGTCGAAATTTACGTCCCAATCCTGGCGATACTCGCCATCGACAGTGCTGCCTTCTAAAGTCTGAATAATGTTCGATTGCCGATAGGTGTAGTGAGCGCGTGCCGCTCGAAAGTCTTTTTCCTTGGCAGCAAAGCGCTGGATGATTTGGTCTACCGAGATCCCCTGCGGCGGCTGATTGACCAGATTGCTTTCCCCGCGCTGCGCATTGGCGCGAGGTACGCCAAAGGAGCTCAACAGTGCCAAAAAGCCGAGCACAATCAGAAACCTGGACCAAGGGGATGGGTGGAAGAACGCTGGATTATGAGTGCTACGAATAGACATCTATTCAATTAGACTTGCCAACCCGCCATCGGGACGCACAAATACCACGTCCACAATGTCAGTGGAGAGTTGCTGGTCTTCTCCCGTCTTTGTTCTTCTTATATAGACGCAAATTTATCGCAGCAGTTGCGCTCGGTAGGATCATTTTGCGCTGCGTGTTCTTACAGTTGACAGCTTGCACTCCTTCAGAGGTCGATCTGCCGGAAAGCCGTCCCATCCCTTCCGCCGCACCCTAGGTCATCCATAAAAGACCGGGGCTCACCATGCCTTCTCTCTATGATCCCCGCGCATTCAGAGACTCAATTGAGCTGAGTCCCATTCTGGAACAGATGCCGAAATCAAATTACTAAAGATTCTGATAGCGGCCTTTAACTGCTGAGGAGCCTACTGCCTATACACCGAACGCCACGCAAATCAGTGGCGAAGGCGTCGGGGACCAGCGGAGAAGCGCTCGTGATGAATGAGAGTCAATCACCTTCTCGTGGCAGCCAATTGCAAACTGCACGCGCCGCGCTGGATGAAATGCAATTCGTGACCAGTTAGACAGGATGAAGTTGGAATCAGAAGTGGAGAAGTTATGAAATTCGTTATGCAAACAGCCCTTGCTGCGATATTGATCACAGCGTTGTTGTCGCCGGCTGCGGCCCAGAAGAGAGCCTATACGTCGGTGAACGTGGATGTGCCGTTCAAATTCAAGTTAAACGAGAAATCGAGATCTTTTCGTCCCGGTAGCTATAAGTTTCTTTTTGTGGGAACGAACCTGATGGCGCTCAGAGATGCCAAGGCACACACTGTGGCCTCGCTCCTGACGCGAGACGTCAAGATCGGAAGCGCCTCACCAGCTACGAAGCTGATATTCGAACGTAAGAAGAAGAGCTTTTACCTTGCTCGCATTTTGATCCAAGACGAAAGTCGGGCTATCGACATATTGGGAGAGGAGTTGGCCATTCCGTCATCTTCACCTGCTGACTGGCTACCGTCACAGGGCTTGTCGTTTAACGATAGGATCACAGCCCCGCGCCTTCATCGTTAGTCCCAGGCAAACTGCGGGATCATGTCACTCTTTGTACGCTGGTGATCGGAGCGTTGAATTGGCTTATGGTTATTCGTCGGTCAGAGTCGTTCGATCGGATCAATGAAATTCTTCCTTTTGATCAAATTTTGGGTCGAAATTTGCAGCGCTGAACTCGCCTAAGTCAGATCTGCCGGATGTCCTCGATCTCCGGATTTTAACCCTGCGCCTTGGAGTTTGTTCGGGCTTTGACCCAATCTCAGTGCAATTTCTTAGTTGCTAGTTAGGCACTTCCCAGAGAGTCGAGCACTTTAGTCATCTACTTTTCCCGCTCGAACCGTGGCAAAGTCGGCACTTGCAAACCACCTTATTTCTGTAAGTCACCGTGAGGGGAGAATGAATTTCCAATCCAAAAAGAGACTAATGCTCACTGTGTGGGCTCTCGGGGTAGTGTCCCTACTCACAGTGAGCTCGCTCTATGCCGCGCAACCGACGATCGGACCAGAGGGTGGCGACGTCCGCACCTTTGCTTACGATCCTCAGAACCCGGATCACATCCTGCTCAGCACCAGCGCTGGACAGATGTATTCGTCGAATGACAATGGCAAGACCTGGTCGCGTTTCGCCCGCATCGGCGAAGCTGGCGATTACGTGCTTGATCACATCTATTTTCATCCAAGCGATTCGCGCATCATCTATGTTGCCGCTTGGAGCGTAAACGGTGAGAACGGCGAATTGTTCCGCACCGAAGATGGCGGCCGTAGCTGGTCTTCGCTGAAGGACATGAAAGGGAAGTCGATTCGCTCGCTGACGATTGCGGCGTCGAATCCGAAAATGATCGTTGCCGGTGCGCTTGACGGCGTCTACCGCAGCGACGATGGCGGCAAGAAGTTTGTCCGCATCTCTCCCGACAACATCCGTAACGTTCAGTCGCTGGCGATTGATCCGAGCAACACCAACACGATTTACGCCGGAACCTGGCGCCTTGCTTACAAGACCACCAACGGTGGAGAGAGCTGGCAGAAGCTCGCGAAGGGGATGGACGAAGATTCCGACGTCTTCTCGATCGCGCTCGATCCCAAGACCCCCTCAACTGTCTACGCTAGCGCCTGCACGGGCGTCTACAAGAGCAAAGACGGCGGCATGACCTTCACGAAAGTTGAAGCCATCCCTGTGGACCAGCGCCGTGTGCGCGTGATCAAGCAGGATCCAAACAACCGGAGCGTTGTCTACGCAGGCAGCACGACTGGCCTGTGGAAGAGCGTTGACGGTGGATTGAAGTGGCGTCGCGTTTCCGCGGCGAACCTGATCATCAACGATCTGATGGTCGATCCCCGAAACTCGAAGCGCGTTCTTCTGGCTACGGATCGCAGTGGCGTAATGGCCAGCAACGATGGTGGCCTGACCTTCGCTTCCTCGAACAACGGATTTGGACACCGCGCGATTCAGGCTCTGCTCCTCGACAAATCCCAATCTGACGTGATGTACGCAGGCGTGATCAACGACAAGTCGTTCGGTGGAGCTTTCGTCTCGAGCGATGCTGGCGCACACTGGTCGCAGCTCAACCGCGGACTGAATGGCAGCGACGTTTTCGCGCTTGCCCAGGATGGAAACAACCAGATCATCGCGGGTACCAACAACGGAATTTTCCGTCTTGAGCCTGCAAGCCGCACCTGGACCAGCGTGTTTACGACTTCGGTATGGCGTCCGTATGTAACGGATCTCCACATCGAAGGCGACAACTGGTTCGCCGGCACCAGCTCCGGCCTGCTCTACTCGCATGACGGCGGACGTTCATGGCAAGTACAGCGCAACAACGGGAAGGAACCCATCACGATGGTTCGCAGCAGCGGCAGCCGCATCGCGGCCGCAGGCTATCGCACCCTCCTGACCTCGCGGGATGAAGGCCGCAACTGGGGCAAGATGCCGTCACCTTCTGTTTCGCTTATGACTGGAATGATTCTCGATCAGGACGAGCGGCTCTGGGTCTCCTCGCCGCAAGGACTGTTCCATGAGAAGGCCGCAGGTGGATGGGATACGGTAAAAACCAATCTGCCGGAAGGCAACATCAAGGCGTTGAGCTATGACAATCGCATGCACCGCATGTACGCGGTTGTGGATTCGTCGAACGAAGTGTTCGCCAGCACCGACGGCCAGAACTGGACTTCGGTGTATGAAGGCGCGTACGCGGTACACGAAGTTGTGCCTGCGGGCGATAGCCTGATGGTAGTCACGAAGTACGACGGAATCGTGAGCTTCAGCGCTCGCGATCTCAACGCGAAGCTGACTGCCTCGAAGTAATTCTGCACTGCCCATACCAAAGGCGGGACTGACCGGTCCCGCCTTTTTTATTTTGTTTGATCCTGGCGAACGAAGTATTGCCATTTATCGACACTCGCCGGCACTGCCAAGTCGAAGAAGCCGACCATCATCTCTTCGTAGGTTTGCCCACCCCAGCGTACAGTTTGTTCCGGATCGGGATTGTGCGGGTTATTCTTTGAGTTGTCGAACCATGCGATCGCCTGCAACTTCGTGCCCGCCTTTAAGAATCTCGGCTGCGCGAGCTTATAGCTCATCTGCCAATGGAAGTGATAGTTCACTCTCAGTAGGGTCTCCTCCGTGCGATCCGGATGCACGATGTCATATTCGAACCGTTTGCCGCGCAGGTGCATGTGTGGGAAAAAGCTCAGCAGTGTAGCATCATTCGGCAGCGTGCCGAAAACCTCCACACGGAAGTTATCGGCTCCCGGCGGTATCACGAAGCTGTGGTTCGTCAGCTGCAACGTTAGCACGCGCTGCTTTGGCGGCTGTTTCGCGAAGACAATGCCGATACTGGTCTGATCGCTTGTAGCATGACCATTCGTTGTGTAGTGCATCTGGAACACTAGATCCGATCCAACCGGAATGCACTTGGCCATTCCGTCAGGCCACTGGTCCGGCGAGCTTCCGGGAGCGTAAACCAGAAGCATGTCACTGTCGGTGAAGACCGCTTGACGGACATCTTCGTCCGTACTCATGTCAGAGGCCGAAAACGGACGTCCTACGGGCGCATTGCGCAGCCAGTTCGACCTTGGTGGACGGATGTAGACAACCGCATGATGCACATGCTCGCGACTGGTTGGACGAATCTCGGAAGCCTGCACCCATTTGTCTGCGTTAAAACCAGTGGGAACGATCTCGTAGGTGTATTCAACATCGCCATGCGATGGGATGATTACGGGTTTCGGCATCCCGATCACCAGATCCGGTTCGGGAATGTTCCATCCTTCCGTCCAGTGTGGCGTTGGAGGACCGTCCTTCGGATTGCCGGCAGGCGCTCCAGCATCAGCCCAGGACGAAATGGTGGCAATTTGCTCGGCAGTTAGCGAGTTGTCATTCAAGAAGTGCCCGAAGCGAGGATCGGCGAACCACGGCGGCATCATCTTTGCGCTCGTCATCCGCTTCATTTTTTCTGCGTATCTGCGGGTCTGCGCAAATGTGACGAGGGGCATAGGCGCAATCTCTCCTGGACGATGGCACACTTGGCAATGCCGCTGCAGGATGGGCAGAACGTCTTTGTAGAAGGTGGGAGGAGTTGAGTTTGCCCGAACGGCGCGATGCAAGACGGGCACGACTGTGATGGTAACTAGCGCTGCAGTAGCAAACAGCGCCTTCTGCAATCTTTTGCGAGGAGGAAACACCTTTAATACTATCGTTGATCAACAGCGTTTCTAGCCTTTGCCTGCCCAGAAATATCGCGTGCCACCGTCCCCCGGCGCAATCAGTGTAGCCCTCGAGCCCGCACAGCGATATAAAATCCACTCCTTAGACGGACGCACGTTTCCCGCTAAATTTTTCGGCCACCACGAAACGCCAGGTTTCGAAATCAGGACGTCGGAGACTTTGCTGGCATCCTTACAGAAAATAGAACCGACTTACTGGCAGTGCGTAATTGAATGCGCCCCAATAGTCATTCGAATCTAAATCGTGAATTTCCGTTATCTCTGTTGCCGTGCTCGGCAAGAACGAAGGCACCCATCCATGTCCGACATCTGCCTTAAGCGCGTCGGCGCCGGTTGCATATTTCGATTCAAGTGCTTCCGAGCAGGCAAGCGCCGACAAGATTACAGCTGACGCGACGAAACAGCAGGCGCGACCGGACATCAGCATGGGTCAAGTCTCCCATCTGTCCCACATTTCTCCAAATTTTTTCGCATCGCCATTCGGCGGTTTGACATCGAGAACAAGTCATCTCTTCCCAAGTCCTAAGGGCTTCTTGGACAGTCGGCCCGTTGTAACAGCGCGGCGGAGCAATCCACGCCGTCCATTTCGCGAAACTGGAGATGTGATCAAAGTGTCCACGCTGAATCCTGAGCGGTGGCAGCAAATCAGTCCTCACTTGGACTATGCGCTCTCACTATCAGAGTCAGAGCGCGGCGTTTGGATGGATTCATTTCGGGAAGACAATCCGGAGCTCGCTGCAATCCTCGAAAATCTTCTGGCAGAGCATGACGCTGTGGAGAACGAACAATTTCTCCAGCGCTCGGTGCTGGATGCCGCGGCCTCAACGCAGGCAGGACGAACTTTGGGTCCGTACAAGCTTTTATCGCCCATCGGCCAGGGCGGCATGGGTGTTGTCTGGCTGGCGGAGCGCAGTGACGGACGCTTTGAAAGGCGCGTTGCCATTAAGTTTCTTAAGTTTGCCCTGGCTTCCAACGCGATCGAGGAGCGGTTTCGCCAGGAGGGTCGGATTCTTGGGCAGCTGACGCATCCGAACATTGCGGAGCTGATCGATGCGGGCGTCACCTCGATTGGAGAGCCATATCTGGTTCTCGAATATGTGGACGGAGAGCAGATCGATCAGTATTGCGACAAACGCAAACTGGACGTTGAGGCTCGTATAAAGCTCTTTCTCGATGTACTTCGCTCAGTAGCTCACGCGCACAGCAACCTGGTTGTGCATCGCGACATTAAGCCTCCGAACATACTGGTAAGAACCGACGGCCAGGTAAAACTACTGGATTTTGGAATTGCGAAGCTGCTCGGAAATGATGGCAATCCACCCGGCACGCATTTCACACACGAGAGCGGAGGAGCCCTGACACCGCAGTTCGCCGCGCCGGAACAGATAACCGGCGGCAAGATTACAACCGCTACGGATGTATACGCGCTGGGCGTGGTCCTCTACATGATCCTCACGGGACAGCATCCTGCCGGGCCCGGACCACATTCTCCGGCTGCCCTGGTGAAGGCGATCGTGGAAACGGAGCCAACTCGCTCCTCAGAGATGGTCACAACGGAAGTGGGAAAAAGGTCCGCAGAGAAGCGCGCTGCGACTCCGGAAAAACTTCAGCGTCAGCTTCGCGGCGATCTAGACACAATCCTTGGCAAAGCTCTAAAGAAGAATCCACAGGAACGCTACGCGTCGGTCACTGCTTTTGCGGACGATCTTCGCAGATATCTGAAGCATCAGCCGATTAGCGCGAGACCAGATAGCATTACCTATCGCGCGGCAAAGTTTATTCAACGGAATCGCGTGGGCTTCACTGCGGCAAGCCTCGCACTCATAGGCATCCTTGCCACAAGCGGTGTTGCGATCTACCAGGCCAGGATGGCGCAGCGACGTTTTGAGGATGTGCGCAAGCTCGCGCACACGTTCGTATTCGATCTGCACGACGAAGTTGCCAAATTGGAAGGATCGATCATAGCGCGGGAGATGATGGTTCGCACTGGCATGGAATACCTGGATAACCTTTCCCGCAATGCAGGTGGCGATCTCGAACTGAAGCGGGAAATCGCGGCAGCGTACATGAAGATCGGCGACGCTGAAGGCTATCCGACGAAAGCCAATCTCGGCCGGACAGCGGATGCACTGGCAAGTTATGCCAAGGCCGGTGAGATATACCGTGACATCGCCGCCATCGATGTGACGTATGTTCCTGATCTCGCCAGGTTCTACCAGAGTTATGCTGGGCTCGTCCGCTTTACTCATGATTACAGGCAAGCTAAAACGATTTCACAAACCGGCATTGACACCCTGGACCGTTTCCGCGCTTATCGGCCACTTGAAGGGCAATTGGCGATCGACTACATACAGGCATGGTGCACGCTAGGCGACATCGACGAGGATATGTTTCAGTTTCGTCTGTCGCTGAACGAATACACACATTGCCGTGACCTGGTGACTGCCGAGCTCAGTAAGAAGAGAGACGCGCAACGACTGTTCCTGTTGGCCCACGCAGATGAGCGTGTCGCTACATCCGCAGCCGCGCTTGGATTTCTCGACCGGGCTTTTGAAGCTTTAGAGGAAGACGAAGCTGCTCTTAACAAACTGCTTACTGCCGAGCCTCACAACCCAAGTCTGCATCGTCGGCTGGCGCTGATGCACCACTATCGATCCGAAGCTCTGTTCAGCGATGAGGAGCCGAACCTTGGAGACCGGGAGCGAGCCCTCGAAAGCGCAAAACGTTATCTGCAAGCAGCAGAAGAGATGTTCCGTAGCGATCCGGCAAATACTTCGGCTCAGTTCAGTCGTGCCGTTGCGTCATACAAAGTGTCTTTTTATCTGCTTGAGTCCGATCCTCGCGCAGCCGAGAAGTTGGCCGCCAGCTCGGTGCAGATGTTTAATGCAATGCTCGCCTCGGGCAAGTCCGACTACCTGATTACTTCCCGCCGCGTGCGTGCATTGCTGCGTTTTGGACAGGCGCAACTGCGAGCAGGACATCTTGCGCAAGCTCGTGCAACAGCTCACTTAGCTCTAGAGACGGAGCGTCCCATCGCTGCGAAGCGTGGGGCTGACTGGGACGATGAACACAGAGTGCTGATCGAAATCCTGATTCTAGCCGGCGAAATTAGCGCAGCGTCAAACGATTACCGCACAGCAGAAATTCGAATGGAGGAAGCTCATCAGGAAGCTCTCCAGGTTGCGCAATCTCAGGAGATTATTAGCGCCATTCCATTAGCGAGTGTGGAGCGGGCATGGGGCGACATCTATCTTCGGCAGCGCCGCCAGAAGGAAGCACGGGCATGTTTTGAGCGGCTGGCCAAGCTGTGGCAGCAATTCCCAGAGCGGAACCAGTATGTCGATCTGCAGAAAAATGCTTCGAAGCAAGCGCTGGCTTCTCTTGACTGAGTTTTTTTCGGTGACTGGTTTCGCCCTACGATCTTAGCTTCTTCAGCAGTGCATCAGGATGCAGCGGCTTGGAAAGTAACTCGAATTCATGGCCACCCTCGCGTGCTTGCTCCAGAATATTTGTGGTTCCCGCCTGCCCGGAGAACAGTAAGATGCGCGTTGCAGGACACAGTTGACGGATGGCGACCGCCGTTTCGACGCCATTTAATTTGGGCATTACCACATCTAACAAGACGATGTCCGGGCAATTCTTGCGAGCAAAATCAATCGCGCTCTGACCCCTGTAGAAAGCGGTTGCCTCGAACCCTTGCGACCTCAGAATTTCGACCAGGCTGTCGGCGATGGAAACTTCATCATCGATGACGAGAATCCGCGGAGGAGTTTTCTGTGTCTTTGAAGATTCGGATTGCGACTCTCGAGCCTTTGCGCTGAAGAGAGGTTTCCAATTTCCCGAAAGGGAAGAACGGTTGACTATCGTGGTGAGCATGTTAGGCGGCTACCTCTGTGCGCGTGTTTGAGACAGCCATTGGCAGAAACAGGCTCATCACGGTTCCTGAAGGAGGCGACTGGCGGGTGCGAAAACGAATACTGCCGTCCTTTTTCTCCAGCAGGTCTTTTGTAATCCAAAGGCCCAGGCCAGTTCCCACTTCTTTCTTAGTGCTAAAGAACGGCGTAAAGATTTTTTCCCGATCGCCAGTGGAAATTCCGACTCCAGTATCAGCAACCGTGATTCGAATGCCTGGACGCTGCGAGCGATAATCGTGGGAAGAACGGGCGCGAATGATGATCTTGCCGCCTTCGTTCGAGGCATCGATTGCATTCGACACGAGATTGGACAATACCTGTTTGAGTTCCCCCTGCAATGTGCAAGCGGAGAGGCCAGGCTCCAGCTCTCGCCGGACATCCAGTTCTTTGTAGGTCAGCTTCCGCTCGTAGATAGAGAGAACGTCATCAATAACTTCAGCAATTACTAAAGGGACAGGTCGTGAATTGTCGCGGTAAAAGCCGAGCGTCTGCTGGGCAATGTGCGACACTCTCGATAGTTCACGATCCGCCGATTCGAGATAACGTCTTACCCTCTCAGACAATTCGGGCTGCTGCTTGGCGAGATAGATGTAATTGGTGACGGCTTCGAGAGGATTATTGATTTCATGCGCGACTGTAGCAGCCAGTCGGCCCACTGACGCCAGTTTTTCACTAGTATGTAACGCGGCCTCAAGCTTCTTGTGTTGAGTAATGTCGCGAGCAATCTTCGCGGCGCCTATGATCTTTCCGTCCGGGTCCTTCAGCGGCGAAATAGTGAGCGAAATATTCACACGCTCCCCATCTTTCTTCAGGCGTTCGGTTTGGAAGTGATCGATTCTCTTTCCCGCTTTAATACTGGCCATGATGTGAAGTTCTTCATCGTGCAACTCTGGGGGAATGATGCGGGTAATGTGTTGTCCGACTATTTCGTCAGCTGTATAACCGAGGATTCGTTCCGCGCCCTTATTCCAGCTCGTTATGATTCCATCTAGATTCTTACTGACGATGGCGTCGTCGGACGATTCCACGATTGCTGCTAATTGGAGGGCTGCTTGCTCGCTTCGCTTCTGCTGGGTAATGTCCCGGGCAATTTTCGCCGCACCAATGATGCGCCCGTCCTCATCCTTGATAGGCGAAATCGTCAACGAGACGTCGATACGCGTTCCATCTTTGCGCAAACGCACCGTTTGAAAATGTTCAATTCTCTTGCCCGATCTGATTTTCGAAAGAATCATCAGCTCGTCATCCTGCAACTCCGGAGGAATGAGCAGTCTGATCGAGCGGCCGACGATCTCGACGTTGCGATAACCGAAGATGCGTTCAGCGGCTACATTCCAGCTCATTACAATACCGTTCAAATCCTTACTCACAATCGCATCATCGGACGACTCTACGATCGCTGCTAACTTCATTCGTGCTTCGTCGGACTGTCTCCTCGATATGGCCTGGCCCATCTGAATGCCGATTGCGCCCATCATGTTCATGAATTCTTCATCGGGTTGACGAACTTGTGAGGAGAAAAATTCGACGATGCCCTGCACTCTGCCTTTGACGGCAATTGGGAATGCGAACGCACTACGGAGTCCGTCATTTATAGCGTTCGTTTTGCGCGGGAGATTATCGTCGAGTCGGAGATCGGCAATCCAAGCCGGCTGGTTGCTTTTCCAAACCCTCCCAGGCAGACCCTCCCCGATGCGGAATCGTATGGAGTGAGTTAGGTTCGCAAATTCTGAATCGCGCAAGTTCGGTTTGGCCCATCTCCGCACGCAGTAGAGTTCATCCTTTTTTTCATCTATCTGCCATAGAGCTGCAAGGCCGCATTGGGAGACTTCGCACATCGTCTCCAGGAGGCGCTCTGTTACGTCGGCGAGTGAGCCAGAATCAGCAAGAAGGCGAGTGACCGCGAGTTGAGCGCTTATTCTCTGTTCGCTCCGTTCACGCTCAGTAACATCCAATGTGAAACAGCGAGTGTGAACGAATTCTTCGTCCTTCCATCGAACGTTGGAATATATGCGAACAATTCGTGTGGAACCATCTTTGCATCGCAGACGAGATTTATAGCCGCGGAGTTCTTCTTTTCGTGCAAGCCGCAGGAGGACTTCCTGTATGGCTTCCTCATCCACATGAAACTCGCGAATGTTGTGGCCGACATACTCATCGCGATTGAGGCCCGTAAGCGCCAGTTCCGCTGCATTGGCCCATAGAATCGTGCCATCGAGAGCCACCCAGTGCATCGGCATAATGGCATTCTCGAGAAAGTCACTTAGCTCGGCTTCGCGTTCGCGCAACGCAATCTGCAGCTTGTCCCGTTCTTGAATCTGCTTTTCTAGCGCCTGAGCCTTTTGCTGCAGCAATGCAACAGCGCGGAGACGCTCGTCCTCATCTTGCAGAGCCGTATATCCCTCGGCCGGAGCGACGTGCGAGTGCTCTGAGCAAACAGCTTGAATACTTGATGCATCATCTGGCTGCGAAAACAGACTGAGTGGATAGGCGCAATGCAGTTGGAATGAATGGCTCTGTGCTAATTGGCTCCACAGCTGCTCCAGGTGAATAGCCGCCTCGCATTTGCCTTCGGCCCAGAGTAACGCCACCATCTCGCCAAAGGCGGCCACACGACGAGTTTCGCCCTTCAACGATGAGGCAAGCTGTGAAATGGTGTTGCCGACTGTTTGTTGGAATCGGTTTGCATCAGGCTCTCCTTCGACCATGAAGCGAGCCAGGGTCTCAGCAGCATCCAGGCAGAGAAGACGGCCTTCGCTCATTACCTTGGCAATATCGAGACCCCCAGCCTGCAGGCGCTGGCACAGTCCATGGAGATGATCTTGCGTAGCGATTGCAATTGCTGAATCGCCGGCAGCAATTGCGCCGCCAAGATATCGACTTAGCCCGTCGAGGAGAAACGAATCATCTTCGTAAAACTGAACACTGTGTCCACGCGTGGCGCGAGTGTCGGAATGAAAAGGGAGAGCAGTTGGGTTAGCCATGCTCAGTGCAGTAAGTCTAGCCGTGCTCATCTAGAACCTCGATCCAGAAATTGCGGCCCTAGTTGTAACACGGGTAATGCGGAGTTTCGCCCGCATCCAAACACTTCGGATTGAATACACCGGGAGTGCAGTCGTCGGGGAGAGCAACACGCCTCACACTCTAGATGCGGATTTTTGCGCGATAGTTGCTAGAGGAAACCTGTGGAGTCTCAATGCTTCCACTCAGGCAGCGTATATGAGGGTATCCTCCAGCTTTTTCAGGAGAGATGCCGGATGCAACGGTTTTGGCAACAGCTCGAATCGATATCCCCGACTTGTGAAAAGTGGACCATAAGTAGATGCGAGCTGAGCCGTACTAGCCTGCCCAGAGAAGAGAAGTAACCGGGTATCAGGCCATAACTCTTTGATCTCCAAGGCTAAATCAAATCCATTTTTTCCCGGCATGAGAACATCAGTAAGCAGGATGTTTGGGCTAAACTCTGATGCTTTCGCAAGGGCCTCGGCTCCCGAATACGCGACTGTGGCTTCGTAACCAGCGGCGCCAATGATTTCAGCCAGACTGTCCGCGATGGAGTGCTCGTCATCGACTATTAGAATCTTGATCGCCATGGACGTCGTTAGTAGGAGCAACTTTAACTCCAACAGGTTTCTCCGGCAACACCGGATTCCTAGTTTGAGGAAGTTCCGACGATGCCGATTTGGGAGGTCGAGGCCGAGCGGTTTCGAAGATGCTTCGGACGCGTTCGATTCCGCGCGCTTAATTTGCAGATGAAGAGCTCAGACCCGCTTGCTTCAGGATCTCACTGCATGCTGCAAGCTCTCCTCCGCAACCAAATTGGCCGGTCAGCGCCCAGATCAGATTTTCTAGACAACGGGAGCGGGTTTCAAAGTAGTGCGCAACTTTTGCACTGTGCACCTTTTTTAGGCACTTGAAAGTAAGCGCTCTTGAACCAATTATTTACGCTGGTAATTCTGCCAGTTCTCCGCGAAACGATTCCGGCAATACTGAGAGAACCGCAGCTCCGACCAGCAGCATCTCAGCTGAAGTGGGGTTTATACATTTGGCTCCGATGAAAGAGGGAATCAGCTTGCAATCCAGCAGGAGCTCCCTTAACATCAGCAAAGCCAATAGAACCAAGCACTAAGCTCGTGGAAAAAGCGGTCAGAGTTGCTGGTTCCGGAGCAAACCATCTCCGTTAGGGATCGAATGAAGAAGAGTCAGGCCTACCGGTATCTTGCTGTCGTCATAGTCTTTTTCGTAGGCGCCGGAACGGCGCTTGCTGCCAAAATCTCCACTACTGGGAGTTCCACTAGCAAGCGCGCTACGCGCAAAGTGAACGAATCGAACAAAACCCAGGCCAAGATCAGCCGACTGCGTCACAGCCGCCGGGTGAAGTACGCGCGCAAGAGTGGCAGGCGTCATCGTTATTATGAGCGCTTCACAGCGAGCTCTTTTGCTGCTGCCGACTTGACCACGGGTGATGTCACGGCCGGCGAAGATCCTGTCGTACGCCAGGCGGCTATCGATGCCCTGGGCAATATGAATGGAACCGTGGTCGCCATCGATCCGACCAATGGACGCATTCTGGCGATGGTGAACCAGAAGTTGGCTCTTTCCGAAGGCGCAACTCCTTGTTCTACAATCAAGTTATCGGTTGGGCTCGCGGCGCTAAGCGAGGGAATCATCACGCGGAACACGCCGGTAAAGATCGGTCCGCGCGCCTATATGACATTAACGGAGGCGCTGGCCAAGTCGAACAATGCTTACTTCGAAGCGCTCGGACGGAAACTTGGCTTTGAAACTATTCATCGCTACGCGACTCAGTTTGGACTAGGTGAGTTGGCGGGGTACAACATAGAGGGCGAGCACCTTGGTGTTTATCCCGACGAGGAGCTGGACGCGAAGCTCGGCGGCGTAGGCCGCATGTGTTCGTTCGGCGACAGCATTTCCATGACTCCACTGCAGCTCGGAGCCATGGTTTCCGCGATGGCTAACGGCGGGACGCTCTATTACCTGCAGCATCCCACCACGCCTGAAGAGGTTCTAAACTTCCAGCCGAAG
>AP72_2010_repI_A01DRAFT_1000066_pt1 | contig 15149 bp, 11 predicted proteins | sample AmaPasreplicIA01_FD_9191 | JGI IMG/M metagenome (IMG submission 9191) | reverse complement strand
TGTGGGGGTTCGAGTCCCCCCTTTCGCACCAATAAAGCGGAGGTCAGAACCGGGAGCGGTAGCGACCGGGCCGTCGCTACCGCTCTGACAATTCGTTATGAAGACTGAACTCAAAGAGATCTCTCCAACCCGCAAACAGATCGATGTGGTGATCGAAGCCGACGCCGTCCGCGCCGTCTACGATCGAATCAGCGACAACTATGCAAAGGCGGCCACGGTTCCTGGTTTTCGCCCAGGTCACGCACCGCGGGCGGTCGTGCGCACACGTTATAAAGATCAAATCCGCACCGAAGTGCTGCGTGAGCTGCTGCCAAATGCGGTGCAGTCGGCGATCACCGAGCATCAGCTGGAAGCACTCGGCGAGCCGGAACTAAACCTCGAGAACACTGCCGGCCTGGATCAACTGGGTCAGCAACCAATCGCTTTTAATGTCAATGTGGACGTGCTGCCGGACATCAGACTGGGAGAATACAAGGGTCTCGAGGTAACCCGCCGGACACGTCCGGTCAACGATGAAGATGTCGATCGCGTGATTGATCAGTTGCGCGAGAATTCTGCTTCGCTGCAGCCGGTGGAAGATCGCGGCGCGCAAACCGGCGATACGCTGACTGCAAACTTTCATGGCAAGTTCATCAACGAGCCCGAAGCCGAGCCAATCAACGTCCAGGATGTTGACGTCGTCCTGGGCGGGGAAGGCGTGGTGCAGGAGATCACCGACAACCTGACGGGGACGACAGTGGACGAGGAAAAAACGTTTAACGTCAATTATCCTCCGGACTTCAGCGCCAAAGGTCTCGCCGGAAAATCAGTTGAATACACGGTCAAAGTTAACGCGGTTCGCATCAAAGAGTTGCCGGAGACCGACGATGAGTGGGCACAGAGCCTTGGTGACGATATTGAATCGATCGAGCAGTTGCGCGAGAAGCTTCGCGCTGATCTCGATGCGCAGGCCAAGAATGAAGCCGAAGGTAGAGTGCGATCAAATCTGTTGCGCCGGCTGGTCGAGGGCCATGAATTCGAATTACCCGAACGGCTGGTCAATCATCAAACTGAGCATCGCTTCGAATCGGTAGTGCGCGACATGATTGGCCATGGCATCGATCCGCGCAACCCGGAGCTCAACTGGGAAAAGGCACGTGAGTCTTTGAAGGAACAGGCAAGTTTCGATCTGCGCAGTTCACTGTTGCTGGAAGAGATCGCCGATGCCGAAAACATCCAGGTCAGCAGCGAAGATGTCGATGCCGAGATCAATACGATTGCCGCGTCTTCGCATCAGTCACCAGAACAAGTGCGTGCCGTCTTGACAAAGCAAGGTGGCGAAACTAGCATCGCTTCGAGGTTGCGCAATCGCAAGGCGCTGGATTTTCTGGTGGCGAATGCGAAGCTGACTGACGAAGAATGGAAGGAAGAAAAACAGGAGTCAGAAGCCAGTAGTCAGAAGTCAGAATAAACGGCGGTCACGAAAGTTTTTCTGCTTACTGCTTACTGCTTGCTGCCTCCTAAATTTTTGAGATCTGAAATTCGACCGATCTGAGATCTCAAATCTGAAATCCGAGATCTCAAACGTTAGATTGAAAACTGATATGGCTCTGATTCCGATGGTCGTCGAACAAACGTCGCGCGGTGAGCGCGCGTTTGATATCTACTCGCGACTGCTGAAAGACAACATAATATTCCTCGGCACTCCGATCGACGATCAGATCGCAAACCTGATCGTGGCGCAACTGCTTTTCCTCGAAGCAGAAGATCCCGAAAAAGACATCAATCTTTATATCAACTCACCTGGTGGGTCGGTGACGGCGGGCCTCGCGATTTATGACACGATGCAATTCATTCGCCCGGACGTGACGACGATTTGCGTCGGTATGTGCGCCTCCATGGGGGCTTTGTTATTGACGGCCGGCGCCAAAGGCAAACGCTTCGCGCTGCCCAACTCCCGCATCCTGATACATCAACCCTCAGGCGGGATGCAGGGACAGGCCACCGACGTACGCATTCATGCAGAAGAACTTATCCGGATTCGCGAGCTAACCTCGGAGATTCTCGCTAAACATACCGGTCAAAACCTCGAAACCATTGAGCGCGATGTCGAGCGCGATCGATATTTATCCGCCACTCAAGCCAAGGATTATGGTTTAATAGACGAAGTGATCGCGCACCGCGAGTAGGCCGCGACGCTGAGCTGGCAATCCCAGAGCGGATTGCGCCACAATGGAGTTCCTCAAGTTATGGTAAGAAGAACCGACGACACGCTGCGATGCTCGTTCTGCGGTAAGTCGCAGAATGAAGTCAAGAAGCTCATTGCCGGGCCGACGGTTTACATTTGCAATGAATGCATCGACATCTGCAACGAGATCATCACCGATGATCAGCAGGCTGAATCAGTAGCCTCGCGTCCACCTCTGCCCAAGCCCGGCGAAATCAAAGCGTTTCTCGACGAGTATGTCATCGGGCAGGAAGAAACCAAGAAACGCCTGGCCGTCGCCGTCTATCAACATTACAAACGAATCGAACTGGCGCGCCGCCGCGCGGACGTCGAAATTCAAAAATCTAATATCGTGCTCATTGGGCCAACCGGCACCGGCAAAACTCTGCTGGCGCAAACCCTCGCGCGCATGTTGAGCGTGCCGTTCACGATTGTCGATGCGACCACTCTTACCGAAGCCGGATACGTCGGCGAAGATGTTGAGAATATTATCCTGAAGCTGCTGCAGGCAGCCAACGGCGATGTTGAGCGTGCCCAGCAGGGCATTATCTATATCGACGAGATCGACAAGATTTGCCGCAAGGACGAAAACCCGTCGATCACCCGCGACGTCTCTGGTGAAGGTGTACAGCAGGCCCTGCTGAAGATCCTGGAAGGGACGGTCGCGAATGTGCCGCCGCAAGGTGGCCGCAAACATCCGCATCAGGAATTTTTTCCCGTCGACACCACAAATATTTTGTTCATTTGCGGCGGCGCTTTCGTGGGCCTGGAAAAAGTTGTCGAGCGCCGGCTACGCAATAAGTCACTCGGCTTTCACGCCGAAGTTAAGACTGGATCACAGCGCCAGGCAGATGCGCTCGCACACGTGCAACCCGAAGATTTGATTCGCTACGGATTGATTCCTGAGTTCGTCGGCCGCTTGCCGGTCGTGGGCGTGTTGCATGAACTGGACGAGGCGGCGCTGGTCAAGATTCTCACCGAGCCTAAGAACGCGCTCGTGCGCCAGTACCAGAAGAAATTTGACTTTGACAGCGTCAAACTGAGATTCACCGACGACTCGTTGCGCGCGGTGGCCGGCCAGGCACTGCAACGTAAGGTCGGTGCGCGTGGGCTGATGATGATTCTTGAAGAATTGCTGCTCGAAGCCATGTACACACTGCCTTCGCAAAAGCGCGTCAAGGAATTCGTGATTACGAGCGAGATGGTCGAGCGCCGCCGCGCCATGCCGGGCGAAGGACTCGCGGGCGTTGATGACGCGGCCGCTTAGATAATTTCAAAGTCCGCCAACAACAACGGCAATCCCGGTCACCCGGGATTGCCGTTTTCTCTGGGAGCGATGGTCCGTCGGGAAGCGCTCCCCGTCGCGTGGAAGTTCGCTTACTGCGCCAGCGCACTTACTTCAACAACTTCGTATGCCCGACCGTTCGCCGCAATCGCTTTCAACTCGCGCTCCATCGCGCGCTCCTGCCTCGTCTTCGGTATTGCGTGTCCGGTTCCTTCGCCGGCCATCCAAACCTGCGACAGAAAGTAGGTGTTGCCGTACTTATGAAACACAAGCTTGGCGCTCAACTGCTTCTCACTGCGCTGAGCACTGGAGCTCAGTTGAATCGCACGATCTCCATTGTTACTTCTGATGACGATCGGATTTCCGGCATCATTCAGTGGTCTAACCTGATATTCACCGGCGCGCAGAGTCTTTTCCCCAACCACAAAATCAAATGGTACCTGCGCCCGCAAACCCTGGGGCGATTGACCGTTCGCCACCACCGCCGAAGCGGCTGCGAATGCAAGCGTCACCATCAACATCGCGAGTCCCCTGGCAATCTGTGTTTTCATCTCTTCTCCTTCTGCTCTCCAACGAGCCTGGTCGATTTCTTCTCGACCCTTAAACTTTGCGGTTGTCCTATTGGCGAGCCGCATGCCAAACGATCGTGGAACCTGGTTTAGCGACCATATGCCCTGCTAATTCAAGTAAACCGAGGGCGCTCGCCTACTTTGTCAGTTTCTCAGCATCCATGCTCACTATCATGTCCGGCTTCGGATCCCTATCTGATCGGATAGATCATGTATCTATTTGGATAGAGCTTTCACGCAACGACGGTTAGCAAAAAATCTTGCGAGCGGTGACTGAGGCGCGTAAACTTGCACTCCCCCCTAAGGCCGAAAAAGGCACCAGAGAATTTATGAAGCCGCGAATTGCCGCCATTACCGGTAAGCTCGAAGACACGGTCATCTCGATGACTGACGGTCCGGTCCTCATCGGCCGTCAGGCAGGAGCGACTCTGAAGATCGGGAATGCTTCAGTTTCTCGGCGGCATGCCATCATTGAGAGGGACGGAGACCGCTTCATCATTGCCGATCTGGGCAGCCGGAACGGAACTTTTGTAAACGATGTCCCGGTCAGGCGCCGGGAACTGCACCATGGAGATAGAGTCCGCATCGGAGATTCACAGTTTTTCTTTCTTTACGAAGATACTGAAGAGCCGTCGCGAACCAGCGAAATTCGGTTTGACGAAAGCGAGATCCGGAGCGGCGCAACGCTGCGGATGAATTACGGAGATCTGTTTGGCGTGATGGCGCGCGATCTCGCGGCGCTGTTGAAGGTCAGTACTTCCATCAATGCGATTCGGGACCTCCAAGAACTGCAGGAACGGCTGCTGCAATTAATATTCGAAGTCGTGCCCGCCAGGCATGGTGCGATTCTGCTGCTGGGAGAAGCCTCCGCAGCCGGCGACGAATTCACCTCGATTTTTGGACTTGATCGGATCTATGGACCGGATCAAAAAGTCACCGTCAGCAGCACTGTGGTGCACCGCGTCCTAAAGGATCACGCGGCGCTGCTGGTAACGGACGCCGAAAAAAGCGACACGCTGCACACCGACAGCTTGATTGCCGCACATTCGCACTCACTTCTGTGCGTGCCGCTGGTCATCCACGGGAAAACTCTTGGCGTTATTTACCTCGATACCGACGTCCCTGACGTGCATTTCGATCCGGATCATTTACAGTTGATTACCGCCGTCGCCGCTATCGCCGCAGTCGCGATTCAAAACGCGAGACACATCGAAATGCTCGAGTATGAGAACCAGCGTTTAATCGCGGATGCCAATCTGCAACACAACATGGTGGGTGAGAGCGAGGCGATGCAGCGGATATACCAGTTGATTTCCAAGGTGGCCGCCGCCGATTCGACCGTTTTGATTTGTGGCGAGAGCGGCACGGGTAAAGAGTTGGCGGCGCGTGCCATTCACACCAACAGCCCGCGCGCCTCAAAAGCGTTTGTGGCCGTAAACTGCGCGGCCCTGGCCGAATCTTTATTGGAGAGCGAATTGTTCGGTCACGAAAAAGGTGCTTTCACGGGCGCTCTCAATCAACGCAAAGGGCGGCTGGAAGCAGCTGATGGCGGCACCATCTTCCTCGACGAAATTGCCGAACTCTCTCCCGCGATGCAAACCAAACTCCTGCGGGTGCTGCAGGAGCGCGAGTTCGAACGCGTAGGCGCTAGCCGGCCGATTAAAGTCGACCTCCGCGTCATCGCGGCGACAAATCAGGATCTCGACGCAGCGATCGCCAAGGGAACGTTCCGGCAGGATCTTTTCTTTCGGTTGAACGTCGTCGAGTTGAAAATGCCCTCGCTGCGAGAACGCGTCGAAGATATCCCAATGCTCGCTAACTATTTCGCCGCCAAGTACGCAGATAAGTGCAACCGGCGAGTGGTGGGCATCTCGCCGCAAGCCCAGAAACTTCTGCAGACCTATGACTGGACCGGCAACGTGCGGGAGTTGGAAAATGCAATTGAACGGGCCGTGGTGATGGGAACCACAGAACACATTTTGAGTGAGGACCTGCCAGAGGCGGTGCTCGAAGCGGGCTCGCCTCCGGCCGAACCGTCATCATCCGGCTATCACGACAACGTGATAAATGTGAAAAAGCAACTGATTCAGGAGGCTATGAAGAAAGCCGGCGGGAGCTTTACCGAGGCGGCAAAGCTGCTCGGCCTTCATCCAAATTATTTGCATCGGCTGGCGAGAAACCTCTGTCTTAAAGATCAGTTGAAGCATTAAGACGAATGCGTCGAGGTCAGTCGACTCACGCAGAGGATTGACCAGCGCCGAAGCGCGAACTGTGAAAGCCTGGGCCAACGGCCCGGGTTCGGCGCAATTGGATCGGGCGAGCGCTGAAGGCGCGGGCATAAACCGGCACGACATCCGTGCAATTATTCCGCGCTTTCAGCGCTTGGCGGTTTTGGTGCCGTGGCCTGGGCCGCTGGCCCAGGCTCTTCGCATGACGCGCCGTTGGTGCTTGAGTCCTTAAAGGGCTGCGGGAAGAATGTTTCGCGTGATCGATCGACATATCAGATGATAGTTATCGCTAGGGATCTGCAGAAACAAAACACTCTTCGTGAACCGGATAGTAGCACCTTCCTTCTAAATGGTTTACAATCGGATTAGTTCCTTAAAGCAGCTGTCATTTTGATGAGTCTGCCTTATTGTAAGACACCAGATGACGGCGAAATAAATGTAAGATGAGACCCTCATTCGTTGTATATTTTGAGTAGTCTTGTGGCGCAAATTTCCGGTTTGCGGTCATAATGTGAAAGGGTCAAAATTTTCGCAAACTGAGAGCCTGCGCTACTTCAGTATTTCACGCCCGCAGTAAGAACCATGGAAGAATATTCAGATCGAACCCCTGCCGATATCGCCCGTTTTCCAATGGTCCCGATTCGGGACGTCGTAATCTTTCCCTTTACCAAGGTGGCCTTCAAGATCGGCCGGCCTGGTTCCGTCAGAGCGCTGGAGGTAGCGCTGGCCTCCGATCGCACGATCTTTCTTTCCACGCAACATGACGCGACGGTAGATGAGCCAACCCCCGACCAGATCTATCGTGTCGGCACCATCGCCCGGATCCTGCAGTCGCAACGGCAGGACAACGGGCAGATTAAGGTCGTGGTTGAAGGGCGCGAAAGGGCTACCACCATTCGGGTCGATAACAATGCCGGGGCTTTCACTGCGACCGTCCGCAGAGCGCCGATCGTGAGCGAAGAGGGCGTCCGCACTGACGCGCTGGTGCAAAAGATCGCCCAGCTGATCGAACAACATTTGCGACTGGCGCCCGATGTGCAACCGGATGCGCTGCAAACCGCGATGCGCAATGCGGATCCTTCGCACATGGCCGATGCCCTCGCTTCGCAGCTGCGGATTTCCGTCGAAGACAAGCAGGGCCTGCTTGAGTTGTTTTCGGCGCAGGCGCGGCTGGCCCGGCTGATTGAGATTCTGGAAATCGAACTTGAGAAGCGGCAGCTCGACCGCACGATCCAAACAAGGGTCAAGCGGCAGATGGAAAAGGCGCAGAAAGAGTACTACCTCAATGAACAGATTAAGGCGATTCACAAAGAATTGGGCCGCAAGGATGAACGCGCGGAACTGGACGAGCTGAAAAAGAAGATTGAAGAAGCCGGCATGACCGAGGAGGCCAAAGAAAAGGCGCTCCAGGAACTGCACCGGCTCGAAGCCATGCCCCCGATGTCTGCCGAAGGGACCGTATCGCGCACCTATATCGACTGGCTGATCAGCGTGCCGTGGAAACAGAAGTCGAAAGAGATTAAGGATCTCGCCAAGGCCGAAGAGGTTTTGAACGAAGATCACTACGGACTCGAAAAGATCAAGGACCGCATCCTCGAATACCTCGCGGTGCGTCAACTGGTAAAGAATCCAAAGGGATCAATCCTCTGCTTTGTCGGTCCTCCGGGAGTCGGCAAGACGAGTCTCGGCAAATCGATCGCCCGCGCCACAGGTCGAAAGTTTGTGCGCCTGTCGCTCGGCGGCGTCCGCGACGAGGCTGAGATTCGCGGTCATCGCCGCACGTACATTGGTGCGCTGCCCGGCCAGATTATTCAGATGATGAAGAAGGCCGGCACGGTGAATCCGGTGCTGTTGCTCGACGAAGTAGACAAACTCGGCACAGACTTTCGTGGAGATCCAAGCGCGGCTTTGCTCGAAGTCCTCGATCCGGAACAGAACCACATGTTTCAGGATCACTATCTTGACGTTGAATACGACTTGTCAAAGGTCTTCTTTATCGCGACCGCGAACGTCATGCATACGATCCCGCCGGCGTTACAGGACCGGCTGGAAGTACTGCGGCTCTCGGGGTACACGGAACGCGAGAAACTCGAGATCGCCAAGCGGCATCTGGTTCACAAGCAGGCGGAATCGAACGGACTGCGGATGGAACAATTCCAGTTTACCGACGAAGGTATTCTTGAAATCATTCGCCATTACACACGCGAATCAGGTGTGCGCAACCTCGAGCGTGAGATTGGATCCTGCTGCCGCAAGATTGCTCGCAAATTCGTGGGCGAGAATGTAGAGGAAGGTTTCAAGGATGAGATAACTGCCGAGCGCGTGCAGCAGATGCTTGGCCCCATCAAGTTCCGCCAACAGGGCGTGGCCGCGGAAAGCGAAATCGGTTTGGCCACTGGTCTCGCCTGGACGGAGGTAGGCGGCGAAGTCCTCCAGATCGAAGCGACGTTGGTTAAGGGCCGCGGCGCCGTAACCCTGACCGGCAAGCTGGGCGACGTCATGCAGGAATCGGCGCAAGCGGCGCTGACCTGCATCAAGGCCCGCGCCGAGCGGCTTGGCATGAGTCTCGACTTCATTCGTAAACGCGACCTGCATATTCACATTCCTGAAGGCGCGATTCCCAAGGATGGCCCGTCCGCAGGCATCACCATGGCTGCAGCGATGGCCTCGGCCCTGATGCGCGTGCCGATTCGCAAGAACGTGGCGATGACGGGCGAGATAACTCTGCGTGGCCGCGTTTTGCCGATTGGCGGCGTCAAGGAGAAGCTTTTGGCGGCGCACCGCTTCGGTATCGACACAATCATCTTGCCCAAAGACAATGAAAAAGACCTGCCGGAAGTGCCGGAGGAAGTCCGCAACGTCATGGACATCAACCTGGTCGAAACGATCGATGAGGTGATCGCCCTGGCTCTGGAAGAGCAAACGACGCCTGAGATAGCCGACGCCAGTAAGGCGCCGCCGCTGTGGACCACTGAGCCGCCGCCGGGTCTGCAGGCCCCCGCTGAGCAGTAGCTTCGGGCTGACTACTTAGGGTTTCGTTTCCGTCTCCCCGTGAAAGAGGATTAGCGTGGGGTTTGTGTGCCTGCCGGTGTGCACCTCACGTCAGTTCCGCCCGGAGCGAAGAGTAGAAACATCACTCAGTTTAAATTCGTATCAGCACGCGCAGGGCACGAACCTGTGCACCTGCGCTAAAGCCATAGCATTTCTTCTAGACAAGGGAGCAACGAAATGGGTAAACATGAAGAAGCAGATCTGATTCTGAAACTCTATGACCTTCGTCGTGAAACCGTCATGCGCGAGGCGCGCAATTGGTGGTTTGGTTTCAATCCCACCAGCCTTCAGGAAGTTATGAGTACGATGATGGGAGAGCACAGCGGCCATATGCGCATGGTTCTGTCCTACTGGGACATGGCCTGCGCCCTGGTCCTCAGCGGAGCAATTGATGAAGAGCTGTTCAATACCGTCAATGGCGAGCACGTCATCGTCTACATGAAGCTGGAACCGGTGCTGCCGGAGCTTCGCGCGATGTTCGACAATCAGGACTTTGCCAAGAGCCTGGAAACCGTCGTCAAGCGCATGCCCAATATCGAAACGCGCATGGCCGCCATGCGTGAGCGGTTCAAGCAGTTTGCCGCCATGCGGGAACAACAGGCCAGCGCCGCCTCGGCCGGCCAGTCCTGATTGTTTCAGGCGGACGAAAACGGATGGAGGCGCTCGTTGAAAAATGAAAATCACGAGCGCCGAATTCCTCAAAAGTGCCCTCAACGAAGCCGACTGGCCCCGCGATGCCCTGCCTGAGGTTGCCTTCCTGGGCCGATCAAATGTCGGCAAGTCCAGCCTGATCAATTCCTTACTGGGCGTCCGCGGACTCGCCCGCACCTCCTCGACGCCGGGACGTACCCAGGCCCTGAACTTCTTTTCAATCAATCGTAAGTTTCGATTTGTCGACCTGCCCGGCTATGGATATGCGCGCGCGCCGCAGGCGTTAAAAGCCATCTGGAGCACGGCCGCCGAAGAATACCTTGCGAAACGCGCGCAGCTTGTGTTATCAATTCACATAGTCGATTCGCGCCACGAACCTTCGAAACAAGACTTGCAACTTCACGAGTGGCTCGTGCATCATCAAAAGCCACACTTAATCGTTGCTACGAAATCCGACAAACTTTCAAAGAATCAATTAAGTCAAAACATGAGTCGCGCCACGGGCGCATTCAAAGTCACAAATCTGATTACATATTCAGCGACTAAGCGTCAGGGACGGGAACAATTGTGGAGCGCAATCGAAAAGTCGCTAAAGAGTTAGAGCGAAACAACGGCCGGTATTAATTCAGCGCTTGCGATTTTTCCGGTTTCGTTTAGAATTGAATTTCCGAAAGTTATTTAGTTAGGACAGAGTAGTCAACCGGCCTTGGCTGAAACCCGATTCTGACCTGAGCCACGCTTCCCCGTTAATACGGCATCCAAATTCGGCGAACTCAACTCTGGTCTGGATTCCGATCTATTGGCGGAGAAGCAAGGCGGGATCTTAAGTAATGCGGCGAGAAGCCCCCACATGAGCTTCTCGATGACACACCGCACGGAAACTTTCCCTTTGACCGGCACACTTGAAATCAACTGACACCGACACTCATAAGACGCACGAAGTCGTGCGCACGAAAGAACTGATATGCCAAACAAAAGACGTACCAACAACGGCGGCAACAATGATCACGGCGGCGTCGCCACGGTAGAAGCGCCACAGGAGGCCGCCTCAGGCAGAGACGGACGAGAAGAGATCTTCAATTTGTCTGAGCTGAAAGAGATGTCTATCTCGAAGCTCACTTCCGTTGCCAAAGGGATGGATGTACCTGGCGCCACGGGTATGCGCAAGCAGGAGCTCATATTCAAAGTCCTGGCCGCGCAGACGGAAAAGAGCGGGTTGATCTTTTCCGAGGGCGTTCTGGAAACGTTGCCGGATGGCTTCGGTTTCCTGCGCGCGCCTGAATACAACTACCTGCCCGGCCCCGACGATATCTACGTATCCCCGTCGCAGATTCGCAAATTCGACCTGCGCACCGGTGACACCATCAGCGGACAGATTAGGCCGCCGAAGGAAGGCGAGCGCTATTTCGCCCTGATCAAAGTCGAAGCGATCAACTTTGAATCGCCCGAACAGGCGCGCGAGAAGGTCTTCTTTGACAACCTGACGCCGCTCTATCCGGACGAGATGCTTAAGATGGAGGTCGGTCCGGACAATTTGTCGGCGCGGGTAATCGATCTGGTTACTCCGATTGGCAAGGGACAGCGCGCGCTGATTGTTTCGCCGCCACGGACGGGGAAGACCATGCTGCTGCAGACAATCGCCAACTCGATCACCCAAAACCATCCCGAAGTCACCCTGATCGTGCTGCTGATCGACGAGCGACCGGAAGAAGTTACCGACATGCAGCGCTCAGTCCAGGGTGAGGTTATTTCTTCAACCTTTGACGAGCCGCCCACGCGGCACGTGCAGGTCGCCGACATGGTGATCGAAAAGGCCAAGCGCCTGGTCGAACACAAACGCGACGTCGTCATCCTGCTGGATTCAATCACCCGCCTCGCCCGCGCGCACAACGCCGTGGTTCCGCCGAGCGGCAAGATTCTTTCCGGTGGTATAGATTCCAACGCTTTGCAGCGTCCGAAGCGCTTTTTTGGCGCGGCCCGTAACATCGAGGAAGGCGGCTCGCTGACGATCATCGCCACGGCGCTTATCGATACAGGGTCCCGCATGGACGACGTGATCTTTGAAGAGTTCAAGGGCACGGGCAACTGCGAAATCCATCTCGATCGCCGTTTGAGCGACAAACGTCTGTTCCCGGCCATCGACCTGCAACGCTCCGGCACGCGCAAGGAAGAGTTGCTGATTCCGAAGGATGATCTCAGCCGCGTCTGGGTGATGCGGCGAGTCCTCAACCCTTTATCGCCCACTGAGCAGATGGAAGTCGTGCTCGAACGTCTGGAGAAGACCAAGAGCAACGCCGAATTCCTGGCATCGATGCAAAGCTAAAAGACGGTCTTTGTACTTAGTTCTTGGTACTTGGACGACTTGCGCAGGATGACGCAATGTCAGTTACCGATCAAAGTCCAATGACCAAAGATCAGGGACCGGCTTTGCCTTTGCGCGTCGCCATCCTTTCACCCGAAGCAGTTCCCTTCGCCAAAGTCGGCGGGCTCGCTGATGTTTCCGGCGCGCTGACCAAAGCGCTCCACGCCGAAGATGTCGATTCATTTCTGATCCTCCCGCTCTATGATCAGATCGACCGGTCACTGGTCGGCGAAATATTCATCGAAGATCTCGAAGTGCAGTGGCGTGGTAAACAGCCACGCGTCCGCGTCTGGAGAAGCCACACCCTTAACGCGCCCACCTATCTCATCGAGGAGGAGAATTATTTCGCGCGCGGTAAAATTTACGGAGACCACGATGACTTCGAACGCTTCGCCTTCTTCTGCCGCACGGCTGTGGCCTTGCTGAAGAGACTGGGCGAGCCGCCAGACGTGGTCCACTGCAATGACTGGCCCTGTGGTTTTGCCGCCGTTGAGTTGCGCGCCCGGCGACGCCATGAAGGATTTTTCGCAAATACGAAAATCCTCTTTTCAATCCACAACATCGCTTATCAGGGAATTTTCGATCCGGAGGATCTTTGGTGGCTTGATTTCGCCGCCTACAGCGATGATTTCAGGTTGAAAGACGCGGCCTCGGCGCTAAAGGCAGGCATGATCGCCGCTGACGTTTTATCAACCGTAAGCCCTCGTTATGCCCGTGAGATCCAGACGGCGGAACAAGGCTATGGACTCGACTGGCTCGCCCGCGCGCGCAGCGATCGCCTGGTGGGGATCACGAATGGCGTTGATTATGATGTTTGGAACCCCGAAACCGATCGTGAGATCGCGGCAAATTTTTCGCCAGACGATCTGAGCGGCAAGCGCGAGTGCAAACTGGATCTACTGCGGCGCTTCGGACTACCGCCAGAGCCTGAGCGGCCGGTGATTGCGATTATCTCCCGGCTGGTGGCCCAGAAGGGTTATGATCTGATCAGGCAGGCGGCTGGTGGGATTCTGGACACCGGCGCTTTCTTTATTGCGCTGGGCGCCGGGGCGCAGCAGTACGAGAATTTCTTACAAACCTGGCATGACGCAGCGCCTCAACGCGTGGGCATCTACAGGGGCTTTGCGGGCGAGGGGCTGGCTCATCAAATTGAGGCCGGCGCGGATCTTTTCCTGATGCCTTCGCTCTATGAACCTTGCGGCCTCAATCAGATGTACAGCATGCGTTACGGCACGATTCCGCTAGTGCGCGCGACCGGGGGTCTCGATGATACGGTGGCGAATTTTGACGCCGCCCACGGCGACGGCACGGGTTTCAAGTTCGGGCCTTATGCAGCTCCGGCCATGCTTGAAAAAATCCGTGAAGCGCTTTACTTTTATAGACAGCAGGCCGTCTGGCAAAGGATTCAACGAAACGGGATGACTACCGATAATTCATGGTCTGCGGCGGCGAGGAAGTATCTTAAACTTTATGAAAAGATGGCCAGCAATGATCCGCAATCTTAGATTTGACCATCAGAATTTCAAGGAGCTTTTTCAATGAGTGATAACGTAAAAGAAGTCAGCGACAGCAGCTTTGAGAATGACGTACTGAAATCGGCTCAGCCGGTGCTGGTCGATTTTTGGGCGGCCTGGTGTGCACCGTGCCGCATGCTAGCGCCCACCGTCGAAGCGGTCGCCGAAAAGTACGCGGGTAACGCTCGCGTCGTAAAACTGAACGTCGACGACAATCCATCTGTGTCCCAGCGTTACGGAATCAAAGGCATTCCCACGCTGATTCTTTTTAAGAATGGCCATGAAGAAGAGCGCGTCGTCGGCGCCACATCTGAAGCCGCGATTTCCCGCATGATCGACAAGCATGTGGGAGCGGCAACCGCAGCCTAGTTCGATTCGCCGTACCATCAGGGGCGCGGTTTCGTTTACGCCGGAGCCGCGCCTGTTTTGTGTCCGCGGACTTGGTCATCTGGAATTTGGAATTTCGAATCTGAAATTGCCGTTCTGATCTCTGAGGTCTGATCTCTGATTTCCAATCTCCGACGCTATGGTTATTGCCGTAATCGGCGCCCAGTGGGGCGATGAAGGAAAAGGAAAGATCGTCGATCTGCTCGCCGAGCGATTCGATGTCGTGGTCCGCTACCAGGGCGGGCACAATGCCGGCCATTCGGTCCAGATTGGCAATAACTCTTTCGTGCTGCACCTACTGCCTTCGGGTGTGGTCCACGAGGGCAAGACCTGCGTGCTCGGCAATGGAATGGTGATCGACCCCAAGGCTTTCTTTGAGGAAGCCGATCGCCTGATGGCTCAAGGGATTGCCATCACGCCGGAGCGGGTGAAAGTAAGTTCGCGGGCGCATTTGATTCTGCCTTATCACCGGGCGCTCGATCACACCAGTGAAGAGCGGCTGGGAAATGAAAAGGTGGGGACGACTCTGCGCGGCATTGGTCCGGCGTATGAGGACAAGGCCGGGCGTCGCGGTCTACGCGTGGCGGACGCGCTCGTGCCCGAAGTGCTCCGTTCGCGCATCGAGCGGAATCTGGAAGACGCCAATCGGATCATCGAGGCGTACGGCGGCGAGCGGCTGGATGCGAATACGATCATCGAAGAAACCTCGGCCCTGGTAGAACGGCTGGCGCCGTTTGTGTGCGACACGACACACATCCTCAATGTGGCTGCGGCCCGCGGTGATTCAATTTTGCTCGAAGGCGCACAGGCGACTTTGCTCGATGTTGATCACGGAACTTACCCGTTCGTGACTTCGTCCAGCACAGTGGCAGGTGGTGCTTTGGTCGGGACGGGAC
>AP72_2010_repI_A01DRAFT_1000064_pt1 | contig 15234 bp, 14 predicted proteins | sample AmaPasreplicIA01_FD_9191 | JGI IMG/M metagenome (IMG submission 9191) | reverse complement strand
GCGCGACTGCAACAACCAGGGCCGCCCGCTACCGCAGGCGGTTCTGACACGGTCCGGTCACTGCACGGTCAAATTTTTCACAAAGCCCCAGTCACCGCTGGCATCGACGTGAATATTGCCCACATTCTTCCGGGCGATAACCATATTCGCCTGGTACCACAAGGGAAAAACCGGAACATCGCGGCTGACTATCTCCTGGGCCCGGGCATAGAGTGGTTTGGCTCGCTCGTGATCGTAGGTATTCACGGCTTCGGCAAGAATCTTATCGAGTTCCGGGTTGCTGTATCGGCTACGGTTCCGCGACGCGCGCGTCTCGGTGGGAATCTCGGAAGAGGCAAACAGATCGCGAAAGAAGATCGGATCCTGGTTGCCGCCAACCCATTGACCGTAGGAGATCTGGAATTGGCCGCGGCGCAGAAATTCGAACAACACGTTGAGCTCTGAGGTTTCAATCGAAACCGGAATACCGACATCCTTCAGATAGTTTTGGATCACTCCGGCGTATTGACGCGCGGAAGCGCTGCTGCCGGAAATGCGAAATAGGATCGGCTTGGCGAATCGCATCTGCGGACCGTCGCCGTCCGGATCGCGAAATCCGGCCTCGTCCAGCAATCTCTTCGAAGTCGCCGGATCGAACTGGTAGGTTTGGCCGGGCGTGTAGGCCCACGATTCCTCTGGCAGAATTGAATGGGCAATCCTGCCCTGGCCGCGGAGCAAATCGCGAATCATACTTTCTCGATCGATCGCAAACGCGATTGCCTGGCGCACCTTGACGTTATCGAGCGGCGCTTCAGCAGTGTTGAAGGTAAGCAGGTTCACATTCGAACCATTGAACTTGTGCACCTCCAGATTTGGATCGTGAGAGAGAGACTCGATCGCGTCCGGAGAAAGACTGGTGGGCAGCGGGGCGATGTCAACCCGTCCGGCGCGCAGCTCAGCCTGCATCGCATTCGAATCGCTAATCACCCGCGCGCGCAGGTTCGCAATATGTGGCGGACCATCGTAATAATTCAGATTGGCCTCCATGTCGACGACCTGCTGCGACGAGTCATAGCTCTTGAACTTGAATGGGCCGGTGCCTAGCGGATGTGTCTTCTGCGATTCATAGCTGTCCTTCGGAATAATTGCGATGGGCACCAGATTGGGCAGCAATCCGGTCCATGGGTTATTGAGGGTGATGACTAAAGTATGCGCATCCGGAGCTGTGACGCTCTTGATGTAGGCGGTTTTGTTTGCGCCGGCGCCTTCGAAAAAGCTGGCCGACTTGGCAAAGCTGTTGGCCAGGAGGGTGTCCAAAGTGTACTTCGCGTCCGCTGAGGTCAGCGGCCGCCCGTCGTGGAACGTCACTCCGTCACGAAGAGTAAAAGTAAACGTTAAACCATCATCAGATCGCTGGATATTCGAAGCCAGCTCGGGTACATAATCAAACTTTTCATCCTTCTTTACGAGCGAATTGAACATCAGAGCGCGGACGCGTTCGCTGGCCGCATCGACCGAGGGAGAGCCTATCGGATCGATCGTCTTGACGTTGTCGGAAAGAGCGATGACAAACACGTTGCTGCGGCTGCGGCGGCACGACAATCCCGGCCAGAGGACAGCAGCGAAACAAATCGTGAAGGTAAACAGCCGCAGCGCTCGGATTCCGTGCCGAAAGCTATGACGCATGCGATTCTCCCGGATACACGTAATCAAGTCTCTTGTTCAACTCGCGAATATCGTTTGCCAGTTTATTGTACTTATCCAGATCGAGTGGCGTTGGTGGTTGGGCCAGCGACTTGGTGGCAGCGATCCGCTTCAGCGACTCTTTGATGCGGCGCTCGCTGATTTGCTTGTCGCGCGCGGCTGCCAGCAACGCGCGATAGCCACGGCGAATGATCTCTGGCGTGGCGCATATCAGCAGCATGTCCTCTCCGGCATTGAATGCTTTGACTGCTGCCTCTTCTATCTCGCAGTGTTTGGAAATAGCGCCCATCTCGAGATCATCGGTTACGACCAGGTGCTTGTAAGCCAATTCCTCTCGCAGTAAATGCGAGACAATAGTCGGGCTGATCGACGCCGGTTCAATCAACCCACCTGTGGTGCCTTTCTTGATGTCGATGTTCGGAAAGCCGCCGTGGCTGACCATAACGACCCGCACGCGATCGTCAGCGCGTTGAAACAGCTCGATATATGGAGCCAGGTCCTGAGCGAGCAGGTCATCACGGGAAAGCGGCACGAGCGGCATTTCGATGTGCGAATCCACAGCCCCGGCGCCAATTCCGGGAAAATGTTTTAAGCACGCGAGAACCCCGGTGCCCTGCAAACCTCGGACATACACAGTTGTGTAGCCGAGCACCTCGCCGGGCGAACTGCCGTACGAACGCGAATAAAGTCCGTTGGTGAGTTGGCTTCGCTCCTGGGTAATGATCGACATCACCGGCGCGAAGTTGATGTTGAATCCCAACATCCGCAACAGCTCGCCGCTAATCTTGCCCAGCGTTCGCACCCCGGCAAGGTCACCGTGCTGGCGGATGGCCCGGGCAGAAGGCATCGGCGGAAAGATCTCGCGCAGGCGATCTACCAGACCACCTTCCTGATCGATGCCGCATAAAGGTGGCGTCGGCAGCAACGCGCGACAGTCATCGAGCAATTTCCGCACTTGCTCAGGAGATTGCACGTTGCGGCCAAACAGAATGATTCCGCCCGGTTGAATTTCCTTAATAAGTTCACGAGCTTCGTCGTCTATGGTGGTGCCCGGAAGGCCGATAAAGAAGAACTGTCCGATTTGTTGTTCGAAGGGAAGCGACAAGAATTGATCCGACGGCATTGGTCCCCTGATATGACTGGGTATGAAAAGACGTGGTTAGCTTACGACACTAGGCAGTACTCTTCAAATAGATTATTGCTATTACACATCATCAATCGCTTGTGCGGAGCCAGGTGATCTGCATTCTCCAGCTGGGATGAGCGATTACGAGCAGATAGTTGAGTACGTGCAAGACATGATTTCGCTTCGCGCGTTTGGCGCCGCACATAGCGGTGAGCCTCTGGCTCACCGATCGCGCTTACTAAAATCACGAGAGGCGATGCCTCTGATCTATTATGATCGTTCGCCGGTGAGCCAGAGGCTCACCCCAAGGTGCGGCGCCGAAGGCGCTAACCGAAATCATCTCTCGATTGGTCACAAATGGGATTGCTCCTTGCCTTACACCCTCTCCCCAGCCCGCTCCCAAGAGGAGAGGGAGAAAAAGAAGAACTACTTGATCTTTGAAAACGCGCCTCGGACAAGTGGCACAAGCTGCAGTTTCCTTTAGAATGTCTCACCCATGAAGGCGATGATTCTGGCAGCAGGGTTCGGCGAGCGGCTTTGGCCGCTAACTGCCGACAGAACCAAGCCGGCACTGCCGGTGTTAGGAAAACCGCTGGTTGGTTATGTGGCTGAATACCTGGCGGCATTTGGTATCAAGGACGTCGCGGTTAATCTTCATCACGAACCGGCTTCAGTCCAATCCGCTCTCGGCGATGGCAGTAAGTTTGGCGTCCATCTGCAATACGTCCACGAACCAGTGATTCTGGGCACCAGCGGGGCACTGGACAACGCCCGCGAACTTTTCGCGACCGAGACGTTTGTCGTCGTCAACGGTAAGATTATTACGAACATCGATCTCAATGCCGCAGTAGCCCAGCATCGCGCCCAAAATGCGCTGGCCACCCTGGTGCTAAAACCAAACGTGGCGCGCGAACGTTTCAGCATGATCGAAACGAGCGCTGGTTTGATTTCGCGCTTCGCGGGAATGCCGGCCAGGACGGCCGAAGGAGACCCGCCGCTGATGTTCACCGGCATTCAGATTCTGGAGCCGCGCATCTTTGATTACATTCCGCGTGGAGTCTTTTCCGATACAGTCATCAATGTCTACCCGCAGGCAATTGCCAACGGCGAGCGCGTCGTCGCGCATGTAGCCGATGGAATGTGGTATGAGCTGTCTACTCTACAGCGTTATCTGGACATCAGTCTGGCACTACTTCATGACGCCGGCCGCCAATATTTTGCAGGCGCTAATCCACGAATCGCCGCGGATGCCGCGGTGCGAGACTCGATTTTATGGGATGAAGTGATCATCGGTCCCGGCGCCAGGGTGCAGCGCGCTGTACTCGGCGATCGCGTTTCGATTGACGCAGGCGAAATGGTTGAAGATGCCGTAGTCGTACGCGCAGATATCATCGCGGGCAAGAGTCCTCCGGCGAAAGCTTTGAAGGGTGAATTCAGAGGCGAGAACTTTGTCGTTCACTTATCGCAGTGATAAGATTCGCTTAAGGATCGAGTGTCGGAGACAAACTGCGGTAGCTGGTCGTTGATCGGGAAAGCGTCAGATTCGAGACGAAGATCAACCGCCTGCTACCGCAGCCAGTTCTGAGACCTTTGCTGGATGAGTTCGGTTATTCCAAGTTCAACTAAATTCAGTGCCAGCGCTCGTGAGCGGATCACGAAGTATGTCGCCGGCTGTCAAAGCGCGGGCAGAGAAATTGAGGCACTAACTCCGGACGCGTCAACCCGCGAATACTTTCGTATTCCGTGGAAAAAAGGAACGGCGGTCGCCGCAGTCTATCCCGAACCGTTTGATCCTTCGGTTCACCCCTACCTCGACGTCACGCACCTATTTCTCGATTGCCAGCTTCCGGTGCCGGAGGTTCTCGACGTTGAAGGGCAGACCGGCATCATCGTGCAGGAGGATCTGGGCAGTCGGCAGCTGGCCCAGGTATTTGAAGAGGTATCGGAAGAAGAACACGATCATCTGCTGGAAGAAGCAATCGAGCTTATTGCTCGGATTCAGGCGGCCACCGGCAAAGCTTTCGAGCGTGACTCGATTGCCAGTCGTCTCGCGTTTGACGAAGCGAAGCTGTCCTGGGAACTCAGTTTTTTCTTCGAGCATTATTTTGGGAGCTATCGTAAAGAGAAAATTAGGCACGGACAGGCCGCGGAATTGAAAGCGGAATTGAATGATATCGCGGCCGAGCTGGCAGGCGTGTCGCGGGTCCTTTGTCACCGCGATTACCACACGGCGAACTTAATGCTCGACGGCCAGGGGAAGGTCCGCATCGTTGATCATCAGGACGCGCGAATGGGGCCGGCGAGCTATGATTTGGTTTCGCTGTTGCTCGATCGACAACCAGCGCCCCCATCACTCGCTGAGGTGCGCGAGCATCGCCTGTTCTTTCTGGACACCCGGCGGCGTTATGGGCTGTCAGCGGTTGACCCGGACGACTTCAGCAGAGAATTCCGATTAATGACGATTCAGCGCGGGCTAAAAGCGGTGGGCACGTTTTCATGTCAGACGGCCGTCTATGGCCGGGGAAAATTTTATGAGCGGCACATCCATCCCACCTTCCTCATCGTGCTGCAGGCCGCTGAATGGTTGGAACGATTTCCCGTTTTACAACGAATGATTAAAGAGAGGATTTGAGCAGCGACTGGAGCGCAAGCGTCCTCGCTTGCAATGCGCGCGAAATCGCGAAAATAGCAACCGGGACGGTTGCGCTCCAGTCGGTTGCGCTCCAATCGATTGCGTCGTGACGTTTGCTGTGAATTCGTGGATCGATTCTATTTATAGTCTCTGCATTTACCCAGCACTCAAACGCTGCGCTATTATCGACAGTTCCGTGGACGCATCATATTAAATGCAAACCTACATCAAAGACTTAGCAAAGCACGTCGGGGAAGAAGCAACACTCAAGGGCTGGCTCTATAATCTGCGCTCAAGCGGCAAGCTGCTGTTTCCGCACCTGCGCGATGGGAGCGGGATCGTGCAATGCGTCGTGGCCAAGAATGCGGTGACGCCGGAAACCTGGGATGCTCTGAAAGCACTGGGGCAGGAATCGTCGCTGGTGGTCACCGGACGCGTGCGGGAAGACAGCCGCGCGCCGGGCGGATTCGAAATCGACGTAACCTCAGCCGAAGTCCTGCAGAACGCGCACGATTTCCCAATCACTCCGAAGGAACATGGACCCGAGTTCCTGCTTGATAATCGCCATCTGTGGCTGCGCTCGAAAAAGCAGCACGCCATTTTGAAAGTGCGGCATGCAGTCGTTAAGGCAGTTCGTGATTTTCTCGATAACGACGGGTTTACGCTGCTGGACACCCCAATCTTCACCCCAGCTGCGTGCGAAGGTACAACGACTCTATTCGAAGTCGATTACTTCGGCGATGAGAAAGCTTATCTGACCCAGTCGGGCCAACTTTACAACGAAGCCACCGCCGCCGCCTTCGGCAAAGTCTATTGCTTTGGGCCGACATTTCGCGCAGAGAAGTCAAAAACAAGGCGGCACCTGACCGAGTTTTGGATGGTCGAGCCTGAGATGGCCTATGCCACGCTCGATGACGTGATGAATTTGGCTGAGCGATTTCTTTCGTACATCGCGACGCGCGTACTCGAAACTCGTCAGGAAGAATTGAAGACGCTCGATCGTGACCTGTCGAAGCTCGAAGCCATCGTGCCGCCCTTTCCGCGCCTGCATTACGACGACGCGGTGAAGATGCTGCATGAAGGGTTCGCGCAGAGCGTACTGGAAAATAAATTCGAGTGGGGCGGCGATCTCGGAGCCCCGGACGAAACTTATTTGTCAGGCAAGTACGACAAACCCGTGATGGTCCATCACTATCCGGCGGCGGTCAAAGCTTTCTATATGAAACGCGATCCCGAACACGAACAGTACGCGCTGGGTGTTGATGTGCTGGCGCCGGAAGGATATGGCGAGGTCATCGGTGGTGGCGAACGCGCGACTTCGGTTGAATTTCTCGAGGAGCAGATCGCCGCGCATGGCCTGCCGAAGGAGGCGTTTGAGTGGTATCTGGATCTGCGCCGTTATGGCAGTGTGCCGCACTCCGGTTTCGGCATGGGAATCGAGCGTTGCACCGCATGGATGTGCGGAATCGAGCACGTACGAGAAACCATTCCTTTTCCCAGGATGCTATATCGTTTGAAACCGTAGATGAGATTGTTTTATGAACGAACAACTTCGCACTGAATTCAATGAGTGGGCCCGCGCCGGCAAAGGCGAAAGCATGGAGCGCGGCCATCGGCCCGTCGGCGAGCAGGCGATCGCTCGTATGCAGGTCGAGCCCGATTCGCGGGTCCTGGATGTCGGATGCGGCTCAGGATGGGCCACGCGCCTGTTGGCCGATTATGCCTGCAACGGTCGCGTGACCGGCATCGATATCTCTGACGAAATGGTACGCGTCGCGCGTGAATCGTCACAGTCCTATCAGAACGTTGATTTTGAAGTCGCCAGCGCCGAACAACTTCCATTTGACTCCTTGGAGTTTACGCGCGGGTTTTCAATGGAGTCGCTTTATTACTACCGAAATATCCCTCGGGCGCTGAGCGAGATCTATCGCGTTATGAAAAACGGCGGACTGTTCTGTGCCGTTGTGGATCTTTATTGGGAGAACGAAGCGACGCATCAATGGATCGATACGTTGAAAGTGCCGGTCGAACTGTTGAGCGTCGATGATTATCGTTCACTCTTTCTGGATGCGGGCTTCAAGAATATTCGTGATGAACGGATCACGGATCCAACTCCGGTTCCGGAAGATTATGCCGGCGGCTCATTCAAGAGTCGCGCCGACTTCGTCGCTTACCGCGAGGCGGGCTCGTTAATGATTAGCGGTGAGGTTTCCAGGTGAACAAGAGGATCCGTCGCAGGTCTTTGGCAGCATCCATCGCGCTGTCGCTCGTCCTGTTTACATTTCCATTCGTCGCGCCGGCCCAGACTCCGAAATCCAAAACCACAATTTCAGAAAGCTCAGTGCGAAAATACATGACCGCACTGGCAGGGGATGAAATGCGCGGCCGCGGCAGTGCCACAACCGATGAATTGCGGGCCGCGGAGTACATCGCTGCTCAACTAAAGCTGCTGAAGATCAAACCGGCAGGGGACGACGGCGGCTATCTTCAGACCGTGAAATTTCAAAGACGGCCGCGCGGCGGACCTCCAGGTGCAGCGCCGGCCGATGCGGTAACTACCAACGTCATCGCTATCTTCCGCGGAAGCGATCCGAAGCTGTCGAAAGAGACGGTTCTTCTTTCAGCGCATCTTGACCACCTGGGTGTCCGTGATGGAATGGCTGGCGATAATATTTTCAACGGCGCCGATGACGACGCTTCAGGGGTCACTGCCGTTTTGGAACTGGCCGCAGCCTTAACGAAGGGCAAGCGCCCAAAACGCACGGTGGTGATCGCGCTGTTCGGCAGCGAAGAGATTGGTGGCTGGGGCGCGCGATATTTCCAGGAACATCCGCCCATGCAGCTCGAAAGCTTTGTCGCTAATCTTGAATTCGAGATGATTGGGCGGCCAGACCCGACGGTTCCGCGGGACACGCTTTGGCTAACCGGATACGAACGGACGGATCTGGGTCCCCAGCTGGCCGCGCACGGGGCACGCCTGGTTGCTGATCCTCATCCGGAACAGAATTTCTTTCAGCGTTCGGATAATTACGTTCTCGCGCTTAAAGGAATTATTGCGCAGACAGTGTCGAGTTATGGATTGCATAGCGATTACCACCGGCCGAGCGACGACCTCGCCCACATCGACTTTGGCCATATGACCCAAGCGATAGCCTCGATGGTGGGACCGGTGAAATGGCTCGTGAATACCGACTTCAAACCGCAATGGATGAAGGATGGGAAACCAACATGACCGGAGCGCAACCTCCCGTCTGCTCTTTTCGCGCTGCGCGCTGATCGCAAGCGGGGACGCTCCAGTGGATAGCGGCAATCTGTGTCCCTATTGGAAGATTCAATGAATAACGAAAGAACCGTTACTATTTTTGGCGGCTCGAAATGCCGCGAAAGCGACCCTGAATACATGGAAGCGATGAAGGTCGGCGAATTGCTTGCTGATGCCGGCTTTACGATTTGCACCGGCGGATACTCGGGCGTGATGGAGGCGGCCAGCCGCGGCGCGCACGGACGAGGCGGCCGGGTCATCGGTATCACCATGAATCAGTTCAAGTCCGAACCGAATCGTTACCTTACTGAGAAGTTTCCTTCTGAACATTTCTATGAGCGTCTGCAACGGTTGATTACGCGATCAGTTGGTTACATTGCCTTGCGAGGGGGAATGGGAACAGTGACCGAAATTTCGCTCGTCTGGAACAAGATGCAGACTCACGTGCTCGACCAGCGTCCGCTGGTACTGCTGGGTGAGTGCTGGCCGCCGATCGTGAGTGAATGGCAGCGCCATCTCGCGGTGAGTGATGCGGATGTAAAAATTCTGAGATTCGCCACAAGTCCGGAGCAAGCCGTTGATATTATTTTGAGGGAGTCGGATGGCGTTCTTAGCCCTCTCCCATTGGGAGAGGGTTGGGTGAGGGCCTGAGAGCCGTTGGAATTCTTGATTGTGCTGCACACACATTTCAAATATTTCTTTTGCCCTAAGCCCTCATCCCCAACCCTTCTCCGAGGGGAGAAGGGAGTTAAATTCATTGGACACTACGCGACTGAAAACTGATGGAGAGCCCGATCGAAACCACTGAACTCGAGACGCCCGGCGCCGGAAGAGCCGTCTCGATCCTCGGTGTGCCCCTGAGCTACGGTCAGAGCAAAGGCGGGGTCCACCTGGGCCCAGCGGCGATTCGCGTAGCGGGATTGGCCCAGCGCATCACCAGTCTGGGCTATGAAGTCAACGATCGCGGCGACTTGCCAATTCAACGCTCTCCTTCATTGCCGGGGTTTGAGGAAAAGCTGAAATATCTGAACGAGATTTACGATGCTTGTAATTTGCTGGCCACCCAGACTGAAGAGATCGCGGATTCAGGCGATTTGCCTGTCACCATCGGAGGCGACCACTCGATTGCTATCGGCTCGCTTTCGGGCGTTGTGAAATCTTTTCGCAAACGTGATCAAAGACTCGGACTCGTTTACTTAGACGCTCACGCCGATATGAACAGCCCGGACACGACGCCGTCGGGAAACATTCATGGAATGCCACTGGCGGTGCTGCTGGGCTATGGCGCACCGGAATTAGTCAATGTCGGCGGATTTTCGCCGAAGTTTGACCCGAAGCTTTGTGCGCACGTAGGCGCGCGTGATCTCGATCCCGGAGAGCGTCAATTGATCCGCAAGCTGGGCCTGCGCTTTTTTACCATGCGTGAGATTGACGAACGCGGGTTGGCTACATGCATGGACGAGGCCCTGGCGATCGCGCGGCAGGGTAGCGGCGGATACGCAGTCACTTTCGACGTCGACGTTTTGGATCCGGGCGATGCGCCCGGATCGGGAACACTGGTGCGTGGAGGATTAAGTTATCGTGAAGCCCACCTGGCAATGGAAAAGATCTCCGAGGCCGGTGGCATGCGTTCGCTGGAAGTCGTTGAGATCAATACCGCCCTGGATGTAAATAACCGCACAGCTGAGTTGGGCGTCGAGCTAATTCTCTCCGCGCTCGGAAAGAGAATTCTGTAGCGCAAGCTGTTAGCTTGCGCGCAAACTGACAGTTTGCGTTACTAAGGATCATGGCTAAAAAACTTCGCATTGGTGTTATCTTCGGCGGCCGCTCAGGCGAGCACGAAGTCTCAGTACGCTCCGCGCGTTCGGTGATTGAGGCAATCGACAAATCAAGATATGAAGTCATTCCGGTCGCGATTAGCAAGGAAGGGAAGTGGCTGGCCCCGGCAGCCGCGGCTGAACTGCTGCCGGCGGAGACGCAACGCAAGCTGTCCGCCCAGACTCTGGGAACCGATCGGGAGGACGTGGCGATCGTCGGTGACCCTTCGCGCGGTGGGTTGATGACTTTGGGCAATGGTTCAAGAGAGACAGCGCTCGACGTGGTCTTTCCGGTCCTGCACGGGACCTACGGCGAGGACGGCACGCTTCAGGGATTACTCGAAATGGCTTCGATTCCGTTTGTCGGTTGCGGCACGCTCGCGTCTGCCTGCGGTATGGACAAAGTGACCATGAAAGCTTTGTTCAAAGAAGCGGGCCTGCCGATTTGCCGGCATATCTTTTTCCTCAGATCTGAGTGGGAAGAGGACCAGCAGAAAGTGCTCCGCCGCATCAAACGAGCGATTGGTTTTCCATGTTTTGTAAAGCCTGCAAATCTCGGATCGTCTGTCGGTGTGTCGAAAGCGGCGGACAGCGCGACCCTTCAGAAAGCGATTGATTTGGCGGCGCGCTACGATCGAAAGATCATAATCGAAGAGCTGGTTGATGGCCGGGAGATTGAGTGCGCGGTTATTGGCAACGATAAGCCGCGCGCCAGCCTTCCCGGCGAGTATGTGATTCATGAGGAGTCCGCGCGGTTTCTGGATTACACCGAGAAATATGCCAGTACCGGCAATGTCGAGTTTATTGTGCCGGCACGGATCTCAAAATCCTTGATTAAGAGAATTCAGAAAATGGCAGCCACAGCATACAAATCGATCGACGCCTCAGGTCTGTCGCGCGTAGATTTCTTTTTGCGTCATGATGGCGAGTTGGTGGTTAATGAGATCAATACGCTGCCCGGCCTGACCGACGTGTCTGGCTTTCCGAAGATGTGGGAGGCCACCGGGATTCCGTTTGCGCGCATGATCGACGAATTAATCGAAATGGCAATCGAGCGTCATCGCGAACGGGAAAAGAACGAAACGAGTATTTGAGACGATAAGGTCATCCCTTCGGCGCCTTATAACCCTTGCGCGTTCTCACCGTCACATCCGAACGCGACAACTTGAGCCCGATCGTTCGCCATTTTCCGTCGTGCGCATGATTCGTGGGACGATACGCGATGGTGTATTGATGGCCCAACTCTTCGGCAATCTCGGCGAATGAATCGCGCAGCACCTGGCCGCCAGGTGCATCGACATAACGGCCACCACTTTTGGAGGCGAAGTTCTTCAGGATTCCGGTTGCCGACAGGTCGCGTTGGGGTCCGGTTTCGCCCATGTTGACCGCGTAGATCGTCACGCCTGCCTGCAGCGCCCCCTCGAGCGCTTTGTCTGAACTGGCACGGCTGTAGTTTTCGCCACCATCGGACAGGATCACGATTGCGCGGCGCTTCTCGTCACGTTTGCCCAGATCGACTGCTGCCTGCAACACAGCATCATTAAGCGCGGTCTGGTTGCGCGTCTTCAGCCCAAAAGCTTTGGCCGGCAGGTCACGGCCGGGCGAAAAGTCCTGAATCTGCTCGACCTTCGAATCAAAGTTATAAACTGCCGCTACGTCTTCGTCGCGGAGTCCGTTGAGGAATTCAATCGCCGCGCCGCGTCCCAGTGTCAGACGCGTTTCCATACTCCCGGAAGTGTCCAGCAGGATCGCGGCGGCGAATGGGGTCTCCTCAGCACTGAACGAGGCGATCTTCTGCTCTGCGTCGTCTTCGAAGATGTGAAAGTCTGCGCGCTTAAGGCCGCGCACAAATTTTCCATCTTTGTCGAGCACGGTTGCATTTATCACCACCAGATCGGTGCTCACGCGAACGACATCATCCTGGTCCTGCGCGGCAGGGGGTTTTTCCTGGCCGGCCGCGGGCGTTTTCGGCGTTGGCTCGGCGATCGCTGCTGAGTGAATTCTCGCGAAGAGTAGAAGGACTGAGAAAGGTAAGATCAGAAGAGTTGTTCGCGTCACCTTTCGGTTTGTGCGCCGCATACTGGTTAGCGAGAGATACCGCGAACGTGCTGGATTATGCAAAGCAATTTGTTCGCCTGATCGATCACGGCCGCAGACACGACGTTCCGAGGAGTGTTTTCAACCAGTTTCTGCAGCTCTTCAGCCATCGAGGTGACCTTCTTAATCCGTTCTTCCAAATCCGACGGAACGTCGCCGGCGTCATCATCCTGATCGTTTTGACCGCCGGCGTCATTGCGAATGCGCTTGGTCAGTTTTTCCAGCCGGTCCAGACGCTTGCCATCGTCGGAAGAAAGGGCTTTATGTGTGACGTAACTTTGCGAGATCTGCGTTGCCAATTGCGACACTTCTTTCGCGCGCGCGACATGCTCGTCGTATTTCTTCTTTTCTTCCTTTATTTCGAGCTTGCTGCGCATCTCGGCTTCCGGTGAACCAAATCGCGGATCGTCCTTCGATGTGTCTTTCGTTACATCTTTGATGATTGTTGGATCAGATGGCGGCGGAGTAGGTGTCTGCGCGGATTGACTGTAGACAGTGGTGGCCAGGATTAGCGGCGTTACGAGCAGCAAGGCCACGCGCACCACGCGGCGATTCTGGCGACGGTAATGCATAACGAGAGACATCCGGTACTTGCGGGAGCAATCGTAACTGAACGCAGGTCTCAGGCTCAAGCCGATCCGAGACGATGCTGTGACGGGATAATGTGAAAAGACGTTGGCCGAGAAGAATAAAATTTTATTTGTGAGCGCGGCGGGTGGGAATGGTGGAGCGCATAGACAACATGGATAGCGTGGACAAGCTGTAGTCCACAATGCCCATGTTGTTCACAATGTCCATGTCCATTTCGTTACGGAACCCGCGCGGGGTTCTGTTCGCTGTTAAGGAAGTCGCCATCGCGCGGCGCCGGTCGACCGACAACCACTGTTTTAGGCGCAGGTGAAGGCAGCGCCGGACGTTCCGCTCCCGGAAAGGCTTTGAAGGCGGTTGCCACGTGCGCATCACCCGTCAGCACCCGCGAAAAGGTCGCTGAAACATAGTCCTGGACCGGCAGTTCCACCTGGTAGCGGGTGCGGGCATCAGGCGCAAGCTCAGTTTGCTCAGGAGTGACCACACGCGTTTCAACTGCGCCACCGTTGCGCCGTCTCAATTGCAACTCAACGGCGACATTGCTCAAGGTCTGGTTTGAGATGTTATGGATAGTGCCGCTGAGCACACTTTTCTTTCCCTGCGTGTTCGCCTCGTCGACCGCAACCTCAACCTTGGGTTTCTCTTTTTCGACCTTTTCAGCTGCGGCCGCCGCCGCCACCTGGCGTTCGTGCCGTTTCACCAGATACAGGTAGCCGCCCAGGACCACCCCGGTCAGGACCAGAGCGCAAAGGATGCCCACGAGTAATCGTCGCGTGTGACGTTGCTCTTCTTCTTCAATCGGGAGTGGTTCAGTTTCGAGTTGATTTAAGGTTTGCATTGATTATTACTGAATTGGGAGCGCCGGTCGCCGCTGCTTTTTTCGCGGAGCAGCACCAGCCCCTAAACGGTGAAATTGGTTTTTTTCTCAATTCCGCATGCAAGCGGTGGTTTCCGGCTACTCCTATGGTGAAGGGGAGGTTCCCGTGACGTTTTCGATCAGAGCGTTAAGAAACTCCTGCTCCGCTTCGCCGCTGCTTGGCAAGCTAATCCATTCCGCGCCGGCAGGCCCTTCAGAGCGTCCTTCGATCTTGGCGTTGACCGAAACATTTGCGTTCGCGCCGTCTATGGACTGGACCTCAACCGTGATCGTGTAGCGGCCTCGTGTCCAGCTGCGGGTGTCGATGGTGTTGATACTCGCATAGTGATTTAGCTGGGATCCGGAAACGACCGCGCCCTTGATAAAGGTGTAAGGCTGTGACACGAGGATGCCTTCGTCAGGCTTCGACGAAGCCTCGTCCAGAATCAATTTGCGATCGCGCATCACATCGGCAACGGCTTTCATTATCGCATCGCGACGGGCTGTCAACCGGTAGGGATTCGGCAGCATCGGTCGTTCGCGTGTCTTATCTTTGCCGAAATTTATTCCCGATCCGCTGGTGCCGACATTAGTCTTCGCGCCATTGTTCGCCGGCGCCTTATTTGAGCTGTTATCGCTGATGCGCTGGTTCTGAGTATCGACGCCCTTGCCCTGACCGAGGGCAATTGTCGATCCGGCGAGAACGAGAATTACTGCGAGAACATATGACTGATATTTCATGATTCAATTCCTCATTACGCGAGAGAAACCGGCCGGGGACGATTTGAGAATAGACCGATTGATATTGAAAGACAAGAGAAGAGTATAGGCTTAAATCACTTTGTGGCGTGCGATGGAATAGAACGGCGTGGACCGAGCGATTATTCCTCAGTCGGCCACGACAAGCATATAGACAGAAATTGAAACCACGAAGGCACCGGAACAAGGTCGTTGTTTCGTGATGGTTCGTGGTTCCCTCCCGGGGCTTTTAAATCTAAACGATCACACCGACAAGAGACGGTCAAAGAAGGACCGGTAACGCTGAAACGCGAGTCGCAGGTCTTCCGTTGACACATTATCTCCCTGGTCCCAACTTTGTTCGAGCCTCTGCCGCTCATCACTGAAAATCTGGGCCAATCGCTTCGTTGTCTCAGACACCAGCTCATCGGCTCC
>AP72_2010_repI_A01DRAFT_1000062_pt1 | contig 15304 bp, 7 predicted proteins | sample AmaPasreplicIA01_FD_9191 | JGI IMG/M metagenome (IMG submission 9191) | reverse complement strand
CGTCGAGAAGATTCCGGTGCAGGCCGGCGTCGAGGTGGGCGCCGGTACGGTCATCGTCGAACTTTCAAACCCGCAACTGGAGCAGGAAGCAATCGATGCTGAGTTTCAGGTCAAGACCGCTGAGGCTGAGGCCGAAAATCTGAAAGTGAAGCTCGAAAGCGACAGCATGACCCAGCAGTCACAAATCGCCAGCATCAATGCCGAATACAGCCAGGCAAAGTTGCAACTGGACACTGACGAAGTGCTCGCCAAACAGGGTTTAGTCGCGGAGCTGCTGTTAAAGGTGTCGCGGGTGCACGTTCAGGATCTGGCGAATCGTCTTAAGGTTGAGCAACAACGGCTGGCGATTAGCGCAAAATCAGTCAAGGCCCAGCTTAATGCGCAACAATCCCGCGTTCAGCAATTGCAGGCGCTGGCCAAATTGAAGAAGGATCAAGTCGATGCCCTCAAAGTTCGCGCCGGCACGAACGGCGTCCTGCAACAGGTTTCCGTGCAGGAGGGCCAACAGGTGACGCCCGGACTCAATATCGCGCGCATCGCGGATCCAGCCTCGCTCAAAGCGGAACTGAAAATCGCCGAGACGCAGATCAAAGACGTTAAGGAACATCAAAAGGCAATTATCGACACTCGCAACGGCACCATCGAAGGCCAGGTCGCGCGCATCGATCCAGCCGCGCGCGAAGGCTCGTTTACGGTTGACGTGACCTTCGATGGTCCGCTGCCGGCGAGTGCCCGGGTTGACCTTAGCGTAGATGGCACGATCGAGTTGGAACGGCTGAAAGACGTTTTGTACGTAGGCCGGCCGGCCTTTGGTCAGGGTCAACAAACTGTAGGCATGTTTCGTATTGGTCCTGATGGCCAGGAAGCCACGCGCACCCAGGTCAGCCTGGGTCGTAGTTCAGTCAGCACGATCGAGGTGCTGAGCGGTTTGCGTGAAGGCGATCAGGTAATCATTTCAGACACTTCGACGGTGGATCAGTACCGGACGATTCGCGTGCGCTAGAGATGAAGTCAGTACCGGGAGCGATAGCGACCGGGTGTTCTTAAGTCTTTAATTAGATTAGATAAGTGAGGTGAGACCCGGTCGCTATCGCTCCCGGTACTGACCTCATTGAAGGAGCGAATGATGAGCTCAGTGCAACCCTTGATTCACCTCTCAGACGTCAAGAAGGTTTTTTATACCGACGAAGTCGAGACCCACGCGCTTTCAGGCATCCATCTCGATATTAAAAAAGGTGAATATCTTTCGATCGCCGGGCCTTCCGGATGCGGGAAGTCAACTTTACTTTCGATTCTGGGCCTGCTGGACACGCCGACCGACGGCGAGTACGTCCTGAACGAACATGCAGTCGAAAACCTTTCCCTCTCTGAGCGCGCGCGAATTCGCAATCGCGAAGTAGGTTTCATCTTCCAGAGTTTCAACCTGATTGGCGATTTGACTGTCTATGAAAACGTCGAGTTGCCGTTGACCTATCGCGGCATGAACTCAAGCGAGCGAAAGAAACGCGTCACTGAAGCACTGGAACGCGTCGGCATGGGTCATCGCGCCAAGCACCTTCCCAGCCAGCTCTCTGGCGGCCAGCAGCAGCGCGTCGCAGTCGCGCGCGCGGTGGGTGGCCAGCCGAGCATTCTGCTGGCCGACGAGCCAACCGGGAACCTCGATTCAACGAATGGTGAAGCGGTCATGGAGCTCCTGCGCGAGCTGCATCGCGGCGGCGCCACGATTTGCATGGTGACGCACGATCCCCGCTACGCGCAGCATGCCGATCGCATCGTGCACTTGTTTGATGGCTTGATCGTCGAAGAGGAATCCGGAGCCAACCGGCGCGAAATCGAAGAAGCCAAGCAGGAATTGAGAGAGAGCGGGTTCACCGAAGTCCAATGATTAGCCTGCGCAACGTCGAAAAATTCTTTCCGCAGGGACTGACCAGGAATTATGTGCTGCGGCGCATCGATCTGGATATCAAGCCGGGAGAGTTTATCTCGATCATGGGCCCATCGGGCGCCGGCAAATCGACTTTGTTGCACATCATAGGCCTCCATGACCACTCGTGGAATGGCGAGTATGTCTTTGACGAAGTAGCAGTCCATTCACTCAATGCGAAGAAGCGTGCAGAGCTGCGCAATCGCAATATTGGCTTCGTCTTTCAGAGCTACCATTTACTCGACGATCAGACGGTCTTTGAAAATCTGGAGCTTCCGCTGTCATACCGCGACGTGGGCCGGAAAGATCGCCAGTCAATCGTCTGTGACACGCTCGATCGTTTTCAGATCGTGGGCAAGAAGGATCTTTATCCCACCCAGCTTTCCGGCGGGCAGCAACAACTGGTCGGCATCGCCCGCGCTGTGGTGGCAAACCCGCGGGTAATTCTGGCTGACGAACCCACGGGTAATCTGCACTCGGCGCAGGGCAAAGAGATTATGGAATTATTTAAGCGCCTCAACGATGAAGGCACGACGATCATCCAGGTAACGCACTCCGAAGCAAATGCCGCTTATGGCAACCGGATTGTGCGACTGGAAGATGGCTGGATTGTCAATAACTGATTTCCGAAACGTCCGTCACTGTTGCGCTAATCCCCCAGAGGCGCGGTTCACATGCGTCGAATTGAATTCATGCCGTAGCGCATGAATTGCTCATACTACCCAATGCGATCTTTGTAGCCGAATTGATCAAACGGCCATGCGCTTTTGTTCATTAGGTTCGGAGTACCGCCCTCAGGCGGACTGCAAAGACGACACCAGAGCCGCCTAAAGGCGGTACTCCGAACAGACCACCTGGTTCGTAACGACTGGAGACCGACATGGGCTCTCTCTTCAACGACTTTCGTTATGCCCTCAGAAGCACCATCCAGCGACCGGCGTTCACTGCGATCGCGGTGATTACTCTGGCTCTGGGCATCGGCGCCAACACGGCGATCTTTAGTACCGTCAATGCGCTGCTGCTCAATCCCCTGCCCTTTCCGCAACAGGATCGCGTGATTGCGATTTGGGACAAAAATCCCAGCCGGGGTGTTGAGCATAACGAAGTCACGATGGCGGACTACCTGGACTGGCGCGCGCAGGCCGGAGTCTTCGAGCAGCTCGCTCTCGAGCGTTGGTGGGGCACCAATCTTACCGCCGGCGGCACGCCTGAACGCGTGCAGGGTTTTTTGGTCACCGCGAATTTTCTGGATGTGCTCGGCGTAAAACCGATCCGGGGCCGCAATTTTGTCGATGAAGAAAACCAGCCCGGCAAGGACGCCGTCGCAATCATTACCTACAGTTTATGGCAACGCCGCTTTGGCGCCGATCCAAACATTGTCAATCAGCCGATTACGACTAACGGCGTGGCCCGCACGGTAATTGGGGTGCTGCCTGAGAATTTCAACTATCCCAAAGGCGCAGAAGTATTTGCTCCGATCGCCTTGACCCCGGAGTTGATCAAGAACCGAACCAGCCATGGTTATTACGTCATCGGGCGGCTGAAGCCAGGCGTCTCAGTGAAAAGCGCGCAGACCGAGATTGACACGATTACCGCCAGACTGGCCCAACAGTATCCGGATACCAACGTGGGACTCGGCGCGAATGTCTATCCAATTCTCGCCGATACGGTACGCATGTACAGCACGGCGTTGTGGGTGATGATGGCCGCAGTTGGTTTTGTGTTGCTCATTGCCTGCGCCAACGTCGCCAATCTGATGCTGGCGCGCGCGAGTGGGCGGCAAAAGGAGATTGCCTTGCGCGCGGCCCTGGGCGCCAGTCGTTGGCGCATTGTCCGGCAGCTGCTGGTTGAGAGTCTGATTATTGCGGTGATCGGCGGCGCGCTCGGAGTGCTGGTGGGATTCTGGGGCATCGATCTGCTGAAGGCTGCAAATCCGGGTGAAGCTGCCAGCTATGCTCCGGGCTGGAACAACATGGGAATCAATTTTCCGGTGCTCGCTTTTACCCTCGGCCTCTCGTTGATTAGTGGCTTGCTGTTTGGATTGGCTCCCGCGTGGCAGGTTTCGAAACCTGATCTCAACGATGCGCTCAAAGAAGGCGGCCGTTCGTCGGCTTCGGGCTCGCGGCGTCTGCGCAGCATCCTGGTCATCTCTGAAGTTGCTCTCTCGCTGGTGCTGCTGATCGGAGCGGGCTTGTTGTTCCGGAGTTTTCTCGCGCTGCTCAAGACAAATCCCGGATTCAATCCTGAGAGCGTCTTAACCATGAATCTGAACCTGCCGCAGGCGAAATACAAAGACGACAGCCAGCGCGCGGCCTTTTACGCGGATTTAATTGAACGCGTGAAGTCACTGCCGGGCATCCAGTCGGCAGCTGTCGTTAATTACATACCGCTCGGTGGCGCAAATTCATCGGATGATTTTCTGGTTGAAGGTCAGCCCGAACCTCCGCCCGGCCGTGAGAATGAAGGACGTTACCGGGTGTGTTCGCCCAGCTATTTTCAAACGATGGGCATCGCGATCCTGAAGGGCCGTCCATTCACTGAACAGGATCAAGCCGGCGCCAGGCCCGTGATCATCGTCAACGAAACCCTCGCGCGCAGATATTGGCCCGACGGAGACGCCCTCGGCAAGCGCATGCGGCTTTACGGCCCGCTTGACAGGGCTCCCTGGATGGAAGTTGTCGGCATCGCGCAGGACGTAAAGCACGAACTGAACTCGCCGATAACGCCGGATTTTTACCTGCCGCATAAACAGGATCCGTGGAACGCGATGGTGCTGGTGGCCCGAACCACCGTCAATCCGGCTTCAATGGCCGGCGCCATCAGGCAACAGGTGTTGGCTCTGGATAAGGACCAACCGGTTTACGACGTGTACACGATGAACGAGGTGCGCGCGATCTCGGTGACTCTCTACACCTTTGGCTTCGCGATGATCGGTATTTTCGCGACGGTGGCCCTGGTCCTGGCGGCAATTGGAATCTACGGAGTGATGGCTTTCGCCGTTACCCAGCGCACGCAGGAGATCGGCATCCGCATGGCTATGGGGGCGCGGTCCGTGGACGTTTTGAAACTGATGGTAAAAAACGGAATGTCGCTCGCGTTAGTGGGAATAATCGCGGGGCTCGCCGGGGCACTTGCGATTACGCGTTTAATGGCGAGCCTCTTATTCAATGTCTCGCCTACAGACGTGGTGACTTTTGCCTTGGTGACCTCGGGCCTGCTGCTGGTCGCGCTCGCGGCGTGTTACCTGCCCGCGCGACGCGCGACGAAAGTCGATCCGCTGGTGGCATTGAGATACGAGTGAGAAACAGATGGCAACTCTAATAAACGAAATTCGCAGCTGCCTTCGCAGTTTGCTGAAGCAAAAAAGCTTCACTCTAATTGCGGTCATTACCCTGACGCTGGGAATTGGGGCGAATACGGCAATCTTCAGCGTGGTCAATGCAGTTTTACTGCGGCCGCTGCCGTTCAAAGAGCCTGAACGACTGATCGTGGTGTGGGAGCGACGCGCGAACTCCGGCGCCGCCGACATCCCCATCTCCGCACACGAATTCGCCGCCTGGCGAGAACGTTCGCATTCTTTCGCAGCGCTGGCGCTCATTCAACCAGACACAGTCAACCTCGTCGGCAGAGGCGACCCGGTAACTGTGACTGCAGCCCGGATTTCCGTGGACTTCTTTTCAGTACTGGGTGTNCCACCGTTGATGGGCCGGACTTTTGGGGCCGGTGAAGATCAGTCAAGCGGCGCGAAAGTAGCGATGATAAGCCAAAAACTATGGATCGAGCGCTTCGGCTCTGACCACAATATCGTCAATCAGTCAGCGATCTTGAACGATGAAAGTTACACGATAGTCGGCGTGATGCCGACCCTGGAGCTCATGCCTGACGTGCTGTTGCCGATCAATTTGCCCGGCGAAGTGCAGAAGGTCGGTAAGCACAGTGATGAGGTACTCGGCCGGCTTAAGCCTGGGGTGGCCATGAGCCAGGCGCAGACAGACTTGGCAACCATCGCGCATCAACTCGAGCAGGAAATTCCCAACGACAACCTTGGGCATGGCGTTTCTGTGGTCGCCCTTCATCAGGACGTTACCGGAAATGTGCAGCGCGCGCTCCTGATCCTGTTTGGGGCGGTGGCTTTTGTGCTGCTGATCGCTTGCGCGAATGTCGCCAACCTGCTGCTGACGCGGGCCACTGCGCGCCAAAAGGAAATGGCAATTAGAACCGCCCTCGGCGCATCGCGCTGGCGTTTGGTTCGCCAGACTCTTATTGAAAGCCTGCTGCTGGCGTTCACGGGCGGCGGCCTTGGATTGCTGTCAGCATTTTGGCTGACTCAGCTGTTCAGACAAATCACGGCCGTCAATCTTCCGCGTCTGGATCAGGTCAGCGTTGATCGTCGGGTGCTCATGGCTACGATCGGCTTCTCCGTCTTTACGGGTTTGCTTACCGGAATCGTGCCTGCCTGGCGCACGTCTGAGTTTCGTTTGCATCAATGGATGAATGAGGGGACGCGGAGCTCGCTCGGCGCCACTCGGCGGCGGATCGGCGCCGCGCTGGTAGTCATCGAGATTGCCCTGGCCGTAATCCTGCTCGTTGGTGGCGGATTAATGCTTAAGAGCTTTGTTCGTCTGGTCCGAGTCGATCCGGGATTTGATCCACACCAGGTGCTGCGGCTTGATCTTTCGCTGCCCGGCCTGAGGTACAGAGAACCACAGCAACAAAAGGCATTCTATGAAGAATTGATCGAAAGGCTGAAGGGCCTGCCCGGGGTCGAATCGGTGGGCGCGACAACCAATACGCCACTCAGTACGACCGACAATTGGGACCCCTTTGCGATCGAAGGTCGCCCCGCGCCGCCGCCCGGACAGCAACAGCAAGCTGCCACGCGGGTGGTCAGCACCGACTACTTTCGGACGCTGAAGATTCCGCTGCGCCAGGGCCGGTTCTTTGGGGACTCTGACGCGCGCGTCGCTTTGCCACTCATTCGCTGGTACGACCAACAACCCTATCCGGCGCATTACGACGATCCGCAACCGGCACCGGCGGTAATCATTAACGAAACGATGGCCCGCCTGTATTGGCCCAATGAAGATCCTCTGGGGCAGCGTTTGCGAATTATCGCCGGCCCCTGGATGACCATTATCGGCGTGGTCGGAGATGTGCGGCATACCGGACTGACCTCCCGTCCAAACCCGGAGATGTATCTGTCGGATTTGCAGGAACCATCATCGAGATTGGACGTAATGGTCCGCACAAACGGTAATCCACTCGCCCTGGCCCCCGCGGCGCGTGAGCAAGTCCGGGCAATCGATAAAGAGCTGCCGGTGATCGTCACCTCCATGGATCAAATCTTTTCCGACTCGGTCGCCGGGCAACGCTTCAATACCCAACTGTTGGGCGTCTTCGCGTTGCTGGCTCTGATCCTGGCGGTGATCGGCGTCTTCGGCGTGATCAATTATGCCGTCGCGCAACGCACGCACGAAATCGGGATTCGCATTGCGTTGGGCGCACAACGGCGCAACGTCTTTAACCTGGTTGTAGGCCAGGGGCTGTGGTTGACCCTGTTGGGTGTGGCGATCGGATCAGCCGGGGCGTTTGGGCTCACCCGTCTGATCACCAGCTTGCTTTATGGCGTGAGCCCTACCGATGTCATGACCTTTACCGCGGTCTCATTATTAATGACGGCGGTTGCTTTGCTGGCCAGTTACATCCCGGCCCGGCGCGCAATGAAAGTCGATCCGCTGGTGGCGCTGAGATACGAATGAAGGACATTGGCGATATGGACTCATTAATCAAAGACATTCAATACGGCGTCCGAACTCTATTAAAGCAACCGGGGTTCACTTTGCTTGCCGTGATGACCCTGGCTCTCGGTATCGGCGCGAACACGGCCATCTTTAGTGTGGTAAACGTGGTGCTCTTGCGGTCGTTGCCTTATGCCAGAGCCGAAGAACTGGTTGGCATTTATCTCGTTCCAAAAGGTGCTCCGGAAAACGTCGAGTTGCCATTTTCGCCGGCTGAATACTTGTACTTACGTACGCACAATAACTCGTTCGCTGATGTCGCAGCGATGAGCAATAAAGGCTGGCCGGTGAATCTCACGAATGCTGGTGAACCCGAAAGACTTCAAGGATACCAGGTCTCAGCGAATCTGTTTTCACTCCTGGGGGTGAGCCCCGAACTAGGTCGCGGCTTTACTCCGGAGGAGGATCGAGCAGGCACGAATCGCGTGGTCGTGCTGAGCCAGGATCTCTGGCAACGTCGTTTTGGAGGCGACCGGAGCATTTTGAACCGCACGCTCACGCTGAATGGCGATTCTTACACGGTCATTGGCGTGATGCCGCGCGACTTTCGTTTTGTCACCAAGACCGATCTATGGACCACCCTGGGCTTTGACGCGAAGGAAGAGAATGAGCGCAATGCCGGTTACATGGAATTGGTAGGTCGGGTGAAGCCGGGCGTGAAATTCGAGCAAGCGGGCGCCGAAGCCGATCAGATCACCCGTGACTTCCTGAACGATCCAAAGTCTGAGTTGCATGCGCGGCTGCAACCACCCCAGAGTCTGTTAACCAGAGAAGTGCGTCCGATGTTGCTGCTACTGCTGTCGGCAGTGGGCTTCGTTCTGCTTATCGCCTGCGTAAACATTGCGAATCTAACCCTCGCGCGCGGCACAGTGAGGCGCCGCGAGTTGGCCGTGCGTTCTGCGCTGGGCGCCAGCCGCTTCCGCCTCGTCCGGCAACTTTTGCTTGAGAACGCCTTATTAGCATTTGCCGGCGGTGCGGTCGGCCTGGTCCTGGCAAGTTGGGCCATTCAATTTCTCAAAGTCGGCTTGCCTGAATATCTCGCCGATGCCAACTCTCACGTGGCCTCTTTAAAGATCGACACCACCGCGTTGGCTTTCACCATTGCTGTATCCGCGATTAGCACGATCCTCTTCGGATTGGCGCCGGCGCTTCAGCTTTCGAGAGTCGATTTGAACAAGGAATTGAAAGAAGGTGGCCGCGCCGCCGTGACCCGCAATCGCTTTCGCTCAGCGTTGGTGGTTACTGAGATCTCGCTGGCGATAATTACTCTGGTAGGCGCCGGCTTGATGATCAAAAGTCTCTGGCGTCTGGTCCACGTCAACCCAGGTTACGAGCCGGTTGGCGTCTTAACCGCACAAATCGATCCTTTTGGCGCGCGCTACAAAGAAGAAACGCAAGTCAATGAATTCTACCAGGGACTGCTTGAACGCGTGGCAGCAATTCCGGGCGTGACCAGCGCGGGCGTAATCAACACCTTGAATGCGTCGAATAGGGTGTCGGTTGCAGAACATCCTCCAGTCCCTCCCGACCAACAGCGCTCGGCACAAATGAATCAAGTGAGTCAGGACTACTTCAAAGCAATGGGAATCCCTTTGCGCGCCGGTCGCTGTTTCGATGAGCGCGACGTGAAAGGCGCCTTGCCGGTCATCGTCATCAACGAGAGTTTAGCGCGCGAACAGTTTCCCGGAGAGAGTCCGCTGGGCAAACATCTGAACCTCTGGAACAAGTCGTGGGAGATTGTGGGAGTGGTTGGGGATGCCCGCTACTGGGAGTTGAATTCAGCGCCACCACCGCATTTGTACTTTTCTTATCAGCAGGTAAATTGGCGTTCGATGTCGCTCGTCGTGCGCGCGCAGTCCGGCGATCCGATGAGGATGACGGGGCCAATTCGCAGCGTGCTCACAGCGATGGACCCGAACCAGCCGATCCATTCCTTCAAAACTCTCGAGGCCACGGTTTCAGACTTAACAGCGCCACAGCGATTCACGACGCGGTTGCTCGCAGCGTTTGCCGCTTTGTCAGCGCTACTTTCAGCCATCGGCATTTACGGAGTGATGTCTTACTTAGTGACCCAAAGCACGCGCGAGATTGGAGTACGCATGGCCCTCGGCGCGCGGCCGCGCCACGTTCTGCGTTTGGTTCTGGGTAATGGAATGACCCTGGCGGTCATCGGAGTGGTCCTCGGGCTGGCGGGATCGTACGGCTTGACTCGGTTAATGACGACGTTGCTGTTCGAAGTAAAGCCCACGGATAAGACAACCTTCGCTACCGTGGCCTTCGGACTGCTCATCGTCGCGCTGCTGGCGTGTTACCTGCCGGCGCGCCGCGCGACGAAGGTCGATCCGCTGGTGGCGCTGAGATACGAGTGATGAGATTGCCGATAGGTGCGGTCATGGAATCATTAATCAAAGATATTCAGTACGGCTTTCGCAATCTGTTGAAGCGCCCGGGCTATACGGCGATCGCGCTGATTACACTCGCGCTGGGCATCGGCGCCAATACCGCAATCTTCAGTTTGGTCAGCGCAGTGCTGCTACGGCCTTTGCCAGTGGCGCATCCGGAACAGCTGGTGGAGGTCTACGGCACAACCCACCGAGGCGCTGATTACACGCTGCAGTCCTATCTGAATTACAAAGATTATCGCGACCGAAATAACGTCTTTTCCGGACTTCTATCTTACCGGTTTGCGCCGATGAGCATCAGTCACGAGGGCCACAACGAACGTGTCTGGGGTTATCTGGTTTCCGGCAACTACTTCGACACGCTCGGCATTCATCCCTTTCTCGGAAGGTTCTTCCTTCCGGAAGAAGATCAGACACCCGGTTCGTATCCGGTTGCGGTGATCACGTATGCCTGTTGGCAGAAGCGGTTTGCCTCAGCGCACGACGTGACGAGCCAATCCGTGCGGATCAATGGACTGAATTTCACGATCGTCGGGGTGGCGCCGGAAGGATTTCACGGTACTGAAGTAGCGTATCTGCCGGAAGTGTTTGTGCCGACAATGATGGGGCGACAAATCGAGCCCGGCAGCACGTGGCTCGAGGGACGTGCGGACGATAACCTCTTCGTGCTCGGGCGACTGAAGAAAGGAATTACCTCAGCGCAAGCCGAGAGCGCGCTCAGCACCATCACGCAACAACTCGCCAGGGAATATCCCCATGAAAATGAAGGACGCGGCGTGCGCCTGCTTACGCCCGGTCTTTTCCTTCCCGACATTCGCAACTCGGTGATCAGTTTCAGTGGCGTGCTGATGGGAGTTGTCACCCTCGTGCTCCTGCTGGCGTGTGTAAACCTGGCAAACCTGCTGCTGGCGCGGGCCACTGAACGGCGGAAGGAGTTGGCAATTCGGCTGGCCATGGGAGCGAGCCGCGCGCGCATCGTGCGCCAGCTAATCACTGAAGCGGTGATGCTTTCGCTCGGTGGCGGTGTTGCGGGTTTGGTGATCGCTGCCTGGATTAACACCCTCGTGTCGGCGCTGAAGTTTCCCGCCGATCTGCCTCTGGTTTTCGATCTGCATGTTGACTGGCGCGTCCTGGCGTTTGCATTTGCTGTCTCACTAACAACCGGAATCGCATTTGGAGTCTTGCCGGCTTTGCAATCTTCACGGCCTGATCTGATTCCGGCCCTGAAGGACGAAAAATCGATGGGCGGTTTCCGCCGCTCGCGCCTGCGGAATGCTCTCGTGATCGTACAGGTCGCGCTGTCGTTAGTCCTGCTGGTTTGCGCCGGGCTGGTCGTCCGCAGTCTGCAAGTCGCACAAAAGACGCGGCCGGGATTTACGCCGGAAAATGCGGTAACCCTCTCGTTCGATCTCGGGCTGCAGGGCTATGCAGAAGAAAAGGGCCGCGCTTTTCATAAAGACATTCTGCAGCGAGCTCAGGCACTGCCTGGCATCCGCTCAGTAGCGCTGGTTGCGACGCTGCCGCTGTCGCTCGATTACAGCTTCACTTCGATTTACGTCGAAGGCCAGCCAGTCACCGGCACTTCGAATCTCCCCGTCGCCATTCCGAATTGGATCAGCCCTAATTATTTTCGCACCATGGAGATTCCCCTGCGCGGCCGCGACTTTACAGACGCGGACGACAAGGACTCCTCGCGCGTGGCAATCGTGAATGAGACTTTTGCCCGCCGCTTATTTCCGGGACGCGATGCAATTGGTGGCCGTTTCAACTTTAATGGGCCCGACCAACCTTTCTGGGAAATCGTAGGCGTGGCGGCTGATGGCAAATACAACACCCTGGGTGAGGATCCACAGCCCGCCTTCTACCGGCCTTTACTGCGCGACTACAACACGAGCGCCTCTTTGGTGGCGCGGACCACTGGCGATCCGAAAGCGGCGATTGCCGCGTTGCGTGGAGAACTGCTGGCGCTGGATTCTTCACTGCCAACTTATGACGTCAGAACTCTTTCAGACCACCTGAGCGTGCCGTTGTTTCCGTATCGGATGGCCGCGGTGGTGCTCGGCAGCTTCGGCGTTCTGGCGGTGGTGCTGGCAGCGATCGGCATTTATGGCGTGATGTCATACGTAGTCGCCGGCCGCACGCGCGAAGTTGGTGTGCGGGTTGCGCTGGGCGCCGCGCGCAGCGATGTACTGCTGCTCATCATGAAACAGGGAATGTCACTGGCGTTGATAGGCCTGGCCGCCGGACTGCTCGTGGGATTCGGCGCAGCGCGGCTGATGGTGAACCTGTTGTTCGGAGTTAATCCCACTGATCCGATCACGTTTGCCGGAGTGTTTCTCTTGCTGGGACTGGTGGCAGCGTTAGCTTGTTACCTACCCGCACGCCGCGCGACCAAAGTCGATCCGCTGGTGGCACTGAGATACGAATAAGGACAAGAGGAGAGAAAAAGGAAATGGGAACAATCTGGCAGGACATTCGATACGGTCTGCGCATGTTAATTAAGTCGCCGAGCGTCAGCATTGTCGCGACCATTGCGCTCGCTCTCGGAATCGGAGCCAACACGGCAATTTTCAGTGTGGTCAATGCAGTCTTGTTGCGTCCGTTGCCGTTTCCCAATTCTGATGCGCTGATGTCGGTCTTTGAAAAGGACACCACTCGCGGAGTGCTACGCGGGTCTTATTCCTATCCCAATTTTTTCGATCTGCGTGATCAAACCCGGGTCTTTGAGCACATAGCCGCGTATCACGACAACGACTTCATCATCACTGGCAGCGGCGACCCGGTGCGGGTGTTGGGTGGCATGGTGACTGCTGATTTGTTTCCGGCGTTGGGCGTCGCGCCCATGCTGGGACGGAATTTCACTCAAGCCGAGGAAAAACCGACGGAAACTGGCCGCGTAGTCATTCTGAGCGAGCAGTTCTTTGCCCGGCACTTCAATTCAAACGCGGCCATTCTGAATCAGCCGATCACTCTTAACGGCGAGAGCTATACGGTGATTGGCGTGATGCCCAAAGGGTTTGAGTTCCCAATCCAGAACGAGCCCTACGAGCTGTGGACCACGATTGCTGACGATTCGGCGGGGAAATCTCCGATCAGCTCGCAGCGCGGCGCCCACTTCCTGAACATAATTGGCCGCCTCAAACCGGGCGTCGGCCAAGCGCAGGCCCAGGCAGAAGTTGACACCATCGCGCAAAGACTGGAGCAACAGTATCCCGACACCAACACGCACAAAGGCATTCGGGTTGAGTCAGCTCTAACAGCCCTCGTCGGTGACATCAGACCAGCATTACTGATTCTGCTGGGAGCGGTTGCCTGCGTGCTTCTGATCGCCTGCGCCAACGTGGCCAACCTGCAGCTCGCACGGGCGATGACGCGACACAAAGAGATGTCGATCCGATCCGCTCTGGGCGCCAGCCGCACTCGCGTCGTGCGGCAGTTGCTGATTGAAAGCGTGATCCTGTCGATGCTTGGCGGAGCGCTCGGCTTAGCACTCGCGCTGTGGTGGTCTGATCTGTTGATTGCGCTCGGAAAACAGGACATTCCGCGAGCCATACAAGTCGGTCTCGATTGGCGCGTGCTCGGATTCACCGTCGGAATTTCAGTGCTTACCGGAGTCATCTTCGGATTGTTTCCCGCACTGCACTTATCAAAGACAAATCTGACTGAGTCATTGAAAGAAGGACGCGGATTTGTCGGCGGCGCGGGCCGCAATCGTATTCGCGGCGTCCTGGTGATCGCCGAATTGGCGATCGCGGTCGTGTTGCTCGTCGGCGCCGGGCTGCTGATTCAAAGCCTCTGGCTCTTGCGACATGTAGGTTCCGGCCTGCGCTCTGAAAACGTTTTGACCTTCAATGTCGCTTTGCCGGACGCGCGTTATTCTTCAGAGAAGCAGGCGCGATTCTATCGTGAGCTGTTAAGTCATGTACGCGAGCTGCCAGGCGTTCAGTCCGCCAGCGTCATCCTGCCGCTGCCTTTGAGTGGCGACCGCATCTCAATCTCATTTCAGATCGATGGTCGTCCTGTTTCTCCCAAAGACGAACCGTCGGCGGACATGTTTGTCGCCGATTCAAACTATTTCCGCACCATGGGCATTCCGATCCTGAAAGGGCGAGACTTCGAGGATCGCGATGAACATAAATCGGCGCCGGTAATCATCGTCACAGACAGTTTCGCACGCGAATATTTTCCGGGCGAGGATCCGATCGGAAAACGCATCCAGCCCGGCATCTCAACCTGGGATGATGAAAAGTCCACGATGAGAGAAATCGTGGGCATCGTCGGCGACGTTCGTAATCGCGCACTCAAGACTGAACCAAAACCAGCGTACTACCTGCCACAGTCGCAGGTGCCTTTCAATCAAGTAGTCGTCGTGGCAAAGACCGCCGGTGATCCTAAATCCCTGGTCCCTAGCGTCACTCGCGCAGTGAGGTCGATGGATGCTGAGCTGCCCGTCTTCAGCGTCAAGACCATGGACGAGTACGTCACGAATTCGGTTGCGGGTCCGCGTTTCAACACTACCTTGCTTTCAATCTTTGCCGCAGTGGCGCTGGTGCTGACCATTATCGGTTTGTACGGCGTAATGAGCTACTCCGTCGCGCAGCGGACGAACGAAATCGGCATTCGTATGGCTTTAGGAGCAGAAAAGCATGACGTTTTGAAGTTGATCGTCAAGCAGGGACTGACCCTGGTTGTAATCGGATTGGCCCTGGGAATCGGGGGAGCGTTGGCCCTGACAAAGTTGCTGACCAGTTTGCTGTTTGGGATCACCACCAAGGACCCGGTGACGTTCGTCGCGATTGCGGCGCTGCTTTCGTTGGTGGGCCTACTGGCATGTTGCGTGCCGGCACTTCGCGCGACGAAAGTCGATCCGCTGGTGGCGCTGCGATACGAGTGAAAGCATTGCCGATTGGCGCTGCAACGCACTCATGAGATTGGTGTGCGCATGGCGCTCGGGGCACAGCGCGGCGATGTGCTGAAACTGATCCTGAAGCAGGGAGTCGTTCTGGCGGTAACCGGTGTCCTGATTGGCCTGGCAGGTTCTTTTGGTTTGACGCGTGTGATCTCGACGCTTTTGTTCAGTGTCGCTGCGACTGACAAACAGACCTTTGCGGCAGTCGCAGTGGGGCTGTTCGCCATAACTTTCATTGCCAGCTACATCCCGGCGTGGCGGGCCACCCGTG
>AP72_2010_repI_A01DRAFT_1000060_pt1 | contig 15539 bp, 10 predicted proteins | sample AmaPasreplicIA01_FD_9191 | JGI IMG/M metagenome (IMG submission 9191) | reverse complement strand
CGGCGGGCGAGCTTAACTCGCCATGGGGTCTCGCGCTCGCGCCCGCAGGTTTCGGAAGGTTTAGCGGCGATTTACTTATTGGTAATTTCGGCAACGGTCGAATTCACGCATTCGATCCGGCGACCTTCACCTCAGCCGGCGAGTTCGAAGCGGTGGGACTGCTACACTCCGAAGCCGGAAAGCCAATTGTGATCGACGGCCTTTGGTCGCTTCAATTCGGCCATGGCACAACTTCAAGCAGCGCCAACGGACTGACTACAACGCTGTTCTTTACGGCCGGACCGGACGATGAGAACCACGGGCTGTTCGGCACGCTCGTCCTGAGCTCGCCTCCAGGACGCCAATAATTTTTTATCAATTCACGCCGGACCGCTCTGAATCGTTCATATTGTAAGAGCGGTCCGGAATGTCCTCAGAGCATCTCTTTGGCCCTGCGGCGGACAGTAAAGTCCCGACGGCCTACGCCACCGGCATAGAAACCATTCCGGTCGCTGGGCCACAAACACGAGTGATATTGATGCCCGCCAAACGCGCTTCGCCGTCAAGCGTGAACCTGGCATCGACAACCGAATTGTTCCCGACCCAAGTCGCGGAAGTTCACGGCGGCTTCGATCGCGGCCTGCGTCAGTTGTCGCTTATGGCGATGCGCTTTGTAGCGCAGGTTGGACTCTGCTAGGATGCCGCTGCCCCGTTCACAATTCATCNAGGTCTGCGCGCGATGTCGTTTCGATCTGTCTTCATTGCGATCGTAATCGGTTTGGTCTCATCGTAGCCGCGTTCATGATTAATCGGCAGCGGCCAAAAGTCGAAACCGATCAGCCGAACGCCGCCCTAGTACGGGCTACGGTAAGTGCGCGGAGTGCCACCAACGTCTCCAGTACTCATTCGTTCATGAATTCGAAATGAGCCGGCATCGCAGAATCGAAGGGCTCTTGTCTTTTGGCCGGTGTTTCACGGAATCAATAACAACTTTCCGGTCGTCTTTCTTCCCTCAAGGTCGCGGTGTGCTTGCTGCGCCTCGGCCAGCGGATAACGATGGTGAATCTGCAGTTTTAATTCGCCATTGGCAATCATCTGCAGCACATCGCCCGCGCGCCATTCCAACTCTTTTCGAGTCGCCGTGTAATGGACGAGTGTAGGGCGCGTGATGAACAGCGACCCTTTCTGCGAGAGCTTGATCAGGTCGAACGGTGGCACCGCACCGCTTGCGCCGCCAAACAAGACCAGGTAACCGCGTGGGCGCAACACATTCAGATCTTTATCAAAGGTTGCCTTCCCTACCCCGTCATAGACAACATCAACGCCCCGGCCATCGGTCAGACGCAGCGTATCTGATTCAAAATCGCGTTGCGTGTACACAATGCACTCGTCCGCTCCGGCAGCGCGCGCCAGATTCGCCTTCTCTTCGTTGCCGGCCGTCGCGATCACGCGCGCGCCGAGTCGCTTGCACATCTGTACGAGCAGTTGGCCCACACCTCCAGCGGCAGCATGAATCAGCGCCGTTTCACCGGATTTTATTGGATAGGTGCTGCGACAGAGATAATGCGCGGTCATGCCTTGCAGCATCGCCGCGGCCGCCGAGTCGAAATCCAGGTCTGAAGGAGTCTTCACGAGGCGATCGGCGGGCACGGCAGCGTATTCGGCATAGCTGCCAGGCGTCCCGCAGTACGCGACGCGATCACCGGGCTTAAGATTCGTCACCTCAGAGCCGACTGCGGTAATGGCGCCGGACGCTTCCTGTCCGGCAATGAATGGCAACGGCGAAGGATATCGGCCCTCGCGAATGTAAACATCGATGAAATTGATTCCGGCGGCTTTGATTTCGATCAGCGCTTCATTTGCTTTTGGTTCAGGCGCCGGCAGATCGACAAGCGTGAGCACTTCAGGCCCACCCGTTTGCCTAATCTGGATGGCTTTCATAATTGTGAATCGTAATTCAGCAGGACGTATTTGGGAAATGGAATGAGGGGTCCAAAAGCCAAAAAAAGGTTTCCCCCTTTTCTCTCGGCCCGTTGGCGCGATTTCGCGAACCAGGTTTCATTTCAAATGGGCTAGACCTCGGCTCGTCGTATCGAAGATTGATTGATTGACTCATTTGATCATTGATTCATTTGAGTTTTTCAATGAGTCAATGAATCAATTGCATCACCCGGTCGCTACCGCTCCCGGTTCTGACTTCATCGACCAAGGCGGTATTCAGTGGAATATCTGAAAGTCCACTTTGGGATACATGGTTCCTAGCAGTACTGCTACGCTGCACAGGAAAATCATCAACAAGCCGGCCATGATCCCACTGGGGACGAGCTTACCGACCACCACACGGATCAACACCGCAAGCGGGACCGATAGTCCCAGAATCAGCGCCTCGATCAGATTGCCGAGACTCTTCTGCGGCGAAACAAGGAACAGGACTAGCCAGACGGCCAAAGGCAGGACAAAGGCGCTCAGTTCCCACCACATGAAGCGCGCGCGCCGGCGCCCAAAATACCAGGCCGGCAGCGAAAGCGGAACCGCCGGCAGGAGGTAGAAGACCAACGCCACCAGAATCAGGATGATTGCGTCAAACATATTAAACTCGACCGCCATTCTCGGGCGCAGATTTCAGATTTGAGATCTCAGATTTGAGATCTGAGATTTCATTTTTGAGATTTGTAATTTCAGATTAGAGATCTCAGATCTTAAAACGGTCGTGGTCATTAGTTACTCCCACAGTTTCACCGTCTTGTCCGAGCTCGCGCTGGCTAACGTCTTTCCATCCGGCGAGAAAGCCACCGACTCGACTACATCGGTGTGACCCTTGAGGGTAAATTTCAGTGCCCCTGTCTGGACCTCCCAAATTCGTACGCTGTGGTCAGAGCTGCCGCACGCCAGCAACTTACCATCGGGGGCAAAAGCGACCGAGGTCAGGCTGTCTTCATTTGTGATGGTTTGTTTTTCGGCGCCGGTCCGAGCATCCCAGACCTTCAACACTTTGTCCCCGTCCACCGCGGCGATCAATTTACTATCGGGAGACAAAGCGACCGCCAGTACTACATCATCCATCTTGAGCGTCTGATTGAGAGCGCCGGTCTGGGCATCCCACAATCTGATGGTATTGTCGCGACTGCCGCTGACCACGGTTTTGTTGTCGGCTGAGATAGCTACTGAAAGCACGGTGTCGGTGTGACCGCTGAGTGTGTGAGTCGACGCTCCGCTGCGCGCGTCCCACAGTTTCACCGTCTTATCGAAACTGCCGCTGGCTATCGTCTGACCATCGCCGGAAAAGGCAACGCAGGTAACCTCTCCGCCGTGACCGGTGAGTGTTTGCTTTATCTCTCCACTCTGCGCGTCCCACAGCTTGATTGAATTGTCCGAATCCTCAACGCTGGCGAGGGTTTTACTATCTGCAGAGAAAGCAATCGGCGGACTGGTCTCTTTCGTCAGTTTCTCGTTTCCATTCTGCGCGTCCCACAATTTCACCTTTAAACCAAGGCTTCCCGTGGCGATTGTTTTACTGTCGCCGGAGAAGACCACGGCTCGCACCGGGTCGTTTTGCGGTGTCAACGTCTGCTTCAGCGAACCTCGCAAATGAACTTCAATAGGCTTTGCCGATTCCTTGCCGGATAGTCTGGAGCATCCAACGCAAATCGATACCGATAACAACAAAACGACTAACCCAAGCTCCCGGCAGTGCGCATGTCTTAGCGATGTGAACACCATATGAACCTCCTTTAACAATTCTCAACGGCGAAGCCACAGGACGACGGCAATCGCCACCGGCGGCACAAACCATAGGATGATGAAGAGATATCCAAGCAGTTCTACGAAAAGAGTCGAGATGCATCCGAGCTCCTGAGGCGTGGCCCAATGAAGCGAGTTAGTTGTGCCGCCCCATCCGATTTCAGTTCCGAAGACCGCCCCCACAATTTTTCGCAGCGCCGGATCGACAAGGGTAGCGTAGGGAATGGTCCAGAGAACCAGCGCCAACACAGCCACGGCAATACGGACAAACTGGTTAGGACTGACTGCTCCCCGGGTCACAAAGAACAGCACCGGCATCAGCAAGCAGAGAGTCAGCAGCAGAGCCACAACGCCAACTACACCACGTGTCTTCATAGATTCTCGTGCTTCCCGATTCTGAGAGATCAAGGACGCCTATGGAACAACGAAGCCACTAAGTGGGTTGCCAAAGAACGCCTCAGTTTTATAGGCATTCCGATCCCATTGCCCGTCTTGATCTCCGATGATCTGCACGGGCACGACGATGCGACCCGTTCCCAGGCTGTTTCCCGAACCGATTCCCGTGTCCACCAGTTTGCCGTTTGCACCCATGGTGAACTTGGCAGTGCGCGCCAGTTTCCCGTTTTCCAGGATCTTGATCTCATATTCCCCGGGATTCTGATACATCTTGAAATCCTGCGGATGATATTGGGGCTGTTTGTCCCAGACCGTGGCGTTAAAAGTGAAGTAATGGCGGCAGTAACCATTCGCGGATTCATTCGACGCTATGTTGGTCACCTGACAGCCATTGGCGCCGTACTTATCGCCACCGTCGCTGTCGGCAACCAGCTTGCCCTGGTAATAGAGATAGGCGATGTCTTTTCCGTAATCCAATAATTTCGGATCGCCCTTGAACCAGGTGACGAACGAGAGCCGTGCCTCAGTTTCTGACGGCCGGTTGCCGGCGCGAATGTCCATTCCGTCATAGCCATAGACATAACCAATCGGCAGGTTCCAGTCGTAGTTCACATAGTAGGAAAAGTTGTTCTTGAACTTAGGCAAATCAACCACGCCGACATGAAACTTCTCAACCTTGAACTTGCCCGCGAACAACGTCTGGTTCGTTCCCTGCAGCTCGTTCTTGAAGTTAATCCTGAAACCGGCGACGCCGGTTTCAATCGAAGCTTGTTCATCCTTAACATCATCGGTGTTCATGCCGCATTCAGTGTGCCACCAGTAACCGTCTTTGGTTTCATTGGTGCTGCAGTCAAGGTGAACCCAGGCCTTCCCTGAAGGCAGAGTGAAATCGACCGACAACTGACTACCCGCGGGAATGGGACCGTTAACGCGGTATGAAATGCGCGGCGTCCAACTCCAGGTCTCCTCGTCGCGCTGGCTATTTCGATAGTATTGCTGGTGCGTGCGCAGCGTGATTTGGATCGAAGGCTTGTTGATTGCGGGCCCGGTCGCGATGGCTGTACTGCGGTTCTCTGCCGAAGGTTGCGCCGGTTCAGTGTTGTTGACTGTCCCGGGCTGCACACTTGTCTGGGTGGTGGCGTCGGGGGTGGGTTGTGTCGCCGGCTGGTTGACCTTTGGTACTTTGATTTTCGGAAATTGCGCCGCCGCCGTATGTAAATTGAGAATCGCAAACGCCAGAACCACAAGCGTCGCTAAAAAAGTCCTTTTCATCTCTCTCTCCTCCTCCGCGCCGCAGTAAGCCCGGCAGTTCCTGGTCTCGTGCTAAGACACGTGGCTGTTGAACTGGGCCAGGAATTCCATCTGCTTAACGTGGTAACGGTTGTCCTGCTCAATAAGGTCATCGAGACGCAGGAACTTTTCCTGCTTAGGTTGAAACTTCGGCCAGAAGACGGCGCCCGGCCCGTTCGGGTTGCCGGTGGCCGCAAAACGCGCCCAGTAGCCCTCGATGGAATGGGTCAGCTCGACCTCGGCCGGTGTCGGCACAAAGGGATCTGAGAACCATGAAACGCCCGAAGGGATCGTGCCGAAGACGAACGACAGCTCGAGTCCATGGAAAGGCCCGGACACCGCGCTGTCGGGATTCTCCATGGTGTGGGTGAAAAAGTACTTGTAGACCCGTCGCGCTTCTTCGTCGGCGCCGGGTTTGTCATTGGCCGCAGCCAGGGCCCACGTCCGGTTGCCCCGGCCGACTATGAAATCGTTGTACAGGTCACTCGCTGCGGCAATCGGTGTCGGATACGCGTCGAGCGGATACAACTTCAGCGCACCGTCAACCGCCTCGGAACCGAACGGGTCCAGGAGGTCATGCACGAACGAGTAATACTGATCGGCCGAAAACTGCGCGTCCGGATCGTGACCGTCCTCGCGGCTGTTCTCGCCGATGAGCATCGGCACAGTCTTACCCTCGCGAATGACATCCAGCGGCTGGCGGCCGCTGAGCCGGGTGTCCACGATTGCGTCCACGCAGCCTGGCGCGGCGCTCGCCGGCATGCTGCGGTACGCGTTGAATAGATCGAGCGCGGGTGTTGCCCGCATGCAAGCCAGCACATCCGGCGCCTGATCGCAGTTAACGGCGGCAGCGATATACTCACCCTGAGGCTCGCAATCAGTGACGGTTGGCAGCGGCTGCCCTTCGCCGAGTGGACCACTCTCGAGTCCGATGGTGGCAAACAGACCCGCGGCGCGCGGCGCGGCGGCGAGTTGCATGACGACCGTCCCTCCGGCGGAATGTCCGAAGAGCATTACTCGCCGCGGATCGCCGCCGAACTGAGTGATGTTCCGTTGCACCCATTCGAGCGCGGCGATGGTATCGAAGTAGCAGTAGTCACCCGATCCGCCGGTCTCCGCAGTAAGTTGATGATGGGAGAGAGTGCCGAACACGCCCAGCCGGTACTCGATGGTCACCACCACGACGTTCTGGTCGACGACGATGGGCGGCGCGGTAGGCACCTGGGCATGTGATGAGCCGCGCGCGAGGCCGCCGCCGTGGACAAAGAACATGACTGGCAAAGGCGTTCCCGGTCCGGCATTGAGCGGCGTGAATACGTTCAGGGTCAAGCAGTCCTCGCTGCCGTCAACGGTGCCGCTGGCTTTAATCTGCAAACAGATGGGTCCGAAGTTCGTCGCCTCGCAGAGACCGTTCGGGCACAGCGGGGGCGGTTCAGGATCGCGCCAGCGCAGATCTCCCAGCGGTGGCGCGGCATACCGCAGGCCTCGGAAAGCACGCATGCCGCCGTCGATCAGGCCATGGGCCAGACCGCTTTCAGTGGGCACGTAGACATCCTGCGCGTGCGCCGGCTGCGCCAGAAAGAAGAGTCCGCTGAAAGCGATTACTATATTCCTGAATTTGAACATGCTCGTTCGACCTTTTTTAACCGCACTGCCTGGTTCATTGCGTGCCGCGAGACGAATGCCTCCTCGAATTATGAAGAACGGTGATCCTCAGGGGCCAAACCTGGCTCGGTACTCGCCGGACGTAATAAACGCTTTGACCATCTCGGCATTCTGGAAATTGCCAAGGAACTGGTTTAGTTTCGTCAACCAGAAGTCATAGCCGGTGTAGTCCGTATCCTGCGGGTCGTTGGGATTGCGGCGCAGGTATCCAAAGTACTGCATCAAGACGAACGCCCGGTTGAACTCAGCGCTTTTTAGATCAGGATCTTCAGCCACCGCTCGCAGCATCTGTGCCCGCGTCATTCCACTATTCACCAACTGATCGCGTTCCGCCGGCGACAGCGGATTGCCCGCGTTCGCATTCAGCTTGTCGACGAACTGCGCCGTGGTCATCGAGTTCGGGCAAGCGGCGATGAACCGGGCGCGCTGGACAAATTCAGCGGTGAAGTTCTGTTTGTTGGTTTCCAAGACTTGCTGCCAGTTTCCCTGTCCGACCACCACGCCCTGGCCAATCTCCTGCGTGTCCGAAAGAAACTCATTGAGCCGTATCACCGGCACGGGAAGCTGATGCGGACCGCCAAGAGTCGAGGCGCCGGCGCCGTCACCATAAGCGGCTTTGTAAAGTCGCTCTACGAAGTAACCAGTCTCCTGAAATTCAATAGAAAGATAAAATGCACCTGAGACGTTGACGTGCTTCGCATCCACGCATGACTGGTCGGTGCCGCAGGAAGTAATCTCGTTAGTCCAGAACGCGAGGCCGCTCTGGTCGGGCAAGCGGTTAAGAAAATCGAAGTAATGAATCGACACGAAGGAGCCGGCAGTATCGAGCGGGTTAGGTCCATTTGCCACGTCATTATCCGTAATGGTGACCGGCGCAGTGGCTGGAATGCCCAGCACCGCGCCCACAGGGTTACTGAGATTGACGAAGAATCTCTCCCCGCCTTCCAGGTACGAGTCCTCATTGATGAGAACCGCAACGCTTTTGGAAGTCTCGCCGGCGCCAAAGTGAACAGTGGTAATACGGGTCTCGTAGTCGCAACGCGATGAAGCGATCCCGTTGACAACACTGCAGTTCTGCGCACCCGCTGAATCGCTGGTCGCAAAGTCCACACTGGCCGCGCTGGTGGTGTCTCCCGAGCGAGTGATCCCGACGTTAACCTGTTGGGCTCCCTCGTCTGTCACATAGAATGAAGCACTGAATTGAATGGTCTTGGGCGCGACCACCACAACGGGCATGCAGGCCGAGAATTCTGACGTGCTGTTGTCGGGAGCGGTGGCCGTGGCTGTGATAATGGATCCGATAACGCCGGCACTGGGCGCGACAAATTGGAAAGTGGCATTGCACGAACCATCGGTCGTCACGTTGGCCTCGCCCAGAAGATTTTGTCCTTCGCCATTGCCGGATGGGTCGCAAGCTGTGTTGGCAAAGAACTGGATGCGGAACTGCTTGTTGGCGGTGCTGTTTAATGATCCCTGTATTGTCGTGTTCGTTCCGTCGTTGGTCGCCGAGGTCAAGACAGGAAAGTTCTGGAGATTATTCGGACCAGTGTCCGCATCGCAGCCATCGTTTGGCGTGACGCCAACAGGCTCGAGGTCGATCCCCAGGCCACCATTCGAATAGATCGAGTTTGACAGTATCGAGGTTGAAAAAACGGTTGAGTTTGCACCGACAAACACGCCGCTGCCACCGTTGAAGGCAATCAGATTCCCCGCCCCGGCGGCGGTTCCGCCGATCGTGCTGTTGTTGCTGAAATTCATGAAGATGCCATTCGCACCGTTGGGTACTCCGCCGGTGCCGGCGGCATTTGTCCCGATGTAGTTGCCCTGCACCGTGATCGCGGCTCCGGAGTCCAGGAGGATGCCGTTGGCGGTATTGCCGGAGATGACGTTCCGCGCGGCCGGTGATGCTCCCCCGATCGTCTGCGAGGCGACATTGATGCGCATGCCGTCATGATTGGGGACGGCGGCAGTTCCCGCAGCATTGGTGCCGATAAAGTTGCCTTCGATGTCATTGCCGCTGAAATTCTCTACGTCCATTGCTGGTCCGCTGAAACCGTTGATGATCAGGCCCCGGATGGTAGTGTTCCCGTGAAAGAGCAGCAATCCGATCGTGTCCGCACCGGCCTTGGCGCCGTTTAACTCGATCAGCAGGACAGCATTGTCACCAACTGTCAAAGAGTTTTGGCTCGCGCCGGGTTGGCTGTAGCCATCAATCGTCACGGGATCAGTTATTGGCGGCAGGCCGCCCACGGGACTGATCGTGTGGACTCCCGCACCAGGGATATTGAAATTGATAATATCCGCACCGGCATTGGCGTTCGCATCAAGGATTGCCTGGCGCAGCGACCCGGCGCCGTCGTCATTCGTGTTGGTCACAACAAACGTAGTCTGAGCTGGCAACGGATCGGACTCGGCCCTCAGAAATGCAACGATCTGGGTGTGGTCCGATTGCCCCGCGTGAAATCGCTCCAAAGGAAAATGGCGGTGCTGGCCGATACCGAGCGCGGCAGCCGCACACGTTGCACTCGCGATGCAAGCCAGGATCAATTTGTGATGTCTGACCAGTTCTTTCATTTTTTGTACCGCCTGCCGAGGTCTGGGAGTATTTTTCATGCTCTCTGGAAATAGACGACGGAAAGAACTTCGCGTATTACCACCGGCGGGAAGAATTTCCCAATAATCTCTCTGCAGTTCGAAACACGTTGCCTTCTGCGCGTTTCCGCCATAACATCTCCGCGCCGCAGCAAGTCTCAATCAGAGTTCGTCGCATGAGACTGAAGTCGTCAATCACCATCTTTCGCTGTCTAATTACCTGGTTCGGGATTGCTTTGACGATCGCCGGCGCCTGGGCGAGCGTTTCATCAGGAAAGAACCAGGACCCCCCGCCGGACGAAGTCGCATTGCGCGCGTTAATTAACGAATACTTCGAGTCCTTCCCAAAAAAGGATCTGGATAATCAACTGAAATACTGGAGCTCTCAATCGCCTGAACTTGAAAATCACCGAAAAGAATTACAGCAGGAGTTTGCCGCGAACGAGAGAATCGAAGTGAAAAACGTCGCGGTGCGAAAGCTTTCCATTTCGAGCGATCGGGCCACGGTACAGGTGGCATTTGAAATTACCGCCACAGACGTTAAGACCGGCCGTCCATCAGCGTCGTTAGGTAAGCTCGTGCGCGCGATGCTGTGGGTGAAGACGGCCGGAACCTGGAAGATCATGCATGACGCGTCGGCCGCGGATGAACTGGCGGTTTCGTTGATCGCGGCGACGACTGAGGCAGAGCAGGCTTCATTGATCACCGAGAACCGGGAGCTGGCGGGCCCTGAGTTGGTAAGGTCGTTGGTCAGCCAGGGAACACGCCTCCGGAATCAGGGGAAATTTCCAGAGGCCCTGAGAATTTATCTATTGGCACTGGCCCAGGCGGAGCGCGCTTCGGACAATGCTGGATCGGCCCTGGTTTTCAGGGCCATCGGCACTGTCAAACGGATGCAGGGCGACTATGATCCGGCGCTGGAGTATTACCGCAAGAGCCTGGCTATAACCGAGAGCGCAGGCGACAAATTTGCCTCGGCGACGGCGCTAAATTCCATGGCCAGCGTCGAGTATATTCGCGGCGAATATGCAAAGGCGCTCGACCTTTACTACCAGAGTCTCAAGGTCAATGAGGAATTAAAGAGCAATCAGGGTTCGAGTAGCGTCCTCAATAACATGGGGGTGGTTTATCTCGAACAAGGAAACTACCTTAAGAGTCTCGACTGTCTTCAACGGAGCCTGGCTCTCACCGATCCGGGCGACAAACTGGGAATAGTGAGCACCTGGCTTAATATCGGAGATCTATATGCAGCGTTAGGGAACTATCCGTTGGCCCTGGACCATTACCAGAAGACACTCGCCGGGGCCGATCAGTTGGACGCCAAGCCGACCATCTGGAAGGCGTTGCAGAGCATCGGCATAGTCCAACGCAATCAGGGGAACTATGCTGAGTCTCTGATCTACTTGCACCGGGCTTTGGCGGTCCTCAATTCAATCGGAAGCAAGGATCGAATCGCGGGACTGGTAAGCGAAATCGGCGCGGTTTACGAAGCGCAAGGCGATTATTCGCGCGCCCTGCAGTTCTTTCAGCAAAGTCTGGACATGGCCCGGGCTGTCGGTATTAAAGCGCCCGGAACTCTCAACCACCTGGCGCGCACCTTGAATGCCCAGGGCAATCACCAAAAGGCCCTCGAGTGTGCCGAACAGGCTGCTGCGATCGCGCGCGAGATTAATCAGAACGAAGTGGTTTGGCAGTCCCGTACGACTGCGGGTCAGGCCTACCTCGGGCTGCAAAAACCCGAAGCTTCCAGGGAGGCCTTTGCGGACGCTATTCGTATTATCGAGAGTCTTCGTGAGGAAGTGCCGGGAGCGGAGACGCAGCGCGAAGAGTTTTTCGAGAACAAACTGACTCCGTACACGGCGATGATCGGATTGCTCCTTAGTCAGAATCAGGCCGCTGCAGCTCTCGGTTACGCCGAACGGGCGAAAGGCCGCGTGTTACTCGATGTATTGCGTAGCGGCAGAATTAATATAAACAAATCGATGACCGCTGCAGAGCGTCAGCGCGAGCAGGAACTGACCGCGAAGTTAATCGCACTCAATACACAGATCGTGGGCGAGCAGGCCCGCGACAAACCCGATCCAGCCCGGCTTGGGGGTCTGACAGTGCAACTCGACAAGGCCCGGCTGGAGCGTGAAGATTTCCAAACCTCTCTGTACGCGGCTCATCCGGGATTAAAGACGCAGCGGGGAGAAGCGGAAGTGTTGCAGCTCAGCCAGGCGAGCGAGTTGCTGCCTAATGAGAAGACTGCCCTGCTTGAATACGTCGTTGCTGGTGAGCAGATCTACCTGTTCGTATTAACCAAAAGCAGTCAGGCTGCCAGCGTCGATTTGCAGTCCTATCAGATACCGTGCCGGCGGGAGGCTCTGTTTGCGAGCGTCGAAAAATTTCGCCAGCGTCTGGCGAATCGCGATCTGGATTATTCAGACTCTGCCATCGAACTTTACAATCTGCTAATCAAGCCTGCTCAGGATCGTTTGCACGGTAAGAGCATGCTGGTCCTTGTGCCCGATGATGTTTTGTGGGATCTGCCGTTTCAGGCTTTACAACCGGCAACCGGTCATTACCTGGTCGAAGATTACGCTGTTTCTTACGCTCCCTCTTTGACGGTGCTGAGGACGATGATTGCGAGGCGCGTGCGGCAGTCCGATCCCACTCTGCCAACCCTTCTCGCCCTCGGNAACCCCTCGCTCGGCAATCGGACCGTGGAACGCGCGCGCACCGTTTCGAACGCCGCATTCCCACCGCTTCCGGAAGCCGAACGACAGGTTAAGACCCTCGGCCAACTATATGGCCTGCAGCACAGCCGGATCTATGTGGGAGCCGAAGCCCGGGAGGATCGGTTTAAAGCGGAGGCCGGAAATTATCGCATCATACAGCTCGCAACCCATGGGGTTCTCAATAATGCGAATCCCATGTATTCCAATATCGTGCTGATGCAGTCGGCAGAAGACTCACAAGAAAAAGAAGACGGGCTTTTGGAAGGCTGGGAGATAATGAAGCTCGATCTCAAAGCAGATCTCGTCATCTTGTCGGCCTGCGACACCGCGCGTGGCCGCATCGGCGCCGGCGAAGGAGTGATCGGTTTGACGTGGGCGTTCTTTGTAGGTGGGACTCCGACGACCGTCGTCAGCCAGTGGCGTGTCGAATCGGCCAGCACCACGGATCTGATGCTGGGCTTCCATCGAGACCTCAAATCAGCGAGCGGCGGCGGTCAGTACGCAATGACCAAAGCGGAGGCCTTGCGACAGGCGGAGTTGAAATTGCTGCGCACCAGGAGCTATCAGCATCCATTTTTCTGGGCCGGATTCGTGGTGATGGGCGATGGCTTCTGAATTTACTGGTACGCACGCCTCCGGCGTGCTCTCTACGGGCGAACATTGCATCCACACAGCACGCCGGAGGCGTGCGTACCGTAGGCTTCTGAATTATCTTCGCAGAGATTTCACCTCCCGCAGCAAACTGTGAGCAATTGGCGATTCGGGGTTGGCCGCCAGTAATCTCTGAAATTCGCGCTCGGACTCGTCGAGCAAACCTGCTTCGGCATAGACGATGCCCAGCATCAAGTGGGAATTCGGTTGACTCCTTCTGGCAAGTTGTATTTCCTGAAGACTGCTTTGGTCAATCACTCTGAATTTTGCTTCCGCTGCGGCAGGCGGCGGCATTAAAACCTCCGCGCCGTTTTTATTCACCCTGACCTGCCAGCTGTAAGTGCGGCCTCGCTCGAGCGGCGTGCTCGCGGTCCAGCTTGTTTCCGCAAGTTGACCACTGGAGACAACCTTCTTCGAGTCGCTGTCGTAAATCGTCAATTCGTAACTCTGAGCACCTTCAACTGCGCGCCAGTGAAACGCCGGCGTGCGCGATTCAACCGCGGTCGCCAACGGATTCAATAACCCGTACGGCGCCGATCCGGCGCCCATCAACTTGCCTGATCGCCCTCTTAAATCGGACAGGAATGATGGAGTTCTTACCTGACCATTCTTAAGCACCGACGCTATCTCGCTTTGACGCTGAGTCGACGCCGATTCGAATCCTGCCAGCTTGTCATCGCTGTCCAAAGTCACGTGACGGCCGTCGTCGATCAGATCAGCGACCACGCTGGCAGATGATTCGACGGGGGCGCTCGGCACGGCGGACGGCGGATTCGTTCGTATAATCTCGGCGGGTGTGTCCCGCGGACCCGGCTGACTCTGCGCGACTTCCGGCTGTCGCCGATAACGCATGAACAGGAAGCCAGCCATCAGCACGACTAGTACCACCGCGGCGAGGGCAGGAATTCTGATTGCCGGCAACTGCCACCATCCAGCCCAGCGGCGGGCAGTGGCGGGAGCTTGAACGGAAGAGTATTGGGCCTGCGGCAATCGATCGAGTCGCGTCTTCAATGCTGCCAGCTCTTGTATCTCCACGCGGCAGCTTCGGCAGAACTCCAGATGGCTATCGATAATCTCGCGATCAATCTCGCTCGCACGATTGTCAACATAGTCGGCCATCTCCCGGTAGAGCAGATGTGCGCTTTCCAGGTCTGTTTCTTTTTGCAGGCCCGCGATTATTCGCTGAGGGGCTTGCTGGGACTCTTCAAGGGCACGGATTTCCGCCTCGCATGAGCGGCAATTCTCCAAGTGATCGTCAAGCGCCAGGATTTCGCCCGGCGATAGCTGGCGATCGTGATAACGCCTGAGGTCCTGCTCAGAAAGATGGGGCGACATGTTTCGATTCCTTCGGCTTACTGACAGGAGGCAAAGCATTCCCTTCCAATAGTGTTCGACGCAAACTGATTCGCGATCTTACCATTCCGCTATGGTTGGCATTCACGTTTGTCTAACTCCTGTCGTTCGTCGCAAAAGTCTCTGCCGTGCGCACTTGCGCAGGTTGATTACCTGCTGGCGTGTTATGCCGAGCGAGTGTGCGATGGTTGCATCTTCCAACGGCAACTGGTTCCACAAGGTTGCCAACTGCTCCGCTGACATGGCCAGCGTTTCGGCAACCTGACGAATCGAGGCGACGCGGACGAGCGGAAACAGGGTCAGCACACCACGACCCTGCTCGTCTCTCAGGCTCAACAGCAGGGCGATGCGCTGGCGAAGCGGCAACTCAATAATTTCAAGCCACAACTTTTCGAGGCGGCTTCGTTGATCGATTCGATCGTCGAGTTCTCTAGTCGATGGTGCCTTCCCTGCGTTGCTGTCGACAGTGTCATCCTCAATTGAAATGGGCGCAGTTGGTTCGTCCTTTATGCCCCACAGGTTCGCAACCAGCGAGACCAGATCATCCAACTCGAGCGGCGCACCGCACCGATTAAAGATTTCTGAAACCAGATCAGGCAGACTCAACTCCACCCGGTTCAAGCCAGCAGATACCGTCAGCACGTCCGGAAAACCGGCCTTGGCGGACTTGTTCGACCGGAGCGGACTGTCCCATCCGGCATAGCCGCACAGCAATATCCCATCGGCAGATTCCCACAGCTTTAGACCATCGCGATGGGTCAGCAGATAGCGAAGTTGATTCTTGAGACTGTAGCGCCGCGGGTACTTTTGGCGCAGAAACTCGTCGCAGGCATGATAGGCCATCACCGCCACATAACCGCGAAAATTGTTTATGGCCTTTCCCGCCGGTTCGGACTTCAGCTCACGCAGCCGTCCGACAAGCCTCATCGTAACGTCGCTGGCCAGGTCAGCTGCCTGATCATCGGTTAAGTCGCGATCGGAGAAATGACCCACCCGCAACTTGTTTCGAATGACATCGCGAACGACAGGTTGGGCAGCTTCGCAGATTAGCTGTTCCAGGGCAGTGCTGCTGGCTGTCTCGTCCTGCGCGCGCAGGAACGGAAACAAGACTGCATCGCTTTGTGACGGGGGTTCCAATATTATTCCAAGCCA
>AP72_2010_repI_A01DRAFT_1000058_pt1 | contig 15623 bp, 13 predicted proteins | sample AmaPasreplicIA01_FD_9191 | JGI IMG/M metagenome (IMG submission 9191) | reverse complement strand
TGTCGGCCGCCGATGCAGCGGCGCGTGAAGGACTGTCTTATCTGGTCATCGAAAAGGGAACGATCGCCAACACGATTCGACAGTATCCCGTCGGTCGGACGATGTTTTCGACGCCGAACGAACTGGAGATGCGCGAAGGCTCGCTGCATCCGGTGCGGGAGAAACCGACCCGCGAGGAGCTACTGTCGCATTACATTCATTTCGTGCTCGATCAAGACTTGAACATCCAGACCGGCGAAGAAGTGATCGAGGTGATGCGTGAGAATGACGAGGACTTCACAGTGCAAACCCGCAGCCGGACTTTTCACGATGAGCAGAAGGACCACACCTACCGCGCGCGCAACATTTTGTTTGCCATCGGCGCAATGGAACATCCGCGGCTTCTGAACGTTCCCGGGGAGGATTTGCCGAAGGTCCATCATCGTTTTGTCGATCCTTATCCTTACGTACGTAAAGACGCGATGGTAATTGGCGGAGGTAACAGCGCGGCCGAGGCAGCCTTGTTCCTTTCGGAAGAAGGCGCGCGGACCACCATGGTCATCTGGCGCGAGGATTGGGAGAATCGCGATCCGAAAGCGGGCGCCATGAAGCACTGGGTGCGCAGGCCGCTGGAGCGCGAGATCGATGAGGGACGTCTGCGCGTGATCCTCTACAGAGAGATTGATCAGATAACCTCCGACTCGGTGCGGCTGACTACCGAAGACGGAGACCTGTTGACGATTCCGAATGACGTCGTATTCGTGCTGGTCGGAGCCGACGCTGACCTGACGCTGCTGAAAAAACTGGGCGTGCAAACTGAGCGGGGTAAATTAACGGAAGTTCCGGTGTATAATCCGGAAACTTTTGAGACGAACGTGTCCGGCATTTACGTCGCCGGTCATTTCACGCACGCGCGGCATATCAAGGCGGCCATCGACGTGCCGCGAAAAATCGTGCCCTTGATTGCGGCTCGGCGCAAAGTCGCAACGCCGGCTGGTTGCTAAACAGCGGGTTTTGCCACAAACGTCTCGCATAGAATCTTTCTGCGTTGCCGCGCCGCGCAGCGGCGAATTGAATTTAGCCCGGCCTTTCAGAGTGTGTTGGAAAAATGACAATGCCGCCCTGTTTAGTACCCCGAGCGCCAGGGAGGGGATCAGTCGCTCCTACTACTCAGAGAACGACTCACTTTACGACCCCTCGCTGGCGCTCGGGGTACTTAGATGGATCGCGTTGTCATTTCCCGACACACTCTGCGAGGCCGGGAAGAGTTGCATCGGTCGATACGCGCCGCGTCAGCGACGCCTGAAACGTGTGATACTCATGCGTCGCTGACGCGACGCCACTTCGACTTTCGGTCTCTAACCCGGCCTTGAAAGGCCGGGCTAAGTTCGTTCGCCGCTACGCGGCGAAGAAACTGTTAGCCACCGAACGCGTAACGCATTAGACTTTAAGCAAGCCAAACCTATGCGTCACTTCCTCAGCATTTGCGCGTGCTTGGCGCTACTTGTCTTCTTCTGCTTTTTGAGTCAGGCCGCGGCCCAGGACAAATCTCAACCAACTACTCCGGCTTCGTCCTGCTCGCGGGATAGCGCGTTGACAATCATCGAGCGACAGGTTGATCTCACCAGGACAATTGATCAGGACGCGAAGCGCGTCGACCTGTTATTGCGAGTTGCGGATTTGCTTTGGCCGTTGGAACAGGAAAAGGCGCGCGGTGCGTTTAGCGAGGCGTTCGAGGTTGCCAGGCGCGATTTCAAAGCTACCGGCGCGAAGGACACCAGTTTCGGCCGCTCGCTTGTGCAAGGGATCGACTACCGCTACCGAGTAATCACGGCGATCGCCAAACGCGATTCAGGGTGGGCGAAAAAACTCTCAAAGCAAATTCTAGATGAACAAGCGCAGCAAGCTGTGGACAAAGCGCAAAAAGAGTCGGGAGAAGCGCAGACAGCGTCAAACCTGCTGGGCATCGCCATGGCGCTAGTGCCGTCCCACCAGACGACGGCCCTGGAATTTGCGCGCAGCAGTCTTCAGTATCCCGCGACTCTTACCTTGCCGTTCTTTTTTTACAGGATGTGGGAAGCTAACCACACCCTGGCGGACCAGTTTTATTTGGAAGCTTTGAATTCTTACGCGCAAGCGCCGATGGATCAGTTCCTTTACTTGTCCTCCTATCCGCTGGCCGCTAATCGTGAAATCGGAGAGATGCCGGCGTGGGCCACTTATTCGTTGCCGGCCGGAATCACTCCGAATCAGGCGCTGGAACGATCGTTTGTCATGACGCTGCTCGGACGCGCCCGCGATTTCGCCAGGAATCCCGCCTCAGTCCAGACTGGCTATCGCTTCTCTGACAGCGGACAGATCTTTATGGCTCTAAGCCGCCTGGAGCCTTTGATTGCCAACTCGCTGCCTGATCTGAGTGCGGCGCTCGCCGAAGCCAGAAGCGATATCGGGGCGCTTCTGACGCAACCTGAACAACAACGTACCGCGGAGACCATGGCGGACCCGCCGAAGCGATCATTCGACGAAACCATCGAGAGCGCCGACCGACTACCCAATTCCGATCAGCGTGAGGCGACGATCGCCTTGACCATATTGAAGGCGGCGGAAACCGAAAGCCTTGAGAAGCTCGATGGCGCCGGAATGAAAATCGATGACCTGGACTTGCGCAAGCAGGTGATGAGTCTCGCCTACTTCTACCGCTCACAGAAGCTGATAAACGAAAAGAAGATCGAAGAGGCGCACCGGCTAGCAGCGCGGGTCGAAGAACCGGACCAGCGTGCTTATCTCTATGCGCAGATTGCTACTGAATCACTCAAGCAAAGGAAAGACGACTCGGACGTCCGCGAGATGTTAGAAGATGTGATCTCCACGACGGCCAAAGCGCCGAACTCAGAAGTGAAGGTGCGTGCGATGCTGGTGGTGGTTCATCTCTATACCACGATTGATCCCGATCGCGCGGTTGTGTTGCTCGGCCGAGTCGTCGAGACGATCAATCACATTGATTCGATCGAGCTTTCAGGCGACAGAATCCTTCTGAAAGTGGAGGGCAAAGCCTTCGGGACTTACCGTGGGCTGCAGACGCCGGGATTCAGTCCGGAAGTGGTTTTTCGCGAAATGGGCAGGCTGGATTTTGATGGCACGCTCTATTTGGCGAGTAATCTGAGTGATAAATCCGTGCGCGGGATGACGACGCTGTCGATTGCCGAACAGTGTTTGAAGGATTTGNCGCCACCACCGAAGCCCAAGCCAAAGCCAGACAAGAGCGCGCCTGCCAAACCGAATTTCTGACTAGGACGCATCAATGGAAACTCCCTTAACCCCGATGGATTTCGCTCGCCGCGCGCGCAAGCTTTACGGCCATCGCGAAGCTGTCGTTGATGGCGAACTGCGATTAACCTACGAACAATTCTTCGAGCGGTGCGACGCCTGGTCGTCGGTGCTGCAAAGACTTGGTGTCGCCCAGGGAGATCGCGTCGCTTACATAGCGCCCAATACACATGCACAACTCGAGTCGTTTTATGCCGTGCCGCAAATCGGAGCCGTGCTGGTGCCGGTCAATTACCGGCTGACGGCGGATGATTTCGTTTACCTGATTAATCACAGTGGCGCGAGGATAGTCTGCGCGCACGCCGATTATCTCGCTGCGGTCGACAGTGTTCGTTCGCAATTGCCGTCGGTCGAACAGTTCGTGGCTTTAAGTAATCCACGCGACGGATGGCTCGATTACGAAGCGTTATTGACCGAAGCTGCGCCGGACTTCGATCGACCGATAATCAGCGAAACCGACTTGCTCACACTCAATTACACCAGCGGCACCACGTCACGACCGAAAGGCGTGATGATTACGCATCGAAACGCTTACATGAATTCAGTCGGCACGTTAGTGCACGAACACATGTCGTCCGCAGATCGCTATCTGTGGACATTGCCGATGTTTCATGCGAACGGATGGACATTTGTCTGGACGGTAACCGCTGCCGGGGCTACGCACGTTTGCCTTCACAAAATCGATCCACGCCGGGTGTTTGAGGTAATGCAGCAGGAACGAATCACGATGCTTTGTGCGGCGCCCACGGTTTTGATCGGCCTGGCGAACGCCGATGAAGACGTGCGGTGTACAGCGCCGCGTGGCCTGCGCGTGTTCACCGCGGGCGCGCCGCCGGCGGCCTCGACCATTGAGCGCCTGGAAGATGAATTAGGCTGGACAGTTACCCAGGTCTATGGGCTGACGGAAACTACTCCGTTTATCACAGTATGCGAAAAACGCGCGGAGCATGATGCGATGCCGATAACCGACCGTGCCGTTATCAAAGCGCGTCAGGGAGTTGAGTTGATTACCTCGGGCGAAACCACAGTGTTTGCCGATGATGGCTCGGAGGTCCCGCACGATGGAGAAACAGTCGGCGAGATTGTCGTGCGTGGCAATGTCGTCATGGCTGGTTATTACAATGACCCGGAAGCGACTGCCCAGGCGATGCGCGGCGGCTGGTTTCATACCGGAGATGCCGCTGTGGTGCACCCGGATGGGTACATCGAGATTCGCGATCGCTTGAAGGACGTGATCATCAGCGGTGGCGAGAATATTTCGTCAGTCGAAGTTGAAGGCGTGCTGCTGCGCCACCCCGCGGTGCAGGAAGTCGCAATCGTCGGCCTGCCCGACGAGCGTTGGGGCGAAGCGCCGCACGCGTTTGTGGTGCTGAAAGTTGGCGCGAAGGCCAGCGAAGACGAGTTGCGCCAATTTGCGCGCGATCACCTCGCACATTTCAAAGCGCCGCACCGGGTGAACTTCGTCTCTGAACTGCCCAAGACCGCCACCGGCAAGATTCAAAAGTACGTGCTGCGCGGCGGGCGCGCCGCGATCGCCAAACAATAGCCGAAAAGCTTGCGCGAGTGCGGGCACTTGTCGATAATCGTCCGAACTCTCGGCAACATCAATCAAAGGAGTCGATCGCATGGCGAAAAGCGTGATCGGAGTAATCGTGGGTTACCTGGTGATGTTTGCTCTTCAGTTCGCGGCCTTAATGACGATTTACACAGTGTTGGGTCCTGACTGGTCATTTAAGCCTGGGTCATACCATGCGTCGACGCGCTGGACCCTGGTGCAGTTCACGGTGATCTTCGTGACGGCCGTCATCGCCGGTTTGATTTGCGCGATCATTGCGAAAGGCGGGAAGGCGCCTTTGGTGCTGGCGATCGTGATAATAGTGATCGGATTCACCCTGGGAGCCTTGCATATTGAGACCCAACCCGCGGACACCGGTGAAGTGCGAGGTCGGAACGTTCCGAACATCGAGGCGATGACGAAGGCGCGGCACCCGGCGTGGGTAATCTTTCTGGGGCCGGTCATCGGCGCCGTGGGCGCCATCGTGGGTGGAAAGATGAAGCGGCGCGCATAGTATGCCCCGGTGCTGATAAGGTGCTTTCCATTCGCCAGGAACTCAGAAGCTCTTACGGAGGACACGGATATGGCTCGAACAATCATCGGCGTGATCGTCGGCTACGTTTTGATGTTCATCCTGAATTTTTTCGGTTTTGTCACCTTATATATGGTGGTTGGGCCGAGGCATGCATTTAAGCCTGGGCTGTTCCTGGCATCCAATCGATGGATTGCCATGTCGGCTGTCATGCTTTTGATTACCGGCATCATTGCCGGACTGGTAGCCGGGGCTATCGGCAAAACGCGACGAACAACAGTCGCGCTCGCAGTTGCGGTCATAATTCTGGGCGTCCTGCTCGCGATTCCTGCTGTCTTTAAGGCCCGGGCAAACGCGAACCTGGTTCGAGTTGGCGATGTCCCACAACTTGAAGCTGCCGCAAAAGCGTATTGGCCGATCTGGTGTCCGTTTGTGTTTCCGTTCATCAGCGCCGTCGGTGTGTTGGTGGGCGGCAGATTCAGCCGCCGCTAGTAAGTGCCGCTTGCTTCCGCATCTGGCGGACCAACAATCGTTTGATAACCTGTTAAGTCATGGCCCGATCTATTCTTGCCGTCGTTGTGGCGTACGTCGTGATGTTTATCCTGGCGTTCATCGCCTTCGCTACCGCTTTTCTCGCCTTAGATCCCGGGATCATATTCAAACCTGGAATCTACGAAGCCTCGATCACCTGGATTGGAATCGCGTTTGTCATCCAGTTTGTCATTGCGATAATTGGTGGTTTTGTTTGCGCCGCCATAGCTAATGGCGGCAGGACGCCTTTTGCACTGGCCATCCTTGCCATCGTGCTGGGAATTGGCGTGGCCCTCGCCGACATGAATAAGGCAAAGGCGAAGGCCGGATTGGTGCGTAACAGCGATACGCCACGATTGGAAGCAGTGCAGAAAGCGTATTGGCCCGTCGCGGTGCCTTTTGCTTTTCCGTTTGCCAGTGCAGTGGGAATTGTGATTGGGGGTAAGTTGAGGCGGCGCCATTAGTGTCGGAAGCCTGACCGTCAGGGAGGGCAAGGTGCGATACGTGCGCCAGAAGATGAATTGAAGAGTTTGGCAGGTGGCCCTCCCTCACGGTCGGGTTTCTGACACTCGCTCAAATAAAAAGCCGAGTCACAGGACTCGGCTTTGAATTTTATGGTGCGGATGAGAGGACTTGAACCTCCACGATGTCACCATCACAGGCTTCTGAGACCTGCGCGTCTGCCAGTTCCGCCACATCCGCAAATGGTGTTTGATCTTACGAACGCGTCTGTGGGGTGTCAAGCAACCGAGGTCTAATCGCATTTCAGCCATATTCGCCTCCCTAAATAGCGTGCCGGGAGAGAGGTACACTTCAAGAATAACTTCTAATCAACATTGCGCTGCTCATTTCGATAAACACGACGGTGTCGAGTCTCGGTACCGTTTGAAGTAGTTCGCCGGCGCCGCCACGAATTATTACGGTCGGAATTTCTCACCTGTTCCCAATCTGACCTGCGGTATCTGGATCGAGAGTTGAGAATTTCGTTATCGCGTTCTCTATCTCGGTGGCGACGATGGCGAAATACATCGCCGTTCGTTGACCTTGGAAACTGCGTAACTGTCGGATTTGTTACCGAGGTATTTTCGGCCGGACCGCGACCGTCCCAGCGGCCATCGCGTGCATCGTGACAGTTCACAAATTTGGCGCATTTCTTATCCAGGTCCGGTCCATTTCCGTTCCCTTTGCCATTCCCCCGTCCCTGCGCGAACGAAATAATCGGCAAAACCAAAACCAGAATCGAGGCGAACCAAAACGTAGATCGGCGCTTTGTCGGTGTCGACATAGTCTCCTCCTTGTGATTCGTAAACCCAGGTGAGATCGATTAAGTCTGACTACACTCAATCGGGCAAGCCGGGCGTAGGCAAACAATTCGTATGCCAGCCGGTCCTTTGGCAGGAAGGTCTTTTAAAGGTTAGGTTTTCGGTTTGGGGGTGTGGGGGAAGACGCACCATATCGTGGGAACTCGCGCCGATATCGAACCTCGACAACTACCGCGGCATGCTATTTCGGGATCGCCAGCGGTTGCTCAGATCGCTGTTGCGATGTGTCAGATGGCGGCGTTGCCAATAATCGTTCATGTTATACCGGCGCCGGTATCCGACGTTTGCGCCCCGCGCGAACGCGCGATTTGGACCACGTCCATCCAGACGGCCGTCGCGGGCGTCGTGGCAGTTGACAAAGACACCACATTTCCAATCCTGGTTTCGACCGCGCGCTTCGACACGACCACTGCGGGCGTTATGGCGATCAAAAAACATGTTCTGCTGTCGTCCCTGTCCTTTGCCGCGTCCCTGCGCAAACGCAGATACTGCGACCAGAGATAACATCAGGACGCTAAATCCGACTTTGAATATTATGCCTCTCATGAAGTTTACTCCTGTCAAAAAACAAACCGTAAAAAAGTGGGGAGAGTACCGGTTCCTTATCTCAAGTAGATACCGAACCGCACATGACTGCGTCGATGTCGTGGCCGGTAGCTGCTGAAACCATAGCTGTACGTCGGATACAGCGAATATGCGTATGGATTCACGTAGTAAGGTTGCGAATAGCTATTCGAGTAGTAACTCGTCCCGTAATACGGTTGCGTGTAGCCGTAGCTGTAATACGGGCTGGAGTAGTACGAGCTCGTATAGTAAGGCCTCTGATACATCAGGTAGGGCTGCCGGTAAACCACGACATGCCTTCGTCGTGGTCGTACGATAATCAGACTCTGCGAGAACACAGTCAGCGGCAACAATAAAATTATGGCGAAGAACGCCCCAAACAGCGCACGCCTCGTCATTGAAGAATTATTCCTCAACATAAATTGCCTCCTAAATTAGCCTAAGGGGTTATGAGGAGATTGAGAGAGCTTTTCCATCTTTATTATAGTGAGAGTTGTTAGCCTTCGCTTTGCAGCATTGTTATAGTTGGGTTTCAGATAGTTTGTTAAAGATGATGACAGAAACGGATGCGGCCCTTTTGCTGCCGGAACGAATCCGAGGCGTGCGCCAGCGCCTGGATGAAGCGGCACGCCGCGCACATCGTTCTCCGGCAGAGATCACCCTGGTAGCCGTTAGCAAGACGCATCCGGTTACTGCGATACAAACAGCGATCAACACTGGATTGATGGAATTTGGGGAAAATCGCGTCCAGGAAGCAGAACAGAAAATTCCTTTGGTCGGCCGCGAGTCCGCGCGCTGGCATTTGATTGGTCATTTGCAATCGAACAAAGCGCGGCGAGCCGTCGAATTGTTTGATGTGATTCATTCGCTTGACTCAGTTGCCCTGGCGCAACGTTTGGATCGAATCTGTCAGGAAGTGAATCGCGAGTCATTGCCGGTGCTGATTCAGGTTGATCTCGGTCACGAAGTCAACAAGAGCGGGGTTGGTGCAGGTTCAGTCGCGGAGTTGATCAAGGAGATCCAGCGGTGTTCGAGATTGCAGCTGACGGGTTTAATGATCTTGCCGCCTTTTTTTGATGAACTCGAACGGGTGCGTCCTTACTTTCGCCGCTTGCGTGAACTACGCGACCAGTTGCGAGCTGAAGGCGCCTTTGGAAACGGCCGAGGCGAGCTATCGATGGGCATGACACATGATTTTGAGGTGGCCATCGAAGAGGGCGCCACCATGGTGCGCGTCGGCACGGCAATATTCGGCGAGAGAAGGCGGTCGGAGGCGTCTCTCCAACCAGAATAGACCAGGGAAGTCTCTCAGATGACAGTTCTGGCATTGATCTATTTCTTCATTCGTACGGCCGTCATCTTCATGATGGTGGCCAGTGTTTTGCTCGTCATCCTGCGCGCGATTTTTGATTACTCGGATGTCAATCCGTTCACCTGGCATTTTCGTAATGTGCGGCGAGCGACGGAGCCGGTGCTTTTGCCGGCACGCGCGNTGTTACGCGGGTTCAGACTCGATCCAAAAATGGCGCCTTTAGTTGTAGTGATCCTGTTGATCATTGCAGGATATCTGGCGGTTCAGATTGCCGGAACCATCCTGAATACGATTGCCGGCATTCTCTATGCAAGCACCAGCCATCGCGTGAACGCGCCGGCGGGTATTCTCGGTTATCTGCTTTTCGGCTTTTTCGGATTGTACACTCTGGCAATATTTGTTCGCATTATCTTTTCCTGGGGCGGAGCCACCTATGTAAACCGGCTGATGCGGTTTTTGGTGCGTGCTACAGAACCTCTGCTGGCACCGTTGCGCCGCATGCTTCCGACAGTTGGCATGTTTGATATTTCTCCGCTGATTGCTTTCTTTATCGTGTGGATATGCCAGACCGTGGTGGCTTCGACGCTGCTGCGCGACTGGCCGCTGCAATTTTTCTAGATCGCATGACAGACCTCCGAGCAATAGCGAGGGGATGGTAGGGCCTACGCTCGGATTTACGAAAGTTGTGTTTGGTATCCGCTGCTACCGCTCGCGGTTCTGTAACACCCTGCGCGACTCTATTTACGATTTTCGATTTAGCATTTACCATTAGCGGACGAGTGACGTGGTACCGCGAACATTCTGCCGGCGTTACTTTTTCCGTACGTGTTGTGCCGCGCGCATCGCGTAGCGAAATGGCTGGCGTGCAGGATGGGGTTTTGCGAATTCGCATTGCTGCGCCACCTGTCGACGGCGCTGCGAACCGTGAATTGATTAAGTTTCTCTCGAAGCAGCTTAAAGTTCCGCAAGCTGCAGTCACTTTGGTTACGGGAAATAATTCAAAGCACAAGACCGTCTCTATTGCGAACCCGAGCCCGACCACACTCGATCATTTGAGCAAGTTAGGATAGGCTGCGACCGCCGCTGTGGACGAAACCATTTCTCGTTATCGGATTATTGAAAAGCTCGGCGCTGGCGGGATGGGCGAAGTTTATCTTGCCGAAGATACGCGACTCGGGCGCAAGGTGGCGCTCAAACTGCTGTCCGCGGAGCTTACGCAAAATCGGGATCGCCTCAACCGTTTTGATCAGGAAGCCTTTGCGGCGTCGGCACTCAATCATCCCAACATTCTCACTATTTACGAACTGGGCGACGAAGGCGGCAGACATTTTATCGCTACCGAATTTGTTGATGGCGAAACGTTGCGAAAACGGTTAGCGGGTCCACCCATAGATCTGCCTGACGTACTCAATATCGGGATTCAGATTGCCGGCGCCCTCGAAGAGGCGCATGCGGCGGGAATTATCCATCGAGATATCAAGCCTGAGAATGTGATGATCCGCCGCAGCGGTCACGTGAAAGTTCTGGATTTTGGTTTGGCTAAACTGATGGAGCGGCCATCTGACGATACAGACACGGAAGCCGTTACCCGCGCGCTGGTACAGACGGATGCCGGGATGGTGCTGGGCACCTCGCAATACATGTCCCCGGAACAAGCACGTGGAAAACCGGTTGACGTGCGCACAGACATTTGGAGCCTCGGTGTCGTGCTTTACGAAATGGCAACCGGGCGCCCGCCGTTTTCCGGTGAGACCAAGACAGACGTGATCGTGGCCATCGCCCGCAACGACCCGCCGCCGGTCGCTCGCTTTGCTCCGCACGCGCCGCCGGAGTTCGAATGGATTGTGCTGAAGGCCCTGCGCAAAGATGCGGCTGAACGCTATCAAACGATCCGCGAACTGGAGTCGGATCTGAAGAAGCTCAAGCAACGAATCGAGTTTCAGAGCGAGCTCGAACGATCAATGGCGCCCGAGCACTACTCCGCCGCGTTGAGCGCCGCAGCCGACACCGAAATGGAACCAGGGATGGGGCGAAGCACGAAATCTGCGGCCGCGCTCGCAACTTCGGGCCTTTCCCAGGTGGTGCAAACACGGGCCTCAAGCGCCGAGTACGTGGTGGGCGAAATCCGGCGTCACAAAACCGGTGCGGTGGTGTTGGCGGCCATGGTTCTGGTGATTGCCGCGGCGGCCATTATTTACTTTTCGGCATTTCGCAAAAAAAACCTGCTCACCGAAAAGGACACGATTCTGCTTACGGACTTTACTAATAACACCGGCGACACGGTTTTTGACGGTACGCTCAAACAGGCCCTGGCGGTCCAGCTTGGGCAATCGCCCTTTCTCAACATCTTTTCGGAAGACCGCGTGCGCGACCAGCTGAAGTTGATGAACGTCTCGCCGGACGCCCGCATCACACGCGAGATCGGAAAGGACATCTGCGCGCGGCAGAGTATCAAGGCGATGTTGCTGGGATCGATTTCCGGTGTGGGCACCCATTATGTAGTTCTGCTTGATGCGGTGAACTCGCAGACTGGTGACATGATCGCCAGCGAACAATTTGAAGCCGACGGCAAGGAGCAGGTGTTGAAGTTGCTGGGATCGGCTGCTTCGCGTTTGCGCGAAAAACTGGGTGAGTCGCTGGTGACCATCAAGGCGTTTGACGCGCCGATCGAAAACGTGACCACCTCTTCGCTCGACGCGCTGCGACAGTATTCGCTAGGCATGCAGGCACACTTGAAAGCTGATTACATTCACGCGATTCCGTTCTACCAGGAGGCGCTGCGGATTGATCCAAATTTTGCCATCGCCCACGCGCGTTTGGCGTATTGCTACAACAATCAGAAAAGTTTTCAGGCTTCGCGTGATGAGTCTATCAAGGCTTATGAATTGCGGGACCGGGTGAGTGAGCGTGAGCGGTTTATTATCACCTCGAGTTATTACGGCGGCGTGACCGGACAGTGGGACGATCAGATAAAAGAGTTAGACAAGTGGAAAGCCACTTATCCGCGCGATTGGGAGCCATTGAATCTGCTGTCCAACCGTTATACGGCGGTAGGTCCATTTGACCTCGCGGCGAGTGAGGGCAACAAAGCGATCGATTTAAATCCGAATGACGCCCGTGCGTACGTCAATGTCGGCGTGGCTTATATTGAGCTGAACAAATTTGACGAAGCGAAACAGATTCTGCTTAAGGCGCAGGAACTAAAGCCGGAAAGCACGAATATGCATGCGCGTCTTTACCAGCTCGGGTTTGTGCAGGGCGACAACGCGCTCATGAAGGAACACCTCGATTGGGCCAACGCCAGCCGCAATGCCGAGTCGGCATTGAATTGGCAGGCGCAAGTCGCCGCTTTCCAGGGACAGCTCGCCCGGGCTGATCAGCTCACGGATCGCGCTATTGAGTTAGTACGACGGCCGGACACGAAAGATACGCTGGCCCAGTTTATGCTGATCGAAGCGGCCCGCGATGCCATGATGAATAATTGCTCTCGCGCGACACAGATGGCGAAGCAGGCCCTGGCACTTTCACGAGAGCAGGCGAATCTGATTAACGCGGCGAACGCGTATGCCAGATGTGGTCAGGCGGCCGAGGCCGAAAAGTTGGTGGATGAATTAACCAAAGTATTTCCGCTGGACACCTTGCTGAATGCCAGTTGGTTGCCGATCATTAAAGCCCAAAACGAATTGAACAAGGGCAGCGGTCAACAGGCGATCCAGTTGCTCGAGTCAACGCGCAAGTACGAAGCATTTGGTGATTACTGGCCACAGTATCTGCGGGGGGAAGCATATCTGAAACTTAAGAGTGGGCCTCAGGCCGCCGAAGAATTCAAGACAATCCTGGATCATCGCGGCTGGTACCCGACTTCCCCGCTGTATCCGCTGGCGCAGCTCGGTCTCGCCCGAGCTGCCGCGATTAGCGGCGATGCCGCCACTGCCCGCAAAGCGTATCAGGATTTCTTTGCGCTCTGGAAAGATGCCGACGCCAATCTGCCGTCACTCCTCAGCGGGCATCAGGAGTACGAGAAAGTGAAATAGGCGAACCCGTTTGTGCAGCCGGCTCCTCAGACTGGAGCGCAACCGTCCCGGTTGCTCCTTTTAATTAGGCGAGTTCGCGCCACGCGCTCATTGCAAGCAGGACGCTTGCGCTCCAGTCGGTTGCAGCTGCTGTGATATATTTGCTAGCCATTAACCAATCCGAAATCTGATTTAAGGACCTGATTCTCAAATGTCCGGACATTCGAAGTGGCATTCGATCAAGCACAAGAAAGGCGCGCTCGACGCCAAGCGCGGAAAACTGTTTACTAAGTTTATTAAGGAATTGACAGTCGCGGCGCGCACAGGCGGAGGTGATCCGGATGCGAATGCGCGTCTACGAAAAGCAATTTCTGATGCCAAAGCCGGCAATATGCCGAACGATACGATTGATCGCGCGATTCGCCGCGGCACCGGTGAAGAAGAAGGCGTCAATTATGAAGAGATAACTTACGAAGGCTATGGCCCCGGTGGTGTCGCGTTGTTAATTCACGCAATGACCGACAATCGCAACCGCACCGTTGCGGAGATCCGCCATATCTTTTCCAAAAACGGTGGAAACCTGGGCGAGTCGGGATCGGTCGGCTGGATGTTTGACAAGAAAGGTTACCTGGTAGTTGAAAAAGCCGCGAAAGCCGAAGATGAGCTCTTTGATCTGGCCATCGAAGCGGGGGCGGAAGACATTCGCGACGATGAAGACAATTGGGAAATCATCACCGCGCCGGACACCTTCGAAACCGTGCAGAATGCGATCAAGTCCGCAGGCATAACTCCGCAAGTCGCCGAGGTGGAAATGGTGCCGCAGAATTACATCAAGTTGGAAGGGTCTCAGGCGAACCAGATGGTCAAGCTGATGGAGGCGCTCGAAGATCACGATGACGTGCAGAAGGTTTCTGCAAATTTTGATATCAGCGAAGCCGATATGGCCGCAGCCTGAAGTGGCAGGCTTGCAAACTTTTTGCATGCAAGCGAGGTTGACGCAAGTGATAACATCTGACTCAGTGAGCGAATCAAACGAGAATCTGATTGGTTTCATCGCCAGTACGGTGGAGACGCTGCGTAATGATGTGGCCACGATGCGCAAACAGATGGCCACTAAGGAAGATCTGTCCCGGCTCGACGGCCGCCTTTCCGAGAGATCGGATCGCCTTTCCGAAAGATTAGATGGGCTGACTACTGATTTGGCCACGATGCATGAGGAAATGGCCACGATGCGTGAGGAAATGGCCACGATGCATGAGGAGATGGCCACGATGCGTGAGGAGATGGCCACGAAGGACGATCTGGCCCGGCTCGATGGTCGCTTTTCGGAAAAACTTGAAGTGGCTACGACCGGAATCCGCGGCGATATCGAACAGATTCAATTGCGACTCGATTCAATGGAGCACAGTATCTCTTCCAGGTTCGAACACGTCGCGGGTGAGATCAGCCGCCTCCGTGGCGCCGTTTACATCCTCGGGAAAGATCGCCCCGAAGTTCTGCGACTCCTTGGACAGACGAGCTGAGTTCTCCCGCTCTTTCCGATCAATACCTCAACGCCGGGCCCTGACGGAAATTTGCAAAGTCCGCTAATCCTCCTGCGAACACAACCACACGAGAATTCCACACTGGCCTTGCACAATGCGGTAAACTCTCATTCATCGTGCGTGTACTCGGAATTGATCCAGGCAGCGAGACGACCGGCTGGGGCGTGATCGAAGGCGATAGTAACGGCCAACGCTATCGCCTAATTGAATATGGCTCGATCAAGCTTTCATCTTCAGCGACCTTCGCTGCGCGCTTATTAAGGATTAACAGGGCCCTCGAAGAAGTAATCGAGCGGCTGAAACCAGAGGCATTCGCGATCGAGGAAGCCTTTTATTCAGTAAATCCAAAAGTCACACTGAAACTCGGACAGGTAAGAGGCGTCGCATTGCTCGCGGCTGAACGCGCGGCGCTGGAGATCGGAGAATATTCACCCCGGCGAGTGAAGCAGACGGTTGCCGGGTACGGAAACGCTGACAAGCACCAGGTGCAGCAGATGGTGCGCGTGCTCCTGTCTTTAACGGCCGTTCCCGAACCACATGATGCCGCAGACGCCCTGGCTGTGGCGATCTGTCATTTTCATCATGCTGGAATACGAGAGCGATTGCAGTCTGCGGTTTCCGCTCCACGGTTCAGTCGCCGAGTCGCGACCGCTACTCGCCGCCGTTCGTAGCGCAAGTTAACGTCTTGGCGTATGACTGAAGCGTTCTGACTTGAGCGCCATGACTGGAGCGCAAGCGTCCTCGCTTGCAGATCGCGCGCAGTGCGAACCGCAAAAGGAGCAACCGGGACGGTTGCGCTCCAGTCGACAAGGAATCATGTGCCTCAGAATTGTCCAACGAATAGCGGGAAGCTTTTTTGTTGTCCTCGCTTTAGGACTCGGTCTAAATACGTTCGCGCAGAAGCCGCGAGTCCCCGCGGGTGGGCACCTGGCGATGGTGGCGGG